>WNFB01002486.1_pt1 | contig 26330 bp, 24 predicted proteins | sample 5400501 | NCBI WGS metagenome assembly WNFB01 (sample SAMN13153341, study PRJNA577476) | soil metagenome | isolation source: 200 cm saprolite under Douglas fir tree site 2 hole 1 | place: USA:California | collected 2015-04-18 | reverse complement strand
GGAGCCATGTGCTGCTCGCCATCCGGGTCGGTGCGAACAAAAATGCTTTCAACCGGCGCATCCAGGCCAGTACGCACGCGCAGCGTTACCGTTGAGCCGAGGGAGATGGGGCCACTCGCGAAGACATAGCATAGAGAGCCATCGTGGTGAATGCTGTGAGACCAGTGGATGTCAGCCATGAATGATCCTTTCTACCTGTTGACAATTCAGCTATCGAACACTAAACAGTATACAATGCTGTTGTTGGAAAGTCAATAATCGGTCTTTGAAGCGACAGGCTTCACCAGGCATTGACATATCGGTCATTGCGGGTTATGCTGGTGTCAACTATACAGCTGAACGCCCAACAGTATGAAAGAGAACTATATGGAACAAGTTGAAATAGAACGCCTTGCACTTGAAAAGGAGATTTCTCAATTTCTTGCGCAGTCCTTCCTTGAACTTGATGAGGGAGAGCGTCAACTGATGAAGCGATTTGGGTTGACCCTCACCCAGTATTGGGCGCTGGTCCATCTCAAAAATGAAGAAGGTCGCTCTCTCAGCGAATTGGCTGACTTATTGATTTGCGATAAGAGTAATGTGACTAGCCTTGTTGACAAGTTGGAAGAAAGCGGACTGGCAGAACGCAAGCCCGGCAAGAACGGCGACCGACGTTATATCCGTGTTGTGCTCACTCCTCAAGGGCAACAACTGCGCGATACATTGATCGCCGCCCAGGAACACCTGCTCAGGATGCGCTTTCAGACACTGAATGTAGAGATCCTACAAAAACTCCGCGAACCACTACAACAACTGGCGAGCACCCTTCAGGCTCAATTTAAGCATAATGAAGTTCCCAGCATGATTGAAAACTCAATTGAGCGCACCGAACAAGGTGTTTTCGATCGCGTTAACGCGGCTCATCCCCACATTAAGTGAGCCTGCTTACTACTGGACAGAACGGGAACTTTCCTGTTGAACTGACCGAAACTTTTGGAGTTCGCGAAACAGTAGCGAAAGGATTGTGCTTCATTTCACATATGAGTTTTGAACAGACGCTTGACGACTATATCGCGGCTGAGATGCAACGGAAACATATCCCTGGTCTGTCCCTTGCGGTAGTCAAGGATGGCACGATCGTGATCGAGAAAAGCTACGGTCAAGCGAACGTGGAACTTCGGGTTCCTGCCACCTCGGATACAGTATATGAGATTGCCTCTATCACAAAGTCCTTTACGGCAACCGCCATTCTACTCCTTATGGAGGATGGCTACCTCCGATTGGATGACCCGCTAACCCGTTATCGCGATGGCCTGCCCACCGCTTGGGACGATGTGACCTTGCAACATCTACTCACCCATACATCGGGAGTCACTCAGTGGTCAATTGACTGGGACCGTTCTGATCTCTCAAATGAAGATATCTGCCAAGCTGTCTTCGGGGTACCTCTTCGGTTCTTACCGGGAACCGAGTTTGAGTACACAGACACGAACTACAATCTGCTCGGCATGATTATTCACCGGCTGACAGTTGCACCTTATGACACCTTTTTGCGAGAGCGCATTTTCGAGCCGCTCGGGATGATCTCAACGCGGCACAATGCCGTGCGAGAGATCGTACCGAACCGGGCTGCTGGCTATAAATGGGCTGACGACAGGCTGCTCAATTCGTTTCGCATCCAGTGGAATCACCTCAATGTAGCCGACGATGTGCCGACCAACGGAGCGAATGGGAGCTTGCTTTCCTCCTTGCGAGATTTGATCAAGTGGGATGCCGCATTGTCTACCCAGCAAATCCTGAAGCGGTCGAGTTTTGACACACTCTGGTCGCCCATCATATTAAAAAACGCCTTGCCTGTTCCTTACGAGCACGATTGGGCGGTGCAGGATTATTACGGCCATAAACTCATTGAATTTGTTGGTGGAATCTTCGGATTTACGACGTGTATGTCTCGCTTTGTGGATGACTATCTGACCGTCATTATTCTCACGAATCAAGACTCGAAACCATGGGATATGTGTAAAGCGGTCGCCGGAATGTATGATCCTACGCTTGCTCCATAGCCGCGGCCCAACAAGTGCTCTAGCCGAACAGCTGGATAGGCCATGAGAGATGTTTGCTTTGAGGAAGTGGGCAGCGATGTGCCTGTCACCTCTCCTCGTGGTGAGTATCCCTTCCAACTGGCTGCCCCATGCATAACAGTAGAGCCAGATGGTGATGTCTTCCACGCAGCGCCTCGTGCTGACAGCAAGGGAGAACTCAGTATGTGGCGTGCCATCTTTTGTTACCACTAGCTTCGGGTCACGTTCTACCTTGCCAATTGCTTGTACCTGAACAAACATGGGATTGCTCCTTTGGGGGCATATGGCTGCGCCCTGGCCTTTCATCGAACGCGGCAAAAGTCGCCTTCCAACTCCAGCCTCATTCTGTCCGAAGTTGCCTCTGGAGACAGGCAATGCGTTCGTTGAGACGAGTGTGGAGTGCAGTCAGCACCACCATCTGGTGTTCGACGTCCCGGAGTTTGTCTTGATAGAGTGAAAGCTTCGCCTCTTCACAGACCGGCAACGGGTGTGGGAGAGGAGAGCCCCCAGCGCATTGGAGGATCTCTTCGATCTGCTCGGTGGTGAGGCCAAGACCCAGGTACATCTGAATCGTTTGCACGCGTTCGACAGTCTCCTCATCGAGGTCGCGATAGCCATTCTCCAGTCGACGAGCGCAGAACAGCCGTTTCTGCTCATAATAGCGCAGAGAGCGTATACTCACTCCTGTGCGGCGGGATACTTCACTAATACGCACGAGTTTCTCTCTCCTTTCCTGAATGCCTACCCCCAGTATAAACTATGACATCAGTGTGAGAGTCAAGGGGTGAGAAGAATTACATAGAAGCGCACAACTTGCGCGATAACCTCTGCTAGAGGTAGGAGTCGTTTGACCACAACTGACCAGCAAGACTGCCATCGTGAATACAAGAAAAAGAAGACGCAAGTACCGCATAGTTTAACTCTCAATCTGGTGCGATGCGCCGAGCTACTGTTCAAAAGATCATGGCCTCTTAAATTGTCAGCCTACCAGATTTGCTATGTGAATTATAGCAGATGATGCCATCCCGAATATTGTGTAAAGATAGGGAGTAAACAAGCTGGCAGAGATGCGAGACAAGTACGGCCTGTCCATAGGATCTGACAAGGCATAAAATGCATCCAGACTTGCAGAAGGCGTCTGCCGAAAAGGCAGTGAAATCGGGAAAAGAGACCACTCCCCTTGCGTGTGCTACCCAGGATTGCCAGCAAAAACTACCCCCTCCTGAACCACCCTCTCTGGCTGGTTGTTGACTCGACTTCCCGCTCTCAGCCCTCAGGAGTATCACAGTGGGATTTTGTGCAAGCGGATATCCTGGATCGTTGCCCAGACAATCGCCAAACAACTGGTCTCAGTCGTGAAGACGTCGATCTGATCGGTGCGTTGCCGCACATTGCTGAAGAGACTTTCAATGGCGTTGGTCGTTTGAATGTACCGGTGCATCGTCTGCGGAAACGCATAAAACGTCAACGTCTTCTCTTCTTCCTCAGCCAGGCTTCGTACCGCTTCTGGATAGCGTTTGCCATATTTGGCTTTGAAGGCCTCCAGTTGGACCAATGCCTCCTGCTTGTTCGGTTGCTGCCAAATCGCCACGAGTTCGGCCTGAACCTCACTGCGCTCTCGTCTTGGGATAGCGTTGATGATGTTGCGTTGCTTATGGACCAGACAGCGCTGACGAGGGGTAGCTGAAAACAATTCCGAGACCGCAGCCACGAGTCCGTCATGCCCATCGGTCACGATCAGATCCATCTGCGTTGCGCCTCGTGTCCGTAGATCTTGCAGGAGGCTGAGCCATACCTCCTTGCTTTCCTCCGCACAGGCTCGCAGTGCCAACACCTCTTTGTTTCCGGTCAGATCCACTCCCAAGGCTGTCAAAATGATCGTTGAATCGGCCTTGTCCCCATGACGAATGCTAAAATGCACGCCATCGAGGTACAGGACACGCCAATGTCCTTGCAGAGGTCACCGCCGCCAGTCCTCAAATTGTTGGGTGAGGCTCTGGTTGAGGCGACTGATCGTGCTAGCACTGGGAGCAACACCCATGAGGGTTTCGGCGACTTCACCCACCTTGTGAGTACTCGTGCCTCCTACGAACATCTCGGTCAGGCCCTGGGCCACCTGCTGTTCTGAGCTTCGGTAGCGCTCGAAGACCTGGGTGTGGAACTGGCCCTCCCGATCTCTGGGAACCTGCAACTCCTCGATCCGACCTGTCATGGTGACCAGGTCGCGGGTGTAGAACCCGTTGCGATAGCCTTTGCGTTTGGGGCTGCTTTCTCCCCAGCCGACTCCGATCAGTGCGTCCAGTTCCTCGCGCATCACCCCCTCCAAGACGACGCGAATCGCGCCACGGGCTAACTCGCGCAAATGCTGGTGGAATGCTTGTTGATCCGGCAGGGGTGGAGCTTTCTGCTTCTGGGTTGAGCCAGGAGTACTCGGTGTGGTACACTGCTTTTGACGATGAACAGGCATAGCGTCCTCCTTTTGTAGCTGAACCAAGAACGTCAACAGGACGTTCTCTGCCTGTAGTATTGCCTTAAACGAGCCTAGTTTCACAGCTCGTCGTTCTACAACTTTCAGGATGGCATCGCTGCGGACACGCTGGGACGCTTCCCCTGTGGCTTCAGCCTGCTATGATGTCTTCTGGCTAACTGGCAAAAACCCGAATACTCGTGGTTGCAAATTCAGGAGCATCCTATGAACAGATACAAACAAGGCTCAAGATATTCTTGCCTCATCGTCCTGCTGAGTATGAGCATGACTCTAATCGGCTGTAGCCAGGCAGCATCACCTGCGCACACTGTCGGTGCAGATCAGGTGACGGTGACCACCCGGTACCGGCCTTTATCCAGCGAGATGCCTTCATGGCGGAAAATGTGGCCTGGATTCATGACCATGCCGCAGGGAGTCATCCCAAACTCATTGTGTGGGCACATGATATGCATATTGCGAATAATCCATCGTACTTCCCGCAGAATGCCCCAAAGGGAACAGAGAACATGGGCGGTTTCCTCCGCAAGTGGTACCATGACAACTGCCTGACCATCGCCACAAGCCTGTACCAGGGAGTCTACAACATTTACTCGAACGGCGCCTCTCCGGTCAAAACCACTCTCCCCGGCACGCCAGGGAAGGACACGTACAACTACACGCTGGGGCGTGTGAGCATCCCCATCTACCTGCTGGATCTCCGCAAGACACCACCGGGACCAGTGACCGACTGGGCCAACGGGCCACATCGTTTCCTTGAGTATGGCCTGCAAGGAAACAATGTTTCTGATCCTGGCTCGCTGCAGCAGTGGTTTGATCTCCTCGTTTTCATTCGGAATACCACCCCATCCCATTCACTCACGAGCTGAACTGCCCTTCGCAGGCTTGCTATTCCCTTGACAGCCACAGATCGGCCGCAAGATGTGCGCATCTGTCAAATTTCTCGATCAAGTTCTTTGGCACGTCGTACTTTTCCGGTATCCAGGATCGCACTGACTGTCCTCTTTGAGGTCTTCCACTTGTACACAATATTCGGGATGGCATCATAGCAGATAGCTCTGGAACCCGGTGTACCAATCATCGGCGTTTGTGCATATGCTGCTGGAGAGGAGGAACCTGCTGATGCTTACGGGCTCGCCGCCACGAGGGAACAAGGTGCAATAGCCAACTGATTTCCGACTTGAAAAAGGAAAGGCCGTAGATGATGCAGGCAAGGGCAATACCCCCGAGGAAAAGAGCATCAGTTATGGAAGGAAGGAAGTCTGGCGTCTGGATATAGTAGAGGAAATAAAAGAGTATTGCCGGTATCATCGCGTACCGTCTGCAAGGTCGCACTGGCTAATCTCGTCATGTGGGTCCGCGACCGCTACTTTCCAACCACCTATGCCCACGCAATGTGGCCGCGGCTTGCGCCTTTCTTTCGGCTTCCGGGACGGGTCATATGGGGACCAGAGACGGTTCAGGTGGAACTGCGGCCATTCAATGACAGACAACTCAACCGGGATCTCACTGCCTTCTGTGCATAGGTGAACAAACTCCAGCCACACTTGCCAGATGGACGACATCTGCACATGACTATATGGTGCGAACCAAGCCACTGCGCACTGCCCATGCAGGAAGTGACAGGACCTGGTGAGGGTTGCCCATCGTCAGTGCTGGAAGCAAGCATGCTCTTGCGGTCTCTTCCAGCTGGTCTGGAAGGAAATACTGACACAGGTGCAGGCAATTGGTCTGCTCCCGTAACGCTTTCACTCCCTTGGGATGGGTGAGGAGAAAGAGGGGGAGAGCATTTCGCCTGGAAATTCGATATGTTCATCCGCTTCCCTGTCTGGCACAGACATCGCGCTTCCTACCTCTGAGAAGTCGATCCCATCTTCCAGATGTCCATCGACGTGAGCTTCACCGTGCCACCATCGGCAAACAGGTCGACCCCCAGGCTATCAACACGGGTGGGATAGATCCGACTTGTGAGGCAGGTGCGGTCATTGGCGAAGATCTCCACGACGGAACGGTCGAGAAAGATATGCAGTTTCAACGGCTCCTCATCAGCAAGCTCACAGGGGCCTGCATACACCTGCTGCTGAACCGCTGGGTTCAAGCTCGAGCGCGACTGATCAAGCGAGAGGCGCCCAGCGGCACGATCGTACACAATCAGCGTCTCTTCGGCAGAGTTCGGAGCGCAGCGCACCTTGATCCCACAGGTGCTGGCATCGCCCAGTTCAAACGTGGCCAGGATCTCCAGGCAGTCTCCTTGCACGTCGGGCAGAACATGGGCCGAGGTGGGAGTGAGCGTCATATCGGTATATCCTGACTTTGTGCCACGCAGCACCGCTACTTCGGGGACGGGCGCTATCGCCAGCAGTCCGTCGGGTCGCAGGCGGAGAAGACGGGGCAAGGACATGACCCCAGCCCATCCAGCAGCTTGCTGTTGCGCGACGCTGCGCCCTTCCCACAGCCACCCCCACATCAGGCGACGCCCCTGGTCATCGCGCAACGTCTGCGGAGCATAGAAGTGCCCCCCACCGTCAACGATGCGCTGCGTCTCTGGGTGAAACCGGTGGTTCACATACCTCCCCACGAAATACACCGCGTGGGAGGGACGACCATGCTCCCAGACGGAGACGAGCAGGACATGCTTCTCGCCCAAAGGAAAGAGTTGGGGGCATTCCCACATGGAGCCGGTCCACACCGGATCGGTGCGGTTCTTGTCACCAGTGTAGAGAGGATGCATGTACTCCCAGTGGATCAGGTCTGGCGACGTGTAGAGCAGCGCTGTTCCTCCCACTTCTGGTATGCCGGATCCGATCAGTTGGTACCACGTGTCGCCTTCCTGCCACACACTCGGATCGCGGAACCCGACGACCTGGAGCTCTGGTGGAGGGCCGGGGACCACCGGGTTTGCGGCATACTTCTGCCAGGTGAGTAAGTCGTCGGGGCCGGTCGCAAGACAGGGGAACTCCTCTTCCCCGCGCTTACCTGTGTAGATGAGCGTGGGAATTCCATGGTTGTCTACGGCACAGCCGGACCAGCAGCCATCTTCATCAGCCGATCCCGGCGTCGGGGCGAGCGCGATGGGCAAGTGCATCCAGTGGACCAGATCCGTGCTGGCCGCGTGGCCCCAGTGCATGGTGCCCCAAAATGGCCCGTTGGGGTTGTATTGGTAGAACAGGTGATACTGCCCCTTCCACTGGATCAAGCCATTGGGGTCGTTCAACCAGTTGGCTGGCGGCAAAAAGTGATAGCGTGGACGATGCGGGTCACGACCCAGGTGTTGCGGTACGCTCTGCTCCATTGCTGCTTTCTTTTCGAGAGATCCCTGGTTGGGCTGTTGTTCTGACTCCCTGGACAGAGTGTAGCACAACAGAGTGTCGCCGTCTAGCTGCGTTATGCTACGTGACCGCGAAACCCTGATTTAGAGTGAGACGTAGTGGCTCGCACTGGCTGCCCATCAACACCGAAGCCCCTCCTGCGCTGCTATCAACCGTCTTCTGTTTGGCGATGTCACCCGGCCCCATCCCAGTTTAGCCGTGCCAATTGCAAAAAAGCTTCACTCCCTGTGCTATAGTGGGGTGAGCAGAAGAAAGATCGGAAGAGCCAGTCGATCAAGCCTCATTACACTCTGAGGTGGCCGCGACTGATGCAGCTAGAGAGACGATAAAGCAGAAGGAGGGGAGCATGTCGACGATCCGCGTAATGACCTTCAACATCAATGGTTCCAGGTCCGAAGAAGAAGACACGAATGCCTGGCAGAAGCGTGCCGCGCTCAATGTCAAAACGATCAAGCGGCATGCACCTGACCTGATTGGGTTTCAGGAAGTAGAGAACGGGAATCTGGTGGGCTACCAGCAGCCCTTAGCAGAGTACAGTCATGTGGTAGGGAATAAGTACGATGTAGAGCCTTATGCGGCATACACCTCGATCTTCTGGAAGTCTTCCCGCTTTGAGTTGCTAGAAGCAGGTGAGTTCTGGCTGAGCAGGACGCCAGATGAACCCTCGAGCGACTGGGGAGTCCCTTACCCCATGGGTGCAACGTGGGTAAAGTTGCGGGACGGTGCCACCGGATTCCCCCTGCTCCACTTGAACACGCACTTGGAGGACGGCGATGAGGGGGAACTTTCTCGCGTGGAAGGGAGCAAGCTGATTGTCGAACGGATCACGCAGCTCCAGGCCAGCCATATTCCAGTCCTTGTGACTGGAGATTTCAACTGTAACCCCGAGTCGTCGACGTACGGCATCTTCATGGAAAGGGGCTTCACCGATACGTATCTCGCTGGCGGCAACACGGACGGCAAAGCTTCCACCTTTCACGGCTATGAAGGTGAGCAGTACTCCGCATTTCACTATAGCGGGGGGAGGAATACGTTTTGGCGGGTCGACTGGATCCTCACCCGAGATGGCATGCAGCGCATGCAGACCAGCTCATGTACGATTGTTCATGACGCAGAACCCCCTCTGTATCCCAGCGATCATTACCCCGTGGTGTCCGAGGTGATACTGGTCGGCTGACAGCAGAATATGAGCTATGTGGCTTTTTTCATCAAAAAGCGGCAGGGAGACCCGTCTCCCTTTAGGGGACGGGAGGGACTGCCGCAAAAGTTCCCTTATCACCCTCTTGGCTTCTCACGCCTACTGTGGTAAACTATCTGTGTGAAACAACTACTCTCAGCAAAACTCCAATTGAATACTAGCCCTGAGCAATTTCAGGCACTTCGTCGCACACAACTCGCCTACCGCGATGCACTCAATGCCGTGAGCACCTATGCTTTTGCGCATGGCAAAACCAGTAGCAATCAGACATTACACCGGGGGATGTATGCAGAATTGCGTGCGACGTATCACCTTCCCTCACAGTTAGCCTGTAGCGTAGAGCGACAAGTTGCTGCTACCTATAAAGGACTGTGGACCAAGGTCAAGAAGAATGCCGCCGCACGCAAAGCTGGGATTACCAAGAAGCAGTACAAAGGACTGGACCAGGCTCCCAAGTTTGTTTCACCCACGATGCAGTACACCTATGGGCGGGATTACACCTTCAAGACGAAGCAACAGGTCAGCCTGAATACGCTTGAGGGACGTCTGACACTCTCCTACCAGGGCTATGACAAGCATGTGGCGCTTGTTCAACAAGGAACCACGCTTGGCGATGCCAAGCTCTGGTATGATCAACAAAAGAAACGCTTCTATTTGCTCGTGTCTCTTGAGGTCGAGGTTGCGGATCCAACCTTTGAGAGCCACAAAGAGGTAGTGGGTGTAGACGTAGGGATCCGCTATCTCGCGGTCACTTCCACTTCTACAGGCAGGCCTACCTTTCACTCAGGAAAACACGTGCGAGAGCGCGCGAATCACTATGCCAGACTCAGGAAACGCTTGCAGCAGAAAGGCACTCGCCATGCAACGCGGCGGTTACGTCGGATTGCCCAACGAGAGAGACGGTTGAAACAGCAAGCGAACCACGTCGTCTCAAAACACATCGTGACGACCCACCCACAGGCCTTGATCGGCTTAGAGCAGTTGACCGACATCCGTGAACGCACCAAGCGACGGAACCGACGTCGGAAAAAGAACGGCCAAGGGACAGAACCCGTTTCCCCGAAAGCACGCAAAGCCAACCGGGGCTACTCGCAATGGTCTTTTGCTGAACTACACAACATGATCGCGTACAAGGCCACGCTTTCGGGTTCTATGGCCATCAAAGTGGACGCCAACGCTACTTCCAAGGCCTGTCCCAAATGTGGCTATACCAGTGACAAACTGTCACTATGAGTTGCATGCCGATTTAGTGGGTGCGCGGAACATCACGATGCGAACGCTCTTGCTCCGACAGGATTGGGGCAAGACGGGGCACTTGTCAGTTGCCCCCGATGCGTCGGACAAAGAAGCCAAAGCAGCGCGTCTCACCAGATACGCTGAATTGCGGTGGAGTCCAGATGCAAGCTCATCCCCTTCTAGGGGATTGAGTCACTGACCGATTATTAACACAGATTGCAGTTATTGGCTGGTGTAGTGCTGAGACGTGATCGGCACGACATCCGCAATGGCGTGCTCGCTGATCGAGAAGAGCAAGGTGATGTACTCGCCCATGGCCCAGTTGAGCGGGTTCATCGATTTTGTCGGCGTACCGGGGGTATATCCCGCCGGAGCGTCGTTGCCCCAGACCTGCTCGGGGATCAACCTGGAGCCGTTGGCGGCCTTCATCATCGCTGTCAGGTACCCGTCGGCATCCTGGCCGGCAGCGACTTCGTAGATGCCACGCTCTCCCGATAGGATCGGCCAGAGTCGGCCTATGCCGGTGCCGTCGTAATCGGAGCCGTTGGCGTGTTCGCCGTAGCCGTCGTGGTTGTAGCGGTGCCAGTAGTGGCTGCCGTTGATCGTTTCTTCGAGGGCGGCATCGACGACCGGCAGAGAAGACGTGATATACGGTGAGTTCGCCGGATATATCCCTTGCCGTACCAGTTCGAGGAAACCCATGTCCACGATTGAACGTTGGTCGTATGTGCCGCCGCCGTTGCTGTTCTGGATGGTATCTGCATTATTAGGATCGCCATTGCTGTCCAGGCGCTCGAAATAGCGGCCACTGCCCAGCGGGCCGGTGGTCGTATACGTCCACGCGATCGCCATCTTGCGGTAATAGTCCGCCGCGTTGAGGTAGTGCTGCTGGCTGGCGGAGTCGCCGTTGATGCGAGCGATGTTGGCGGCGCAGACCAGCCCACTGATCATGGCCGCGAGCGTTGACGGGCTGTAGCCGCCGTTCTCTTCCCAGCGTTCCTGTCCCGTCACGCCTCCCGATTTGACGATGAGATCGGCTGTCGGTTTGATGTGCTGGAGATAATCTTGTTTATCGGTGACGCCCAACTTCCAGGCCAGCATGATCGGGAATGCCTGCTCATCCATCTGCACGCCGTTATAGAAGGGCGAGCCATCAACGTAGCTGTTCTGCGGGAAGAGGCCGCCCGGCAATTGCTGCTGCGCGAATGCCCACAACAATGCCCGTTTCGGATCGGCTGTATCTCCGGCCACGATCAGCGCGCTGGAGAACTCGTACATATCGCGTTCCCAGACGAGATGATAGCCTCCCGCGTCCTGGTCGCCGTTGCTTGCTCCCCAGGGCGTTCCTAATCCGGCCACGAACGTGCCCGTCTGCTTATCCTGAGACGCTTTCAGCACGTTGGCCGCCAGGTAATATTCTTGCTGGCGTGCCTGCTGGATGGCTAGCGTATTGCCTACTGCCGGTGGTGTCCGCAAGCTGTCATCGAAGCTGTTCCACTGCGCCACATACGTTGCCAGCATATCCGAGCGGTCTTTGAGCGTTCCCAATAGCGTCTGTTCCGCGCTGCTCGTGGCATCGCCGCTGCTCTGCCCGAAGGAAAGCGTGAGCGTGAAGGTGATCGAGGTCGCGGAAGCAAGGTCGCTCTTGCCGCCGTTGGAGAGATCGAGCAGACCGGTCTGCACGGTATTGCCGCCGGTGGCCGTGCCGTAGGTGTAGTTCATGGTGTAGTCCGGGCAGGTGCTGCTCCCGCAATTGGACGTTCCCGCGAGATCTGTCCAGCCATCGCTCTGGCCCATAAAGCCGGAACTGGTCATACCCGTTTGATAGGGAAGCGATGCCGCGACGGCACTGGCGTATTTCCCGGCTCCGCTCGTGCTGACCAGCATCGTTTCGCCTTGATATGCTTTCGTGTAGCTGTTGTTGTTGTCGCCTTTGTTGTGGATGGTCGGATCGTAGTAGACGTAGAGCAGGTAATCGGCGAGATGCCCTTGTAAAGCCTTGAACGTAACTTGCTGAACGACAGAGTTGCGTGCCGGGTCGGTGTAGATGATCTTCGTGAGCTGGTAATCGCCGTTTTTGGCCGTGTTCGTGACCACCCATGCCAGTGAGTGATTGTTGTACAGCCGGACTTTTGAGATGGTATCGCTTTTCTCCTGGTTGACCCAGGTGTGACTGCTGTCTCCGATGAGAAATTGCAGGGCGGTTGTGTTAGGAGTATCAGCCGTGGGGTAAAATACTTCGCCAATTATGCCGTTGCTGCCGGTGAACCAGATATCGCTCGTGCTGTTCTGTGCTGTTCCAAGTATAGTATTGTCGGATGGGGCCCAGCTCGAAGTCGTCCATTGATTGTTGTTGGGTGCTGTGCCAGTGATAGTGTGAACGGTGTGCGCCTGGAAGAATCGTGGTATCACAAGTACCAGAACGACAATGATCGCGGCAATGATCACGAATGCCGAAAAGAGCAGCGAGCGACGATTACGTAAGAATGTCATCAGGATCATTCCTCAAGGTCGTATTAGCTGGATGACCGTGGCGGCGCGGAAAAATCGGCGGGCTGGCCCGCATAGGGTGCCAGACCTGCCGCCGGCCCCAATTCCTCCGCTGGCACACCCAGCCGACTCGCCTTGTCCTCCAACGCAAGACAAATGAGGTCGACGATGCGATCCAGTTCGAGCACAGCGGTATTGATCACCAGATCATACAGGTCCGGTTCATCTGGCTTCCGTTGAAACTGGGTCTGGATGTAGCGGTCGCGGGCGCGATCTTTCTCTTGAACGCGTTTGCGGGCAGCATCCATGTCCGGTTCTTCGCGGCGTGCGACATAAGCAACGCGTAGTTCCAGCGGAGCCACGATGCGGAGATGGAGCACGTCACGCTGATCTGCCAGCAGGAACTGACCGCCGCGTCCGACAATCACGACGTGCCCGGTGGTGGCCGCTGCCATGACAACTTGCTGCATCGTCTCCTGGTAGGGGTAGGCTCGTTCGTCCGTCGGTGAGGGAGGAGTAGCGGTGATGGGTGTGTCGAACATAAATGGTGTTGCCGAAGCGGTGGTAGGGGTGAATGCCCCTCCGGACGATGGTGTTCCTGAAGCAGGGGTGAATACCCCGGAAGTAAGATTGCGTATGCGGTTCAGGATACGTGAGAGAGTGCCTTCGACGTACTCCTCGTCGTGCCTGGCGACATCCGTTTCGTAGACGCCTAACTCGCGTGCGGTCTGTTCGATGATGGCATGGTCAATCAATTGCCAGCCCAGCTTTCGTGCCAGACGGACGGCAATTTCGCCGCCGCCGCTGCCATACTGGCGGGAAATCGTCACGGCTCGCATTGCTGCAATGGCTTGCTGATTCACTTCCATGGTTGTACCTCCACTGATAACAGGCTACAGATCAGAGCCTGATCTTGATCTGGCGCAAAGAAGCGTGCAAAGATCTGAGTGCCTCTTGCAAATTGTTCTATTTCCTCGTTTTACACGTACTGTTCCTGATATACGTCAGCGCGCAGGGGCCAACTTGAGAGTACTCCACCACATCTACCTGCTGCCTTACCCAATACAGCACGCTCAAGCTGGCCTCCTACACACCTACCTTGATTGTGATGGTACCTAAACAGCAGACACCAGCACAATGGAGAGGCATCATCCCTTCACGCCGCCGACGGTCAGACCCGCCTGGAAGAACCTGCGTGCGTACAGGAACAACGCCATCAAGGGAACGGAGATGATCACCGAAGTCGCGGCGAAGTAGCCCCAGGGGGTAGTGTAGGTTCCTTGCAGCGCATTCAGGCCGAGGATGAACGTCAGATTGCTGCCAGTCGAATTCGCGTTCAAGACAAAGTTTGCCAGGGCGAACTCAGTATAGCTGCCGACGAACATGAACAGGGCTGACGCCGCCAGCGCAGGAGCGGCGAGCGGCAAGGTGACGCGCCAGAATGCCTGCTCCATGGTTGCGCCATCGATCATCGCAGCCTGCTCCAGTTCGACCGGGAGGGTATCGAAGTAGCCCTTCATATTCCACGTGCCGAAGACGAGACTGCCCGAGGCATAGATGAGGGCGAGGCCGACGAGTGGAGCGGTATTCAACAGATTCAGGTACTGCAACAGGTAGTAGTAGGCGGTGATGGCGAGCAGTCCAGGAAACGCCTGCAGTGCCAATAGAAAGCTCAGGCTCGCCTCGCGGCCCTGGAAGCGGAAGCGCGACAACGCATATGCGCCGGTCATCGAGAAGAGGATACCGATCAGCGTTGACAGGGCGCAGACGAAGGTGGTGTTGAGCAGCCAGTAAAATACCGGTTCCTGTGTGAAGGCATACACGTAATTGGAAAACGACGGATGGCTGGGAAACAGTTGGAGCGACGTTGCGTACAGGTTCTGGTCGCCGGCCAGCGACGCCTGTATCACATAATACATGGGGAACAGGGCGAAGAGGGACATCACAACCAGGTAAACGTAGATGAGGATGACCGGCAGATTCGAGAGGAAACGCCGCCAAAGAACCCCTGCTCTGCTTTGTGCGCGCTCCCTTTCGTATTCCATAGCTGCTCTACCAGGTACTGCTACGGCTCCTCGGCTCTCGGCTTTGAGTATCCTACCAGGGATCTGTTTGCTCATGCCCGCACCTCACTTCTGTGTGTTCCAAGCGCGCGTGCCAGGAAGGTCAGCGCGCCCAGGACAATGAAAATGGTAATCGCGAATGCGGCGATCGCCCCGTAGTGAATATTTGCAGCACTCGCGCCCAACACCTGGTTGTAAATGTAAATCATGACGAACGTAGTCGCGCCGGGCTTATCCGCGCTGGTGATGGGGCCGCCCGCTGTGATCAGGTAGACGGTACCGAACATCTGGAACGTCGTAATGGCACTGAGGATCGTGATCGGCGTAATGGCAGGCCGCAGCTGCGGGAACGTGACGCGCCAGAAGGCTTGCCAGGTAGTCGCGCCATCGACACTGGCTGCCTCGGTAATTTCTCGCGGCACGCTTTGCAGCGCGCCTAGCATCACCACCGTAAAGAAGGGGTAGGAAAGCCAGACATTCACGATCACAACGGCGATGAACGCGGCGACCGGGTTGGTGAGCCAGGGAACGCCGAAGTGCATGCCGAAGAAGAGGCGCCCGATCTGGTTGATGGGGCCGAAGTCGTAGTTGAAGAGGAATTTCCAGATCAACGCGGTAATCGCCGCGGGCGCGGCCCAGGGAACGAGCAGTAAACTCATCCAGATAGCCGAGCCTTTGACCTTCGGGTGGTTGAGGGCAATGGCCGTGACCATGCCGATCAGCACGAACAGCGCCACGCAGACAATCACGTACAGTACCGTCAGGCTCAGCACGTAGAACAGGTCGCTATTGGTCGTGAACAATAGCTGAAGGTAGTTTTGCAGGCCGAGGAAGTTGTATTCCTGGTTGAATTCGGTGTTGTTGGTGAAAGAGAGATACAGCGTGTACAGGATCGGCGTCATGTTGATGAACGCGATTGTGATAATGATGGGCAACAGGTACAGGAAAATAGTGCGGCGTTTTACCTGCAACATAGATTCCCTCTCTTTCTCTCCGCGAAATGTAGCATAGCAACGAGCTTCCTTTCTGAGGAGAATAGCCTGAGATGCAATTTCAGGCATCGTGTACGCAGCGCGATCAGGCGCGGCGAAAGCATGGATGGCGGGCAAGGGGCAGGGGTGGAGCATATGCTCCGTCCCCGCCCCTCCATGCCCGTGCTTCTCATCAAGAGAAAATCAGGTGCCTACCCAGAAATGCCTTTTACTCCCTTCTCTGCTGCTGTCTGCGCGGCGGCTAAAGCTGCCTCTGGTGTCTGCGTTCCTGTCCAGATCGCGGCCAGCGCGTTGGCCACCGGCACCCAGAGGGCGGTCATGAACGGCGTATTCGGCAGCGGCGTGCCGTACTGGACCTGGGCCGCGAAGCCGGAAATGGCAGTGTTGCTTTTCACCGTTGGGTCTTGCAATGCCTGCTGGTTGGCCGGAATTTCACCGCTGACCTTGATCATCTGCAACTGGTTCTGGTAATTCGTGTAGAACTTCAAGATGTCGGCATCCAGAGCCGGGTCTTTCGCGTTCTTGGTGACCCAGAGCGATTTCACGCCCACGAACGGTGTGCCATGCGTGCCGTTATTCGTCGGAACGGTGGGCAGCGTGGCAAAGCCGACATCGATACCAGACGTCGTGGCATAGTTGGCAAGTGACCAGGGGCCATCGATGATGGCTGCCGCTTTCCCCGACGTGAAGAGCGACGAGGCCGTCGTGCCATCAAGCTGCTTGGGCAGGTAGGGCCGGAACGAGGCGATGAAGTTGCCCGCCGCTGTGGCCTGTGGCGTGTTCAGGCCGACCGTGCCGTCCGGTTTGACATAATAGGCGCCAAAGCCATAGAACCAGGCGGCGTTGTAGTAGGCGTCCTGCGTCGGCCAGACAATGCCGTACTGTCCGGGGTGCTGCTGCGAGTAGCTCTGCTCGAACGCCAGCATCTGGTCGGTCGTCGTGGGAAGCTGAGAGGCGCTGATCAGCTTCTTGTTGTACATGATGGTGACGGCCTCGACGGTCTCCGGCACGCCCCAGACATGGCCGTTGAATTGCACGGCCTGCGCGGCTGCCTGCGTATAGGTCGAGTTCACATACGACTGGCTGATGTACTGATCCATTGGAACAACCGAGTGGCTATCGACCATCTCGCCCAGCGAGTCATCGACCCACGCGACGATGTCCGGCCCATTGTTGGCCCGCACCGCCGTAACCGACTTCTGTATCAGCTGCTGCGTCACTTGCACCAGCTTGATGGTGACGTTGGGGTGCAGCTTCATGTAGGCGTTGAAAATAGCCTGCTTCGGTGCAACATAAGTGCCCCCCCAGCCATGCCAGATCGTGACGGTTTCTGGCTGGTTCGATGAGGATGAGCTGCTGCTCGACCCGCCACAGGCCGCGATGAACAGCGCAAGCACGATACTGGTGAGGAGCAGGATGGAATAGCTCCGCTTCATATGATCCTCCACTTGTGATTGTGTTGGGAATATTCCTACGTTCATCCGTTGCACAACGGATAGTTTTACGATGACTCCTCCTGCAAGGCATAAATACCTTCCTTGCAGGGAAAAAGCTGGAAACACTTTCATTCACTAAAAGAACGACGTATTAGTTCGTGCATCATTCCCGATGGGATGATGCGGGCCTTCCTTAACAACATCAAGCTGTTACATCATGGGCTCTGCTCCTTTGCTTCCTCCCTGGATGGTGAATCCGCATCTTGCGGGGAGACAGAGATTAACGTCAAATGAAGGTCGCGCACTTTGCTGAGCAGGCCATGCAGCGCGGCCTGATCGACTACCTCGCCGGTAAGAACCGTTTCCCCGTTCGTCTCGTGGATCACCATCAGTCCGCCCAACCAGGCCGACCAGCTCTGATCGAGCTGCTCTTTGAGACGAATCCGGTAGACTGTCATCACTCCTCCTTCCGAGTGCCACTCACTGCTCGACGGCGTGCCACGAGAAAGCTCTCTCAAGAGCGTAGCAGACAGCAGGGGGAGAAGACAGTACCCAAAAGGAGTATTTACAGGGTGTTTTTTGCGGTCTCTCATAGCTCACCTGCTCCTACAGAAGACGGGGCGTTCGCGCTTTCACGATGACCTGAGCGCGGCTGCGTACGCCGAGTTTTCCACAAATGTTCAAGACGTGTTTCTTGACCGTGTTGATACTGAGGACGAGGTGACAGGCAATCTCCCGGTTGGAGGCACCATCCAGTAACAACTGCAGGACTTCGCGCTCACGCGCCGTGAGCGGCTCCACGAGCGGACCGGGCTGGGGAACAGGAGCCGCCAGCGCATAGGAGGCTGCCTCGGCGAACAGGCCGTGCTGCTCGTACCAGCGGCTGGCACGCAGGTGCAGGTCCGCAACCAGCGCGGGAGCAGTCTGCTGCAGCCGCTGGCGCAGGGCCTGGGCAAACAGGCGGTGGTAGCGATACCACTGCCTTTCGTCGTCGAGGGCCACCAGGAACAGGTTGGTCCGCTCCAGGAAGTCGAGCAGGGCCTGGCTCCCGCCCTGTTCCCGCACGGCATCACAGAGTGGCGCGCTTAGTCGATCCAGGATGCAGGTCTGCAACAAGAAATCCTGCACGACTTCACTTTGGCGATTCAGAACCTCTTCCAGCAGGTAGTCCACCACATAGTGATGGCTGCCACTGAACGCCGTGATGAAGGCCCCCGGATCATCACGGCCCTGCAGGGAGAATGCGGCAAGCTGCAATCCAGTGATCCAGCCTTCTGTACGTGCCTGCAGGCGCGCGCTCTCTTCCGCCGAAAGCGAAAGCCCCATCACCTCTATGAGGAAAGTGGCCGCTTCCTCTGGCCTGAACCGGAGATCGATGGCGCGCAATTCCAGCACGTCGTCTCGTCCACGCAGTTGCGCAAGTGGGAGCGGAGGATCTTCGCGGGTCGCAAGGACAAGATGCATGCGGGAGGGTAGATGATCCACTAGAAAGGATAGCGCGTGATGAATGGACTCGTCCGTAATGACCTGGTAATTGTCCAGGATGAGAACGAAGTGTTCCTGAGTGGTGCCTCTACCTTTCAGCAGGTCGTTGATCAGCAGCGTCAGCATGGCCTCCATCAATGGAGGTTGAAGTGGGTGATGCAGCACCTGCCTGGTCGTGCTCAGGTGAGGGTCATAGGTCTGCAAGGCGGCAAGCAGGTAAGAGAGGAAGCGTACCGGTTCGTTGTCCTGTGGTTCGAGCGAGAGCCAGGCGACCGGGATGGCGCGTGAGGCCAGCCAGTCGGAGAGCAGCGTGGACTTGCCGAAGCCCACAGGAGCTGAAATAAGGGTCAGGGCTCGCTCCATGCCCTGCTGGAGTCGTTGGAATAAGCGTGGACGATGCACCAGGTGTGGACGCGGTCGCGGGACGTGGAGTTTGGTCGCAAGCAGCGGAGTGTCTGGCGTGTCGAGCCACAGTTCCTGTGCGACCTGCTCCAACCGAGGAAGGGTCAGGCTGCTGCCTCTGCCTAGATAGCGCTTGGTCAGTTTCCCCCCGATTCGCGCATACGCATACCAGTACCCCTCGCCACGCTGCTTGCTTTCTTTGCATGCAGTATAAGAGCCGTTCCTACCATGAAAGGCGAACGAGGAGATCTGACTCACCCACGCCAACCAGGCAGGGCTTTCAGGGACGATGTCCAGTATTCCGCTGACCGGGCCCTCATGCAGTTCGTATGCCTGGTGCAAAGGTGACCAGACGAGGGTGTAGTGTGCGATTTTCGGCATCTGATTCCCCTCGGGGCATCTGATATACCATGTCACCCAACAGTGTGTTATCTACTGCGGAAGACCTCACCACTCGTACCTGTTGGGTGACACGACTGCTATTGTTGGGTGACACAGCTGCAAGATGAGAAACTTTTGCGCCGGTCCAGCTTGCATGACGATGGAAGAACCCGACTTAACTTGCCACCTACAGGGGCACGCTCAAGCATGAATTATCCGCGATATACTGTTGACAAATCAACTATCTAATAGTGTATAGTATACCATGCCATTGTTGGAAAGTCAATGACTAATCTTTGATGTCTCCCGCTGTGCGTAGGATTTTTGCAGGGAGGATGGGTCTTGCCGAGCGAATAAGCATCCCCAGCAGGGCGATAGCTTGTTCTCGCCCAGTTACCTGCAAAAATCCTACACATACCTGCAGCATTGTGTAAGCTTGCAAATCTGACTGCTTTCAGGCATACTTATTACTACATCCAACCCATATTGCGTTGAACAAGCATAGTATTAGCCTAACTAACGTTCGTTAGTTTAGATAGTGAAGGAGAAAAGTTGTGGATGACCTCAATCGCTATACTTCTGCAATTCGTGTGCGGCTGAGCGCGAGCGATGCACACTACGGTGGGCAGCTGGTCAACGGAGCGCACATGCTCTCACTTTTTGGGGATGTGGCAACTGAACTGGCCATTCTCTGCGATGGTGACGAAGGGCTGCTGGTTGGCTACGAAAACATCGAGTTTCTGGCACCATTGTTCGCGGGGGATTTTATCGAAGTAAGCGGTCGTATCACCAGAATTGGACGTACTTCCCGTCGCATGGAATTTGAGGCCCGGAAAGTCATTGCCGCCCGGCGAGATATCAGCGATTCCGCTGCCGATGTGCTAGAAACGCCTCTGATGGTGGGGCGAGCCATAGGTACGACGGTTGTTAAGGCCGAGCAGCAGCGTAAACGCCGCACAGTTTGAGTCTGGGTATCCATGCCATACATTTTCTGTTAGAATAGGAGTATGATACAAAAAACCGAGACTGAAAACGTGCGGCATGATGGACGTTCGGTACGCGAGAATGTCCTGGCAGCCGCAGTCCAATTATTCGCGGAGTATGGGTACCACGCGGCGCCTCTACGCGATATAGCACGCATAGCAGGCATCCAGGCGGCAAGTATCTACTACCACTATGCCAATAAAGAGGCCCTGCTGGTAGAGATCATGGAAACCCACATGCGGACGCTGAATGCCAACCTGGAGCGTATTTTACGCGAACAGCGCGACCCGCTGCAGCGTCTCCACGAGGCAATAGCCAATCATATCCGCCTGCATACTACCTACAAGCGCGAGTTCTTCATCATCGATACGGAGATACGCGCCCTTGACGGCGATAAACGCGGTTACATTCTTTCCCTGCGTGACCGCTACGAGTACCTGCTTCAAGAACTATTGAGAGACGGCATGGAGCAGCAGGTCTTTCGCCGGAGCGATGTGAAGGTATCATCCTATGCCATTATCGCCATGTGTACGGAGGTTGCTACATGGTTTCGGCCTGATGGTCGCCTCGGTGTACAGCAGGTCATCGACATTTACAGTCAGATCATTACTCAGGGATTGCTTGCTGGCTCACCAGAGCCTTCTCAAAAGCCGGAGGAATCAGCGCATACTTGACACCTTGCTTTTGTACTAAAAGATTGAGTACTTCAAGAGTAGAAGCTAACGGAACGCAGGCAGTAACCAGCGCCTCTACATCGATTTGGTGACCCGCAATCAGCTCCAGAGCTTGAGCGAAATAGGCGGGGGTGTGGTGAAAAACGCCTTTTATAGTGAGTTCTCCATAATGCAGAGGACGAGTCTCGAGCGTAACCTGCGTTCCCGATGGGCACCCGCCGAAAAAATTGACAAGGCCGCCCGGACGAGCCACCGTAGTGGCTAACGTCCAGGTCTCCGGCATACCAATCGCTTCAATCACAATGTCAGCACCGCGCCCGGTTTCCTTTCGCACAGCCTCAGCCTGTTCCTGTAGGGGCATCCCGCTTACATCGATCACCACATCCGCGCCAAAGTGGTGGGCCAATGAGAGTCGAGGTGTACCTCGACCCGTGACGATGACACGTGTACCACGTAGTTTGGCTACTGCGGCAAGTAATAATCCCAGCGGGCCTGAACCGAGGATCACTACTGTATCATCTTGCCTGATCTCGCTTGCATCTATGCCATGCAGCGCACAGGCTAACGGTTCCGTAAGAGCAGCCGCTACATAGGATGCCCCTGCAAGCTTATACAGATTCTGGCGCACGATGCGCTCTGGCACCAGGAGGTACTCGGCGTAAGCACCGTTGAGAAAAAGGAGATCCTCGCACAGGCTATAGCGGCCACGCTTGCAGTAGAAACATTGTTGGCATGGGGCAGAATTACCGACAACCACGGCATCGCCTTCGCGACACTGTACTACTTCTTCACCGGTAAGGGCGACCACCCCGGAGACTTCATGTCCAAAACCCGCGGGCGTGTCACGAAAAAGCAAGGGATGCCCGCGTCGATAGGTTTTGACATCCGTACCACAGGTAGTAGCAACGGCTACCTGAAGAAGAACTTCACCTTGGCCGGGTTGGGGGATAGGTCGCTGCTCAAGGCGCACATCCAGCGGCCCATAGAACATGGCGGCAAGCATAGTCATGGCGAAACCTCTCTTGCTGAGACAAAGGGAACTCTATTGATTCGGTATAATGGACATATTGTTCGGGCATATGGAAAAGAGTATAATAGTTTAGGCCTACATTGCAATCCATAACTGAAAAATACCAGGCTGGTGGATACCTGTATGCTAGCATATGTATTCCACGAATTACCGGGAGAGGAGATTTGAGAAATGGGCATTCCAAACCGTATCTGCCCGCAATGCGGCAATCCACTCGCTCCCAGCGAGATGTATTGCAGTAATTGCGGTACACGTTACATGGAGTCGGCTGAAATAGACCCGACCCAACGAGCATCCTCATCGAACCAGGGACAGGGACCTGCTAATCCCAGTCCAACACCCATGGAGCCAACACAATACGCTGGATCTTCCTCGTCTTCACCGTATGGAAGTTCTCTTTATAGTAACACAGCATATGGGTCAGGAGGGCAAAGTTTTTCCCCGCCTCCACCGCCAAACGCAAGCTATACACCTCCCTATGGAGGAGTTCCAGATGCACACGGTCAGCAGTCGCCAATGCAACCGCCCCCTGGCGGGTTTGTCCAGCCTCCTCAGGCCAGAAAAGGCCCAAATATTGGCTTAATCATTGGCGTTGTTGTCTTGCTTCTGGTGCTGGTCGGAGGTGGCATCGGCATCTACTCCTTTGCCAAAAGCAAAAGTAGTACTACGAATGCAACTACTCCTACCCCTGTATCCACTCAGGCCGCGTTGTTTTCCGACAATTTCGCAGATAACAGCAAAGGCTGGGGACTTGCAAGCGCATCTGGGTACAGTGGTACGATTAGCAATAACGTGATGACCCTGGCCGATGCCAATCACAAAATCCTGGATATGGCCATACCGACGAACACGAGCTACAGCGATTTCGAGGTTACTACCACCTTAACGCTCTTAAAGGCAGACTCAAATGATAGTGCTGGCCTCTACTTTCGGGGGGATAGTAACCTTGGACAGGGCTATTTCGTTGATATCTATGGAGATAACACCTATGATATCGTCAAGATATTCCCCGACTCCACAAAAGACACATTCCTTGTCAGCCCCACTAATTCGCCTTCAATCAATGCTGTGGGGCAGCAAAATAAGTTGGCAGTAGTGGCGAAAGGATCGAAGATAGTGGTATTGATTAATGATAAGGTGGTGAGTTCGATCAGTGATAACGGGGGCTACACGAGTGGAACAATCGAGCTTTTTGTCGAAAATGGCAAATCATCGAACGGAGCACAGGCCTCTTTTAGCAGCGTAGCGGTCTATCCAGCTCCGAATCAGTTACCTGGTTAAGCTACAGGTGTTTTCTGCACGGAGGAAGGAAGGAAGTATGAACCAGCAATAGTCCTTGCTGGTTCATACTTATGAGATGAGATGAGATGAGATGAGATGAGATGAGTATAGAATCCCTTGTATGCTAAGAAATAACGTCCTCAATAGTGCGAAAGTTGGGTTGGTTGTAGCGGTGGCATGTGTACTGGTCCTGGTGATCAGTAGTATCATCATTTTTGCGCAGGGAAAAGTGAACAATCCAGCTATTTCTCACACAAATGGCGTTACCCCGACTGAGAAAAAGGCCACACCAACGCCAACGTCGACAGCACTGCTGATACCGAAGCCCTTATTTTTCGACAATTTTGTTGATTCCAGTAAGGGGTGGTCTCTTGGCAGCGTTTCCGGGTACACCCGCCTTATTGAAAACGGTACATTGACACTGGCCGATGCAAATCATACTATTCTCACTGAGAGCCTGCCCGCTAATACAACGTTTGACGATTTCATGGTCACAGTATCTTTTACCCTCTTGCAAGCGAATCAGGAAGATAGTGTAGGACTCTACCTGCGCGGTGATAGTAACCTTGACCACGACTATCGGGTTGACTTCTACGGCAATAATACCTACGCGATCAGCAAAGAGTTTTTGGACACCAGCAAAGTCCCACAGGTGAAAGTCCTTGTCAATCCCTCCACTGCATCTACCTTGAATGCTATTGGTCGACAGAACACGATAACACTGATTATGAAAGGCTCAATATTGGTGCTGCTCATCAATGATACTGTGACGAGTACGGTAATTGATTCCGATTACACCTCTGGCCAGATCGCTCTCTTTGTACAAAATAGTGATGCTTCAAGCGGGGTAGAGGCCGCTTTCAGCAGCGTGGCAGTTTATCCCGCACCTGATCAGTTGCCCTCCGGTTAACCCAATGCGCACATATATTCATCCTCACCGGTAGTCCTCAATCCCGCGTTCAAAGGCCTCTTGATCCCCATCTTCTATGCCATATTGGGCTTCCTGTAAAAGGTCTCCGGCCAGAGCGGCTGCCCAGGAAGCATATGATACCCCATAAACACCTGGCCGATGGAAGTGCCCTCTTTACTCTGATAGACAGGATCGGGAATAGGAAGCGTCACGCGGCTTTGCAAACTCCGCAGAAGCGCGATCTCAGTGACCAGCTTTGTCGCCTCACGGATCGTTTTCGGAAAGCGAAAAATGCTCTCGTCATTCACAATGAGGGCATCGTTGAACTGCCCATCATCGTTGAGATGCACCGTCTCAATAACGAGTTCAGGATAGACATCACGAATGGCCGAAATATCTCTCGATTGCTTCTCCATATGTGTCGGCCGGGGCTATCCACTCCCCAGGTATTTTGCGACCAGTGTCAGCAAGTCCCCCATCTCGAACGGTTTCGCGAGAAAATCATCGGCCCCGGCGTCCCTGGCCATCTGTCGCGTGTCTTTATGGGCGGAGAGGATGATGATCGGAAGGTGGTACGTGGCTTCCTGGCTTTTGAGCTGCCTGCAAATCGTCCGCCCATCCGTGCCGGAGAGCCGGATATCCAGGAACAGCAGATCAGGGAACGGCTCCTGCATCTGCTGCACGGCTTGCTCATCCATCTCGATTTCTACCTCATACCCTTCCTCTTCGAGCATCTCGCGCAGCATATCCCCGACTCCTGGATCATCCTCGGCGACGAGTATTCTTTTACGCATGCTGCTCTTCTCCTTCTTGCCGCAGCCGCTGCAGCTGCGAGCCAGGTTCTGGCTGTGGCGCGCATGGGACGGTAAAGAAAAAGGTAGCGCCGACGCCCACACGACTTTCTACCCACATCCGTCCCCCCTGCCGTTTGACAATCTGTGCCGAAATAAAGAGGCCCAGCCCAAGACCAGGGAAGGTCTCGTGCTCCGGGTCGCTCACACGAAAGAAGCGCTCAAAGACCTGCTCGTGTTTCTCCGGGGCGATGCCAATGCCAAAATCCTGCACGCCGACGGTGGCGGTATCCGTGTCAGTGGCAAGCTTCACCAGGATGGCATGGGTCTGGGGAGAATATTTCATGGCGTTGGAGAGCAGATTGGTGAGCACCTGACCAATGCGCTCTGGGTCCCCATAGACGGGGGTACGGGCCGCTCCCTCGATGCGAATCTGGTGCCGTTCTGTGGTATGGCCCACCTCCTCGACGATGTCTCGCACGAGGGCATCCAGGTCAAAGCGCTCGTTGTGCCAGGAGAGTTTGCCCGCCTCTATGCTGGTCACGTCGAGCAACTCACCGATCAGATGGATAAGTTTGTCCAGTTGAGCATTCATCCTGGCCAGCATCGCCGCCGAGCGTTCATCACCCGCTTTGGTAAAGCGGGTGTGCAGCACCTGCGTATAGCCTTTCAGACTGGTGACGGGCGTCTTGAGTTCGTGACTGGCAATCGCCATAAATTCCTCGCGCTGCTCCAGCAGTTGCTGCTTTTCGTTCTCTGCTCGCTTGCGTTCAGTAATGTCCTCTATCGCCAGCAGGATGAGCTGGGCACTCTCAACGCGCTGGGCATTGAGCGGCATGATTCTGTGACCAATCCCGGGAAAAGTGTGGTCCACCTCGTAATCCACGAAAGCGTGATTGGTGGGGAGCAGCTCCTCCAGCAGGGTGCGCAGGGCGGGAATATTCCATTGGCCGTCTCCCAGCTTGAAGATCCGGCGACGCTCCGTGTGCGCAGGCTCCACCTGGAAAAACCGGTAGAAGGCCCGGTTCGCGCGTTGCACACGCAGCTCTACATCCAGGACGAGCAGTGGCTCCCGGATGGTCTCCACAATCGCGTCAGCGAAA
>WNFB01001429.1_pt1 | contig 26334 bp, 23 predicted proteins | sample 5400501 | NCBI WGS metagenome assembly WNFB01 (sample SAMN13153341, study PRJNA577476) | soil metagenome | isolation source: 200 cm saprolite under Douglas fir tree site 2 hole 1 | place: USA:California | collected 2015-04-18 | reverse complement strand
CACGTGACGCGCAACAGCTGCCCGCGAAAGGCCACGAGGTCCTTGTCCTGGAGCGCGCTGTAGAAGGCGTTGTTCCACTGATTCAAGAGCACCGTGAGGTAGACCATGCCGAGCGTGAGGAGCACGACGGCGAGCAGGAGCCCCCGGGCCGCCCACCGGTCCTCCGAGAACCAGTATGGGCCGATCATGGCCCATGCATTGGAAAGCGTGCGGCGCAGGCTGACTCTGGCCGGACCCTCGGAGGGGTTGGGGTGGGGAGCGCCCGGGTTCCTATCCACGAGCCGCCACCGGAGACTCCGTTCGTTGTGTCTCCGACCCGCGGCGATCGCTCTCGAAGCGACAGCGCTGTGTCAGAGGGATACTATAGCGGCTTCGCCGGGGTCGTGAGCCGTCGAAGGGCATTCGCTTGAAACACCTGGCGGCAATGATCCATAGTGAGATCTCACCGCAATGATCTTACAGGACTCGTCGGGAATACCCGAGAAGGATGCGCCGGCCGGGGGGGCGCCGGCGGCCGCCGCGGCCAGCCGTTCCCGCGGGATCAGGACCGGCGCCATGATCCGGCCTCGACTCCGGGGTGTTGTCCAGGCATTCTTATGACAGTGCACACCTAGTGTCCTGAGTTGGAGATCCGATGGCAAAATCGCGCCACGCTGGCGAGGATCTCGTCAGCCGTTTTGGTCCACACGAACGGCTTGGGCCGGGTGTTCGTGATCTCGATATAGCGGCGGATGGCGGCTTCCAGCTCGCGGGTGCTGCGGTGCACACCCCGGCGCAGTTGCTTCTCCGTCAACGCTGCGAACCAGCGCTCGACGAGATTGATCCACGAGCTTCCCGTCGGCGTGAAGTGCACGTGAACGCGGGGGTGCCGGGCCAGCCAACGATGGATGAGCGGGGTTTTGTGGGTACTGGCGTTGTCCGCGATGAGGTGAACGTCGAGCGTCGCGGGCACGGCCGCGTCGATGGTGTCGAGGAACCGGCGAAACTCACGCGCCCGATGGCGCTGGTGGAACTCGCCGATGAGCTCGCCACTCTTGGTGTTCAGCGCCGCGAAGAGCGTCGTGGTCCCGTAGCGCGTGTAGTCATGGGTGCGACGCTCGGCCTGGCCTGGCCGCATCGGCAGCACCGGTTGCGTGCGATCGAGCGCTTGGATCTGCGATTTCTCGTCGACGCAGAGCACCAGCGCCTTATCGGGGGGATCGAGGTACAGTCCGACGATATCGCGCACCTTGTCAATAAACAGCGGATCCTTCGAGAGCTTGAACGTCTTCACCCGATGCGGCTGCAACACGAAGGCGCGCCAGATCCGGCTGACCGCCGTCTGGCTCAGGCCGCACCGCTTCGCCATCGCCCGGGTGCTCCAATGCGTGGCGTCGCGCGGGGCCGTCTCCAGGGTCAGTCGCACCACCCGCTCCACTTCGCCATCCGTGATCTTTCGCGGGGCGCCCGGCCGCGGTTCATCGAGCAGTCCGTCCAGGCGCTTCGTCACAAAGCGTTGGCGCCAGCGCCCGACGGTCAGCCGCGTGACACCCACGTCGCGGGCCACCACTTGGTTCGGCTGCCCCGTCGCACACCTCAGCACGATCCGCGCTCGCTGCGCCAAGGCCTGCGCCGTCGTGGGCCGGCGCGCCCAGCGCTCCAACGTCTCGCGTTCTTCTCCGGTGAGGACCAACAGGGGCTTGGCGCGTCCGCGTGGCATCGGCGTTCTCCTTTTACATCAGAACGCGCGATGCCTTCCATATGTTCCATGATTTCTGACTCAGGACACTAGGCGACGGGGAGCTCAGCGATGCGCCAACTGCTACTCGTGCTGCTCGGACGTATTGGACGGGGAGCCCCGCACGTGCTGGGCTCGGGTCTGCCGCTCATGAGCCTCGCGTTGGTGTTGGTCGGTTGCGCGAGCCCCTCGCTGATGCCGGAGGCGCAGGCGGTGGCCATCAAGCACCGCGACCGAGCTCTCGCGCCCCACGCCGACGCCATTCACGCCGCCATCAGCCAGTCCGGGCATGTGGGCGCCCTGGCCTTGCTCGACGCGAAGGATGGCCGTCTGCTCGTCCTGCCTGGCGACAGTCCCGCCGATGCCTGGGCGCGTTACACCGCGTCGCCGGAGAGCGGGACCGGTCGCGTGTCGGTGCCGCCGGTGCTCACCTTCGTGCATCGCGCCGACGTACCCAAGGCTCCCGAGACCGTGACGCAGAGCGCCCTGCAACAACAGGCCCAGCTCCTTGACGCGCACCGGCGCGTCGAGGAACGATTGGGCGTCGTACAGCGCGAGTTCGCCGAGTCGAAGCGGGAGGTGGACGCGTCGCTGGCCGCCGCGCGCGCGGAGATGCAGACCGCGTTGAGCTCGGTCGCCGAGGATCTGGCGACCGTACGCAAGTTCATGCTGCAGACGGCCCAGCTCGGCTGGCTCAATCACGAATTGAATGTCGAGAACGCGACCGGCATCCGGAAGGTGGTGACGGCCAGCCAGGAGCTATCCGCGAGCTCGGCAAAGCTGGAAGAGACCATGCGCCAGCTCTCCGCGAGTCTGACCGGGCAGCTCAAGGAGCTGGCGAACCGGCTCGACACCATTCAGGGCAAGGTCAGTAACCTCAAGTGAGGCGGGCGATGCACCACGGCGGCACCGGGAGACGACGGCTCCGCGCCCTGGGGGCGTGCATTCTGCTCGCGCTGATCGGGGCCCCGGACGGGCTTGCCGGGGACTGGGAGAACATGCGTGAGAGCTACGACAACAAGCTCAGGACTCATGCCAGGCGCATCGCCGAGATCGAGGCGAGGGATCGCGGGGCAGATCAGGAGAAGCGCGCGGACCGGCTCACGAGAGATCGCATCAACGGAATCAAGGGTTCCCTGAAGGGCGGGGGCAAAGCCAGAAGCCTGGCCGAGACCGCCGAGAAGGCGTCCGGTGACGCGAGGTCGCTGATCGACGTGTCCCGAGAGCAGGGCGAGTATCTTGGCCTCGTCATCAGCGAGTGGGGAACGGAAGGGACGGAGCGGAAGAAGCTCCGCGAGTCCATCGCGACCCTGCAGAAGAACCTCGAGAGCACCAATGCGAACCTGGCGAGGGCGATCGAGGATGCCGAGACCACGACCACGCGCGTGCCGCGGTCGGGCGTGCTCGAGAGGGTCACCCGGATCGAGGCAGCGGAGAAAGAGCGAGCGAGATGGCTGCGCGAACAGGCCACGCTGGAGCGGGAACGTCAGCAGAGAGAGCGCGGCGCCGCGGAGCGCGAGCGGGGCGTGCGGTGAGGCCTTAGAGCGCCAGCTGGCCGCCGACGACCCGCGCGTAGTAGCCCTGCGCGGCGAGGAGGTCTTCGGGGGCGCCCGTCTCGGTCACGCGGCCGTTGTCCACGACCAGGATCTTGTCGACCCGCCGGATCGTGGTGAGCCGGTGGGCGACCATCAACGTCGTGCGTCCGCGCATCAGCGCGAAGAGGCTGCTCACGACCTGGGCCTCGCTCTCCACGTCGAGCGCGCTCGTCGGCTCGTCCATCAATAAGATAGGCGCGTCCTTCAGGAATGCCCGGGCCAGGTTGATCCGCTGCTTCTCCCCGACGCTCAAGCGCGCGCCCCCGTCCCCGATGACCGTTCGATAGTGCTGGGGCAGCTTCTCGATGAGCTCGTCGGCACGGGCGGCGTGCGCGGCGGCCTCGATCTCCTCCATCGTCGCGTGGGGCTTCCCGTAGGAGATGTTCTCGGCCACGGTGGTGGGCAGGATGATCGGCTCCTGCAGGACCAGGGCGATCTGCGCCCGCAGGTCCTCCAGGCGGAGGTCGCGCAGGTCCACGCCCTCCAGCAGCACCGCGCCGCTCACGGGGTCGAAGAACCGCGGCAGCAGGTTCAACAGCGTCGTCTTGCCGGCACCGCTCGGGCCAATGATAGCGGTCGACGTGCCCGCCAGAAGCTTGAAGCTGATCTGGCGCAGCACGGGCCGCGAGCTCTCATACCCGAAGGAGACGTCGTCGTAGGTGACGTTGCCGTAGACCGGGAGCGGCGGACACGGGGACCCGGCGGGCGCGCCACCGGCGGTGGCGAACATGTCGTCGGCCGACGTGGGTAGGCCTGCCGCTCCATCGAGGTCCCGTCCCTGGCAGGCACGGCGAGCCTCCGGACGGTCCTTCACCTCCTCGGGCGTGTCCAGGATCTCGAACACCCGCCGCGTGCTCGCGCTGGCGCTCGACAGCGTGGCGCCAACCTGTGAGAGCTGATGGAGCGGGTCGAAGAGCTGGGCGACGTAGGCGAGAAAAACAAGCAGCTCCCCTACCGTCAGGTTGGCGGCCAGCACCTGCTGAGCACCCACCCAGGTCACCCCGAGCGTGCACGCGCTCAGGATCACCGAGATCGAGCCCCAGTAGAAGACCTCGAGACCCTGCTGCGCCATCTTCTGCTGCCGCGCCGCTTCCGTGTGCGCCGTGAAGCGCTGCCGCTCGTGGTCCTCGCGTGCATGGCTCTGAATCAGGGGCAGGGCGGTGATCCCCTGGTAGATGAGCGAGTAGACCTTGCTCTCCGCCTGCTGGGCGGCCGTGCCCCGCACCCGCATCGCCCGCCCGAAGACCTTGATCGACAGCAGCAGGATCGGCACCGCGACCATGGCCACCGCGGCGAGGCGCAGGTTCAGCTGGGCCATCGCGACCGCCATGAACAGGAGCGTGCCGGTGGCGCTGATGAACGTCAGCAACCCCTGCAGGAACAGGATCTGAAAGGCGCACGTGTCCGTCCCGGCCCGGAAGATGATGTCCCCCGCCTCGGTGCCGTGGTGGTAGCGGAGCGAGAGGCGCTGGAGCCAGCCGAAGACGTCATCGCGGACCCTCCGCAGGCCGCGGAGCCCCACGCCGATCGAGATGTACGCGTGCCCGGCGCATGCGGCGGCGTGGACCAGATGAAGCCCCAGCGCCGCCGCGATGATGGCGGTGAGCTGGGCGGGCTGTCCCCAGGCCTGCACCCCATCGGGCAGCCCCGCAGGGTAGGGCTTACTCCCGAGGATGCTGTCAACCAGGATCGCCAGAGGCCAGGGCTTGAGCAGGTTGAGCCCGATGCCGAGGAGCAACAGGCCCAGCGTAAGAGCTATCCGCCCGGCGTCAGGCCGGAAGTAGCCCAGCGCCCGGAGCAGCTGGCGGAAACGCCCTATCGAGGAGGTGAGGTCGCGCGTCCAGCCGGCGGTGTCCATGGAGGCAATCCACGCGGAGAGGCAAGCCGCGTGCCATGCGGCTCAGGCGAAACCGGACCGCCGACGCCTTGAAATTTGCTGACTTCTCGAGGCCTGGGTCAGCCGTCGCGGCGGCGGGACGTGGGCGCCGTGTAATTCCTACACGGACGACCGCGTAGGGCTGGACACCGCCGCGGATCGCGAGGTCACCTGAGGCGCGAACTCGCACCGCGACCACGCCGCCGCCGGCCGGCCCTGGTGGCCGGCGCCGGCCGAGACATAGCGCATGGTGTCGCTGGATGGACGACCTGCTCACAGCGAGGACGCCGGGTCCAAGGGTCGATCCTTGACGGCCCACCAATCGAGCACGAGGTGGGCACTCACCTATTGGCGATGGGCGGGCCATTGGCTAAGAAGATCCCCTGAGCCAGTATCCGCCCGCGCCCGGCACGTCGCGCCGGAGACGAGCCACCGCGGAGACCACGTCATGGGACTACTGGACGGTCGGGTGTGTGTCATCACCGGCGGCGCCGGCAGCCTCGGCTTGGCCAGCGCCAGGCGGTTCCTCGACGAAGGCGCCAAGGTCATGCTGGTGGACCTCGAGGGCGCCACGCGCGCGCTCGCTCGCCGACCTTGCCAGCCCGAACGTCGACGCCGTCGCCGCAGACGTCAGCCAGGCGACGGGGGCGCGCGCCTACATCGAGCGGACCGTCGCGCGCTTCGGCCCGATCGATGTGCTCTTCGGCAACGCCGGCAACCAGAGCCCAGTGGTCCCCGTGACCGAGTATCCGGAGGACGCCTTCGACGCGCTGCTCGCCGTGCACGTGCGCGGGGCCTTCCTCGCCTGCAAGTACGGGCTCCCGCGCATGAACGGCGGGGCTGACCGGCGGGGCGAGGCTTGACCATGATGTATCGCCGATGACATCATCCCGCCACATGCGTCGGGGATTGTGGGTCCCGGCGGTCACGTCGTTGGCGAACCAGAACGGAGGATTGCGATGATGCCCAGGGTGCTGCTCGCGTCTGTCCTTGCCCTCATGGTGATCCTCGGCGTGAGCCCGCGCGCCTCCGCCCAGGCGGTGCCCGAGAGCCGCCTGAAGGCGATCTACGCGATGTCGCCGGAAGAGATGGCCGCGACGGGGGCGTGGACCAAGTCGGCCTACGATCGCCTGCTCGCCCAGATCAACGGGATCAAGGACAAGGCGACCCGCGACCTCGTACTGGACATGGTGCTCCGCCCGGAGGCGAAGGTCTTCAAAGCCAAGGCGACCCAGTCGTTCCTCGCCTCGCCCGCCGCGGGGGGGAAGGGCCATCACTATTATCCGGGCGGGCTGCCCGTTCACGTCATCGAGTGGGTGGACGTCGCCATGGCGTGGGCGGATGCCTACGAGAAGATATACAAGGTCAAGAAGGTTGACCGGGACATGATCGTCGCGGCCCTCGTCCTCCACGACTGGGCCAAGGTCTGGTACGAGTGGGACCCCAAGACCGGCAAGGTGGTCAAGCCGGCCTGGTATCCGCAGTCCTGGGGCGGCGAGCAGGGCAAGGCCAAGTGGAAATGGATGGGCGAGCACGGCGCGGTGGTGTACGCCGAGCTGATTCACCGCGGCGCTCCGGACAATCTCATCGTGGCGACGGCGGCGACCCACTTCGATCCGCACTGGGACCTGGACAAGGACGGAGAGGGGCTGAACGCGGCCCTGGCCGAGGCCGCCAAGATCGCGGGGAAGCCGCCGATCGTAGTGCTCCCGCGCAAGCAGATGTTCGAGTGGTGGTTCTCGACGTATACCGACGGGTCCTGGTCGTACTCGCATTACATCGCCGGGTTCACCGCGCTCGAGGCGATCGAGGCGGCGGCCAAGGACCTCGGGGTCGCGCCCGGCTCGCTCGAGGCCAACAAGCTCGGCTGGTTCGTGCTGAGCCGTGTCTCGGACTACCGGATCTACGAGGTCTATCAGAGCGCGGGCTTCAAGCCGGACGCGGCCAAGGACTTCGTGCTCTCCGTCCTGAAGGATTCCGCGAGCTACGAGGTGCCGAAGAGATAGTCGCGCGGGGCGCGGGGCCGTGCGCCGCCGCCGGATTTCTGGCGGTCCTCGTCTCGAGCCTGCCCGGAACGGCGTGGTCCCACGGCGCCGGCGACCGCTATGACCTGCCCGCCCCGCTGATCTATTTCGTTGCCGGCGCGGCGCTGACCGTCGGACTGTCCTTCGTCGTGATGGCGGTGGCGGCTCGCGCGCCCATGCGCGCGACTCCGAGCGGGGGCTTCGTCGTCCCGCTCGGGCCGGTGCTTCGGTGGCTCCGGCCCGCCTGTCGCCTTCTCTCGGTGGTGCTGCTTGGCCTCGTCCTCTCGGCGGGCCTGTTCGGTGATCCTCATCCTGCGAAGAACCTGGCGCCGACCTTTGTCTGGATCGCGTGGTGGGTCGGCCTCTCGCTCGTGGTCGCCTGTCTCGGCAACGTGTGGCCGGCCTTCGATCCGTGGCGCGCCGTCTTCGACACCGTGGACGCGCTGGCGCGCCGGGCGACTAGGGGCCGGGGCATCGCCCGCGGCTGGGCCTATCCGCGCGCGCTCGGCGTGTGGCCGGCGGCCATCCTGTTGCTCGGCTTCACGTGGATCGAGATCGTCTCTCCGCAGGCGCCGGTGCCGTCCCGGATTGCCGGTTTCGGCCTCGCCTGGTCGGTCCTGACCCTGCTCGGCATGCTGTGCTTCGGCCGCGCGGCCTGGCAGGAAAACGCGGACGTGTTCGCCGTCCACTTCACGACGCTGGGCCGCTTCGCGCCGATCGGCCCCGGTCCCGACGGGCGGACCCTCGTGGTGCGGCCGCCCGGACGGGGGCTCGTCGAGCCGGTCGCCGTACCTCCCGGCATGGTGGCCTTCGTGATCACCATGCTGGCGACCGTGCTCTTCGACGGCGTGCTCGGCACGCAGGTCTGGCGGCTCGTCGACCGCACGGTCAGCGGCGAATTCCCGCGGCTGCTCGACCGCGAGGGTTATCTCCTCGGGACTTCGGGCTTGCTCGCGGTGTGGCTGCTCTTTCTCGGCGCCTATCTGCTGGCCTGTCGGGTCACCGCCTGGTTCGTGCGCGGGTCCACGGTTGTCGGGACGGCGCGCCTGTTTGTCCTGAGCCTGGTGCCGATCGCGATCGCCTACAACGTCGCGCACAACTCGGCCTACGTGCTGGGGCAGGGCCAGGCGCTGATCCCGCTGCTGTCCGATCCGCTCGGCCGCGGCTGGAATCTGTTCGGGATGGCGACCTATAGCCCGGATCTCACCCTCGTCGGGGCCCGGTTCACGTGGTACGTGGCGGTGGGCGCGATCGTGGCCGGCCACGTCATCGCGGTCTGGCTGGCGCATCGGCTGACTCTGCGGGCCTTCGGCGCGCGGCGCGCGGCGGTGGTCGCCTCCGTGCCGCTCACGATCCTGATGGTGGTCTACACCGCGCTGAGCCTGTCGGTGATCGCCGAGCCGCTCGTCCGATTCCGCACCCCGGATCCGTCGTACTCGCGGCTCGGGCCGGCTGGGCAGACGAGCGGTCAGGCGGTGGCCGCCGGGGCCCTTGAGTAGTCCGGACTGCCCTGGTACGCTCCCGGTGCTTGCGAGTCCACGAAGGACTGCGGACCTGCCCACGGTCGGGCCAAGCGCTGGCACCTCTTCATCACAGGCCTGTGCGGAAAGGTAAAACACATGGCGAGAATTACTCACAGCGGGACCGGTGAGGGTGCCGCGGGCGACAGCGAACACGACGGCTCGGGCGATCGGGTGAACGAAGGGCGGCGGGACTTTCTCAAGGGCGCCATGGCGGCCGGCGGTGCGGCGGCGGCGTTCGCGGCGGCCGGACTCTCCTCGGTGACGACGGCGCAGGCGCAGCCCGGGATGGTACCGGGAACCAAGAACCACTATTACGTTCCCGCGACCGACAAGACTGTGCACTGGGGGTATTTCAGCAAGCTGCTCAAGCCCCAGGTCGAAGTGAGTTCCGGTGACTTTGTCACGATCGAGGTGCTCACGCATCACGCCAACGACGACGCCGACCGAATGGTGAAGGGCGATCCGGGCGCGGAGAGCGTCTTTTACTGGGACAAGCAACGCAAGGGCGTGGACCGTCGCGGCGCGGGCCCGATGACCCCGACGCTCTTCGGTCGGGGTGCCGGCGAAGGCCTCGGCGTCCACATCTGCACCGGCCCGGTCGCGGTCCGCGAGGCGGAGCCGGGGGACATCCTCGAGGTCCGGATCATCGACGTCGGGCCGAGGCCGTGCGCCAATCCGCAGTACAAAGGCAAGAGTTTCGGGAGCAACGCGGCCGCCTGGTGGGGCTTTCACTACAAGGAGTTGTTGACCGATCCCAAGCCGCGTGAGGTGATCACCATCTACGAGGTCGATGCGAGCGGCGAGCGGAACTGGGCGAAGGCGGTCTACAACTTCCGCTGGACCCCGCAGACAGATCCCTCCGGGGTCGTACACAAGACGATCGACTACCCCGGCGTCCCGGTCGACCATCGCACCGTGCAGGAGAACCCCGGGGTGCTCAAGAACATCCGGGTGCCCATCCGGCCCCACTTCGGCGTTCTCGGCCTGGCGCCCGCCGAGGCCGACATGGTGGACTCCATCCCGCCCAGCTACACCGGGGGCAACATCGACGACTGGCGCATCGGCAAAGGCGCCACGATGTACTATCCGGTGGCGGTCAAGGGGGCATTACTCTCCGCGGGAGACTCCCACGCCTCGCAGGGCGACTCCGAGCTCTGCGGCACGGCCATCGAGTGCTCGCTCACCGGCACCTTCCAGCTCATCGTGCACAAGCGCGCCAGCCTGACGGGTACCGCACTGGCGGGGCTCACCTACCCACTGCTCGAGACCCAGGACGAGTGGGTCCTGCACGGGTTCAGCTATGCCAACTATCTCGCGGAGCTCGGACCCGACGCGCAGAGCAAGATCTACGAGAAATCCTCGATCGATCTGGCGATGAAGGATGCGTTCCGGAAGATGCGGCACTTCCTGATGACGACCAAGGGTTTGAGCGAGGACGAAGCGATCTCGCTGATGTCCGTCGCGGTGGACTTCGGTGTGACGCAGGTGGTGGACGGCAACTGGGGAGTCCACGCCATCATCAAGAAGAGCCTGTTCGCGGGCGCCTAGCAAGCGTGAGACCGGGCACCTCCCGGCGTGGGGTGCCCGATCTTGTTTTCGACCGCGCCCGCCCGGCTTCCCCGCCGGGGGTATTGACAAGGACGCCGCGTCCTTGTAGCTTGCGCCCCACTCTTGCATCATCCGAACTGTCCGGCCCTCGGGGAAGCCAATGCCCTGCACGGGATCCTGGGACAACCTTTCGGGCCGGCCGCGGGTCGAAGAGACCGGCGCGGGGGCTCGCTTGGCGTCCGCCCGGGGCGCGGAGGCCGGCGGCTCGACATGGCGCTGCTGAGCCTCGACGCGGTACACCTCCATTTCGGCGGCGTCACCGCCCTCGCCGGCGTCAGTCTCGAGGTCCACCCGCACGACTTCCTGGCCATCATCGGGCCCAACGGGGCCGGCAAGACCAGCATCTTCAACTGCATCAGCGGGATCTACGCGCCCAGCCGGGGGCACATCCGCTTCGACGGCCGGGACATCACCGCGCTCAAGCCGTACCGCCGCGCCCACCTCGGCGTCGCCCGCACCTTCCAGAACATCGCGCTGTTCAAGGGGATGAGCGTGCTGGACAACATCAAGATCGGCCGGCACATTCACCTCCGCGCGGGCGTGCTGGCCTCGGGGGTCTACTACGGCAAGGCGGCCCGCGAGGAGCGCCTGCATCGGGTCGTCATCGAGCGGGAGATCATCGACCTGCTCGAGCTGCAGGACATCCGGCACAAGATCGTCGGCACGCTGCCGTACGGGCTGCAGAAGCGGGTGGAGCTGGCCCGGGCCCTCGCCCTCGATCCGACCCTGCTCCTGCTCGACGAGCCCACCGCCGGCATGAACGCGGAAGAGACCGAGGACATGGTGCGGTTCGTCCTCTACGTCAAGCAGGTGAAGCGCCTGGCGGTGGTGATGATCGAGCACGACATGGGCGTCGTGATGGACATCTCCGACCGCGTGGTCGTACTCGACTTCGGCCAGAAGATCGCCGAGGGCACGCCCGCCCAGGTGCAGAAGGACCCCGCGGTGATCAAGGCGTACCTCGGCGAAGAGACGGAGGCGGTCTAGCACCGCCGTGGAGACCGCGACCGGCATGGACCACGGCACGTTCCCGGGGCGGCTCGTCGAGCGGGCCCGACGCCGCGGGGACGAGATCGCGCTCCGGGAGAAGAAGTACGGCATCTGGCAGGAGGTGACGTGGCGGGAGTACGCGGCCCACGTGCGCGCGGTGGCGCTCGGGCTGGAGCACCTCGGCCTGCGGCGCGGCGACACGGTGGCGGTGATCTCCGGTAACCGGCCCGCCTGGCTCTACGTGGAGCTGGCGGCCCAATCGATCGGCGCCATCCCGCTCGGGATCTTCGTCGATGCGTTGCCCGAGCAGGTGCGCCGGGTGCTCGAGCACGGCGAGGTGCGCGTCGTCCTGGCCGAGGATCAGGAGCAGGCCGACAAGGTGCTCGGCGTCCGCGAGGCGCTGCCGTGCCTCGAGCGGATCGTCGTGGACGATATGCGCGGGCTCGAGACGTACCGGGATCCCATGCTCGTGAGCCTCGAGCGCGTCGAGACCGAGGGCCGCGAGGTCGACGAGAGGGAGCAGGGCCGGTACGAATCGCTGCTGGCCCAGCGGCGGCCGGACGACGTGGCGCTCCTCTCCTATACCTCCGGCACCACCGGCCTGGCCAAGGCGGCGATGATCAGCCACCGCAACCTGCTCGCGATGGCCGCGGGGGTGACCGAGGTCGACCCGATGCGCGAGGGCGACGAGGTCGTCTCGTTCCTGCCCTTCGCCTGGGTCGGGGAGCAGCTCGTCAGCGTCGCGATGGCGCTCCACGTGGGCGCGACCGTGAATTTCCCCGAGGAGCCCGAGACCGCGCGCGAGGACCTGCGGGAGATCGGGCCCCACGTGATGATCGCGCCGCCGCGGTTCTGGGAGGCGATGTGCTCGGAGTACCAGGTCAAGATCGCCGACTCCGGATTCGTGAAGCGCCTGGCCACGCGCGCCGCGCTGGCCCTGGGCGAGCGGGCGGCCACGAGCGAGCGCGACCACGCGCGGCCCGGCGGGATGGGGCGGGCGCAGCGCGCGCTCGCGCGGCTCCTGGCGTTCCGCACGCTGCTCGACAAGCTCGGGCTCTCCCGCGTGCGGCGCGCGTATACCGGCGGCGCGCCCCTGGGGCCGGAGATCTTCGGGTTCTTCCGCGCGATCGGGCTCAACCTCAAGCAGGTCTACGGCCAGACCGAGACGTCGGGGATCTGCGTCGTCCACCCGGACGGTGACGTCCGCGCGGGGACGGTGGGCAAGCCGACGCCGGGAACGCGGGTGCGGATCTCGGAGAGCGGCGAGATTCTCGTGGCGGGCGAGAGCGTGTTCGTCGGCTACTACAAGAACCCGGAGGCGACCGCGCGGGCGCTCGACGACGGCTGGCTCCGCACCGGTGACGCCGGCTTTCTCGACGGGCACGGCCACCTGGTGATGATCGACCGGGTCACCGACGTGCTGAGGATGGCGGATGGCTCCCGCTTCTCGCCCGCGCTGATCGAGAACAAGCTCAAGTTCAGCCCCTTCGTCCGGGAGGCGGTGGTGCTCGGCGAGGAGCGGCCGCACGTGGTCGCGCTGATCCAGATCGATATGGGCAACGTCGGTACCTGGGCGGAGACCCGTCGGCTGCCGTTCACCACCTTCAAGGATCTCTCCGGCAAGCCCGAGGTCGCGGTCCTGATCGGGGAGGCGGTCGCCCGGGTCAACCAGGACCTCCCCGACGCCGCCCGCATCCGGGAGTTCGCCCTGTTCGACAAGGAGCTCGATGCCGACGACGACGAGATGACCCGGACCCAGAAGGTCCGGCGCGCGACGATCCTGACCAAATACCGGGACATGATCGAGAGGTTGTACGCCGGGTCGTCGGCGGAGAGCCTCGCGGGAGGACGGTGAGAGCAGGCCATGGCGGATCACATCGTCTTCATGCTCCAGCTGGTCATCACGGGCGTGGCGGTGGGCGGGGTGTACTCGCTGATGGCGCTCGGGTTCGTGCTGATCTTCAAGGCGTCGAGCGTGGTCAACTTCGGGCCGGGCGAGCTGGTCCTGTTCGGCGCCTACGTCGCGTGGGCCACCATCCTGCCGATGAACCTGCCGCTCTACGTGGCCCTCCCGCTGACCCTCGGGGTGGCCGTCCTGCTCGGCCTCGTGATCGAGCGGGGCGTGCTGCGCCCGCTCATCGGCGAGCCGATCATCTCGGTGATCATGGTCACCTTCGGTGTCGCGAGCGTGATCCGAGGCTTCCTCAACATGACCTGGGGCAGCGACACGCGCCCGTTCCCGGTGCTGTTCTCCCCGGAGCCGATCCACCTCGGGCCGGTGCCGGTGTCGCCGGTGCATCTGTGGAGCTTCGTGGGCGTGCTCATCCTGCTCGCCGTCTTCTCGGTCTTCTTCAAGTTCTCGCTCACCGGCATGGCGATGCGGGCGACCGCGGACAACCAGCAGGTCGCCCAGTCCCTCGGGGTGAGCGTCAAGCGGATCTTCGCGCTGTCGTGGTGCATCGCCACCGTGGTGTCGACGTTGGCTGGGATCATCCTCGGGAGCGTCCGAGGTGGGGTGGACTTCTCGCTCGCCGATCTGGGCCTGAAGGTGTTCCCGGTGGTGATCCTGGGCGGGCTCGACAGCGTGGCGGGCGCGATCATCGGCGGCGTGCTGATCGGCGTGCTCGAGAACCTCTCGGGCGGGTACCTCGATCCGCTCCTGGGCGGCGGGGTCAAGGAGGTGGCGCCGTTCGTGGCCCTCGTGGTGATCCTGATGCTGCGCCCCTACGGCCTCTTCGGCAAGGTCGAGATCGAGCGCGTCTGATGCAGTGCGGCGGGTTCCGGACCAGCTATCGCTCGGACGAGCGCATCTTCGACACGGTGGCGCCGATCATCGGCGTGCTGCTGCTGATCGGGGCCCTCGCCCTCGCGCCCCGGTTCGGGACCACCTACTGGCTCGACGTGCTGAACCGGATCGGCATCGCGATCATCGGAGCGCTCGGGCTCAACATCCTCGTGGGCTACACCGGGCAGATCTCGATCGGGCACGCCGCGTTCCTGGCGGTCGGCGCCTATTCCACCGCGATCCTCGAGGTCAACGCGGGGCTGCCGTTCTACCTCTCTATCCCGCTGGCCGCGCTGGTCACCTCGGGGTTCGGCCTCGTCTTCGGCATCCCGTCCCTGCGGCTGAAGGGCCTCTACCTGGCCATCGCCACGCTCGCCGCGCACTTCATCACCACCTACGGCATCGTCCACTGGGAGAGCATGACGAAGGGCGTGCTGGGGTTCATGGTCCCCCCCGCCACCGTGTTCGGGCTGCCGCTCGACTCGGACGCGCGGGTCTTCTACCTCATCTTTGCGCTGGTGATCCCGGCGACTTTCTTTGCCAAGAACCTGTTCCGGACCAGGGTGGGACGGGCGTTCATCGCGATCCGGGACCGCGACGTGGCCGCCGGGGTCATGGGCGTCAGCCTGTATCGCTACAAGCTGCTCGCCTTCGTGATCAGCTCGTTCTACGCGGGCGTGGCCGGAGGCCTGATGGCCCACCATTCGAAGATCTTGTTCCCCGACTCGTTCACGCTCCTGGTGGCCATCGACTACCTCGCCATGGTCATCATCGGAGGCCTGGGCAGCATCCTGGGCGCCATCTTCGGGGCGATCTTCATGACCCTGCTGCCGGAGGTGCTCAAGCTCGGCGCGACGTCGCTGACCGGGGTATACCCGAACGCGTTCGGCCTCATCGCCTCGTCGCGGGACATCGTCTTCGGCCTCGCCGTCATCCTGTTCCTGATGTACGAGCCCCAGGGCCTCGCCCGCATCTGGCTGCGGGTCCGGAGCTACTGGAAGCTCTGGCCGTATGCCTACTGAGCCACGCCACTCACCGCTCCGAAGGAGGGCGCTATGAGCCACGCACGCGACCTGCTCGTCCGGTTCCTCCTCATCGGCCTGTTCGTCGTCGGCCTCGGCGTCCCGCCGGGTGCGGCGCAGGGGGTCATCAAGATCGGCAACCTCGTGGATCTCACCGGCCCCACCTCCGACCAGGGCAAGGACATCGCCCAGGGCCGGATCGACGCCGTCCAGTACTTCAACGAGCGGGGCGGCGTCAACGGCAAGAAGATCGAGCTGATCAGCGTGGAGTACGGGTTCCAGCCGCCCCGCGCGGTGGCGGCCTACAAGCGGTTCGTGGAGGACGACAAGGTGGTGATGGTCCTGGGCTACGGGACGCCGGATACCGAGGCCCTGCGCCCCTACATCACCAAGGACAAGATCCCGTATCTCTCCGGCTCCTACTCCGGGCACCTCACCGATCCGCGCCAGACCCCGTACAACTTCCCGGGCGGCATCGACTACACGAGCCAGATCCGCATCTTCCTGAACTACGTGAAGGAGACCTGGACCGACACGAGCCGCAAGCCGCGGGTCGCCTTCATCTACGCCGACAACGCCTACGGCCGGGCGCCCGTCGAGGCGGGTCGCCTCTACGCCAAGGAGATTGGCGTGGACCTGGTGGACGAGGAGATCATCCCCACCGTCCTGACCGACGCGACCTCGCAGCTGTTGACGATGAAGAAGAAGGATCCGGACTACGCGTACATCAACACGAACACCCAGTGGGTCCCGGTCGTGCTGAAGGACTCCTACAAGCTCGGTCTCAAGACGAAGTACGTCGTGAACAACTACGGGATCGACGAGCGGACGCCGAAGCTGGCCGCCGAGGCGGCCGAAGGCGTGATGGGCATCCAGGACGTGGCGTACTGGGGCGAGAACGTGCCGGGCATGAAGATCCTGATGGATTTCCACCAGAAACACCACGGCAGCGACACCCATGCCTCGCCCTACATGCGCGGGTGGCTCTGGGTGATCATGTCGGTCGAGGCGATCAAGCGGGCCGGGGACAACCCGACCGGGGAGTCGATCAAGAAGGCGCTGGAGAGCTTCAAGGAGTTCGACACCTGGGGGCTCACCCCGCCGTTCACCTACACCAACGAGGACCACCGCCCCACCAACCGGGCGCGGCTGGTGATGGTCAAGGGCGGCAAGATCGTGCAGCTCAAGGAGGTCTCGGTCGATCGCGACATGAAGTGGATCGGGAAGTAGATGCTGCGATTGAACAACGTCCAGGTCATCTACAGCGAGGTCATCCTCGTCCTGAAAGGGCTGTCGCTCGACGTCGAGGAGGGCAAGATCGTCGCCCTCCTGGGCGCCAACGGGGCGGGCAAGACGACGACGCTGAAGGCGATCTCGGGCCTGCTGAAGACCGAAGGCGGAGCGGTCACCGACGGCAGCATCGAGTTCATGGGCCAGCGGATCGACGGACGCGACCCCGAGGCGATCTGCCGCCTCGGGGTCGTGCAGGTCATGGAGGGGCGCAAGGTCCTGGAGAGCATGACGGTGGAGGAGAACCTGAGGATCGGCGGCTACTCGCGGCGGGACCCGGATGGGGTCCGCCGCGACATGCAGCTGATCTACGACTACTTCCCCCGGCTGGTGGAGCGGCGGGCGCAGCTCGCCGGCTACCTGTCGGGGGGCGAACAGCAGATGCTGGTGATCGGGCGCGCCCTGATGGCCAAGCCGCGCCTGCTGCTGCTGGACGAGCCGTCGCTCGGTCTGGCGCCGCTGCTGGTGCGCGAGATCTTCGCGATCATCCAGAAGATCAACCGCGAGCGTGGGACGACGTTCCTGCTCGTCGAGCAGAACGCCCAGATCGCGCTCGGCATCGCCGACTACGGCTACATCATGGAGAACGGCCGGATCGTCTTCGACGGTCCGGCCGACAAGCTGCGGGGCAACGACGATGTCCGGGAGTTCTACCTCGGGCTCAGCGGGGCGGGCCGCCGGAAGAGCTTCCGAGAGGTGAAGTTCTACAAGCGCCGCAAGCGCTGGGCGTTCTAGTCCAGCCAGTCTTCCTCCTTGAGCTTCCGCGGCAGGTAGGTCTTGGTCAGGTAGCGGAAGTCCTTGTTGGCGAGCGCGTCGAGCTCGTACTTGAGGCCGGACGCGAGCATCCGCTTGATCTCTTCCTGCCAGGGCTTCTTCTGGAGCCAGCGGTACTTGAGCAGCTCCTTGGCGCGGCTGATGTCCTTGTCGTTGAGCTTGATGCCCACGTTGCGGGGGAGGCCGTAGCGGTCGGGGTCGGCGCTGGAGAGGCCGATGAACTTGGCCTTGGGAATGGCCATCCGCTCGCTCTCGAACGCGAGGTTGATCGAGCCCTGCTTGACGACCGAGTAGATGTAGTAGCCCCAGGGGTCGTTGTCCACGAGGACGTACACCGGGATCTTGTATTCCTCGTGCAGGCGACGCGCCAGGCGCCGGACGCCGCGGGGCGGCTGGCCGTTGCCGGTGAGCAGCACGCAGTTGTAGCGGCGCCAGAACTTGTCCTCCGAGAGGCGGTTCCACTGGGTGCCCTTCTCGACGAGCAGGACGAAGTCGGCGGTGCAGCGGCGGATCTCGATGAAGTCGGGCTCGACGATGGACGGCACCGAATAGCCGCCCTTGCCGAGGCGCGCGCAGTCCACCCGGTCACCGTCGTCGCCGAACACGACGGGCCCCACGATGCTGCCCGCGTTCTCGGCGCGCACGTGGAGCTCTTCGCGCAGCGCCGCCAGCGAGACTTCGAGATCCTCGATCAGCGGGTCGGATTCGTTCTGGTTGTCGAACGTGTTCTCGTTCGAGTCCTTCATGGTGTGCTTGGTGCGGTAGTAGATCTCGCGCAGCGACGTCGTGAGGTCGGCCCGCTGCAGCTCGGACAGGGCGTCGGCCACCAGGACCGTCTGCATGAACTTCTTCGCCATGCTCACGTTGAAGAACGTGCGCTCCTGCTTGCGCTTGCCCATCTCGATGATGCCGCGCTTCTCGTTGAAGTTGACGTTGGCGAGGCTGCGGATGGGGATGGACAGCGTGGGGTCCTTGCTCCGATCGGCGGCCGTGATCACCGCGTCCGCCACGCTGATGAGCTTCTTCTCGACGGCTCCGATCTTCTTCGCCTTTGCTTGCGCCATGGGTCGCTACCTCTTCCTGCGCTTTGGCGCCTTGGTCTTGGGCTTCGCCGCCTTGGTCGGCCGGGCCCGGCGGGGCGGCCGGGCGGAGCGGGTCGGCTTGGCCTTGCCTTTGGCCTTCCGTCGCGCGGCCGCGGGCTTGGTCTTGTCCGGCCGGGCCTCTTCGGGCGGCGCGACCGCGCTCCCCTCGTCCCCGGGCAATACCGGCGCCTCCCCTTCCGGCCCGTCGGCGGTGACGATGATCGAGTGGGGGAGGCCTTCCGGACCGCCCTCGTGGCCCAGGATCGCGTCGGTCCGGGGACCGCCGGTGCGCTTCAGGGCGATCTTCTGGAGCTGCATCTTGAGCTTTTCTTTGGCCAGCTTACCGCCCTTCAGCCGGCCGCAGGCCTCGACGACCTCCTCGATGTACAGCTCGAAGATGTTGCGCCGGCGGAACTCGCTCTTGGCCCGCTCGCGCCGCCGCAGGAACATGCCGAGCCGGCGCCCGCACTCCTGCAGCGCGAGCTTGATCTCCTTCCGGATCTCGTCGTAGTCGGCGATCGCTTCCTTGGACTCGCTGGTGAACGGCACCCAGACCGAGCCCATGTGGACGAACACCACCATGGGGCCGGCCGGGAGCGCGCCCCGGGACTGGGCCACCCCGTAGTTGCGCCAGGCGGTCTCGAGCACCGCCTTGAAGGTCGCGCAGGCCGACTGCTGGTAGAGCAGGGGGACGCGATTGGCGTACCGAATGACCCGGGCCAGCTCGTTGTCGTCCTCCCGCTGCTCGCCTTCCGCGAGCGGGACCGCGGCCGCGTCCGGGGTGACCGCCACCTGGTCCGGACCCTTCCCGTACGCCAAGCCCGCTTCGATGATGAACGGGTTGCCGCGGTACACGGCGGCCGGCCGGGTCACCGCGGTGTAGAACTCGCCCTTGATCTGCTTGTAGAGACCGTGGAGGATCGCCTTCTCGCCGATGGGCGAGATGCAGTTCGAGGGCGGCGCCATGATCTTGGTCGCCTGGATGGCCTTGTAGAGGGCCTCGGCGGCGGCGCCGTGGACATTGCGCGGCCTCGCGTTCCCCGAGAGCTTGGCCGTCCGGCAGATCTCCTGGGCGACGGCGGTGGAGACCCGGCTGAAATCGCCGGCGAGAAACCCCGCGAGCGAATGGCTCCGGGTGTCGTGGAGCATCCGGAGGAGCACGCCGAACTCGATGCCGTAGGGATGCGGCTTGATCTCCCGGGGCTGCGGCGGCAGCTCCTGGATCGTCCGCGGGTAGTGCCGGGTCTCCCCCTCCGGCGCATGGTAGACGAGCGTCACGTGCGGATTGGCGATGGCCACCTGCTCGAGGAACTCGTCCACCGAGGCGCGGCCTTTCTGGTAGCGTCCCTCGATCTCGAGCGTCACCTGCGTGCCCCGCGGGTGGTCCCAGTCGATCTTCTTGCTCTCGAAGATCCTCGGCTCGTTCTTCTTGGTGTCGATCTGGACTTCGAAGTAGTGCGTCGCGGCCCGCGCCCCGGTGCTCGAAGTGATCTGCACCGGCTTGCCGGTCGTGAGCTGGGCGTACATGCCGGCCGCGGAGATGCCGATCCCTTGCTGGCCGCGGCTCATGCGCAGCCGGTGGAACTTCGAGCCGTAGAGGAGCTTCGCGAAGATCGGCGGGATCTGCTGGCGGACGATGCCGGGCCCGTTGTCGATGACCGTGACCCGGAAGCGGGTCGCCTGGCTGGCCGGCGGCGCCGGCTCGCCGTTCGCGGCGACCTCCAGCGTGACGACGACCTCGGGCAGGATGCCGGCCTCCTCGGCGGCGTCGAGCGCGTTGTCCACCGCTTCCTTGACGCAGGTCAGGAGGGCTTTTCGCGGATTGTCGAAGCCGAGCAGGTGGCGGTTCTTGGTGAAGAACTCGGAGACCGAGATCTCCCGCTGGCGGGCGCCCATCTCGGCGGCAGACGGGGCCGCCTTCGGCTCGGTGGTCGGGGGCTTGGCCAGCACGGTGGACATTCCCCTCTTTGATATCAAACCCCGTGCTCGCGGGCGCTCTTTTATAATCAGGCCCGCGTATACGATCCAGAGGAGGGTCACATGGCCAGCGTGATCGTGAGAGGCGGCGCCACCGGGTTCGCCCAGGAGATCGAGGCGGGCCGTCATCGTCTCGTCGCGGATGAGCCGGTGGAGGCGGGCGGGACGGACGCGGGCGCCTCGCCCTATGACCTGCTGCTGGCCGCGCTGGGGGCCTGCACCTCCATGACGATCTCCATGTACGCGCGGCGCAAGCAGTGGCCGCTCGAGCGGGTCACGGTGCGGCTGCAGCACGCGAAGATCCACGCTCAGGACTGCGCGGAGTGCGAGACGAAGGAGGGCATGCTCGATCGCATCGAGCGGGAGATCAGCCTGACCGGCCCGCTCAGCGCCGAGCAGCGGGAGCGGCTGCTCGAGATCGCCAACCGCTGCCCGGTGCACCGCACCCTCGTCTCCGAGATCGACATCCGCACGCGGCTGCTCTGACCCGGCGGTGCCGCCCGCCGCCCGCGCCTTTCCCTGGTACCTGGCCGGGGTCAGCTCGTGGTTCGCGAGCTCCGGGATGCAGACCATCGTGTTCCCGTGGCTCGTCACCGTGGTCCTTCACGAGCCGGCCGCGCGGGTCGGCATCGCCCAGATGTCGCTCATGGCGCCGTCGATCTTCCTGATGCTGCTTGGCGGGGCGGTCGCCGACCGCGCGGATTGCCGCCGGCTGCTGGTGCGGGGGCATCTCGTGGCCGCCCTGCCACCCCTCCTGCTGGGCGTGGTCATCGCGCGGGGCGGGCTGGCCTACAGCGGCCTGATCGCCTACGCGCTCGCGGTCGGCACCGCGGGCGCCTTCGTCATGCCAGCGCGCGACGCGATGCTGACGCGCGTGGCGGCGGGTGGGCTCGGGCGCGCGGTGGCGGTGATGACCGCCACCCAGTTCGCGGCGCAGCTCGCGGGGATCGGGGTGGGGGGCAGCGCCGGCGCGATCGGGGCGCCCGCGCTCTTGCTCCTGCAGGCGGCGGTGCTGGCGTTCGGGGGCATCGCGGCGCTGCGGCTGCCCGCGGCGCCCCCGGTCGCCGGGGCCGCGGCCCAGAGCCGGCTGCGCGCCATGCGCGATGGACTGCGGGCCGCCGCCGAGTCGCCGATCCTGGTCCCCGTGCTGATCGCGAACCTGGCGGTGGGCGTGCTCTACGTGGGCGCCTTCCTCGTGATCCTGCCGCTGATCGTGCGCGATGTCTACGGTGGGGATTCGGCTCAGCTCTCCCTCGTGAGCCTGGGTTTCTGGGGCGGCACCATCGGGTCGACCCTCGTTCAAATTCGCTTGGGGGCCCTGCGGCGTCCGGGCCGGGCCATCGTGCTCGCCCTCTTCCTCGGGGCCGGCGTGCTCGCGGCCATGGCGTGGCCGGGCTCGTTCCCGGCCTTCGTGGCGCTCTGCCTGGTCTGGGGCCTGGGAGCCGGTGTGGTGATGACCCAGGCGCGGACGCTGGTGCAGTCGGCGGCGCCCGAGACGCACCGCGCGCGGATCCTCTCGCTCTTCCAGCTCGGCTTGATGGGTGGGGCGCCGGTCGGCGCCCTGCTGATCGGCTATCTGGCCGCGCTCACCGGGCCGCGCGGCGCGGCGGTCTATCCCGCCGGGTGCATGTTACTGGTGCTGGCCGGGCTGCTGCTGCGCTCCCGCCTCTGGCAGCAGGGCGGGGCGCGATGAGGCGGGATCAGCGCATCTCGTAGAGGTAGAGGTAGAGCGGGAGCTTCGGCTCGGCGCTGAGCAGCTCGCCGCCCGAGGCGGGGCGCGGCAGCTCGGCGCCCACCCGCTCCTGCATCCGGACCACGAGGTCGCGGTAGGACGAGCCCCGGATCACCCGATCGAACTGCGCCCGGTAGTTCGTGATCAGGCTGACGCCGTCGATCGTGATGTCTCGCACCAGCCAGCGATTGCCCTGGTAGACCATCCAGTGGTCGAGGCGAATCTGCCGCCCGCCCCGGCCCACGATGGCGGTGCGCACCCCCGCCCGGTCCCGCTCCACCGACTCGCCCAGGTAGTACACGGTGATCCCGTTGCCATCGATCTCGGCCACCGCCGCGAGCCAGTAGACGAAGCCGCGCTGGACGAAGCCGGAGAAGATGGACGTGAACTCCCGCTGCTCGACCGCGGTGCGCGCCTTCCACTCCGGTCCGAGCACGTCCTCCGAGGCGCCGCGGAAGTCGAAGACCTTGCTGAACAGTGCGCGGATCGCGACGAGGCGCTCGAGCGGCCGATCCTCCATCGCCGGGTCGGCGATGATCTGGTTGGCCTGGGTGAACGTGGCCTGCAGCGTGGTGGTAGGCGCCCCGGCCTCGGCGCCGGTGACGAGGAGCCAGCCGAGCGCGGCGAGGGCAAGGAATGCACGGATAAGCATGACTCCGATCCGTGCATCGCCTGTGCCACCGGGGGAGCGTGGTCACGCGCCCCCAAGCAGGGGATTGAAGGCGGGATTGCCGGGTCGACGGCGCCCGGCGACGCTCAGGCGTGGACGATTGCCGTCAGAGCGTCAGCCGCCTTTCAGTCGTGGATCGAGCAGATCGCGCAGCGCATCGCCCAGCATGTTGAAGCCGAAGACGGCGAGCGAGAGCGCCACCGCCGGCCAGATCGCGAGCCACGGCGCCCGGTACATGTGGTCGAGGCCGGCCAGCGAGAGCATGCCGCCCCAGGTCGGATAGGGCGGCGGCACGCCCAGGCCCAGGAACGAGAGGCTCGCCTCGGTCAGGATTACCGTCGACAGGCCGGTGGTCGCGACCACGATGATGGTCGGCATGACGTTCGGCAGGATGTGGGTCAGCGTCGTGCGCACGTGGCCGGCGCCGAGGGCGCGCGCGCTCTCGACGAAGGTGTGCTCCTTGACCAGCATCGCCACGCCGCGGACCACGCGCGAGTTCTGGATGCCGAAGGCCACGCCGAGCACGATCGTGATGTTCCAGACGCTGGGGCCGAGCAGCGACATGATGGACAGGAGCAGCAGGAGCGGCGGGAACGCCATCCAGGCGTCCACCCCGCGCTGCACGAGTAGATCGAAGCGCCCGCCCAGGTAGCCCGAGACCATGCCGATCAGGGTGGCGAGGACGCTGCCGATGGCGATGGCCCCGAAGCCCACGTAGAGCGAGATGCGCGCGCCGTAGATGAGGCGGGTCAGGAGGTCGCGGCCGAGCTCGTCGGTGCCGAGCCAGTGCGCCGCGCTCGTGGCGATGAAGCGCTCGCGGAGGCTCGTCTGGGCAAAGCCGTAGGGCGCGATCCAGTCGGCCAGCACCGCCGCCACCAGCATCACCACCACGATCACCGCGCCGATCGTGCCAAGGGGCTTACCCACGAGCATCCGCACCCACACGTCCACCCACCACGGGCGCGTCGCGCCCAGCATTCGCGCTTCGAGCGCCGGCTTTGCCGGCGCAATCATGGGGGAGGCATCGGAGGGGGCCGTCGAGGCCCCCTCCGACTTAGTAGCGGATCCGCGGATCGAGGAAGGCATAGGAGAGGTCGATCAACAGGTTGAGACCGACCACGAGGGCGGCGATGATCAGGTTCACGGACTGGACGACCGGATAGTCGAGGCGGGTCAGGGCCTCGAAGAAGAAGAGCCCGACCCCGGGCAGGCGGAAGATGGACTCGATGATCACCGAGCCGCCGATATAGAGCGGCATCTGCAGCCCGATCAGGCTGATCACCGGGATCATCGCGTTCTTGAGCGCGTGGCGCAGGATGATGGGCCGCTCCGCGAGCCCCTTGGACCACGCGGTGCGGATATAGTCCTGGCGCAGCACGTCGAGCAGCGCCGAGCGCATGATGCGCATCACCGGGCCCGCCCGCGTCACTCCGAACACGAAGGCGGGCACGAGCATGATCTTGAGGTTCTCGAGGGGATCGGTGGTGAAGGGGACGTAGCTCCAGACCGACGTCCACTTGAACCAGATGGAGGGCAGCACCACCACCAGCACCGCCAAGCCGAAGTACGGGACCGACAGGGCCAGGATGGCCAGGATCCGGCCCACGTAGTCGGAGACGGAGTCCTGGCGCACCGCCGAGACGATGCCCACGAGCACCCCGAGGACCACCGAGACGACGATGGTGAGCAACGCCAGCTCGAGCGTCACCGGGAAGCGCCGCACGAACTCGTCGAGGATGGGCTGGCGCGTCCAGTAGGAGCGGCCGAAATCGCCGCGGGTGACGATGCCGCCGATCCACTCGAGGTACTGGGCGTGCACCGGCCGATCGAGGCCCAGGTCGTGGCGGAGGGCGGCCAGGGTCGGGGCGTAGGCGTGGCCTTCGACCATGCGGGTGGCCACGTCGCCCGGCATGAGGCGCATGAGGGCGAAGACCAGGACGCTCACCAGGAAGAGCGTCGGGATCGCCAGGGCCAGGCGGCGGAGCAGATACTGCTTCACGGCCGGGACCGCTGCGCCCGCTAGACTCCGCCTACTTGTCCAGCCACGTGTAGATCAGGCGCATCCCGAGCCCGTAGCCGTCGTGGTGCCGGAAGCCCTTCACGTAGGGCGGATGCGCCACGTACTGCGGCCACTGCGGCACGTAGACGTAGTACGCCTTGTCGGCCAGGTAGCGCTGGATGTCGTCCACGATCTGCTTGCGCTTCTTGGGGTCCATCTCCCGGCGCTGGGCGACCAGCATCTTGGTCAGCTCGGCGTCGGCCACCCGGCTCTGGTTGGTCGCCAGCTCGGGATAGAAGCGGCCGAAGAGGAAGTCGTCCACCTCGGTGAACGGGGTGGAGGGGCCCATCGCCGCCTTGTCGTACTTGCCGAGCGCGGTCGTCGAGATGTACTTGCCGTACTCCTCGGGCTTGAGCTCGACGGTGATGCCGATCTTGCCGAGATCCTCGGCGGCCAGCTCGTAGTAGCTGCGCCACGGCACCACGTAGCCCGGCCAGTGGTAGATCGGCATCGTGAAGCCCTTGGGGTAGCCGGCCTCGGCGAGCAGTCGCTTGGCCTCGGCGGGATCGTGTCCGAGCAGGGCCTTGGCCTTGGCCGGCTCGAGCTTGGCGGCGTCGAGCTTCCAGTCGGTCAGGGCGCACGGTATCGGGCCCGCGTCCACGCAGCCCTCACCGAAGAGCAGGGCGTCGTTCCAGCCCTTGCGGTCGATGGCGAGCGACACCGCGCGCCGCACCCGCACGTCGTTGAAGGGCGGCTGGTCCGTGCGCATGTAGATGAAGCCCTGGCCGATGACGCGGTAGGGGGTCACCACCATGTCCGGCGTCGTCTGCTTGAGGGACCGCGCCTCCTCCGGGCTGATCCAGCCCCAGACGTGGGGCAGCTCGGCCTTGCCCGCCCGCAGGACGGCCAGGCGCGCGGCCGCGTCGGGCGTGATCTCGACGGTCACCCCGTCGAGGTAGGGGAACCCCTTCATGAAGTAGTCGGCGTTCCGCTCGAAGACCATCTTGACGCCCTTGTCGTACGACTTGAGCACGAAGGGGCCGGTGCCGATCACCGCGTCCGGATGGTTGAAGTCCTTGAACTTGTCCTCCGCCTCGCGGGGCAGGATCGCGCAGAAGCTCGGGCTCGCCAGATGATTGAGGAACGGCGCGTACGCCTCCTTGAGCGTGATGCGCACCGTGTGGCGGTCCACCGCGTCGATCGCCTGCACCGGCTCGAAGCGCTCGCGGAAGCCCGACTTGGCCATGAAGCGCTCGAGCGAGTACTTGACGTCGTCGGCGGTGACCTCGCGCCCGTTCACCGGGGGCTTGTTGTGGAAGCGCACACCTTTTCGAAGGCTGAACGTGTAGACCTTGCCGTCCTTGGAGACCGTCCACTTCTCGGCGAGGTCGGGCACGATGGTGAAGTCGGTGGGGGACTTCTGCTCCGGGCCATTGGGGAACCGGACGAGCTGGCTGTAGGCCAGGCTCATGTAGGAGTGCGTGAGAAAGCTGATCGTGAGGTGCGGGTCGAGTCCCGGCGCCTCCCGCTCCGCGATCCGGATCACCCCGCCCCGCTTGGGGGTCTGGGCCGGCGCGGGGTCCGCGACGAGGAGAACGGCCAGGATTGCCAGGAGGACACTGAGAGCGCTGCGGTGCGCCATGGGCCGATTCTCCTCTTCCCTAGGTATA
>WNFB01002319.1_pt1 | contig 26367 bp, 25 predicted proteins | sample 5400501 | NCBI WGS metagenome assembly WNFB01 (sample SAMN13153341, study PRJNA577476) | soil metagenome | isolation source: 200 cm saprolite under Douglas fir tree site 2 hole 1 | place: USA:California | collected 2015-04-18 | reverse complement strand
TGCTCGGCCTTGGCGACGGATTGGCGGACCTCGGCCTCTTCGGGCGGCTCCGCCTGGGGCTTGGCCATCCAATCGATATTAAGACATTCCCGGGGGCGGATACCGCTCGCTCGCCGCTTCGCCGCCCGCGACGTCTCCGGCACGAGTGTTCGGCGCGCGAAGCGGAGCGCGCCGCATTCGCGTTTTCAGACGCTTTCGAAGTGCGTGAGGCGCTTGAACAGGCGATGGCGGTCGTCGATCTCGGCGCGGGTCAGCCGGATCAGGCGATCGAGGCTGAAGGCCTCCACGCAGAACGACGCGAGCGTGCTCCCCATGATCACGGCGCGGCGCAACACCACGTCGTCCACGCCTCCGGACCTCGCCGCGCCGGCCAGGTAGCCGACGAACCCCCCGGCGAACGTGTCCCCGGCCCCGGTGGGATCGAAGACCTCCTCCAGCGGGTAGGCGGGGGCGGCGAAGGACCCGTCCTCGGTGAACATCAGCACGCCGTGCTCCCCCTTCTTCACGATGAGCGTGCGCGGGCCCATCGCCCGGATCGCGCGGGCGGCCTTGACGATGTTCCATTCCCCCGAGAGCTGACGCGCTTCCGCGTCGTTGACGAGCAGCACGTCGACGCGCGCCAGCGTCTTCTTCAGCTCCCCGGGCTTGCCCTCGATCCAGAAGTTCATCGTGTCGCACGCGACGAGGCGCGGGCGGTCCACCTGGTCGAGCACCTCGCGCTGGAGGACCGGGTCGATGTTGCCGAGGAAGACGTACTCGCTCCGGCGGTACCGCTCCGGGATCCGGGGCCGGAAGAACTCGAAGACGTTCAGGTCGGTGCAGACGGTCTCCCGCGAGTTGAGGTCGTAGGAGTACTTCCCCTGCCAATGGAAGGTCTGCCCGTCCATTCGCTCCAGGCCCTCGAGGTCGATGCCCCGTCCGCGAAAAGCCGCCAGCTCCTTGTCGCCGAAGTCGCGGCCGACGACGCCGACCAGGTTCACGGGCACGAAGAACGATGCCGCCACCGAGAAGAACGACGCGCTGCCTCCCAGGACGCGCTCGGCGCGTCCGAAGGGCGTCTCCACGGTGTCGTACGCGACGCTTCCCACGACCAGAATGGACACTCTGCGCTCCTGCGGCCTCCGCGCTCGCTGCGGATTATTTCAGGTACTTCCCGACGATCGGGGCCAGCTCGCGCTTCACCGCCTCGGGCACCAGCTCCGCGGGGGTGACGAGCGCCTGCTTCAGCGCGCTCCCGCAGTCGCAGGCGCGGGGAGACGGGGGCCAGCGGCGCAGGGCGGCGCGCAGGACCGCCTTGGCCGTGGCCGCGTTCCGGACGAGGTTGGCGATGATCTGGTCGGCGGTGACCGAGTCGTGGTCGGGATGCCAGCAGTCGTAGTCCGTGACCATGGCCAGGGTGGCGTAGCACAGCTCCGCCTCGCGGGCGAGCTTGGCCTCCTGCAGGTTGGTCATCCCGACGAGGTCCATCCCCCACGACCGGTACAGCTCCGACTCCGCGCGCGTCGAGAACTGCGGGCCCTCGATGCAGACGTACGTCCCGCCGCGATGGAACGTGGCCCCCGCCTCCCCGCATGCGTCGGCCAGCGTGCCCGAAAGCACGGGACAGAACGGGTGGGCGAAGGCGACGTGGGCCACCAGGCCGCGCCCGAAGAACGTCGACCTTCGCAGGCGCGTCCGGTCCAGGAGCTGGTCCGGGATGACCATGTGCAGCGGCGCGTACTTCTCCTTCAGCGAGCCGACCGCGGAGACGGACAGGATCGCCTGGACGCCGAGCAGCTTGAGCGCGAAGACGTTGGCCGGGAAGTTCAGCTCGCTCGGCAGGATCCGGTGGCCGCGTGCGTGGCGGGCCAGGAACGCCACCGGCCGGCCCTCGAGCCGCCCGACCATGAGCCGGTCCGAGGGAGCGCCGAAGGGCGTATCGACCGCCACCTCGCGGGCGGCCTCGAAGCCCTCCATCTCGTAGAGGCCGCTCCCGCCGATGATGCCGATCTCCGCCTGGTCCATTTCGCTTTCGCTCACCCGCGCCGTTGGCGTAACATTTTGCGAGGCCGCCATGGTAAGCGGTCCCTCCCGACACCGCAACGGCCGGAGGTCACGTCGTGAACGTCCTGCTGCTCTCCATGCCGGACTCGTTCGAGCACATGGCTCCCGTCGCCATCCGCATTCCGAACGGGGCCCTCACCTCCCTCGCCGGCAACGTCGACCCTCACCACCGGGTGGCCGTCGCCGACCTCGTGCTCGTGCAGGGCCGGGTGGCGGCGACGGTCGAGCGGCTGGTGCGGGAGCGAGAGCCGGACGTCGTCGGCCTCTCGGTCATGACGTTCCAGCGCCGCACGGCGGTCAAGCTCATCGGGCTCGTGCGGGCGCTCCGGCCCGCCGTGCGCATCGTCGTCGGCGGCTACGATCCGAGCCTCGCTCCCGACGCCTGGGCCTCTCCAGAGCTCGGCGTCGACTTCATCGTCCGTGGCGAGGGCGAGACGACCTTCAGCGACCTGCTGCGCGCGCTCGAAAGCGGCGCCGGTCACGACCGGATCGGCGGCCTGAGCTGGCGCGACGCGGAGGGCCGCTTCCACCACAATCCCGACCGTCCCGTCCAGCGCCTGGCGGGAGGGTCGCTGCGCCTGCCCCGGCGTGACGCCCGCGTCCTCGACGGCTACACGCTGCTCGGCCGCAAGGTGGACGTGATCGAGACCTCGCGCGGCTGCACCTTCGACTGCAGCTTCTGCTCGATCATCGAGATGCGCGGCCGGAACTTCCACCCCTACGACTTCTCGCGCGTTCTCGACGACATCCGGGACGCCGCCGAACATGGCGCCCAGTGCCTCTTCATCGTCGACGACAACGTGACCCTCGACGTCAAGCGCTTCGAGGCGCTGTGCGCCGCGATCACGGAGGCCGGCCTGAATCGCATCGACTACGTCGTGCAGGCCATGACCTCCGCCATCGCGGACCACGGCGAGACCCTCGCCCCGCGGATGCGCGAGGCCGGCTTCCGCTACGTGTTCCTCGGCATCGAGAACGTCCTCGACGAGGACCTGGGCTTCCTCAAGGCGGCGGCCAAGAACATCCAGCACCAGGGCGGGCGCCGCGTCGGCAACGCCACCACCGCCGCCATCGATCATCTTCACCGCCACGGCATGTACGTGGTGGGCGGGCTCATCGTGGGCAACCCGAGCGACACGCCCGAGTCGATCGAGGTCAACCTGCGCTTCGCCCGGCGCTATGTCGACTGGCCCTACATCCAGCACCCCACGCCGTACCCGCGAACGCCCATGACGAAGGACCTCGCCGCGCGCGGCCTCATCACCAACGACCGGCTCGAGGAGTACGACGGGACGACCGCGGTCGTGAAGAGCGAGCACCTCGCGGCCGAGGAGATCGAGTTCCTGCGCTGGAAGGCGGAGCGCTGGATGAAGCTGCGCCACTTCCCCGTCGCGCTGCGCCACAGCCCCGGCTTCTGCCTGCGCCACGGGCCGGCGATGGTCGCGCACACGTTCCGGGGGGCGAGCTGGAAGTACTGGGTCGGGATGGAGAGCGACCGCGACGTTTTCCGCCGCTACCGGCAGATCCGCAAGGCCGAGCGGGCGTACGTCTAACGAAGTCCACTGGCAACGGGAAGCTGGGCCCCGGAGGCGTCAACCGCGCCTTCATCCATTCGATCGTCATTGAGCTGGGGCCCTGGCTCGGCGCGAAACAGTCGCGCTCCGCCCGCTAGCCTTTTTCCTTCAGCTCCAGGAGCACGCCCCCCGTCGCCTTGGGGCGCACGAAGGCAACGCGGCACCCGCCTGCACCCGGCCGTGGTTTCTCGTCGATGAGCGGCACGCCGCGCGCGCGCAGGTTGGCGAGAGCCGCGTCGATGTCCTCCACGAGGACGCAGACATGATGGATGCCGGAGCGCTTCTGGAGGAACTTCGCGATCGTCGAGCCCGCGTCGGTCGGCTCCAGCAGCTCCAGGCGCGACTCCCCCACGGGCAGGAACGCGACCCGCACCCTCTCGGTCGGCACGTCCTCGCTGGACTCGACCGTGAAGCCGAGCGCCTCGTAGGCCTTCACCGCCTCGGCCAGGCTCGGCACCGCGATGCCGAGGTGATCGATCTTCAACGCCTTCACAGGCCCATCCTCTTCATGACCTCCTCGGCCGCCGCCAGCGGGTCCACGGTGCGCGCCTCCAGCCGATCGACCTGGTTCTCCAGCGCCTCCGGCGTGAGCGCCGCCTCGCGGGCCCGCGTCAGCAGGCGATCCTGTAGCGTCTCCTCGAGCTGCCGGCGGAGCTGGGCCCGGCGGCGCTCGGCGAGCATCCCGTTGCCGGCGGACCGCGCGCGGAACGCCTCCACCGCCGCCCACACCTCGTCGACGCCGCGGTCGTCGGTGGCCACGGTCTTCACGATCTGCGGCGGCGGATGCCCTTCGTGGGTGGCGAGCGAGAGCATCGACTCGATCTCCGCCACCACCCGGTCCACGCCGTCGCGGTCCGCCTTGTTGACGACGAACACGTCGGCGATCTCCATGATGCCCGCCTTCAGCGCCTGCACCTCGTCGCCGAGGCCGGGCACGAGCACCACCAGGCTCACGTCGGCCGTGCCCATGATCTCCACCTCGTCCTGGCCGACGCCCACCGTCTCCACGAGGATCACGTCCTTGCCCGAGGCGGCGAGCACCGTGAGGACCCGGCCGGTGGCGGCGGCCAGCCCCCCGAGGTGACCGCGCGTCGCCATGGACCGGATGAACACGCCTTCGTCCGCCGCGTGGCCTTGCATGCGGATCCGGTCGCCCAGGATCGCTCCGCCGCTGAAGGGCGAGGTGGGGTCGACGGCGACGATGCCCACCTTCTTGCCCTGGCGGCGCAGGTGGGCGGTCAGGCGATCCACGAGCGTCGACTTGCCCGAGCCGGGCGGCCCCGTGACCCCGACGACCAGCGACTCTCCGGCGTGGGGGAACAGGGCCGCCAGCAACGCGGGAGCCTCCGGCCGGCCGTTCTCGACGGCGGTGATGGCCCGGGCGAGCGCGCGCACGTCTCCTCGCCGGACGCCTTCCGCCAGCTCGTTGCTCAGCGGACCATGCCGCGCAGCTTCAGCAGCTCCCGGGCGATGACCAGCCGCTGGACCTCGCTCGTGCCCTCGCCGATCGTTCCCAGCTTCGAGTCGCGCAGGTAGCGCTCCACCGGGTAATCCTTGATGTAGCCGTAGCCGCCGTGGATCTGCACGGCGTCGAGGGCGGCCTCGACCGCCATCTCGCTCGCGTAGAGCTTGGCCATGGACGACTCCGCCGTGTGCTCCTTGCCGGCGTCGCGCAGGAAGGCCGCCCGCCACGTGAGCAGCCGCGCCGCGTCCACGCGCGTGGCCATGTCGGCGATCTTGAACTGGACGGCCTGGAACTCGGCGATCGCATGGCCGAACTGCCGGCGCTCCCGCGCGTACTTCATCGACGCTTCCAGGCACGCCTGGGCGATGCCCACCGAGAAGGCGGCGATGCCGATGCGCCCGCGGTCCAGGATCCGCAACGTATCGATGAAGCCGTGGCCCTCGGCCCCGAGGAGGTTCCCGGAGGGGATGCGGCAGTCCTCGAAGACCAGCTCCGACGTGTCCGACGACCGCACGCCGAGCTTGTCCTCCTTCTTGCCCGCGCGGAAGCCCTTGGTGCCGCGCTCGATGATGAAGGCCGAGATGCCCTTCTTGCCCTTCTCGCGATCGGTCACCGCCATCACGACCGCGGTATCGGCGCTGCGGCCGTTGGTGATGAAGGTCTTCGCGCCGTTCAGCACCCAGTCGTTGCCGTCCCGCACGGCGGTGGTGCGCGTCCCGCCCGCGTCCGAGCCGGCGCCGCTCTCGGTGAGCCCCCAGCATCCGACCTTCTCGCCCCGGGCGAGCGGCGTGAGGAAGCGGCGCTTCTGCTCGTCGGTACCGGCGAGGAATATGTGGCCCGAGCAGAGGCTGTTGTGGGCGGCAACGGAGAGGGCCACCCCGGCGTCCACGCGGGCCAGCTCCTCCATCACGAGGGCGTAGTCGAGGGTGCTCATGCCCGAGCCGCCGTACTCGGCGGGCCAGACGACACCCATGAGGCCGAGCGCCCCCAGCTTCGAGAAGACCGTGCGCGGGAACTCCTGCTTCTCGTCCCACTCCCGGGAGTGCGGGGCGAGCTCGGACTCCGCGAACTCGCGAACCGTCTTCTTGAGGAGCTGCTGCTCCTCGCTGAGGCCGAAGTCCAAGAAAACCCCCGACGCGGCGACGGTCGATGGTATCTGATCGTGGCCGCGCCTTCTATTATCGCGTACCGGAAGTCTCGCCGAGGGCCGCCGATAATGGACGGATGCGCCGGGCCGTGCTCCTCGTCGTCCTCGCCGGCCTCCTCTACGCGGGCTGGGTGGCCGCGGGCCTTCCTTCGCGGGCCGCGGTCCGGGCCCTGGTGCGCACGAACCCCGGCGTCACGTCGTTGATGCGCCAGCGGGAGGAAGAGGCGAGGCGGGCGCACCGTCCGTACCGCCGCGTCCAGGCCTGGATGCCCCTCTCCAACATGTCCCACCACCTCATCCACGCCGTCCTCGCCGCCGAGGACCAGAAGTTCTTCGGCCACGAAGGCGTCGACTGGGAGGCGATCAAGAAGTCGGTGGAGACCGACCGCGCCCGCGGCGGCTTCGTGCGGGGCGGCAGCACGATCACGCAGCAGCTTGCCAAGAACCTCTTCTTCACCACCGACAAGTCCATCACCCGCAAGCTCAGGGAGCTGCTGGTGGCCCGTTGGCTGGAAGGCGACCTCACCAAGAAGCGGATCCTGGAGCTGTACCTCAACGTGATCGAGTGGGGCGACGGGATCTACGGCGCCCAGGCGGCCGCGCGCCGCTACTACGCCAAGCCGGTTTCCGACCTGGAGCCGGCGGAGGCAGCGGGGCTGGCGGCCATGATCCCGAACCCGCGCCGCATCAACCCCCTCGTCGATCCCCGACGCCACGCCCGCGCCCAGCGCCGCGTGCTGTGGCTGATGGCGAGCGCGGGCTACATCGAGCGCGACGCGGCGGGGCTCGGCACCGAGCCCCCGCCGCCGGAGCCGGCGGACGCGGAGGAAGACGAAGGGCCCCCGCCGCCACCGGCGACGGCACCGCCCTCGGCGACAGTGCCATCGGCCGCGACGCCCGTGCCGACGCCGGAGCCGACGCCCACGCCCGAGCCGGAAGCGACGCCGGGTGTACGATAGCCGCCCGAACGGAGGACGCATGGAGCACCGCTGTCCCCAGTGCGGCGCCGAGCTGCCCCAGGGCGTGCCCGCCTGGGTCCGGCAGCTCACGGTCTCCCGCGCGATGACCGCCGACCCGGTCACCATCGGACCCGAGGACACGCTGATGCGGGCGGTGGAGCTGATGAGGATGCACGGCATCCGGCGCTTCCCGGTCGTCGTCGGCGGGAACCTCGTGGGCCTGCTCGCGGAAGGCGACCTCAAGCGCGCCCAGCCCTCGGCGCTCTCCGCCTCCGAGGACGAGTTCAACCGCGTGATGGAGGGGACGCAGGTCTCCCGCATCATGATCCGGAACCCGGTGACGGTCGGCGTGGATACGCCGCTGCTGGAAGCGGCGCAGACGCTGCACACGACGAAGTTCGGCGCGTTGCCCGTGCTGCGGGACGGCCACCTCTGCGGGATGCTCACCGACACGGACCTGATCCACTGCCTCACCGACCTCCTGACCCACGGGGGATGACGGACGCGGACGTCGAGACCTCTTCCGCCGCCTACGCACGCCGCTTCGAGGGCCCCGTGGGACGGTGGTTCCTGGACGTGCAGGCCCGCACCACCCTCGAGCTGCTCCGCGCGCGGCCGGGAACGTCGGTCCTCGACCTGGGGGGCGGTCACGCCCAGCTCACGGGCCCGCTGGTGGAGGCAGGATGCGACGTCACCGTCTACGGCAGCGCCGAAGGCTGCTCCGAGCGCCTGCAGGAGTGGGTGCGCTCGGGCCAGGCCCGCTTCCGCTCCGGGCCGCTCCTGCAGGCGCCGTGGCCGGACGGCTCTTTCGATGCGGCCCTCGCCTTCCGACTGCTCCCCCACGTCGACCGCTGGCGCGAGCTGGTGAGGGAGCTGTGCCGCCTCGCCCGGCACGTGGTGATCGTCGACTATCCCACCGCGCGCAGCGCCAACGCGGTCTCGGGTGCGCTCTTCGGGGTCAAGAAGGGGATCGAGGGCGACACCCGGCCGTTCCACGTGTTCCGCGACGCCGAGGTCGAGGAGGCTTTCGCCGCCGCCGGCTTCGTCCGCACCGCCCGCCGGCCGCAGTTCCTGCTCCCGATGGCGCTGCACCGGGGCCTGCGGCTGGCCTCTCTCTCCCGCGCGCTCGAGGCCACAGCCCGTGTCGCCGGCCTCACGCGCGCCTGGGGCTCTCCCGTCATCCTCCGCGCCGAGCGACGTGGCTGACGCCGAGACCTGGGCGCTCGCCCTCTTCCGGCGGTCCGTCCTCAAGCAGCGGAAGCTCGCCGCGATCGTGGAGATGCTCGGCCCGACCGACAGCCTGCGGTGCCTCGACCTGGGCTCCGACAACGGGGTCGTGAGCCTCCTGCTGCGCCGGCGCGGGGGGCGCTGGGCCTCCGCGGATCTCGCGCCGGAAGCGGTCGCGTCCATCCGGGAGCTGGTGAGCGACGACGTGCATCAAATCGGGGAAGACACGCATCTCCCCTTCGCCGATGCCGAGTTCGACCGCGTGGTGGTCGTCGACATGCTGGAGCACGTCGCCGACGATGAGGCGTTCGCGGCGGAGCTGGCCCGGATCACCAAGCCCCGAGGGCGCCTGATCGTGAACACGCCCCACCCTAAAGACACGGCCCTGCGTCGGGTGCGCCTGGCGATCGGGCAGACCGACGAGAAGCATGGGCACCTGCGTCCGGGCTACACGCCGGAATCGCTGGCGGCCCTGCTCTCGCCTCGCTTCACCCTCGACCGCCACCGCACCTACTCGCGCTTCTTCTCCGAAGCCGTCGATACCGCGATCAACTGGGGGGTGGAACGACTCGGGAAGAAGTCCTCCACGAAGGGCATGGTGGTCACGGCGTCCGACCTCCGACGCCATCGGAAGGCGTTCCGGGCCTATTCGCTGCTCTATCCGGCCATATGGCTGATTTCCCGCCTCGACGGCCTGATTCCCTCGGTCAAGGGGTATATGCTCGTAGCCTCCTTCACCCGGCGGGACTGAGTTATCATCCGGCCGAAAGCGAGCTTAGTGCCTTGAGCAAGGACACCGCTGTCCCCGAGACCGCTTCACGGTTCGGCCGCTACGAGCTACAGGAGGAGATCGGCGAGGGGGCCATGGGCCGGGTCTACAAGTCCTGGGACCCGCTGGTCCGCCGGGTCGTCGCGATCAAGACGATCCGGGCCGAGTACCTGACGCACGAGACCTCGCAAGAATATCTCCGGCGCTTCCGCCGGGAAGCCCAGGCCGCGGGCCGCCTGTCCCACCCGAACATCGTGAGCATCTACGACGTCGGCGAGGACTACTTCGTCATGGAGTTCCTGGAGGGAGTGAGCCTCCAGGCGATCCTCGCTCACCGCTGCGTGCTGCCCCTCGCCGAGGCGCTGCGGATCCTGACGCCGGTGGCGGAGGCCATCGACTACGCGCACCACTCCGGGGTGATCCACCGGGACGTGAAGCCGGCCAACATCATGATCCAGCCCGATGGCCGGCCGAAGCTCATGGACTTCGGGGTGGCCCGGCTGCCGACCTCGGCGATCACCGACTCCGGTCAGTCGTTCGGCTCCCCGTCGTACATGGCGCCGGAGCTGATCGCGAGCGACGACGTCACGCCGCGGGCGGACCTGTTCTCGTTCGGGGTGGTCGCCTACGAGGCCCTCCCCCGCACCATGACGAGGTGTTCCGGCGGGCGCTGGCCAAGGAGCCGGCCAACCGCTTCCCCACCGCGCAGTCGCTCGTCGCCGCCCTCAGCGGCGAGGAGCTGATCCTGCCCGAGGAGCTGCTGGAGCCGCTGGGCGCCGCCCCCACCCAGGGCCGCTCGGGCGAGCTCACCACCCATCTGCTCAAGCGGCGTGCCGACGGAACCATCGACGAGGACGAGACTCCGACCCGCCGCTGGTTGTCGTGGGCGGTGCTGACGGCGGCCCTGCTCGTGGTGGGAGCGGAGGTCGTGGCTCTGCGCAACGGAGGACCGTTGCCGGCGGCCGTCTTGCGCCGCGCGCCGGCCGCGCCCGAGGGCCTCCGGATCGAGACCCGTCCGCCCGGGGCATCGGTGTGGATGGACGGGCGCGCCGCGGGAGAGACGCCCCTGGCGATCAAGGATCTCCGCCCGGGGATGCACCAGCTCCGGCTCTCCCTCGAAGGCCATGCGCCCGCCGAGTTGACCTTCGAGGTGCCCGAGGGCATGAGCGCCGTGCCCCTGAGCTTCGTCATGCCCCCGTTGCTCGCGCCGGCGGAGATCCATTCCGACCCGGAGGCGGCGACGGTGACCGTGGACAACAAGGTGATCGGGCTGACGCCTATCCACAAGCTCTCGCTCAACCCGGGACCCCACGAGATCCGCATCGAGCGTGCCGGCTTCCTGCCCGCGGTGAAGCAGGTCGAGGCACATCCGGGTGTAAAGCTGCTGCTGCAGGCCCGCCTGGATCCCGCTCCCCCCGACCTCGTGCCCGTGCCCGCGGCGAGCCCCGTCGCCCCTCCCTTGACGGAGGGAATGCTGGTCGAGCTCGACCCCAGCGTGAGGCCGCCGCGCCACGTCGCCGGTGTCCCCGCGGCCTACCCGAAGGACGCGCGGAGGCTGCACCTGCAAGGGACGGTCGAGGTGGAGATGATCGTGGACGAGAGCGGCGTTCCCCACGACGTGCGTCTCCTCCGCGGGGCTTCCGCGCTGCTGGACGAGGCGGTGATCGAGGCCGTCTACAAGTTCCGCTATGAGCCCGCGGTGAAGGACGGGGTCCGCGTCAAGGCGCGCCACACGTACAGTCAGAAGTTCCCGTAGGCCTAGGCTGTCAGCAGAGCGTCCAAGGTCGTGCCGGGGGCCGCTTCCTCCGGATCGCGGCCGCGGCGGAAGATCCGCGCTCCCCGCAATCCTCCCAGCGTGGCCCGGCGGTCCTCGACCCGTAGCCACGCGCCCTCGCGCAGAGCGACGACCACGGCGTCGTTCTCCTCCAGGAACTCGCGGAGGCGTTCTTCGCGCGTCTCGCCCATGTGGCGCGAGGAGGGTTCGGGGTCGATGTAGTGCGGGTTGATCTGGAAGGGCACGAGGTCGAGGGCGGCGAAGCTGGCCGGCTGCACGATCGGCATGTCATTGGTGGTCTTGATCGTCGGGGCGGCGACGTTGGTCCCCGCGCTGGCCCCGAGATAGGGCGTGCCGCGCCGCGCCCGGCGGCGGATGGCCTCGAGCAGGCCCGTACGCTGCAGCGTGTCGAGAAGGCGGAACGTGTTGCCGCCCCCGACGAAGAGCGCCTCCGCGGCTTCGACGACCGCCGCCTCCGAGCCGTCCGGCCGCACGCCGTGCACTCCGATCCCCTCCGTCTCGAACCGGCTCCGCACCTTGGCCGTGTAGGCTTCGCGGTCGCGGAGCGCAAAGGGGACGAAGACGAGTCGGCGAACGGGGCCGAGGAAGTCGAGGACGGCGGGCATGGCATGGTCGAGGTAGCCCTGACCGTGCTCCGTGGAGTTGCTGAGGAGCAGGAGCCGCAAGGTCACTTCGCATCGGGCGGCCGCGGTCCATCGTCCCGGACCGAGCCGTCCGGCGCATAGGCGGCGCCGAGGGCCGCCCGTTCGCGGTCGATGCGCGCCGCGTCCCAGCCCAGCTCGGCCGCCATCCCCAGCGCTACCGCTTCCACGTCGTCGCGCGCCGGCGCGCCGGCGGTGCCGAGGTCGAGGCGCCTCAGCACGGCGTCGGTCAGGTGCAGCGCCATCTCCTCGCGGACGGCGATGCGCGCGCGCGCCTCGAGCGTCCCCGCCAGCGTCCGGGCCCGCGGCAACGGCGTGGTCGCGGTGCGGCACGGCGCCGATCGGCGCCCCAGCCGGCGCACGACGAGGTCGATCGCCGCCTCGGCCGAAGCGCGCGCGGCCGTGTACTTCACCGAGCGCACCGAGCAGAGCCCCGGCGGCCCGCCTTCGGCTTCATGGTCGACGACCCGGCCTCGCGCGAGCAGCCCCGCCGCGCCTCCGTGTCCGGGAACGAAACCTCGATGGACCAGGCTCACGTCGTTCCTCTGGATTCCCGCCCACGGGAAGGCCCGGTTCGCCTCGGCCAGGAGCGCTTCGATTCCGCCGCCGGCGCTGGGCGAGCCGGCCGGCTCGTAACCGGTGCCGACGATGCAGCGGTCGCGCCAGGGGACCATGAACAGGTAGCGCCCGTCGCCGCGGCCACCGAGCGCCTCACGGTCGACGAGCCGGCGCCGCAGGACGAGGTTGAGGGCGCGCAGCAGCGGAGCCGGCGGCTTCGCGATCCCCGCCGACGCCGCGATGCGGTCGTTCCACGGACCGGCGGCGATCAGCACCATGCGGCTGCGTACCTCGAGCGCCTCGCCACCGTCACGGTCGCGGGCGAGGACGCCCGCGACGCGCCCGTCGCGTCTCCGCAGCTCCGTCACTTCTACGCGGCTGGCCAACGCCGCGCCCGCTCCGGCGGCGGCGTGGAGGAAGCCCATGAGGAGGCGCTCGCTGCTTTCCACCTGCGCATCGGTCCACGAGGCGCCTCCCGTCAGGCGCGCCGTGTCGATTCCCGGCGCGCGCGCGCGCACTTCTTGCACAGACAGGACGCGCGACCGCGGGATGCGGTGCGACGGCGGAAGGCCGTCGTGGCCGCCGGCGCTCAGCAGGTCGGCGGCGAGCAGCGCGGCCGCCATCGCCTCCCGTCCGTGAAGTCCATGGCCGTACAGAGGGAGCAGGAAGGGCAGCGGCCGCACCAGCTCGGGGGCGATGCGCAGGAGCGCCGCTCGCTCGCGCGACCCTTCACGCAGGCTCGAGAGATCGGCGCGCTGCAGGTGGCGCAGCCCGCCGTGGATCGTCTTCAGGCTGTTCCAGGAGGTGCCGGAGCCGAAGTCCCCCGCTTCGACCAGCGCCACGGCCAGTCCCCGTTGGGCCGCGTCCCAGCCCGCCGCCGCGCCGTAGATGCCCCCGCCGACCACGAGCAGGTCGTGCTCCCGACCCGTGAGCCGTCCGAGGTCCCGCTGCACCTCGGGCGACGATAGCATCGCGCGCCAAGGCCCTGATAGTTGGCGTCACCGCAAGACCGTCGCGAGGATCTCCGCCGCGCGCCGGCAGTCTTCGCCCGAGACGCCCCGATGCGTCACCAGCCGCAGGGTGACGGCGTCCATCGCCGAGGCGAGGACGCCGTGGCGGTCCAGCTCGGCCACGACCTCGGGCGCCGAGCGGCCGCCTTCGATCCGCCCGACGACGATGTTCGTGCGGACGGGCGCCACCCGCACGATGCGGCCGCCGGCGAGCGCTTCGCCCAGGAGGCGAGCGTTCTGGTGGTCCTCGGCCAGGCGGCCGATCATCGTCTCCAGGGCCACGAGCCCCGCCGCGGCCAGGATGCCCACCTGGCGCATGCCGCCCCCGAGCTGTTTTCGCACGCGGCGGGCAGACTCGATACGGTCCCGGGAGGCGAGCAACAGCGAGCCGGCCGGCGCGCTCAGGCCTTTCGAGAGCGTCACCATCGCCGTGTCGGCTCCCTTCAACAGGCGCTTCGGCTCCACGCCGAGGGCCACGGCGGCGTTCCAGATACGCGCGCCGTCGACGTGCACCTTCAGCCCTGCCTCCCGGCAGGCGTACATCGTCTCTGTCGTCTGCTCCACGGTGTAGTACGTGCCCCCCGCGAGGTTGTGGGTGTTCTCGAGGACGGCCAGGCCGACCTCGGAGCGGTAATAGACTCGCGGCCTGACCGCGGCGCGGACGTCCTCCGGCCGGAGCCGCCCTTCCTCCCCCGCCACCGTCCGCGGTACGACGCCGGACAGCACGGCCATGCCCGCCAGCTCGTACTGAACGACGTGGCTGCGCTCCTCGACCAGCACCTCCTGGCCGGGGACGGTGAGGATGCGGATCGCGATCTCGTTGCCCATGACCCCGGAGGGGACCCACAGGGCGGCCTCGAAGCCGAGCATGCGCGCCGCCGCCTCCTGGAGGCGGTTCACGGTGGGGTCCTCGCCGTAGACGTCGTCGCCGACCTCGGCTTCGGCCATCGCCCGCCGCATCTCGGGCGTCGGCTGAGTCACCGTGTCCGAACGAAGGTCAATCATGAGTCTGTTTCCTTCTCGGGGAGCTTCACGTTTCGGAAGCGGAAGTACAGGGCCAGATCGTAGGCGATCTTCAGGCCACCGGCGAGGAAGAACGGCAATCCGGAGGCGGCGCGTTGCAGGGCGAGGCCGCTGATGGCGGGGGCCACCGCCTGGGCGAGGCCGCGGGCGCTCGTCGTGAATCCCGCCGCCGCCGGCCTCTCGTCGGGGGCGACGAGCGCCATCGTGTACGCCTGCCGGGTGGGCACGTCCATCTGGGAGAGCAGGTGCCGGGCGAGGAGGAGCAGCGCGGCCAGGGGAAACGAGGGGGCCAGGGGCACCAGGCACAGCAACACGTTCGAAGGCAGGTGGGAGAAGACCATGGTGTTGAGCAGGCCGATGCGGTCGGCCACCCGCGCGGCGACCAGGAAGGAAACCGCCGAAAGCAGGTTCGTGCCGAAGAAGAGCGGGCCCAGAGACTCGGGCCCCACGCCGAAGCGAAGGTGGAACCAGTAGACGAGCAGGCTCTGGACGATGAAGCCGCCGGCGAGGGAGTCCACAGCCTGCAGGCCGGCCAGCTCGAAGACGACGCGGCGCGAGCGGTTCAAACCGAAACGCGCGGCGTCCGGACGGGTAGCGGCCACCTCCGCCGCGGGCGAGAGGCGTTGATAGGCGAACGCGAGCACGACACCGTTCGCGGCATAGAACCACAGGAGAGCGCGAAAGGCGGTCAGCTCCTCCATGCCCATCGTCGCCGCGAGCTTCAGCCACCCCGCCGCGGCCAGCGACCCCAGGGCCGCGGGCACGTAGCCGGCCACGTTGTACCAGGCGAAGACGCGAGTCCGCGCGTCGCGGGACACGGTGGCCGGCAGCAGCGCCTGCTCCACCGGGGAGAAGGGCCCCGCCTCCTGGCCGCTCGGGCTCAGCGTGCCCAGGACGGCCCCGACGACGAGCACCCAGGGACGCTCCCCGACCGCCAGCATCACGCCGGCGAAGCTGATGAGCAGGCTGCACGCCGTCAGCACCCGCCGGCGGCCGACGCGGTTCACGAGGCCGGAGACGAGGGCGGTGAAGACCGCGTCCTCCACCAGCGTGGCGGTGAGGACGCCGCCGATGGCCGCGGCCGAGAACCCGCGGGCCGCCAGATAGAGCGCGAGGGCCAGGGAGAGATAGCCGAAGGAGAACGTCCTCAGGGCGCGCCCTGCGAAGAGCCATCGGCCGTCCGAGGTCAGCGTCAACGATTGTTTCTCTCCGGGTGTAGCATACCGGCCCCTTGCGGAGGTGATGCGATGCGGAGCGCCCTTCTGGCCTTGCTGGTGGCGTCCTCCCCCGCCGCGTGGGCACAGGCGCCCTCCACGTCCGCGCCGGGCGCGGAGGTCGTCGTGCTCAAGGCCGCCCGCATGTTCGACGGCCGCGGGGACGTCACCGTCCCCAACGCGGTGGTGATCGTGGAGGCGGGAAGGATCACGGCCGCCGGCTCGGGGCTTGCCGTGCCCGCCGGGGCGCGCGTCATCGACCTCGGGGACGCCACGCTGCTCCCCGGCTTCATCGACGCCCACGTCCACCTCACGGGAGAAAGCGCCGACGACTGGTACCGCGCGGCGGTGGAGGGCCTGCGCCGCACCGTGGCCGAGAAGGCCATCCGCGCCACCGAGTTCGCCCGCCGGACGCTGATGGCCGGCTTCACCACCGTGCGCAACGTGGGCGCGGAGGACTACATCGACGTGGGTCTGCGCAACGGCATCAACGCGGGGGTCGTCGCCGGGCCGCGGATGCTCGTCGCCACCCAGGCCCTCGGCGCCCGGGGCGGGCACTGCGACACGACCGGGTTTCCCTACCTGCTCTTCGGCAAGGAGCCGGGGATGGCGGAGGGCATCGCCAGCGGCGCCGACGCCTTCCGCGATGCGGTGCGCTTCGAGATCAAGTACGGGGCCGACGTGATCAAGGTGTGCGCGACCGGCGGCGTCCTTTCCCTGACCGACGAAGTGGACACCCCGCAGCTCACCCAGGCCGAGATGGACGCCATCGTCGACGAGGCGCACCGCCTGCGGAAGAAGACCGCCGCCCACGCCCACGGGGCCGAGGGGGCGAAGGTCGCCATCCGGGCCGGGATCGACTCCATCGAGCACGGCTCGTTCCTCGACGACGAGGCGCTGCGCATGATGAAGGAGCGCGGGACGTACTTCGTGCCGACGCTGATGGCGGGCGAGTACGCGGGCGGCCGCAAGTCGACCCGTACCTACCCGCCCGAGATCGCGGCCAAGGCGAAGGCCGCGCTCGAGTCCCGCTCGACCGCCTTCCGCAACGCCCTGCGCATGGGCGTGAAGATCGCCTTCGGCACCGACTCCGCCGTCAGCCCCCACGGCCGCAATGCCGAGGAATTCGCCCTCCTCGTCGAGCACGGGATGACGCCGGCGGCGGCGCTGCGCACCGCTACGTCGGCGGCATCGACGCTGCTCGGGATCGACAAGCGGACGGGAACCCTGGAACCGGGAAAGGACGCCGACGTCGTGGCCGTGCCCGGGGACGTTCTGGCCGACGTCCGCGCGACCGAGAAGGTCAGCTTCGTGATGCGCGGCGGCAAGGTCTACCGCAACGACGCCGCGCGCCCCTAGCCCTTCGGGGGCGTTTCCCCGGCCCGGTAGAAGAGGACCGTAGCCTTTTCGACGGTGGCCAGGCCCTCCTTCACCATCTCGTCGAGGGCGGGCAGGAACGCCTGGATCTTCTCCTCAGTGTCCACGATCTCCACGACGATCGGCAGGTCCTCCGACAGCCGCAGGATGCGCGCCGTGTGGACCCGGCTGTGGGCGCCGAAGCCCTCGAAGCCGCGGAACACCGTGGCGCCGGCCAGGCCGCGCTTGCGCGCCTCCTGGACGATGGCCTCGTAGAGCGGCCGGCCGCCCCAGCGATCCGACTCGCCGATGAAGATGCGGAGAAGCTGGCCGTCGCGGGGGAGCGTCACGGCAGGACCCTCGCCGCCGCCGCACCGGCCCACACCGCGACCAGGCCCAGCGCCACCTGGCCCAGGACGTTGAAGGCGGCCGCGGCGAAGCTGCTCTCGCGCAGGAGCGCGATCGTCTCGTAGCCGAACGTGGAGAAGGTCGTGTAGCCGCCGAGGATGCCGACCATCAGGAAGAGGCGCGCGCCGGGGCCGAGCACCATGCGCTCCTCCACCATCACGGCCAGGAACCCGATGCCGAAACAGCCCGTCACGTTGATCACGAACGTGGCCCAGGGGAACGTGTCGGGCAGCCAGCGATAGAGCACGCCTCCGAGAACGTACCGGGCGGAGGCGCCCAGGAAGCCCCCCACCCCGACCACCAGCGTCCGCGCGATCAACCTGGGCCTTCGCCGGCGGCCGCGCGCCGTTCGCGGTCCCAGAAGAGCATGTCGGTGCTCACGGTACGCGCGCCGAGCTGGCGCAGGAGCGCGACGACCTGCCCCCGGTGGTAGCTGCCGTGGTTGGCCACGTGCTGCAGCAGCTCCCACAGCGGCACTTCGAAGGCGGCCCCGGCCAGCGTGCGGAAGGCAACCGGCCCCGCCACCTCCGTCTCCCGCAACGAGTGGAACCAATCGGCGCGGTGCTGCTCGATGAGCGTCCACCGGTCGCGGAGCACGACGACGTCGGGGAACTCGCTCTCGTCGAGTCCCCGCGTGGGAGAGACGCCCTTGAAGCGCTCCAGCCAGATCCACTCCGCGCCCATCATGTGGGTGAGGGTGCCGCGGACACCCCCGTGGCTGGAGCCGAGGTCGCGCTTGAAATCGTCCGGGGCCAGCGTGGCGGCCACCCGCATCACGCGGTGGTTCGCCCATACCGTGTACTCGAGGAGGCGGCCGAGATCTTCCTTGGCGAGCATACGCTCTACGCCGCCCTCGACGACGCCATCACCGCGGCCGCGCCGGTGCGCCGCGCGATCGTCACCCTAGCCCATGACCAGGGGCGCACCGGTCAGCTTGCGCTTGCCAACGGACTCTCCGCACGACGTGCACAGGTACTCGTAGAGCTCGCCGTCGGGTAGCACGAGCAACAGCCGCTCCCGCACGGGCTGGGGCGCGCGGCACCGGCCGCAGAAGAGCTCCGACGCCTGGAGCTCCTCGAATTGTGGGACGCGGGGGCGCGGGGACGGCCGCGGCTTCATGCCCCATCTTTACCGGCTGGCTCGGCCGGCTGTCAAGGCGGTCTTGACCCGGGCGCGGACCGTCTCTAGGATCCATTCCCCGAGGAGATCCCATGAAACGACTCTCGTCCCTCTCGTTGCTCGCTCTGTTCGCGGCCACGACGGCGCTCGCCGAGGGCTTTCAGCCGTCGGATCGGCTGCGGATCGTCATCCCGTCCGATCCCCAGATCTCGCCCGACGCGAAGGCGGTCGCGCTGGTGGTCTCGCGGGCGAACACGAGGGACAACCGCTGGGACCCGGAGCTCGTGCTCCTCGACGTCGCCAGCGGCGTGCAGCGGCCGCTCGCGTTCGACCGCCGCGGCGTCGCCTCCCCGCGCTGGTCCGCCGACGGGGAGCGGCTCGCGTTCCTGGCCAATGCCTCGAGCGAGAAGGAGGCCAAGCGACAGGTCTGGGTGATGTCGATGCGCGGCGGCGACGCGCGGCGCATCACGGACGCGGTCAACGGGGTGCAGCAATACGCGTGGAGCCCCGACGGATCGAAGATTGCGTTCGTGACCGCGGACGAGCCGGAGAAGCGTCCGGACGCCGAGAAGAACAACCGGTCCTTCGAGGTCGTCGACGACGACTACCTCACGACCGCCGCCCCGACTCCCTCACACGTCTGGGTCGTCGCTGCGGACGGCGGCGATGCGCGCCGGGTGACGAGCGGCTCGTGGAGCCTTCCCGTCGCGCACCCTCCGGGGCCGGTCCCCTCGCCGCTGTCGTGGTCGCCGGACGGAAAGACGATCGCCATCACCCGACGCGAGACGCCTCACGAGAAGACGCCCGACGTCTCCCACGTCGCTCTCGTCGACGTCGCCACCGGCTCGACGCGGCGGCTGACCACGCACGTGGTGGACGACGCCCAGCCGGTGTTCTCGCCCGACGGCACGCGGATCGCGTACTGGCATCCCCAGGGCGGCGAGCGCTCCGGTCAGAACGCCATCTGGGTGGCGCCCGCGGCGGGCGGCGACGGCCGCGAAGTGACCTCATCGATCGATCGCAACGTCTTCCGCTCGGTCTGGCTGGCAGACGGCAATTCGTTCCTCACCGGCGGCCACGACGGCACGACCACCGCCTACTGGATCCAGCCCGCCGACGGCGGCGCCGCGCGGCGCATCCGCCTCGGCGACGTCGAGCCGGCCTGGAGCTTCTGGATCGATGCCAGCGTGGCGCCGACGGGGGCCATCGCCTTCACCGGGGCGACCCCGTCACGTCCGCGGGAGCTGTACTACATGGACTCCCCTGACGCGGCGCCCCGCCCGCTCACGCACCTCAACGACGCCGTCGCTGCGCTGCCGATCGGCCGCGCGGAATCGATCGACTGGAAGGTCGAGGGAATGGCGCAGGACGGGGTAGTGGTCTATCCGCCCGGCTTCGAGGCCTCGAAGAAGTACCCGCTGGTCGTCTACATCCACGGGGGCCCCCGCGCCGCGTCGACCACGGCGTTCAGCCCGCTGCCCCAGGTCCTGGCCGCGCAGGGCTGGGTCGTGTTCCAGCCGAACTATCGGGGCAGCGACAACCTGGGGGACGCCTACACCCGCGCCATCGTCCACGACTCGGGCGCGGGCCCCGGACGGGACGTCATGGCCGGCATCGAGGCGCTCGCCCGGCGCGGGTTCATCGACCGGGATCGGATCGCGGTGGGCGGCTGGTCGTACGGCGGCTACATGACGACGTGGATGATCGGACACTACCCGATCTTCAAGGGCGCGGTCTCCGGCGCCGCCGTCAACAACCTCGTCGACGCGTATACGCTCGGCGACGGCGGCCTGGGCCGCCGGCTGACCTGGGGCTCGCCCTTCACCGGCGACAACATGAAGAAGTACGTCGAGCAGTCCCCGATCACCCACGCGGCGAAGATCAAGACGCCGACGCTCATCCTGAGCGACACCGGCGACGTCCGCGTCCCGATCACGCAGTCGTACCAGCTCTACCACGCGCTCAAGGACAATGGCGTGACGGTGAAGTTCATCGCGTACCCCGTCGGCGGCCATTCGCCGGAGGATCCTGCGCACCAGGTCGACATCGATCGACGCTACGTCGAGTGGTTGGCCCCATATCTGAAGTGAGGGCGGCTCCGCGCGGCCGGATGCTAGAATCGCCGGTCGTGCCTACCGCCGCCGCGAAACCCCAGGCGACCGCGTCCCGGTACGAGGCCGTCATCGGCCTCGAGGTCCACTGCCAGCTCCGCACCGCGACGAAGATCTTCTGCGGGTGCCGCAACCGGTTCGGCGACGCTCCCAACACCCACGTCTGCCCGGTCTGCCTGGGCCTGCCCGGAGCCCTGCCCGTGCTCAACCGCGAGGCCGTGAACCTCGCGTTGCGGGCCGCCCTCGCCACCCACTGCACCGTCCACCCCGTCTCGGTCTTCGCGCGCAAGAACTACTTCTATCCCGACCTGCCGAAGGGCTACCAGATCTCGCAGTACGATCGTCCCCTGGCCACCGGGGGTCACGTGGAGATCCCGGCGGGCGCCGGCGTCCGGCGCGTGCGCCTGCACCGGATCCACATCGAGGAAGACGCGGGCAAGCTCCTCCACGAGGGCTTCCCGTGGTCGAGCGAGAAGAGCGGCGTCGACTTCAACCGCAGCGGCGTGCCCCTCATCGAGATCGTCTCCTACCCGGACCTCCGCAGCGCGGAGGAGGCCCACGACTACCTCTCGGCCCTCAAGGCGGTGCTGGTCTACGCCGGCGTCTCGGATTGCAACATGGAAGAGGGATCGCTCCGCTGCGACGCCAACGTGTCGCTCCGGCCGCGCGGCCGCGAGGCGCTGGGGACGCGGAGCGAGATCAAGAACCTCAACTCCTTCCGCAACGTCGCCCGGGCCATCGACCACGAGATCGCCCGGCAGGCCGCGCTCCTCGACGCGGGCCGTGCGGTCGTACAGGAGACCCGGCTCTGGAACGCCGACCGAGGAGAGACCGTCTCCATGCGGTCCAAGGAAGAGGCACACGACTACCGATACTTCCCCGAGCCGGATCTGCCGCCCCTGGCGGTCAGCGCGGCGTGGATCGCGGAGGTGGAGGCCACGCTGCCGGAGCTGCCGGCGGCGCGGCGGAACCGGTTCGTCTCGGCGTACGGGCTGCCCGATTACGATGCCGGCGTCCTCACCCTGTCGCGCGACGTGGCGGACTACTTCGAGACGGTGGCCCGCGAGAGCGGCAACCCGAAGGCGGCCTCCAACTGGGTGATGACCGAGGTCCTGCGCAAGCTCAAGCAGGGATCCGCGGCCGACGAGGATGAGGCCGCGCTCGCCCGCTGCCCGGTCCGCCCCGCGAGCCTGGCCGAGATGATCCGTCTCATCGACGCCGGCACCATCAGCGGCAAGATCGCCAAGGACGTGTTCGAGCGGATGTGGACGAGCGGCGAGTCGCCTCGGGCCATCGTGGAGCGCGAAGGGTTGAGGCAGGTCTCGGACGAGGGGGCGATCCAGGCCGCCGTCGACGAGGTGATCGCCGGCAACCCCGGCCAAGTGGCGACCTACCGCAAGGGCAAGACGAGCACCCTCGGCTGGTTCGTCGGCCAGGTGATGAGAAAGACGGGGGGCAAGGCCAATCCCCAGCTCGTGAACGAGCTGCTGAAGAAGGCCCTCTCCGGCTGATACGATCAGACCTTAACCAAGGAGCTTCGACCATGCGCGTTCGCGTCTTGTCTCTTGCCGCCGCCGTGTTGATCGGGGGCGTCGTCTCCGCCCAGGACTCGAGCCAGACCCCGCCGAAGCCGGCCACCTCGCCCCGTCCGGCGCGGCCGCCCGCGGCGGCGCGGGAGACGGCCAGCGCCACCCTCAACGGAAAGATGGTGGCGATCGATTACGGACGGCCGGGGCTGAACGGCCGGAAGGTCGACGAGCTCGTCGCCAAGCTCAATCCGGACCGGGTGTGGCGGGCGGGCGCCAACGAGGTCACGACCCTCAAGACCGACACGGACTTGCTCATCGGCGCCAAGAAGTTGCCCGCGGGCAAGTACAGCGTGTACGTCTACGCCCCCGCGACCGGTGACTGGGAGCTCATCCTCAACACCGATCCCGGCGTGCCGTTGAAGACGATCTTTCCCGCCGCGCCCCCGGACCGGGCCGACCACCTGTGGCCGATCCTCGACGGCTACGCGAAGATCGCGGACAAAGAAGTGGTCCGCGTCCCCATGAAGGCGGTGCCGGCCAAGGAGCCCATGGACCGGTTCCTGATCTCGTTGGAGCCGGCCAAGAACGGCGCCTCCGCCGTGACGCTCACCTGGGGTGACCGCGCGTGGACGGTGGCCGTGAAGGACGCGGGAGTCGCCCGCTAAGAGACGTCGGTTCAACCCGCGCGAGGAGGTTCCGCTCCTCGCGCGGCCGCGTACCCCCGCACACGTTGTCTCCTGGCCCACCATCCGTCCAGCCGGGGCGCCACGCAGGCCGCCACCGGCGCCAGCAGCCAGCCCGCGAACAGGTCGACGACGTAGTGGTGCCGCAGGTAGATCGTGGAGACCCACAGGCCGAGCGCGAAGGGCAACAGCACCCAGAACCAGGAGCGCACGTACTGCCAGGCGTAGAAAAGAGCGAGCAGCGACACCGCCGCGTGCAACGACGGAAACGCGGCCCGGCTGTCGACGGGCAGCAGCGCGAAGGCCCGGGCCGAGAGGTTCGAGAACAGGTGGGGATATCCCTGCAGGCTGCGCTTGAACTCGTAGACGAGCACGAGGCGCGGCGGGGCGGCCGGAAACACGACGTACAGGGCGTAGCCCATGTAGAAGCAGACGATCACCCCCAGGGTCGCGGTCCGGAACTCACGCCATCGCCGGGTCGCGAGCAGGATCAGGGAAGTGGACGGCGCGATCCAGATGAAGCCGACGTAGAAGAACTGCATCAGCTCCGTGAGGCCCGGGCGGGCGAAGCGCTCCGCCCAGACCGCCGGCACCACGCCGAAGATCGTGCGGTCGAGGGCGGCCAGGGTGTGGTGGACGTCGTGGGGGTTCACGAAGCCGATGGTGTCGTGCAGGTTCGTGTAGATGAGGATGCAGGCGAGGAAGGGCAGCACCTCGCGCGCGCCGCTCACCACGCGTGACCGCGGCCATCGCCAGAGGGCGGCCCCGAGAGCCGCCAGGCAGGCCATCGCCACCCCGAGGCGCACCACCCCGCCCGGATGGCGGTCGCCGAGGACGCCCGCCTCCCGCGCGTAGGCGTTCGCCGCCAGCGTCAGGTAGGTGGTGGGAATCAGGAAGAGAAGCGCAATCGCCTCCTCCACCCTCAGCCGGAAGACCACCCGCGCCAACGACATTGCCTTACGGATTCAACGCGGAGGGCGCGGGGAACGAACGGAGAGATCGCGGAGACCAGAAAGGGCGGCTCGACCCAATCGGGAGCACTCTCTCCTGTACTCCGCGTCCTCTTCGTTTTCCTCCGCGTCCTCCGCGTTGAAGCGTCGGTCGTTCACAAGACGAGGGTTTCGCGGTGTTCGCCGAAGACCGTGCGCAGGCGGCCGGCGATCTCTCCTACCGTGGCCTGGGCCATCACCGCGTCGACCATCGCGGGGACGAGGTTGCCGCCGGCGCGGGCCCGATCCTCCACGGCGGCGAGCGCGCTCTTCCAGGGACCCGGGTCGCGTCGCGCCCGGAGCGCGCGCACGCGCTCGACCTGTTCGCGCTCGACCTCGGGATCGATGCGCAGGATGTCGGGCGGGGCCGCGGCGTCTCCCTCCCGATAGCGATTCACGCCCACGATCACCTGCTCCCCGGTCTCGATCCGCCGCTGGTGGTGGTAGGCCGACTCCTGGATCTCGCGCTGGATCTCTCCCCGCTCGATGGCCTTCAGCGCTCCCCCGCGGTCCTCGATGCGGTCGAGGATCCGCCGCGCCTCCTGCTCGAGGCGGTCGGTGGTGGCCTCCACCGCGTACGCCCCCCCCAGCGGATCGACGGTGTCGGCCACGCCGGTCTCGTGGGCGATCACCTGCTGTGTACGCAGGGCGAGGCGGGCCGAGGCCTCGGTCGGCAGGGCGAGGGCTTCGTCCTTGGCGTTGGTGTGGAGGCTCTGGCAGCCGCCCAGCACCGCGGCCAGCGCCTGCAGCGTCACCCGGGCGACGTTGTTGTCGGGCTCCTGCGCAGTGAGCGTCACGCCCCCGGTCTGGACGTGGAAGCGAAGCTGTTGCGCCCTCGGGATGGTGACGCCGAGCCTGTCCTTCACGAGCCGCGCCCATAGGCGCCGGGCGGCGCGGAACTTCGCCACCTCCTCGATGAAGTCGGAGTGACACGCGAAGAAGAAGCTGAGCCGCTCGCCGAACCGCGCCGGGTCGAGGCCCGCGGCCCGCGCGGCCCGCACGTACTCGAGGGCATGAGCGAACGTGAAGGCGATCTCCTGGGGCGCGGTCGCCCCCGCCTCGCGGATGTGATAGCCGGAGATCGAGATCGGGTTCCACTTCGGGACGCGTTCGGCGCAGTAGGCGATGACGTCGGTCACCAGGCGGATCGAAGCGGAAGGCGGGTAGATGTAGGTCCCCCGCGCGACGTACTCCTTCAGGATGTCGTTCTGCACCGTTCCCGAGAGCGCCGTCTCGGGGATACCCCGGCGCCGCGCCACCGCGACGTAGAGGGCGAGCAGGATGGCCGCGGTGGCGTTGATGGTCATGGAGGTGGAGACCCGCTCGAGCGGGATGCCCTCGAGCAGCGTCTCCATGTCCTCCAGGCTGTCGATGGCCACCCCCACCCGGCCCACCTCCCCCGCGGCCTCCGCAGCGTCGGAGTCGTAGCCGATCTGGGTGGGGAGGTCGAATGCGACCGAGAGGCCCGTGGTACCTTGGGACAGCAGGTACCGGTAGCGGCGATTCGACTCGGACGCCGTCCCGAACCCGGCGTACTGCCGCATCGTCCAGAGGCGTCCCCGATATCCCTCCCGATGGAGCCCGCGGGTGAAGGGGTACTGCCCGGGCTCCCCGATCTCCTCGAACGGAGGGAGTTGCGAGGGCCCATATAGGCCCTCTCGTGGCAAGCCGGACGCGGTCTTGAAACTACGCTCCCCCGGCGTGAACTCCCGCTCGCTCTTTGTTTTGAGGGTGGCCTCCGCTCCCGGTGCATCCCCCGGGCTCCGGCGTTCGGAGCCCTCGGATGATTTGGGCCTGGCCATGGCGCACCTTAGCACAGGCCGGGAACGCCCTTGGTTGACAGTGCGAGACAGCGGGACTTACTCTTGTGTATAAATGTCAGAAAGCGTCGCGTGATCCGATACCCCTCCCGCACGCTGCGCTCGAGCCTGATCCTCTGCCTTCCACGCGAAAGGTCCAAAACGTGAGCACGAACAAGCGCGTCGGCGCCGCGGGCGCCCGCCGGATCCGCAAGCCCGCCACCGTTTCGATGGCGGCCAGCGTGGGCGAGAAGCCGGGAGACGGCTCTCCCGCCCGGACCCCCATATCGAGGGCCGGAGGTGACGTCGGCAACGGCGGCACCGTCAACGGCGTCCAGTCCCGGATACTGCTGAAGGCCCTCGCGTCCTTCAAGGCGGGCGACTTCACGGTCCGCCTGCCCGCGGACTGGGTCGGCATCTCCAGCCGGATCGCGGACACCTTCAACGAGTGCATGGACCTGCGGCAGCGCCTCAGCCGGGAGCTGGAGCGTGTGAGCCGCGTCGTGGGCCGCGAAGGAAAGCTGAACCAGAGGGCGAACATCGGCAACGTCAGCGGGTCGTGGGCCGACTCGGTCAACTACGTCAACGGCCTCATCCAGGACCTCGTCCACCCCACCGTGGAGACCGCGCGCGTCATCGGGGCGGTCGCCAAGGGCGACCTCTCCCAGGCGATGGCGCTGGAGGTGGAGGGCCGCCCGCTCGAAGGCGAGTTCCTCCGCACGGCCAAGACCGTGAACACGATGGTCGACCAGCTCTCCTCGTTCGCCTCGGAGGTCACCCGGGTGGCCCGCGAGGTCGGCACCGAAGGAAAGCTCGGCGGCCAGGCCAAGGTCAAGGGCGTGGCCGGGACGTGGAAGGACCTCACCGACAACGTCAACCAGATGGCGAGCAACCTGACGAGCCAGGTCCGCAACATCGCCACCGTCACCACCGCCGTCGCCAACGGCG
>WNFB01000792.1_pt1 | contig 26428 bp, 28 predicted proteins | sample 5400501 | NCBI WGS metagenome assembly WNFB01 (sample SAMN13153341, study PRJNA577476) | soil metagenome | isolation source: 200 cm saprolite under Douglas fir tree site 2 hole 1 | place: USA:California | collected 2015-04-18 | reverse complement strand
GCTTTTCAAGATCTGGTCCACCGTATCAAACTCTTCGGGCTTCGAGAGGTGGCTGATGTCGCCGGTGTGTAGCATGAATTCCGGTGCGCTCGACAGGGCGTTGATTTTGTCCACCGCTGCTTTCAGGGTCCCCGCGACGTCCGGATTAGCCGGCTTGTTGAATCCCATGTGACTGTCGCTGATCTGCACGAAGCTCAGCTCGCCCATCATGTCAGCCGTGTTCATCTCCGAAAGTCGGCTCAAGCTATATGAGTTCAGAACCCCGCCTTTCATCACGCAAAAGGCACCCGTACCTGCCCAGGCCATGCACTTCAGAAATCCCCGCCGGTCAACTCCGTCGTGATTGTGATCATTCAGAAGTTCATCTTTTTTCTTCTCGGACATCCTTGCGCTCCTTACTTACTATGATTTTTACCCCTTCTGTAAAATCTCCACGTGCGATTGGGAGTGGCGGCGCGGGATGGGGGTTGTCCGCACCGCCATTTGAACGTGCTTGCGTTCATCCAGACCGAGGCAGCGCCCGTCTTATTCCAAATTCATCCGCGTTCATGTCTTTCTTCACTTGTTCGTCAGAAGAGAGCGGCCGTCGAGAATAAAATCGTCGATCGGACGGTTCTGACAAATGAAGCATCACTGATCGGGGGAAGTCATTGAACGATTTGGATGCCGAAGACCGGCTGCGCTTCGAACAGCTTGTGCTGCCCCATGTCGACGCTGCTTTCAACCTCGCGCGCTGGTTGTTGCGTAGGCGCGAAGATGCCGAAGAGGTGGCTCAAGAAGCCTTACTTCGCGCGTGCCGCTTCTTTCGGGGTTTTCACGGTGGGGATGCGCGCGCATGGCTGCTGCAGATCGTGCGTAATACGTGTTACTCCTGGTTGGAAAAAAATCGCCCGAGGGAACTGATGGTCGAATTTGACGAAGAACTGCACCCGCGACCCGTTGCTACTCCCGAATCAATCGCGATCGCCGATGAAGATCGGGAGCGCCTCAGCCGTGCCCTCGAAACCCTGCAGCCGCGTTTCCGCGAAGTCCTTGTCCTTCGAGAGCTCGAAGGCTGTTCCTACAAGGAGATCGCTGCGATCACGTCGATTCCCATTGGTACCGTCATGTCCTCGCTCTCTCGTGCCCGCCGCCAGTTATATTCCGTGCTGACAAATTCCTATCACAAGGAGGCTGTCCGTGAGGTGTGACTTTGCTGACTCCCTCCTTCAGAGTTATTTCGACCGTGAGCTAAGTACTGCTAGCGCTGCCGAATTCGAGCGCCACCTCCAACATTGCGTCCACTGTCCCGTTGAGCTCGTGGACATGGACTTGCTAAGTGAGCGATTACAGCTCGCGCAACTCTATGAGGCCGCGCCGACCTCGCTCAGGAAAAAGATTCGCGCCAATCTTCGCCCCGTCGCGGCCGCGACTGCTATGTCCCAACCCCTCCTTTGGCATTGGCTGGCCGCGGCGGCCGCCCTCCTTCTTCTCGCAATCGCGGGATGGAGAGTGAGTCCGGTGCTTCGCACCGACGACTATCAAGCCGAACTTGCTGAGGAAATTGTCGATGCGCATGTGCACTCGCTGCAGCCAGGCCACCTGACTGGCATAAGTTCCAACGATGAACAGGCCGTGAAGGGATGGTTCAAGGGCAGACTCAAATTTGCGCTCCCGGCACGCGATTTTGCGAACGAGGGATTCGCGCTGCGGGGTGGGCGCCTTGACGTTGTCGATGAGCGCTCCGTCGCGGTGCTCGTCTATGCGCGCCCCGAACATCAAATTGACGTATTCATCTGGCCCACACGGGAACGGGACACCTCCCCGCGCGTAGGGTCCCGGCAAGGCTATCAGTGGATTGATTGGCGAAAAGGAAAAATAGAATTCTGCGCCGTCTCCAACGCACCCACCTCCGACCTTCAACAGCTCCAGCGGCTTTTCACGCAGTAATCACAAAAATGAAAATCTCAAGGAGTGCTCGGATGGATAGGGCTGCTCGAAGGCGTCTTAAAAATTGGGTAATCACCATCGAGAGCAGGGAGGTTCGACACAGGCAGATCATCCAATCGACGGTCGCTAAACGCGCGTATCAGATTTTTGAGAAACGTGGGTGCAAGCATGGCTTCGACTTCGAGGACTGGATGTCTGCAGAAAGAGAACTCTTGCGCGATGACTTTGATGGAAATACGTCCGAATTTCACTTTCTTCTTGAGTGCCCACGAGTTCCGGAGGTGACTACGATCTTGAGCTTGACGGCACACAGTTTGGTAGTCTTCCGGAGCCATACACGACTTGTCAGCAAAGCGAATAATCGCCCAGACGTACTATCCGTCCATGTTTTGCCAGAAGAAATTGATCCAGCTCAGGCAGACGTGAAGGCCTTGGACGGGCTGTTGCACGTCTACTTGCCAAAGAAGAACAACAAGGGCCGGCGCCAAAAAAACGGGGGATATAAGTACGCCTACTAGGGGCGAACGAGGGGAAGGGCGCGGAGATGGGAGAGGAAGGCGTGGTGGGCACGAGTGAGAGAGCGACCGCGTAGAACGACCGTGCCGATGGTGCGGGCGGCTTGTTCGTCGGCGATGGGCACGTAGCGGCACGGCAAATTCTTTTCGACTGCCATTTCCGGAACGATGGAGACGCCCATGCCAGCGGCAACCATGCTTAGGAGGCTACTGAATTGGCCGCTTTCAAAAACAATTTGGGGATGAAGGCGCGCACGATCGCAGGCGGCGACGGCGGTGTCGCGAAAGCAGTGGCCGTCGCGGAGCAGCAAGAAGGGTTCGGAGCGAAGGTCTTTTAGGACGAGAGAGCGACGCTTGGCAAGTTTGTGATTTTTAGGAAGCGCAGCGAAGAGGCGCTCAGTGAGCAACGGGGCAGTTTCGAATTCGTGGCCACGGATGGGAAGCGCGAGGATGGCCACGTCAATGGCGCCCGCACGGAGACGGTCTAGAAGGACGGGCGTAATTTCTTCCATAACACTCAGAAGGGCCTGAGGAAATTTGCGCGAGAACGAAGTAAGACGCGAAGGGAGGAAGTACGGAGCAACCGTGGGAATGACGCCAACGGTGACGAGGCCGCTGATGGAATCCTTCCGCTCGACGACGTCTCCTTTAGCGACTTCCAGTTCACGGAGAACGGAGCGGGCGCGAGGCAGAAATGTCTTGCCAACGTCGGTAAGCCGTACCGAGCGGCCCAAGCGGTCAAAGAGACGCGCGCCGAGCTCATCTTCTAGCTTCATGATCTGCTGGGAGAGGGACGGCTGAGAGACGTGAGACTGCTCGGCGGCACGACTGAAGCTGCCGGTTTCGGCCACGGCGCAGAAGTAACGAAGTTGATGGAGCTCCATAGGCTATACCTATCTATCGTATCCGAACTATATATTGGATGTATAGGTCGCGGCTGGCTACCTTTGCAGTTGGGATCGCAGGCGACTTGCTCTGGGCCGCCGCTGTAATCCAACTGAGGAGGAAAGATGGCGGAAGAAAAAAAGAGAATTATGACCACGGACGCGGGCCGTCCGGTGGGCGACAATCAGAATTCGCTCACGGTTGGGCCGCGCGGGCCGGTGGTCTTCGAAGATTTTCTGCTGTTCGAAAAGATGGCGCACTTCAACCGGGAGAGAATCCCGGAGCGCGTGGTGCACGCGAAGGGTTCGGGCGCATACGGACATTTCGTTTGTACGAGCGCGGAGATCACCAAGTACACGACGGCAAAGCTGTTCAACGCCGTCGGGAAGAAGACGCCTACTTTCATTCGGTTTTCCACGGTGGGTGGTGAAAAGGGCTCGGCGGACACGGCGCGTGACCCGCGGGGTTTTGCATTAAAGTTTTACACCGAGGAAGGCAACTGGGACATGACAGGAAACAACACGCCCGTCTTCTTCATCCGCGATCCGCTGAAGTTTGGGGATTTCATCCATACGCAAAAACGCGATCCGGAGACCAATCTGAAGTCACCGACGATGATGTGGGACTTCTGGTCGCTCTCGCCCGAATCGCTGCACCAGGTGACCATCCTTTTCTCCGACCGCGGCACACCGGACGGCTACCGGCACATGAACGGTTACAGCAGCCACACCTTCAGCCTGATGAACGCCAAGAATGAGCTGTTCTACGTGAAGTGGCACTTCAAGACCAAGCAAGGGATCAAGAACTTTTTCCGCGAGCAGGCAGGCGCTCTGGAAGGAACGGATCCGGACTATTCGCAGCGAGATCTTTTCCACGCGATTAAGAAGGGCGATTCCCCGAAATGGCGCGTGTGCGTGCAGATCATGCCGGAAAAGGATGCGGAGACGTACCATATCAATCCGTTCGACCTGACCAAAGTTTGGCCGCACAAGGATTACCCCTTGCATGAGGTGGGTGAATTGGAATTGAACCGCAATCCGGACAATTATTTTGCAGAAGTCGAGCAGGCGGCGTTCGAACCGCGCAACGTTGTGCCGGGCATGGGTTTCTCGCCTGACAAAATGTTGCAGGCGCGGTTAATCTCTTATCCGGATGCTCACCGCTACCGGCTGGGCGTCAACTACGATTCTCTGCCGGTGAACAAGCCGCAGTGCCCGTACCACACCTACAACAAAGACGGCGCTACGCGTTTTGATGGAAATGGCGGGCCGTCGGTGAATTACGAACCGAACAGCTTCGGCGGCCCGACGCAGGACCGCTCGTATGTCGAACGGCCGCATGTGATCAGCGGAACCGTCGCGCGGCACGATCATCGGACCGATAGCGACTATTATACGCAGCGGGGAATCTTTTCCGGCTGATGCCCGCGGACGCCAAGCAGCGGTTGATTGACAACATCGTATCGAGCCTGGGCAACGGAGTGCCGCAGCGCATCCAGGAGCTGCAAATCCAGCACTTCTACAAAGCCGATCCGGCGTATGGCACAGGCGTGGCAATGAGGCTGGGGCTGAGTATCGAATCGATCGTCACGAAGGCAAAACAGGCCAGCGCGGCGGATTGATTGAGCCTTCGGGGGCGCAGCGTGCTGCGCCCCCGACTTGAATTCAATAGTTCGCAGCGAAAAGCTTCACCAGATAGCGTCATCAGGTGCGTAGATGTCCTGAAACGCTTATCCCTCATCGCAGGATTGTAAGCCGGTCTACCAAGCGAACAACATGAACCATGGACTTTCTACAAAACGAGCACTGAGGAAACGGCATCCCGTTCGGAATCGCGGTGCACACCAATAGATAGACTCTCCCGACGCGAAAATATTCCATTGATTTTTTCTCTACTCACAAGAGGAATAAACGAGCATTAGGTTTGGTCACTGCCATTAGAGCATCGTGATTTTGATGCTCGTGGTTCGTGAAGCGCAGAAACTCAATGCACTGAAACCCGGTTACTGCAATTCCTGGGTGGCCAGACTCACGGAGTCAAGAAAAGCGTCGAACTATCTTGAATGAATGAGAGGATCTCAAAGGATGAAAAAAAGAGCTGCAGTAGCAGTGATTTTGTCGTGTTTTGTATCTAGCCTATTTGCAATAGGCACCGTCGCGGATGAGATTGCCTTCTTGACTCCGATTGTGGGCTCGAATCCTGGTGTCACAATCGCCGGTGTGAAGAGCGGAGGTGCGCCGTGGGTGGTCAACCGAGGGTTCGCAGTCTTGAATGATGAAGGGCGTCTGCGCGCGGACTTACGCGGCCTCATCTTGCCGAATCTGGGGACTCCCGGGCCAGTCACAGCGGTTGCCGCGAGCGTTGTATGCGGAGACGCAGTGGCTGCGAACACTGATTCCGTGCCACTCAGCGTGGACGGCAACGCCGAGATCCATGCGAAATTGCAAGTGCCATCTCCGTGCCTTGGCACGATCGTGCTGATTCGTGCTACTGCTTTCAACGGCACTCCACTTCCGGCTCCAGGGCCATGGATCGCGGCCACGGGCCTCACCAAGGATTCCGATACAGACCACGACAAGTAGAGTCGGAGCTACGCTCTCTATTCGTCTTACAACGTGCAACGCCACAGTCGTGTCCAAAAACGAAAGGAAACCACTAATGTCAAGAAGCTGGATTGTGTTCGCTCTGCTGTGTGCCGGCGTTTCGAACTTGGCCGTCGGTTCTTATGGTGCTTCCCCTAATGACGAGCATCAAGGTGCAATCGACTCCTCTGCTCAGCCGGTGAACCCGGTTGTTCAGTGGAATAGGACACTTCTCTTAATCGTTCGCACGCAGGGCGCGCAGCCACCAACGGTCCACCCTACCCGCAGCTTTGCGATCATGCACGCAGCGATCTACGACGCAGTGAATGCTATTGACAGAACACACCGGCCATACCTGGTCCGCCTTTCCGGCCTGCCACGAGATGCTTCGCAGGAAGCGGCAGCAGCCGCGGCAGCGCATCAAGTTCTGGTTGCCCTGTATCCGGGGTTCCAGGCCGCGCTCAATGCCGCACTGCAGCAATCCCTGGCGCAAATCCCGGATGGCAACGACAAGGCTGAGGGTATCCGTATAGGACAGACCGTTGCGGATCGCATCTTGGCCCTGCGAAGCAACGACGGCTCGAATGCCAAGCCGATTCCCTATGTTTTCGGGACGGCTCCGGGAGATTACCAGTCGACGCCTCCGAATTTTCCGCCCCAGCCGCAATTCACGCATTGGTCCCGCGTAACCCCGTTCGCGCTGGAGCGTGCGAGCCAGTTCCGGCCCAGTCCTCCACCGGCGCTGACCAGCGACACGTACGGCGATGCTTTCAACCAAATCAAATCCCTTGGAATCGTCAACAGCACAACCGCTGCGCCCGATGAGGCATTGACCGGGCGGTTTTGGAATGGCGCCATACAGAACTATTGGAACGAGATTTCGCAGACGTTTGTGGTGGCGCACAGTTTGACGACGGCGCAAAGCGCCCGGTTGTTCGCGCTGCTGAACCTGAGTTTTGCCGATGACGTGATCGCTTTTTATGACGCCAAATACATCTACAATTTCTGGCGGCCAGTAACCGCGATTCGGGCCGCTGATCCTGGCATCAACCCTGAAACCGTGGCGGATCCGAACTGGCTCCCGGAAGTCGGAAAGACCGCTCCCGACCCATCCTATCCGGGCGCTCACGCCGTCATCAGCGCTTCCGGAGCAGAGGTGCTGATTTCCTTTTTCGGGCGGGACCATGCCGAGTTCAACGTGACTTCCGAGGTTCTTCCTGGAGTAGAACGATCATTCACAAGCATCACCGCGGCTGCCGAAGAAGCCACGTTAAGCCGTATCTTCGGTGGACAGCATTTTCACTTTGATCTAACCACCGGCCAAAGACTAGGCCGCGCCGTAGCAGACTTTGTCGTAGATAACTTTTTAACTTCTGTGCATCGGAAAGACGAACCCGACGACAAATGATCGGCTGCGGAGACGATGCGCTACGGATGACCGCATTCAGAGTCATCAAAGATTGTCGCTTCTTTTCAGAGATTTAACCTTGCTGAGAGACGGAGCTTGAAACGGTTCGAACTCGATTCTTTTACAGGAGAAAAACGATGAAGAAGCTAGGAAGCAGCGTTAATCGTGGAACAAACCGGCGCGCATTCTTGACAAACGGAATGGTGGCAGCGGGGGCCGCAACGATGGGCGCCACGCTGTTGCCAGGCACCTCGGTGGCCTTCGGCAGAGAGGAGGACGACCACGCGCCAATCACAAAGGGCGACATCGCAATTCTGACGTTCCTGAGCGCTTTGGAACAAGTCGAGGCCGATCTGTGGATTCAATATGCGGAACTTGGCGGAGCCACGAATCAAGGGCTCTCCACGATCGACCTGGAGCTCAACGGTAAGAAAATCGTCACCGGGTTGGCTCCCAATTACATTACGGCTCTTGAGGTTCTCGATGGCGACATGCCGCAGTACATCGCGGACAATACCGACGACGAAATCAGCCACCACCGATTTCTCAATAATTACCTGGCGTCGAAGGGCGCCAGGCCCATCGACCTGAGCGAATTCGCCACTCTGCCACCCAGCAGAGTCAGCGGAGTCCCGCAGACGGGACGCCTGACCAACTTGAAGCAGCTCACCGTCGATACAACGTGGTGGACACGCCACCGCAGCGAGACGGCAAACCCTGATTTCGGAGGCATTTTCGAGAACGCCGTTCCGGATCTCGCGAAGGGAAAACATCCCGCTATCCCGGTGGACGATGGCGACCTGATCCTGAACAGCGACGGCAGCATCCCCAACCACCTGCAGGCCATTGCCAACACTGCGGGCTTCCACTTTGCATTCATCGAGCAAGGCGGCAGTAGTCTCTACCCAGCGTTAGCTCAGAAAGTGACCAATCTGGAGGTCTTGCGGGTTCTGTTGAGTATCGGCGGATCCGAGATAATGCACTTCCAAACGTGGCACGACAAGGCCAGCAACGCTACCAATATCACCGACGGTGATCTTTCGTTTCCGAACCTGAATAGCGGAGTCGACCCGAATCCAAAAGGCACCAGTGTCAACCCAGCTGACGACTTCCAAACCAACCTGATCATGCCGGAACCAACCTTGTTCCTGAATGCGAAGCTTGGCCCGGTCTCCATAATTCGTCCGACGTCTACGGCTCAGGGTGGCGCAGTGGCGTCCGTTGTCAGCTTTGCTGATGATGGGCTCTTCCTCGACCCAGCTACAAACAAGAACACCGGGATCGTGGACGTGCTAATGCGTCTCGCAGAAGAAGCAGACGAGGCGCGCCGCAGATTTTAATATCAAAAATTAATTGTTCGTACGACTGAGAGGATCAATGAAGAAGATGGCGAAGCGTTTTCTGTTATCCATCGTTCCCAAGTCTCTGCTGGGCCTCGCAATATTTCTTTCGTTTTCCGGGTCGGTTCGGGCCCAGGTCCAAGCAGCGCAGGTTATCGAAGTTACGGCAACGAAGTACGAGTACTCAAGCTCACCAGTTCATGTGAAGATCGGCACCAAAGTTCAGCTCAAGATCACAGCCACGGACCACGACCATGGTTTCAGAATTGGGACTGTTTCCGATGGCGCCATGCCGAAGGACGCCGCTGGGCTGATTTTCACTTCGGCACAAGACTGTTGGCAGCTCAAGAAGGGTGAAACGACCACGATTGAGTTCTTGGCCCAAACGCCAGGCACATATACGTTTAAGTGTTGCCATACGTGCGGCCTTGGCCATAGAGGGATGAAGGGCCAAATTATTGTCGAGCAGTAGGATGCTGCATTCCAGGATGGTGACGAATGCTTGAGGGCGCCGAAATGACCAGAGTGAGCCGTGGAATAGAACAAAGGGATGTTCAGTCATCATTGTTGAAACAGAGCCATCGATTCCGAAGTTCGAATTTTACTAAATAAGAATAGAGGGGAACACATATGCTTTCACGTTGGATAGTGCGGTTCACTGGAATTGCGACACTTTCCCTGGCCGTGTGCGCCGCTGCATCCGCTCAGTATGGCGGAGGCGGGGGAACAGGTGGATCCGGAGGGACTGGCGCGTACACCGCGCCACCAGGGGGATACAGCTCTGGCAAAGCGATTGGAATTGGGGTTGGCGCCGCGGCTGGCGCTGCCGTTGGCATCGCCCTTCTCGTCCGACACCATCATCACGCTGCAGACAAAACGCAGACCTATGTCACCGGCTGTACTCAGTCCATTCAGGACGGAATCAGTCTAACGAACGAGAAGGACAACCAAACCTACTCGATCATGTCCGGTAGCAAATCCCTGAAGGCAGGCGAGCGAATGACCCTTAAGGGGGTTGTTGTGGCTACCGACGGATCTGGAAATCCAACGTTTCAAATACAAAGCCTGATCAAGGACTACGGGACTTGTGGGTCAGCTTCGGCATCTAACTGGATGTCTCCGAGCTCAAGATCCCTAAACTGAGCGATGAATTTCCCAGAGCCACCATTCCCGAACAGGAATGGGTTGCCGCGATTCGAAGTTTAAATAGAAAGAAGTCAAGAGCGCCTGGCGGTTCCAAAGGGGATGGCATGTCCATGGTGCATACGAAATTCGTCTCACGTTTTCTATTCTTGTTCGCCGCATTGCCTTTGTCGGCGGGAGCTGTCCTCGCACAGTCGATGGACTACGCCATCGAACACGTTACGGTAATCAACCCTGGCGGCGAGCCACAACCCGATAGAACCATCATCGTCTCGGGACACACGATCACCACGATTGTACTGTCAAAGGATTTCAAGCCTACCGCTTCCGTACGGTTGATCGATGGCCGCGGCAAGTTTGTCATCCCTGGGTTGTGGGATATGCATATGCATTTCCGCGACGCGGGCCGCGACTTGAAGATGGATGTCGCTAATGGCGTGCTCGGGTTGCGCAATATGGGTGGGGTCGCCAACGAAGTGTTCCCATTGCGCGATGCGATCGCTCAAGGCAAACAAGTCGGGCCGAAGATTGTCGCCTGCGGGCCCATCATCGATGGCCCAACTCATGGTCCAATCCCCAATTCACCATTTCCGTGAAGACCGCCGATGAGGCGCGGGCAACCGTAGATTCGCTTCAGCAGCAAGGCGCCGATTGCCTCAAAGTGTACGACGGACTCTCGCACGATTCCTATTTCGCCATCATCGACGAAGCGAAGCGGCTCGGCCTCCCGGTAGTTGGGCACCTTCCCAGCGCGATCAGCGTGCGGGAAGCCTCGCAGGCCGGACAACGGTCCTTGGAGCATGGCATTGCCCTGGCAGGAGGAACAACCACCGAAGCCGCCTACATTCAACGACGCCTCGATCCATCTGCTTTTGAAGAGGCCCTGCGCACGAAGAATTTCGCGTTGATACCGGCAAAAATCGCAAGCGACGAAACCATGATGCTCGACCACTTCAGTACGAAAGTGGCTGACGAAACGTATTCACTTTTGGCCCTGAACGCCACGTTTCTCACGCCAACCCTTGTGACGCAACGGGCGCTCACTTTCGCTGATGACCTCATCAAGGAAAACGACCCGCGCACGCAGTATGTCTCTGCCGAAGAACTTAATTGGTGGAAACCCGAGAACGGGATGCTGACGAAGTATCGCACGCCCGAGTATATCGCCATGCGGAAGAGGGAGTACGATCTGCTCCTGAAGGAAGTTCATCGCGCCCAGACCATGGGAGTCCATCTTCTTGCGGGCACCGACATCACAATTCCATTCACCTATCCCGGTTTCAGTCTCCACGACGAGCTCGCCTTGTTTGTCAAGGCAGGCTTGTCACCGTCGCAGGCGCTGGAAACCGCCACCACAAATCCCGCTTTGCTCTTGGGGCTATCCAAGGAGTGGGGCCGCGTGTGGCCGGAATATATTGCCAATTTCGTGCTCCTGAATGCAGATCCGTTGAAGGACGTCGCGAACACGAAGAACATACATGCCGTAGTGTTAAACGGCGAGTTTTTGGATCGTGCCCGGCTCGACCAAATGCTCCGTGAGGCACGAATACCAAACGATTCAAGCAAACCGGCCTCCCACTAAGCGCTTCGCCACATCGCCAGTTTCCTGTGACTGAAATTCGTTGAATAGGCAAAGACTCGGAGACATTAGCGCGCCTGTTCCTCCTTGTTCTCGCCATCAAATTCCTTGGTTCAACGCGGGAGGCCGATACGGCGCACAAGGTCTTGAAAGCGCGGGTCCGAGCGGAGAGGGTCGAGGCCCGGCCGCAGCAGGACTCCGGGGTTGAATCGCTCTTCGTAGCCTTTTTCTAGCCAATTCATGGCTTGATCTCGATCCCCGAGAGCTGCATAGATCACAGCAATCTCAGAACCATGCGAGTAAATAGAGTTTGATCGCTTCTTCAAATCACTCAATAGCTTCATCGCTTCGCTCCTCCTGCCGGATGCGGCGTAGGCGCGAGCAAGATTAGCCATGACCGTCGGGCTTCCCGCGGAAAGCTGTGCTGCTTTTTGCAGTTCTGCGACCGCTTCGTCGTTCATGTGTTTCTGGAGGTAGGCCTGGGCGAGTTGATTATGTGCGAGAGCGAAATTAGGATCCATTTCGATCGTCTTGCGGCTCTGTCGGATCGATTCGTCATAAGAATGCGCAAGAACAAGAAGCTCCGCCAAATCGGCGTTAATGATGAGAGATAGAGGATCCAAGTTTTCCGCTTTTCTCATTTCCGCAATCGCTTCGTCATACCTGCCCAGCAGGCTCAAATGCCAGGCATACCAATGGTGAGCGGTTGCGTAGCTTGGGTTCAGTTCAATAGCCCGCCGGAATTCTTTCCCGGCAGAGTCAAAATCCCAGTCGAAACCATCCAAGCAGAATGCAAGCGAGTTGTGGGCTTCGCCGAGCGTGCTGTCCAATTCCAGAGCTTTGATCGCCGCGCCCTTTGCTTTTGGGAGTGCCTCCTTGGGAGTCATCACCGCATACTGCCAGTCTCCCAACAAAGAATAAGTGTCGGCTAAGCCAGAATAAGCTTGGGCATATTTCGGGTCCTCGTCGATGGCCTGATTGAAATAAGCCAAAGCGACTTTCAAACCATCCGCCGTTCGTTTGTTCCAGAAGTAACGCCCCTTGAGAATGGACTCGTACGCTTGGGGATTAACGACCTTCAGGTTTTTCAGCGCAGCCTGTTCCTGGGGATTCACGTTGATTCGAATTTGATCTGCGATGGCTCTGGCCACCTGATTCTGGAGCGCCAAGGTATCCCGCAATTCACCCTGATAGCTCTGGGACCATAAGTGCTTGTCCGCAGAGGCTTCGATCAACTGCGCCGTGATACGGACCTGATCTCCAGAGCGGAGCACGGTGCCTTCCACCACCGCGTCCACGTTCAGCTCACGAGCGATCTGCGGCAGAGGCTTGCGCGTGTGTTTATAAGCCATCACTGAGGTACGCGAGATCACACGCAACGCGCTGATCTGGCCGAGGTCCGAAATCAACTCGTCGGTCATGCCATCCGCGAAGTAATCCTGAGACGCATCGCTCGAAAGGCTTTCGAGCGGAAGGACCGCCAAGGACCGAATGACAGGGGACGGGCGGTTCCAGGGATGTAACTTCCAAGCGGCAAGAGAGGCCACCAGTAGAAGGAGCACGAAGGCCGATATCTTCCATGCAAATGACGACAGAAGATACTTGGGCATTGCGGGTGTGCCAGCGAGATCCGCGAGATCACCAACTTCTGCCACGGGACGAAGCAGAGGGGCGAGTTCCGGGCTGCGAACAGTGGCCGCATCGGCAACTTTAACCTCCGCAAGGAAGCGGTAGCCGCGACGAGCAACGGTTTCCACAAAGCGGGGACCCTCGGCGGAGTCGCTGAGTGCCTCGCGAATTTTGCTGATCGCTTTGTTGAGCCCGTGGTCGAAATCCACGAAAGTGTCCGCGGGCCAGAGTTTCTTTTGCAGCTCCTCGCGAGTTACGACCTCGCCGGGGTGCTCGAGCAGCATCGCCAAGAGTTGGAAGGGCTGTTCCTGAAGGCGAATTCGCAGGCCGTGCTTGCGCAATTCGCCAGCGCGAAGATCCAGTTCGAAAACCCCAAAACGAAGCCGCCCGTGTAGGTGAAGGTCTTCTTGCATGGAAAGATGAATGCCCAACGAAATTGAGTGTACCACCTGGCAGAGTTCGCGGGAATCCGAGACGGGGACATCTTCCCATAAGTCTTTTATAGAGGCGAACTTACCAGGGGACCCCCGTTCCCGCAGGAAAGAACCGCCTGTCCATTGAATCGATTTCAAGTGCGAAACATAGTGATGTCGTCAAGCGAAATGCTAGGACGCTTTCCGTCGCAGGGAGGTTTCAATGTTCGAGCACAACCGGCTTCCGAATTTTGAGGAGGCCGTGCTGCCGCATCTTGATGCCGCCTACAACCTCGCGCACTGGCTGACGCGCAATGAGCAGGACGCCCAGGACGTAGCCCAGGAAGCATACTTACGCGCTTTCCGATTCTTTCCCGGCTTCCGCGGCGGCGATGCACGTGCCTGGCTCCTGAAAATTGTCCGGAATACTTTCTATACCTGGTCGCATGCAAATCGGCCACTGCAAGACGCCGCCGAATTTGACGAGAATTTTTTCACGCCTGATTCTCGCGTTCCCAATCCAGAAGAAGTTGTCCTCCAAAACGACAGCGACACTCTGGTACGAAAAGCGCTGGAGATGCTCCCGCCGAACTCCCGCGAAGTTCTCATTCTGCGCGAACTCGAGGGAATGTCCTACAAAGAGATTGCAGATATCACCGGCATGCCTATGGGCACCGTGATGTCGAGCTTATCGCGTGCGCGCGGCCACCTTCGTCAAGTTCTGACGACTCTTATGAACGAAGATCCGATGACAAGTTCATGGCGAATAGCAAATGTGAACGCATGAGTGCGTGGGAGTAAGCGGAAGTTGCAGATATGCACTCATTGTTGCGGCGGGGCGGCAAACCTCGAGCTTATTTGCTTTTCGGTCATGAATTGATGGGGCAGGAATGCTTGATAAGCGGCAAGGACGGATAGAGACGTCTCCATCAGTTCCCCGGCCGGTGCATTGAGAGAAACGGTCATAACTTGGCGACCGAAAGACTCACAATTTTATTCCCTCCTCCTAAACCTCGCTGGATCGGGGAATTATCCAAGAGCATGCGTGGTCTTACACGCTGAAGACAATGAAATGTCTCGCAGTTCAAAACCGCATCGAACAAGGAGATTTGAGATGATCTGGGCTCGACATTTGAAATTATTTACGAAGTTAGGCGTGGTAGCGCTTGCACTGGGCGCTTTGGCGACTAGAGGGAACGCGCAGAACGCATACCAAGGCAAGTTCACCCTGCCAGTTGAGACTCACTGGGGAGGGACCACACTTCCGGCTGGCGATTACACGTTTGCTCTGCCATCCAACAGCTCTCCGTACAGATTTTACATCCAGGGACAGGGAGTTAGTGCCATTGTCACGGCCGCTACAGCCGATCAGGGAGTGGTTTCTGAACGCCCGCAGTTAAACCTGGTGGACATCGCAGATGTACTCACCGTCCAGACATTCGAGGCGCCGGGGCTAGGAGTGACCTTTACCTACGCGACGCCCACACAAAAGCACATGGGACGCAAGGAAGCCCGTCAAAAGACGGTGCCACGGACCGCGCGTGCATCACAGGCCAGTGAAAACAAAACATCCATCGAAGTCCAGACTGCGGGTCGCTAAGGAAAAAAGTCATGCAAGTCATTGCAAACGCCAGGTGCAGAAAGATAGTGGTTGGATCCCTGGCAAGGCCAACTATACAGAAGCGGCGTAGCCTAAATTGGGAAGCGCGTTCCGGCACGGAATGCATCTTGAAGAAGGCTGCGCCGTCAGTCTCTCCAAGCGCCAGCGATGAGATGAGCGAAGCGGAGGCCATCCAGCGAGCGCGCGACGGCGATCCGACCGCGTTTGAATTCCTCTACCGTTTGCATAGCCGACGTGTGTATGCGGTGTGCTTGCGCATGATAGGAAACACGGCCGAAGCAGAAGATCTGACTCAAGAAGCTTTCTTGCTTTTGCTCCGCAAAATTCACACGTTTCGCGGCGAATCGGCCTTCTCTACCTGGCTGCACAGGCTGGCGGTTAACCTCGTGCTGATGCGTCTCCGCAAGAAGTCTCCACCAATGGTCTCGATTGAAGCGACTTCCGAGCCCGACGACGAAACCGTCTCATCAAGCATTGATATTGGGGCGCCTGACTTGTCACTGGAGGGATCTATTGACCGAATAAATCTCGAACGCTGCATCCAGCGATTGTCCGTGGGCTACCGCACAATATTTGTGTTGCACGATATTCAGGGATATGAACACAACGAAATTGCCGAGATATTAGGACGCTCGGTAGGTGATTCGAAGTCGCAGTTACACAAGGCCCGCACGCGGCTGCGTGAACACCTCAACGAACTCCAGCGTGACAAGGCGCGCGATGAGCGCCTAGCAGCCTGCAAGCTGAGTTCCCGGTCCAAGACCGCGTTGGTCCCTTTGACGGCCAACAACTCTTGATATTGAAGGAGAAGAGAAAGTGATAGCTCCAAGATTTCTCGTCCCCGTTGACGCGAAGATGGCCGACACCGTGAGTGCCCAAGAAGAACTGAAGGCGGGTCCACCACGAGAAGCTCCGCCATTCGCTCGTGAGTCGAAGCAAGCTGTTCTTGCAGTTCGTAAGGAGTTTTTTGCGGAGGCAATGCTGGAGAATAGTCCGACTAGACCACCGCGCCGGGTAGCTGATTTCGTTGTTTCTGGAACCCTACAAGTGCTCTTACTATTGGTGCTGCTTGTGGTTCCGCTTTACTTCAGCGAAGCGATCGATTTTCATCAGCTCAACGCGACTTTGCTTGCGCCGCCGCCTCCCGCGGCAGCTCCACCGCCTCCAGCCGCGTCGGCACGGTCGGTCGCGCCGAAACGGAGGGCGTTGTCGGTGGCAGGGAAGTTGATGGCGCCAACGGTCATACCGCATCAGATCGCGCGTCTCAGTGAAGAGCCGGACGCCAGCGATTTGGCGGTTGCCATTGCCCCAGGTGATGGCGTTCCTGGTGGGGTGCCTGGAGGACAGCTTGGCGGCGTGCTCGGCGGAGGCCTGTCCGGCGCTGTTCCTCCAGCTCCAACTCCAATCGATTCAGTGCCGAAGGGTCCGATTCGTGTCGGTGGAAAAGTGAAGGCACCGCGACTCATCTTTGGGCCCGACCCCGTCTACCCCCTCCTGGCCCGACAAGCCAGGGTCAGCGGCGCGGTTTTGATTGATGCTGTGATTGACACCCAGGGAAATGTAGTTGAAATGCGGACGGTATCTGGGCAGCCAATACTTGCATTGGCCGCGATGGAGGCGCTCCGCCAATGGAAGTACGAACCAACAATCTTAGGCGTTGAGGCTGTTCCCGTGCGATTGCTCGTGACCATTACGTTTGAACGAAAGGACCCTCAAGGGTAGACAACATATGAAGAAGAGAAGCCCCCATTCCCTAGAGTGGTTTCGATGTTCAGCCTGTTCGTGACATTGCTTCCGCTTTCTCTGAAAGCGACAGAGATGAGACCGTTGTTTAAATACACGGCTGAATTCACTGCCAGCAATAACACTAGGGTCGCATCTAGAATTATTCTGAAGGATTACTCAACAGTGATCACCGCGCAGCATGCCAGCGATCTCATACTGGTAAACGACAAGAGAGTTCTGTTGACCACGTCGGCTCGAAGCGAAAGGACCAAGGCTCTGATCGACGCGAACGAGGATAAGTGCTTAAGAGACGACTCCCAGGCAATCACCCCCGAAGTGCACGTGCAACACGAGGTTACATTGCGCGCCTTCGGCGGCGCTGAAGCGACCGGAGCCCCTCACTCGGCCTCGGATGCGAGTTGCGCGCCGATTCATTTTCAGCTCGCGGGCGGTCTCATCTACTTGCAGGCAGGCCTGAACGGCTCAATGCCTCTTTGGATGATGCTGGACACGGGTTCGAGTGTCACTGTCTTTGACGAATCCGTATCGAGGACACTGGGAATTTTGTTCATTGGCGAAGGGAATGCTTACGGACCCGGGCAAGGGTCTGCCCAAATGTTGAAATTCGCAAGCCACACTACTCTCATGTTTGGCGGGGAGGAGCTAGGCGATCAAACTGTGGCCACGCTGCCTCTGGAATGGTTCTCACGCGAGGTGGGCCGAAGGACTGATGGATTCCTTGGCTCCAATATATTCCGCAACTATGTCGTTGAAATTGATTACGCAAACCAGGTGCTCCGGCTGCACGATCCAGCTTCCTACGCGTATTCCGGTTCAGGTCAGCGTTTGCCACTCCAGTTCGTCTGGGACGACATACCGACTGTCCGTGCGGAGGTTGTGGCGCAAGACGGGACAGCCATCACCGGTGTTTTCTTAGTCGATTCAGGCGCAACGACTGCGGTTTGGCTTACGAAAGCCTTCACCGAGGCACATCCAGAGTTTCTTTCGGAGCACGAGACGATTGAAGTCCCAAACGTGGTTGCCGTGGGAGGTGAGCTAAGTGCCCGCCTCGGACGGCTGTCGGGCGTCAGACTTGGAGGATTCTTGGTCTCCATGCCGCTCACGCAATTTTCACAAAATACTTCGGGCATTTTCGCGACACCTAATATTACAGGCACCATCGGGGCGCAAATGCTGCGGCGATTCACAGTCATATTTGACTACGCGCACCGAGAGATGATTCTCGAACCAAACGAGCACTTCGGTGACCCATCCGAGTGAGGAAGAAATAGCCGTTAGGTGGAACTGTGCGAAATAGGAACCTGGAAGCACCATGAAAAGCAGCACGATCACGACACCCGTTTTATCCGTTGCGCGCATCTTCCTGTTGCTCTTTGGCGTTGTCAGCTCGGACTGCCCCACGCCTGTCTCCGCCCAGTCCCCTGTCCCTAGCGACGTGACGAACGACACACCGGGCCAATTCATCAAGCCGGGAGAACCCCTTCATGTCGACGCTCGGTAGGTGATTCGAAGACGCAATTACACAAGGCCCGCACGCGACTGCGTGAACTGCTCCACGAAGTTCAGCGAGAAAAGGCCCGCGATGAGCGCATGACAGCAGTTAAGATACGTTCCCGCTCCAGCGAGGCTTTGCTCGTACAGTGCCCAATCAGTGCGAAGGACGACAGTTATGCTCGATGTGAGTTTCCTTTCGGGGATCGACCTTTTCAAACATCTGCCAGGCTCCTGCCTAGAGGCGCTTGAGAAAGACAGCAATCTATTGAACTGCAGCGCTGGGCATCTGTTTTTTCAGCCCGAGCACACGGGCAGAGTGCTCTTCGTGCTGGAGACGGGCTCGGTTCGCACTTTCAGAATCTATGGTGGTAGAAAGCTTACGATCACGGTGCTTCAGCCTCCTGCCATATTCGGCGTAATGGGCTGCTTTGGCGAGGGAAAGTACCTTTCCTCAGCAGAAGCTCTCGAGGCTTCTCGCGTCCGAATGATTTCGCGCGAAAGTTTCCTAGCTCTTTTAGAATTCGCTCCTCATGTGACACACAAGCTTGTCGACCTGATAAGCGAGCGATGCGTGCACTTTCTCCACAAGATGGAGACCCTTGCTCGTAAGGGTCTGATTCCGCGTCTCGCAACTCTGTTGTTAGAAAAGGCGGAGAACGGCGTGGTGGCTGGTATGACTCATAAGGATCTGGCAGACCACCTCGGCCTTCATAGGGAATCAATAACTGCCACTTTGGGTGAATTACGAAGGGCGGGCATTATCACGATAGAACGGAAGGCCGTGCGAATTCTTCAGCCCGAACGACTCGAGCGCGCCGCGCAGGAATAAAGTTCCGATCGAATCCCTTTGCACTTTTGTAAGGGTTATTACATTTCAATTCTGCAACCTATTCGGTAGATATTCTTCTAACAGTAAGACAGATATCGGCTTCAAGTGCGTGTGCCTTCATCGTTGGCCTGAAAGCTAAGTGTCCTGCGGCACTTACGTTACAGCTAGGCCGTCTGTCAGTCCGCTGCACGGAAGGCGGTTTGTTTAAAAACCATAAAAGGAGTGTGGGAATGAAACGAAGTGCTCTCTCTATGTTTCGGAGTCAAAGCAAGAACTGGTTCGGCAAGAACTATCGGTGTTTTGCGTTGTTGGTCGCAGGCGTGATCATGTTGGTTCCGTCGTTTATCAACCAGCAAATCGCATACGCGCAAGTATCCAAGGGTTCGGTTTCGGGAAGCGTTGTAGACCCCCAAGGTGCATCTGTGCCCAATGCGTTGATAAAGATCGTGAATAAGGGCACAAACGAGTCAGCTACGATCACAAGCGACAGCGCGGGACTGTTTCGCTTTGGCTTGTTGTCGATCGGCACGTATCGTTTGGAGATTTCAAAGACTGGGTTTAGTACGACGGTTGTTGACGATGTACAGGTGACGCTCGGTGCGGACCGTGGCCTTGGCTCGATCGGTTTGCAGGTCGGCGAGGTTACCGCAACCGTGGAAGTCAACTCTGCTCTGCCTCTCATGGAGACCTCGGAGGCGCAGGTCACCAATGCCTTTTCAACTTCTAACATTTCCAGCTTCCCTGGGATCGCGGAGAACCAAGGCCTTGATTTTCTGGCACTGACTCTCCCTGGTGTTGCGAGCACTCGTGACGCGGGTTTTTCGAACACGAACGGTGTAAATTTTTCAGTTAACGGCATTCGAGGACGAAATAACGACCAGCAAGTCGACGGCCAGAACAATAACGACAACTCGGTTGGCGGACCGGGTCTGACTCTCTCTGATCCACATTTCGTAGATGAATATCAGATTATTACGAACAACTTCGGCCCGGAGTACGGGCGCAATTCCGGCTCCGTTGTGAACGTCAGCACCAAGGCAGGCACGAATAACGTCCACGGAGAAGTTTATGGAACCGAAAGCAACTCCGTCCTCGACAGTCTCAGCAATACACAGAGAGCGTTTGAGAACCTGACGAAGGTTCCCCGCTTCAACGACGAGTTTACAGGCGGAACGATTGGCGGGCCGCTGGTAACGGATCATGTGTTTTTCTTCGGCGGTTTCGACAATGAAATCGTCTCCCAGCAACAAGTGTTTGCAAGCGGACTCCTGACGCCTACACCAGCCGGTCTTGCAACACTCGCGGCGTGCTTCCCGAACAGTGCTGCCGTCCAGGTATTGGAGAAATTCGGTCCGTACGGTGTGCAGGGCGGCAACCCCACTTCGCAAAATCCCACGACTCCCACTTCTGCCGGCGCCGCCGGGTTCGTCGCAGGCTGTCCGGGTGTTGAAGTGGGCGGAGTTCAGCGCCTGCTCTCGACCGGCTCGAAATCCTATAACTTCCCAATCCGGCTGGACATTCAAACTGACAAGAATCATTTCTCGGGTCGCTATCTGTTCAACAAATCGACGTTCTTCAATACCGACTCGTTCGCCACGGCCGCTGCGGGTTATCCCGTCAACGTACCTGCGCTCTCACAGGATTACGCTTTTAGCTGGGTTCGAACGATTTCGACTCGCATGTCCAACGAGTTCCGGGCGAGCTACGGCAGGTTGAACGTCGAGTTTGGCGGAAACACCATTGGGAATACGGTTCCGAACCAGCAAAACATTGGGGATGCCCTCGCACAGGTCACGTTTAGCGATCCGCGATTGCTAGCATTTGGACCCGCAACGAATGCGCCGCAAGGACGCATTGTCAACACCTACCAGCTGCAGGACAATTGGAGCTACTTCCTGGGACGCCATGCGTTGAAGGCGGGCGTCAACTTCACCTACCAGCGCTCTCCGAACGCCTTTCTGCCCAACCTGAACGGTGCCTTTCGCTTTGCCGACTTCGCGGGCATCGGGAATAACGATCCCAATAGAATCCGAATTGCTTCCGGAAATTCCAACCTCGATTTCCGCGAGAAGGACACGTTCCTTTACTTCGGTGACGACTTCAAGGTCAAGAAAAACCTCACACTGAACCTGGGAATCGACTGGTCCTACTACGGTCAGCCGGCAAACCTCTTTAATAAATTAACGACGGCCAATGAGACCGGGCCAACGCCTCTCTTCGATCCCAATCTCCCTCTCTCCGTGAGAACCTTCCCGTCGCTTAACGCGCCGAAGAATAGTTGGGCCCCGGCCGTGGGCTTTGCCTGGACTCCAGGCTTTGGTGGCAAACTTACTGGTAATGGAAAGACGGTCATCCGTGGCGGATATCGGATCGCATATGACCCAGCGTTCTACAACATCTATTTGAATATCGCTTCCTCTGCTCCGGTGGCGTTGCTCAACACTCTTACCGGCACGACCGCCGCGGGGCTTCCTTTGCCGGCGGTTCCGACTGGGCCCAACGTTCGTTCGCTACTCGCCGCAAATTTAACGACCGGCGTTTTCGACCCACGCACCTTCAACGAAACCAGTGTTCCTCCCAACTTTGAACCTCAGAGGACGCACGAGTGGACTCTGGGAATCCAGCGCGAAATCGTGGGCGGGGCCGTCCTCGAGGCGAGGTACGTCGGCAATCATGGCTCGAGGCTCTACCAATCCATCAACGCGAATCCGGAAATCGCCGGTCTTGCTGCGGCGTTTCCGAACCTCATTCCTGCGGGTGAAACGCCATGTTCTGCCAGCCAAGCCGTGGTACCGCAGGCCGTCGGGCGCATCAACTGCAACCAAGGCGTCCTCCGGGACCGCACGAACACCGGCGTCTCCGACTACAACGGCTTGCAGCTTGAGCTTCGGTCGAATCAATTCTGGCACCAGTTGACACTTCGTACGAACTACACTTACAGCAAGACCACGGACAATGTGGATGATATCTTCGGGACCGGCGTAGCCGGCGGCACGAGCGCGTTCTCTCAAAGCCAGGTCAACTTCACTGGATCCGAACACGGGCTCTCTGGCTTGGACTTCCCGCATAGTTTCTCAATGACGTTCTATGAGCAGATACCTGCATTTCGGTCTCAGCAAGGTCTCCTCGGACATGTCTTGGGTGGCTGGGCCGTCGCAGGGACCTACTTCATCACTTCTGGCCAGCCCTATACTCCAATCCAGTTTTCGTTGAATGGGGGTGGGCCGCTCTACGATAACGCGTTCACAGCAGCGTTCGCGGGCACGGTGGATCAGAACTTGAGGCCATTCCTCGGTAACTCCGCGGCGCCTGTGAGTACCGTGGGCATTTTTGCTGGCGATGCTTGCAACGATTTCGGTGTGGGCTGCCAATTGGCTACGACCCAGTTGATCAGCCTGAATGCCATCAACAGAGGCGACACGGTTGGTACGCCAGTAACAAACAAGGACGTGCGATTCATCGCCAACACTCCCGTAGCGACCACGGTGTTCAATTCTCCCTTCGGCAATGTTGCACGCAACAGTTTGCGCGACGCCAGAACGAACACCGGCAACTTCTCGCTTTACAAAGACTTTAAGGTAAAAGAGAGGTTGAACGTGACCTTCCACACGACCATGACAAATGTCTTCAACCACCCGAACTTTGGCAGCGTCGTTGGTGAGGGGGGCATCGATCCATTCATCGATGATGCGGGTCTGCGGCAAGAGCGCACAGGCTTTGCCGATCCGACGTTGCAGGATGGCGGCATCCGGAGCATTCGTTTCGGGCTCACTCTGAAGTTCTAGACCCAGATTCTCAAGTGATCTTTTTCGCCGGGGATGGTCTTCACGGACCCTCCCCGGTTCCTTTCTGAGAAAGGAACGAGACTCGGTGATGGTTCTCAAAGAGGAAATCGAATTGCCGGGAAAATAGTTCGACGAGGCAAAAGGGTATGGTCTTATTGCCTGCGATAGCGGCCGTATGTCTCGCAGAGTCAACATCTTTCTGCCCGCTGGACCCTATATAGTCGGGAATCGGCCATGAGCCCGCTTTCTTTTTAGGGCTAGGATTAAGGCTGACACTTGGTTTACAATATGTCGGGAGTTGTATACATTCCCCGACTTTTAGTAAAGAGCCTATGGTCAATCACAGAATGATCCGTCTTGTGAAACTCGTGCGGACCGCTGGAATACTGCGTCCCCGAGATCTCCATGCGCATGGTATTCCCCGACTGTACCTCCGAAAGGCCGTGGATCGAGGAGCAATCGTCAGGGTGGGGCGAGGACTTTACGTTGCTCGTGGCGCGAAGCCCACGGAGCACCACAGCCTCGCGCAAGCGTCTAAGCGCATGACCAAAGGAGTGGTGTGCCTGCTCTCGGCGCTCCGTTTCCACGATCTCACAACTCAGTCGCCCTTCGAAGTCTGGCTCGCCATTGGGGAGAAATCCCGCCTACCGAAGCAAGAGAACCCGCAAGTCAGAATTGTGCGTTTCTCTACCAAAGCGCTGACCTATGGCGTACAAGGCCACCGCATCGAGGGCGTCCCCGTGCGCGTCTTTACTCCCGCCAAGACGGTCGCCGATTGTTTCCGATACAGAAACAAGATAGGGCTGGATGTTGCGCTTGAGGCCCTCCGAGACTGTAAGCGTAAACGCAAAGCAACAATGGATGAAATCTGGAAAGCTGCCAAAGTTTGCCGAATGGCAAATGTTATGCGCCCTTATCTGGAGTCCATATCGTGAGCCGTGAAAAACCCCGCAATCTCGCAGCATCCGTCCGTCAAAAACTATTCAGTCGAGCGCAGGAGAGGCGTCAGGACTTCGGCCTGGTCCTGACCAAATACGGTTTGGAACGCTTCCTCTATCGTCTTAGCCGGTCTGAGTATCGCGATCAGTTTGTCCTGAAAGGTGCACTACTCTTCGAACTCTGGACGCACCGACCGTACCGACCGACACGGGACTTGGACCTCTCGGGGCAAGGAGACAACAGCATTGTCCGAATGAAGAAAGTCTTCGGGGATGTCATCGCCCAAGTCGTAGAAGACGACGGTTTGGTTTTCGACTCCACATCTGTTCGGATAACCAGGATCAAAGAAGAACAGGAATATGAAGGGCTACGCGTAAATTTCTTGGCCCGTTTGGAGCGCGCCAGAGTATCACTACAAGTCGACGTCGGTTTCGGCGATGGCATCGTGCCAGACCCTGAGGAGATTCAGTATCCAGGCATGTTGGATTTTCCATTTGCTCGGCTTCGAGCGTACCCAAAAGAGACCGTCGTCGCCGAAAAGCTTGAGGCCCTCGTGAAGCTCGGTATGGTAAATACGCGCATGAAGGACTTCTACGATCTCTGGATACTGGCGCGCGAGTTCGAGTTCAGCGACCCCTCACTTTGCCATCGAGGCAACATTCCAAAGACGACAAACGGAAATACCACCCGTCGTGCCGCTTGCCCTTACGCAGGAATTCTCTGACGACCCGCAAAAGAGAACCCAGTGGCAGGCCTTCGTGAAAAAGAGCAGCCTCGAACACCACGGTGCCGAACTTGATGGAGTAATTGCGGATATGAGAAAATTCTTGCTGCCCCCGGTTGAAGCAATCCGCACATCCGAACCGTTTAAGATGTCTTGGCCCAAGAACGGGCCGTGGGCACGCCCAAAGAACCAATCCCAATAGAGATTTGAATTCCGGCTTCCTATAGCACACGGTCGCGCCAGGCAACCCTCTCCTGTCACGCCCGTTGCCACTCGCTCCAGCCTCCTAAGGCATAGCTTCGCCATTCCGTTCTCCTGTAGGCGCGGTGCTTTGGTTTCTCTGCCTGTGTGAAGGAACCAAATCACCTTACAGAAGAACGAAAATGAAATCAGAACAAATCAAACAAATCACAAACAAGGCCATCGAGCAGCTCGTCGCAGCACTCAACGAGGGCCGCAGCGAAACCCTAACGCACTACCTTGCGGCGATTGGCCGTTTCCATAGGTACAGTCTGCGAAACGTAATGCTCATCGCATCGCAAAAGCCAATCCGACAGTATTTAACCGAGATCAGGCTGAGTGGCCCGATCCCCAAACTGCGCTCCTAGCGTCCGCGGCCGGGCTCCCCATGTTCTCTTGCGCCGTGTAATTCCTTGCCGAACATTTTTGCCGTCCAGTCCGGTATCGTCTGTGCGGTTTTACTCAGTTTGCTACCGATGAAATGCGCCACTACGCGGAAGCCGCGGCGATGCGCTGTGTTGTCGTACACGAGCAATTCATCGGCATGTTTGGGGACTTCGGAAAGATTCTTGGTTGACTCCTGATAGGAGTTAACCACGCTGGACACGGGCACGGCCTGTCCACCTCGACTCATGCGCACCAACACACGCCCCACATTCAGATTCGCATCTTCCGTAGAAATAAAAAGAACCTTCGTCGAATACCCTGCTGCCTTAGCCTGGTCGAGCAGTTGCGTGTCCACACGAATGTCTTCGACGGCAAAAGAACGCCGCTCTTCAAGAAACGGCTGTTGCTGGTGTCTCAGTGCGGCAACAAGTGTTGGGAATGCCTCTTTCAGGTAGGCTTCATAGAAAGTTGTCTTACCGGCGCCCACCGGTCCTGCGATTATGAACAATGCTGGCTTTTGCCGGCTCAGGTTGTGATTTCCTCATGTGCAATTCTGCGCGGACCCTTCCGGCGCGTGGGCTCAAAGTTTTTCTCTAATTCCCCCACGGGGGTTCGCTCTCCGTCAGGCGTTACTTTCACTGTCGCTTTCAGGTTCCGGTCGTATTCGTAATATGTTCCATTGGGCTCTTCCGCATCGATGGGAACCGATTGCAGTGCCGAAAGGCCGGATAGCATCTGATGAAGCTCCCGACGCTCCGACTCCGACATGGTGTCGTACGAATGGGTGGACGACCCCCGTCCCTTGGGTGTTTTCTTGGGTTTGCCTTCTCCAGTCTTCGAGTAGTAAGCCAGAAGAGCGCTATTCACGAGCTGATTCATCGAACAATTCCGCTTCCTAGCGATTTCATGAATGCGCTCTCGAAGTCGGTTCAGGATGACGACTTGCGTTTCTCTCCCGGTTTGTTTCTGTCTGGATTGAAGCTTAACAAGCTCGACAGTATTCAGGTCAACCGCCAGAAGCGCATCGTTGATCGAAGCTGACAGTTCTCCGAGGTATCGCGGTTTATCCCGCAGGAGTTTGTCGAGGGCGCTCAAGAGCCGGACATTATAGACGCCGAAGTGAACGCTTCGCCGCTTGGGCACGATTCCCTACAGTCTTCAGGATGGGGTTGCCGCAACTGAAATTACTTCACGGCCCGTACATGCAAATATATACACCACCCTCACCTCTTGTTCAACG
>WNFB01002676.1_pt1 | contig 26490 bp, 27 predicted proteins | sample 5400501 | NCBI WGS metagenome assembly WNFB01 (sample SAMN13153341, study PRJNA577476) | soil metagenome | isolation source: 200 cm saprolite under Douglas fir tree site 2 hole 1 | place: USA:California | collected 2015-04-18 | reverse complement strand
AGAAGGACCGGTGATGACGGCCGCGGAACAGCGGTGGGTTCGGGTTTCGCGGGAACAACGGGTTGATGCAGCAGTCCGGAACGGTGAAGAATTGATCGTTTGGCAGGAAGCCGTTCGGTCCGAGCGAAGTGACGCTCGCCGGTACGCCTGGGGTCAAGCCTCTCCCCGGCCCCATCGAGGTGACTGACGGCGGCACCCCGTGGATCTGTGCCTGGAGCCCGGGCACCAGCATTAAAGCCACCAAGAGGATTGAAAATCCAATCTGCCGTTGCACCCTGGAATGATAATTCAATTCAAAGGTCATGGCGCGCCTTAATAACTTAGATGGCGGCAGGAGTGTCTTCGTACCGACTGAATTTCAAGCACACTTCGCTCCCGAAGTAGGCGGAGATGCGTGGTCCGCGGACCTGCTGTCCTTAATAACCCGTCGCCTATGGAAAAGTCGTGCCTGCTGCTTTGTGGCTCTGGACAGTGCAAAATATTGCGGTCATGTAGATTGCGTTACCGAGCAATCAGTCTTGCGTGCGCAGTCGACATCATGGAGAACTCCCCCGCCCGCCGCCCCTCAGATGGATTCCCGCTTGAGTTCGACGTTTCCGTTGACGGTGTCCACGACCAGTTCCCGCCCGCCGTTTCCTATACGGCCTTCGACCTTGCGACCACCCAGGCTGCCACTTACGGACAGGGGGAAGTCAGTGTTAAGGCGGCCGTTCACTGAGCGAAATCTTACGTCGGCGTTCATATTGCCGGGCATTTCCAGTTTCACAGAGCCGTTCACCGTACTGATTTTCAGTGTGCCCGCCCAGTCGGCTCTGCCCATGCTGGCTTCAATCGACCCGTTCACAGAAGATAATTCCGCCCAAGCTTTGGTGGAGACACGTACGCTTCCGTTCACAGTGCTGGCGCGGACGAAGCGACCCATGTCTTGTGCCTTTACATCACCATTGACACTTTGTCCGGCAAAGCGCAGGTTTTCGGGCAGCCGCACCGTGAAGTTGACTTTGGTTCTGTCACCGTGGGTATTGTTGGCATGCCAGCGTTCTCCAGGCTCGCACGAACCCGACCCGCCGAAAAGCCCGCCAGAATAGATCGCACAGATCGTGACACCGTCGGCATGGGGGACGACCTCGATTTTCACTTCGTCGGCGCGTGGCCCAATCTTTTCAGCCGTGACCTCCACTTGGTCGCCACCCGTCACTTGCGCATCAATCGTGCCATTTATGTTTTTGATTTCTACAATCTTCTCGGTCGCCAGCTTGCCGCTCCAGTGGAACTCGCGTCCGGTCTGGGCCCAGCACAGAGGAGCCAGCAGCACCGCGATAGTAAGAATGAATATCGCTCTGCGACAATTTCGAGGCGTCATATAGTTAAACCTCCATAAGTTTCAGACGTACCGAGTTTGCGGATGTGAGCATGGTGGACGATTCCCCGCTTACACCTGCGGCACCCGCGCGAGTTGTATCAAGCTCCACAGTGCGTTCGCCCCCAACAGCCCCCAAAGGCAGGCCATTACCAGGTTGCGACTTCGTGTTTCTAGCAAATCCGCAGCCAGCCCAGCGACGAACACGAACAAGAACGGGACCGCCACGAATTGGAAACCGAGTCCCGGATAATGTGGCGTCGCGAGGCCCAGAACGAGGAAAAGCGCCGCCAGCAGCAGCGGCGCGGTGTTGCCGAAGTACCGCGCCCGTGGCCATAGCAGATAGGCGACCAGCGCCGCGGGCGTCGCCAGAACGAGCGCTGGGCTCATCTGCCCCGCCCGCGTCAACAGTTGGTGATATGTAGTCGTCATGCCGAACACCTTCCACGTAAGTCCGAGGAAGGTCGCGTGACGAAACCCCTGCCAGAAAGCATCCGGCCGGAAGCAATAGGACGCGAAAATAAGGACGAAGCCGATGCCGCAAGCTACGATCCAGATCGCCACGGCAGCACCTCGGCGATCGGGCGCCAAATACAACATGAATGCGAGTGCCAGTGGAATCACTATGATCAGGGAGAATTGCGATCCGATCGCCAGCGCCAGCGATAGCCCGAGTAATAGAATGCGTCGCCAGTTCCACATCACCACTTCGCGCGGGGCATACAACGTGTGCGCTACGGCTATGGCGGTGAAAATGGCTCCGAACGCGCCCCACGCCGCGCCGATTTCGGGCTGAGTAAACCAAATGGCGCTGTTGCGAATCATCCCGGGTGAAAAAGAGTAGAGCATCAGCGCTATGTAACCGCCGGCATTGCCATACAGCCGCCGCGAGACGTACCACAGCGAGGCGCCCAGTAGCACGCCGAACACGAGGTATGGTGCTCGCGCCAGCCATCCCCAATAGATTTCGTTGTCCGCCTGAAATGAGCCTGACCTCAGCAGCAGAGGCGCTGAGGCGATCAGGTAGTACGGCGGGGGGTGATATGCGTCATAGCCATTGTTGTTTTCGAGATAGACAGGACTGAGATTTACATCCTTGTTCTGCTGCTCCTGTCGCTCTAGCATTGGATAGGAAGTGCCAGCAATGCGCTCACCCTGCCACTGACGCAATCCTTCCTTGATGCGGAACGCTTCGCCAAATTCGACCACTCCCGAAGCTCGAATTGTTCGCCCCGCCAGCCACACGCACTCCGCCAAGAACACCAGTAACAGCAACCCAGCCAGGGCCTGCGGTTCACCGAAGCGTTCGCGCGTGAAAAATCCGCTCATCAGACGAAGGGGAGTGTTTTACCATGTCTGGCGTTGTTCCGGGAACTTCTCTTATGGACGAGCTAAACCCTCCGTCGTCGTCCGACCCGCAGAACGGTACCCGGACTCTCAGTTCGATTCCGCCGCCTCGGCCGCCGTTCCTACACGGCATGTTCATCGGGCCGGAAGGGCTCCGCGCTGGATGGCGGTTTCTGCTTTACCTCACGATGGGAGGGACAATCCTATATGTGCTCGGCTGGACGCTAGAGCCCCTGCTGACCTCCCACGTGCATGGACCCGCTCGGCTGTGGGCCAGCCTGGCTGAGCATCTGGTGCTGGTGACAGGAGTGGTTGTTCCTGCCTTCATCATGGGGCGAATCGAGAAACGCCCTTTCGACGCCTACGGCTTGCCCCGGCGCAATGCGTTGGGGAAACTTTTCTGGGTGGGGGCTGTGTGGGGACTAGTCTCCATCACTATTCTTCTGGTCGTAATGCGGGGTGCTGGCGCCTTCTACTTTGGCGAGCTCGCTTTGCACGGCACCCGAGTTGTGAAGTTCGCTCTTTATTGGGGCGTGTTCTTCTTGCTGGTTGGATTCTTCGAAGAGTTCCTCTTCCGCGGCTACACGCTCTTTACCGTTACAACTGGAATCGGCTTCTGGCCGGCCGCTATCCTTTTGTCGGCAGGTTTTGGAGGCGTGCACCTGCACAATGCGGGGGAAAACTGGCTGGGAGTGCTGGCCGCTGGTCTTATCGGATTCTTCTTTTGCTTGACGCTGCGCCGCACCGGCAATCTGTGGTTCGCAGTGGGGTTCCATGCCGCGTGGGACTGGGGTGAAAGCTTTCTCTACTCCGTACCTGACAGCGGTGAAATGGTCACGGGACACTTGCTGAAGTCATCGTTCCACGGGCCCACGTGGTTAACCGGAGGCTCAGTCGGTCCCGAAGGCAGCGTGCTGGTGTTCATCCTTATTGCCCTGCTCTGCTTGGCGTTCAATCGGTTGTACCCGGAAGTGAAGTACCCGGGCTAGGAGGATTGTCATCTTTTCGCAACACTAGCTGCCTTTATCACCTGCCGCGCCGCTCACATCTCTTTGGTACTAGCTTTCCGCCCTACCACGAATAATGCACGGTGTATGTGAGCACTGCCTCGCCATCGGGAGCGATAGTCACCGGAAACTCGACTGTCTGTGCGTCCTTCTTGCGCGACTGTTGCGATTGCTCGACCAATTTCCAGTTCGCGCATCGATACAGGTGCTCGACTGCCCGCACGTTCACGGCTTCTTTCTTGTGATTGCGCACCCGGATCTCGAATGATTCATCCATCCAGTGCTGATTGGAATCCACGCGAAAGTTTGTCCGCTTGCGCTCGCCGGTTACGTCAAATGCATTGCCGGTGTACACGCGGATGGTCTCATCTTTCGGCGTGTGGTCGATCGTGTTCTCGCCGACGAATTCCAAATGTCCGTCCGTGTCGCTGCGATAAAAGCGCAGCTTGCCCTTGGGCAGTGGGATGCCCAGGCGATTCGCCTCGGAGTTCTTGAATTCCTCCATCACCCAAACCTTGGGGTTTGACAGCGTGCCATAGCTCGCGTCCTGCCGGATCTGTTCGGGATTGTAGTAGCCGTACTGGTCCATTTTGGCGCCGTCATAAATGTAAATCCGCTGGGCGCGGATGCCGGTGGCACGCACGAACTCCACTTGCTTGGTTTCCTGGTCGCGCAATGTGGAGGGCCGCTCCAGCGTATAGAGATGGAATTCGTCGAAGGATTTTTCGCGCACGACAGGTTGCATGGCGTCATTCATCGCCGCCTTGGCTTCTGCCGCGTATAGCCGGCCGCTGACCGGTTCTTGAATCTTGCTCACGTCGCCTGCCAAGAGCTTGATGCGCGCGTTCTCAAACGTCTTTCCACTCTGGTTGCGCATGGTGATCCAGCCGACCATATCGAGCAGGTCACTCTTGCCGCTTGATTTCTCGGAAAACCGCTTGTCGGATGAAGATTTGTCCGAGACCAAAAGGTTGTAATCGGCCTGCCAGTTCATGCCGCCGCTCACGTAAGAAAGCTCAGCGTCGAACTTGCCTGGATTCTCGGTCTGCAGCAGCCAGTTCAACGTGGGCTTCAGGATCGAGTCGCCGGTGAGTGCGGGAAACAGTGGTTGTCCGGGCAAGCCAAAGCGCAGCACCCCGTTCATTTCGATGATGGGCTGTGAGGAGGCCGGCTGCGGATATCCGGGCGCATAGGTCGCAGAGGAAACGTATCCGCTGCGGATGATCTTGCCCCTGACCGTTTCAATCTTCTCGCCGTTTTGGAGAACTATGAAGTCAATCGTTTTGCCTTCGTACAACGACAGGAGCAGTTCTTGCGAAATAGGATCGTTGCGGTAATTCTGCTCGAAAATCTGCAATGCGCGCCCGCCGGGATCGCGCAGAATGACCGAGTCCGGCTCGACATGGGCCGCAACTCCGGCGAATTCGACGTGGTTCACGCCCGGCTTGAGATCCATGGGCAAGCGCTCACGCGCCACGAAGAAATTCTGGTTATAGATGGTCAGCGCCGGTGCATTGGTCTCGTGATTTGCCTTCTCCTGCACCGCTGTGGGCGCGGCATCCCCAGCGGATCCGCTGTTAGCCTGCAGCGGTAGCACTACATATACGCAACACAGCAACATGAGCCCTAGCTTCTTCATTTGAGTTTCCCCTTGATCAGTTCTGGGCGGGAAGGAGGAGGCGGGTTCCGGTCCTGTGGAAAGAACGTGGGTCACGGGAAAACTTGCGGACGGATCATAACCACAGAGCGCACAGAGGAGCACGGAGGTAATGCGGGAGTAACCGGCGGTGCGGCGGACCAGGCAGTGAACAGGATGGTGTGGAGCGGGCGCCCTCGCCCGCGAAAGGGTGCGGTTCGAGACGTAGCAAGCTACGTCTCTACATTCTGTTCCAGCTGGTTTTCGACTACCGTTTTTGGAAACGAGAAGAAGGCACGCTCTGCCTGGACGGGCAAGGGCGCCCGTCCCTACACGAGCAAACTAGATGTCCAGATTCTTCACATCCAGCGCATTATCTTCGATGAACTTGCGTCGCGCCTCGACGTCTTCGCCCATGAGCGTAGTAAAGATGGCTTCGCACTCGGCAATATCTTCGAGCTTTACTGACAATAGCGTGCGCCGCTCGGGGTCCATGGTCGTCTCCCAAAGCTGCTGCGAACTCATTTCGCCCAAGCCTTTGTAACGCTGCACCGTGTAGTCCTTGCGCCCTTCGGCGAGCACGTAATCGAACAGGTCGCGCGCATTACCTTTCTCAACTGTTTGCGGCTCTGCTGTCTTGCGCTTCGGCGCCGCGGGCGTCTTCTTCTGCGCTTTTTCGACGTCCTCGCGCTCAGCGTCGCTCAGTTCCTCACCGTTGCCACTCGCCGCGGTAGGTTTGACCACGGTTTCGACCACAAACGGTGGCTCCATGTAGGGCTCGATCTGCTTGTACTTGGAGATCAACTGGCGACACTCCGGCGTCGAAGCCAGTTCCCAGTTAATGACGTGCTCAGCGCCCTGCGAGTTCACATATCGCACTTCCCAGAGATTGTGTTCTTCGTCAAAGCGCGATTCGACACTCTTGAAACTCCGATCTTTCTGCAGCTTTCTTAGCTCTTTTTCTAGTTTCTCGATTTTCTTTGGCGGAGTATTTTTGTCGCCCTCGAAGTCAGCGTGCTTGGAGAAATCGATCCGAGGCAGAAGCTCCGTAACTTTCTCGTCCCGTAAACGCTTATCCAACTTATCGAAAAAGCCGAGGTATTCATTGAGCACCGTTATGAATCGTGCGAGACTCGTCCCCTCAAGTTTCGCTGCGCCTTCGCCATAGCGCACCACTAGCCCTTCAGCCGCGCGCTTCACCATCACCTTTACGAAATCGCGATCATCTTTGATGTACTGCTGCGACTTGCCCTTCTTGATCGAGTAAAGCGGCGGTTGCGCGATGAACACGTTGCCGCGCTTGATTAACTCCTGCATGTGTCGGAAGAAAAACGTCAGCAGCAGGGTGCGGATATGGCTTCCATCCACGTCGGCGTCGGTCATCAGGATGACTTTGCCGTAGCGCAGCTTCGCCGGATCAAAATCCTCCTTCGCAATGCCCGTGCCCAGCGCGGTGATCATGGCGCGGATTTCTTCGTGCGCCAGCATCTTGTCGTAACGCGCTTTTTCGACGTTGAGGATTTTGCCTTTCAGCGGCAGGATCGCCTGAAATCGCCGGTCCCGCCCCTGTTTGGCCGTACCACCTGCGGACTCACCTTCTACGAGGAACAGCTCACAGCGATCCGGCATGCGCTCGGAGCAATCCGCCAGCTTGCCCGGCAGGCCTCCACCGTCCAGGGCACCCTTGCGCCGCGTGAGATCACGAGCTTTTCGGGCAGCTTCCCGCGCCCGCGCCGCTTCAATGGCCTTGTTGATGATCTTTCGTCCGACGGAAGGGTTCTGCTCGAAATAAGCGCCCAGGCGCTCATTCACGAAGGCTTGCACGATGCCGGCGATATCGGAATTCAGCTTGCCCTTGGTCTGCCCTTCAAACTGGGGCTGTGGCAACTTCACGCTGACCACGGCCACCAGGCCTTCGCGGACGTCATCGCCGGTCAGGTTTTCTTTTACATCCTTGAACAGGCCCATCTGCTGCCCAGCGTAATTGATCGTACGGGTGAGCGCCTGACGGAAGCCAGTCAAGTGTGAGCCGCCGTCCACGGTGTTAATGTTGTTGGCGAAACTGAACAGAGTCTCTGAATAGCCGTCGTTGTACTGCAGCCCGATCTCCATCACCACGCTGTCGCGCTCGGCTTCCATGTAGATCGGTTTATCGTGCAGCGTCTGCTTGCCGCGATTCAGGTGCTTGATAAATTCCGCGATGCCGCCGTTGTACTTGAACTCAGCCGTCTTGGCGTCGCCGGTCTTCGGGTCAGTCGTACGCTCGTCAGTCAACGTGATGAGCAAGCCCTTATTCAGGAAGGCCAGCTCGCGAAGCCGTTGCGCCAGCGTGTCGAAGTTGTACTCGGTGACGGTGAGGATTTCTTTATCGGGCAGGAACTTAATTTTGGTCCCACGCTTCTTGGTGGCGCCGGCCTTCTTGAGCTTGCTGGTAGGCTCGCCCTTCGAATATGTCTGCTCCCAAGTGAAACCGTCACGCCAAATTTCGAGATCAAGCTCATGGCTCAGCGCGTTTACGCAGGACACGCCCACACCATGCAATCCGCCAGAAACCTTGTAGGAGGAAGTATCGAACTTGCCGCCGGCGTGCAGCTTGGTCATGACCACCTGCGCCGCAGGCACTTTCTCGCCATCGATTTCCATGTTGTCGACAGGAATGCCGCGGCCGTTATCGACTACAGTGATTGAGTTGTCGATGTGGATGGTGACTTCGATCTTATCGGCGTAACCTGCGAGCGCTTCGTCAACGGAGTTGTCGACAACTTCATAAACCAGATGATGCAGACCCAACTCACCAGTGGAGCCAATGTACATTGCCGGGCGCTTGCGGACGGCTTCCATGCCGCCCAGCACTTTGATCGACTCGGCAGTGTAGTCCCCGTTGCCTCCATCGATGGCGGCGAGCCTCCCATTTTTATTTTTGGTGTCGACAGCGGCTGCTGCGTTAATCTCTTTGGTGGCCATTCAGCTCCGTGAGAATGCCGATTTTGAGCCCTTGATGGCGGCCCTTAAGGACGCCCTCCGTGCCGGTATCGTTTCAGCTTTAGGCGTGGCGAGTCCAGTTTCCCAAAATGGACTTCAAATTATTGAAACTACTCCTATTTAGGGGTACCCGGAACTACTTACATTGTATCACAGAGCTGGCACTTCTTGGACACCCGAATCGCGCGGGTAACGTGCACTTTTTTGGCGCGGGTTCACTGCTTCTTTTGAGGCGTAATAAAGCGTTAATGCGGTCGGGCAGAGTTCTTGGTCACAGGGGCTTTTGCTGTCCCAAAACTCAACTTCTCTACCAACTCGTCTATCTCATCCTCGCTTCCGCCGATGAACGTGAATGAAACCACGTAGCCTCTCTCCAGCGCGACCAGCGACGCCTGGCGCATGGTTACTGTCCCCAGGACTTTGCTGAAGTCGCCACGCACGAGTTGTTTTGCGCCGACGGGAAATTGATAGGGCTCATTCACAATCTTGAAACCCTTGCTCGTGGTCAGCTCCGTCATCGGCTCAAAATAATCTGCGGCAGTCTTGAGACCTGGGTACGACGATATGCTTTCTGCCGCGATTACCACTGCTGAATTCACCGCGTCGCCAGTGGCTTCCGGTGGCCGTTCGAAAAAAGCCAGCAGCACTAACGATTTCTGTGGCTCGTTACCTTCCTGCATGTCGTTGGTCCGCTCCACCCATCCGTAAGGAATCTTGTAGCTGAAGCCGAAGAAGGGATTGCGGTAGACACCGTCGGTGATGGCGCCCGCATCGGGCGTCGCGATTGAGGTGCGGGCTGCGGCTCTTGAGCTCAATCTGGAAGAGGAAGATGCTGGCGGATTTGGCGTTTGTGCCCACAGCCAGGTTGCCAGCATGAACGCCGATATTGCGGCGGCGAGTCGAGAGAGGCGCGCTCGCATCTCACCCATGTTACAGGAACAAAGAGTAGAGACACAGCTTGCTGCGTCTCTTTACGCGGCTTTAGGACGCTCGGCTTACGGCCCCGGCCAGTGGCTGTCCACAGTGCGCGCACCGCCGGGCATCGATTGGGATCTCGCTCAGGCACTCCGGACACTTCTTCGTCGTAGGATCCGCGGGCGCTGGAGCCTTACGCATTCGCGAGACCAGGGCGTTCACCGGTGTGACCACAAAAAAATACACCGCCGCCGCAACTAACAGGAACGAAATCAGGGCATTGATGAAGTCGCCCAATGCGAACACGCTGCCGTGGACGGTGAACGTGATGGCAGAAAAGTCAGGCTTGCCCGCGATCGCGGCAATAAGCGGCGTCAATAGGTCCTTGGTGAAGGCCGTGACGACAGTCGCGAAGGCCGCGCCAATAACAACGCCGACGGCCGTATCGATAACGTTGCCGCGAAGAATGAACTGTTTGAATCCGCTCAGCATGGAAGCCCCTCCCGAGGGTTGGCGGAAACTTTACGGCGGGGGGAGGGAGCGGGTCAAGGACGGAACGAAACGGGTAGTGGGTCGGTTCGCCTTTTAGGCACTGGTCCAGATCAGCGCTTCTTTTTCGGTTTTGGCATCTGTGTAACATTACTCGTCTTCGTAGTTCCGCTCGGCGGAGCAGGCGGCAACATCGATTGAATCTGCTCCCGCGTCTTGCCCTCGGTCTTCTCCAGATAATGCCAAAGCGCGTCCACAATAATGTCGTTTGTTGTGGTTCTCTTGCTCTTCTTGCTTCTGCGTACCTCCCTGATCCAATGGATGGCCGCCCTATCCTCAGCGGTGAAACAGACCGAAGTTCGCTGAGCATCATCCGGAACGTGTTTTTCTCTTGGACTCATGCGCCAGATTGCTATTGACCCGCATTCTAATATTGTCTATTATGTTATAGTGCAATAACGCAGTAACGCACTTTAGGGCCGCGACCCAGTTGTAGTTGGTAATAAGATTTTGGAGGGATTTAGATGTCCTCTGCTGGCCTTTTCTCGACAGAGCTCACGGTGTTCGAGGCACACCGTCAAGAGTGGTCGCATTCGCACCCTGGAGCGTACGTTGCCATCCAAGACGACATCGTTGCGGAAGGATTCTTCGGCAGTTATGCGGAAGCTTTCAAGGCTGGTCTGCAGAAGTTTGGTGTTCGCCGAGTCTTTCTTGTAAAGCAGGTTTGGGTGACCGAGCCAGTATATTTTGTGTCATAGCATGGCGCGCGTTGAACTCCGTTGGAATCCTTTCGATCACACCGATCCAGGCCCGTGCATAGACGTCATTATAATGAATTCACGTGACCTTATTGAGGCTGGCCGTGCTATTGGCCTCGAATATCCGGAGCCTCGCCCAATGAAGGCACTTCTGGACACAGGTGCATCTGTCACGGTTATTAGCAAGGTTTTTGCCAACACTTGCAAGCTCTTTCAGACCAGTGAAGGCAGCGAGATAACAGCAATCGGTGCTACACACCGCTGTGGGGAACATGCCGGTGCCATAAGTTTCCCCGGTACCGATTTGCGGCCGTTAGACCCCATTCGGATCGTTTCGGCTGTCTTTGCGAAAGAGCGATACTACGCAATCCTGATCGGTAGAGACATCCTGCGAAACTGGGTTATCACATTCAATGGGTGTTCTAAGCGGGTAACGATTGACGAATGACCGCCCACGCCTGAAGGCGTGCCCTGATACGGACCTCGTGAAGTCAACGAGACTGTGAAAACGCCCTTCAAATCCGCATCGGCATCACGATGTAGCGGTATTTGTACTCCTCGCTATCGCCCGGGCGCAGTTGGCCCGCTGACTGGGGATCTTTCAGTTCCAGCCGCACGTCGCCGTTGCCGCTAGCCCTGAGGAAATCCAGGAGGTATACAGCATTGAAGCCAATGGTCAGCGCATCGCCGTCATACGAAGTCTCAATCGAGTCTTCCGACTCGCCGGTCTCGGTTGATGATGCCGAGATCTTCAGTTCGCCCTTTTCCACCCGGAAGCGCACCGCCCGCGAGCGTTCGTCGGCGAACTGGGCGACGCGCTGAATGGCTGCACTCAGTTCCTCACCTCTTACGGTCACCAGCTTGTTGTTGTCCTTGGGCAGGACCGCCTCGAAATTCGGGAACTGGCCGGTCAGTTGGCGCGAAGTCAGGAGCCGCGGTCCAATGCGGAAGAAGAGCGTTGACTCGTCCTTTGCGAACTCGATGGTCTCCACGTCCGTCGAATCGACCAGCGACTTCAATTCATCCATCGCTTTCTTCGGGATGAGCGTCTTCATCTCGCCCGAAACGCCTTCGAACTTCTCACCGCTGCGCTCAATGTGCGCCAAACGGTGCCCATCCGTTGCTACCATGGTGATTGATTCCGGTTTCAGCACCATTAGCGCGCCATTCAGGGTGTAGCGTGACTCTTCGTTGGCAATGGCGAAACCGGTCTTGGAGATCATCTCCCGCAATACCTGCGCCGGAATCTTCACTACACTTGCCGTCGGAAACACCGGCAGGCTAGGAAAATTCGACCGTGCCATGCCGACCATCTTGGTATTGGAACGCCCACAGCGAATGCTCACCCAATGGTTATCAAGCAGTTTGATGGTGATATCGGAGTCGGGCAGCAGCTTCACGTAATCATGCAGCTTGCGCGCGGGGATCGTGCACGACCCTTCTTTCTTCACCTTGGCATTGCAGGACGTGCGTAGGCTCAAGTCCAGGTCGGTAGCGGTGAGAGACAGTCGGTCGCCGCCAGCTTCAAAAAGGTAGTTGGAGAGAATCGGGATCGTGGTCTTACGCTCGACCACGCCCTGGGTCGCGGTGAGCTCTCGTAAGATTTCAAACTTACTGACCGTGATCTCCATCGTTGATGTTCCCGTTGCAGTGGCCACTTCCACCGGCATAACCAATTCTCCCGTCCAGCGGCGCTACTTAGATTACTTCCTTATATCAAAATAAAAACATATAAAACCAGTAGTAACAGTAGGTAGCAGGGAAAAGTGGAAATTCGGGCCAACTGCCCTGCGGCCATTAAATTCCACCTGGTACCTTGTGTATAAAATAAGGGCCGCATTCGGCGGAGGGACTAGTATATTCGCGCTATCGAATTGTATTTTCATCCGCTCTTACACAAGTTCCACATCCAGTCCACAGAGACTGCCGAGGAAGACCCTCACCAATGAGTGGAAATCTGCCTTGAAACCCCGATTCATCCGCCTAACTGCTCGGTCAGTTTATTGACCAGCCTGTTCAAATCCTTGTCGCTTTGGCGGGCATGATCGATCTTGTCTACTGAATGTAGCACGGTGGTATGGTGCTTGCCGCCGAATTGCCGACCGATCTCCGGCAGCGAGGCCTCGGTCAGGTGCTTGGCCAAATACATGGCGATCTGCCGCGGGTAGACGATGGCGCGCGAATTATTCTTTGCCTTGATCTCTGTCAACCGAAGTCCGAACTGCTCGGCCACGGCTTTCTGGATCGACTCAATCGTTACCTTGCGCGCCTGCGAGTCGATAAAGTTCTTGAGCACCTGCTGCGCGTAAGGAAGAGTGATATCGGCACCGATCAGGGAAGAGTGCGCCACCAAGCGGATCAGCGCGCCTTCCAACTCTCGGACGTTCGAGCGGATATTAGAGGCGATGTACAGAGCCACGTCAGTGGGCAATGTAACTTTTTCCTGTTCCGATTTCTTCTGCAGGATGGCGACTTTGGTCTCAAGATCCGGGGGTTGGATGTCGGCAATTAATCCCCATTCGAAGCGGCTACGCAAGCGGTCTTCGATCTCAGCCAGCTCTTTTGGCGGGCGATCGCTGGCAATCACGATCTGCTTCATGGACTCGTGCAGCGCGTTGAAGGTGTGAAAGAACTCTTCCTGCGTGCGTTCCTTCTGCGCCAGAAACTGGATGTCATCCACCAAGAGCACATCGACGTTGCGGAACTTGTCGCGAAAGCTGGTCATCTTGTCGTAACGCAGAGAGTTGATCATCTCGTTGGTGAACTTTTCACTGGAGACGTAACAGATGGCCGCTTGTGGTTGACGCCGCCTGATCTCGTGCCCAATGGCCTGCATCAGGTGGGTCTTGCCCATTCCGACGCCGCCGTACAGGAAGAGCGGGTTGTAGGCCTTGGAAGGACGCTCTGCCACGGCTTGGCACGCCGCGTGCGCGAACTGATTGCCGCTGCCAATCACGAAGGCATCAAACGTGTAGCGCGCATTCAGTTGCGCTGCCCCGTCCCAATCGAACCGAGCCTGAGAAGGATGTCCGGGTGCGGAAACCGCAACTGGTCCGGAAAGCCCGCCATCGTGACGCACCGGCGTCGCCGCGGGGTCATCCTCCGGAGTTACGAATTTCACGTCCTGATACTCCAGGCCCAGATTATCGATGGCCTCCTGGATCAGGTCGGCGTACCTGTCACCGACATGACGGAATTCCACCGTCGGCACGCGCACGAATAGAATGCCTCCGCTTGCGTGACTGTATCGCGTCGGTTTCAGCCAAGTGTCGTAGGAGTGACGATTAATCTTTTTTTCCAGCGCATCCAGAATCTGGAGCCACGGATTAGGGAGGACTGTTGTGCTTGGAGCAGACATAAAATGTTCGCCACTGGCTAGCCGCTGGGGGCCAGCCGGATCATCTACAGCGGTTGAAATTGTTTGCTGCAGAACGGCCCTGTTTTCGCAGGGCGGTTGTCGTGATGAAAAAAATTTGAAAGTCAGAGCCGACCGGCATACTAGCACAAATTTTTTTGATTTGTGGAAATCTTCAGGGTAGATTTTTTTCAGACTGCACAATTCAGAACCCGAAACAAAGTTCCTGTCAAGTATTGAACTTATAACTGCAACGCGAGTAGTGCAAAAGTTGACTGTGTAGAGAAAGTTGACTGTGTTAAGAGATAGATATGCCTTACGCCGCCTGCAAGCACGAACTTGGCCAACGGTTGCACGAGGGACAGTGACAAACAGGTCGCGAGTACCGGCGACCTCGACTACCAGCTATGAAAAAAAACGGGTCCTCATGCTGCCCAGCCGAGTTTGACGCTATCGGATGGTACGAGACGCCAGTTTGCTCGCCGCTTTGTAATCCTTCGGATACACCACGACGCGCCGCCGTCCCCCCTCGTCCTGGCTCTCCGTGCGGAGGTCCGGATGATCGCGCAGGGCTAGGTGCACGATACGGCGCTCCCGCGACGACATCGGCGCAAACTCATATGGCGCCCCGGTCTTCCGAACTCTTTCGGCTGCGACGCTGGCGGCCATTCGGAGCTCTTCCAGGCGCAGCGCGCGATGGTTCATGCAGTCGAAGCAGATCTTTTCGTGTTCGTTTGCGGGCAGACGAAGTATTTCGAGCGCAAGCAGCTCGAGAGAGCGCAGTAGTTCGGCGCCACGTTCTAACAGCAGCGGTGAATCGGGCCCGGCGAGTTCCACCAGAATCTCGGGCCGCTCCCAGTCCCGCTCGTCGGGCAGCGGTGGATCTACGGTAATGCGGTATTTCAAGCGCAACCCGCCGTGTGTGACCACTCCGCGAAGGAATTCGTTGATCTTGTTAGCGGCGGCGACCTTGTCGGGTATGGGCATACGCAAGCTGTTAGCTCTAGCACTTAATAGTGGGCAATTAAAACTTGATCCCCGAAAAATTCCGTATTTGTCACTGCCAAACGTCAGGTCAACCCCAAGCTGACAGCTAAGAACTGACAGCTACTTCGTTGATTTCCTCGCTCGTTTCTCCATCATCTCGCGCATTTCGCGGCCGAGCTCAGTGCGATTCATGATCGATTGTTGCACGATAGCGACGAGGTTTCCCACCGACCAGTACAGGCACAGCCCGGCCGCCAAATTCCAACTGATCACGCCCAGCATGACCGGCATCATCAGGTTCATCATTTTCTGCTGGGCCGGGTCCATGCCCGCCTGTGGCGTCATGCGCTGCATGAACAGCATGGTGATAATAATCGCGATGGGCAGGATATGCCATGGGTCGGGCGATGATAAATCGCGGACCCAGAGCCAATTGGCATGCCGAAGGTCGATCGCCACGCCCAGCATGCTGTAGTAGGCGAACAGGAAGGGCATCTGGATAATGAGTGGCAGACAGCCGCCCGCTGGGTTGACACCCTCTTTCTTGTACAACGCTGCAATTTCTTCATTCATCGCCTGCTTGCGGGGATCACGCAGGCTGTATTTTTTATACTTTTCCTGGACGGATTTGATCTGCGGCGCGACGCGTTGCATCTTCAGCATCGACTTCATTTGCGAGATGCGCAGCGGCAGCAGCGCGACGTTGATGACCAGGGTCTGGATCATAATCGCCCAGCCCCAGTTCGGTACCCATGTGGTTGTCCACTTCAGCCACAGGAAGAGTGGCCGCGCGATAATCCCGAAGAAGCCGAAATTAACTAGCGCCCGCAAGTCCTGAGCCGCGCCACTGATGCCCGGCACCTGCACCGACTCGAGTACCGGGAGCGACTTCGGGCCCACGTACATGCGCTCGATCGTCGACCCCTTAAAATTACCGACTGCAGCGCCAAGAACTTCCACCTTTACTGTTTCGTTGGGGTTGGGCTTCTGCACATCGCGAGGGACATCGATCGAATTGCGCAGTGTGACCATAGCTGCGTTCTGCGGATCGTCAGGAATAAACACCGCGCTGAAATACTGATCCACCACTCCGGCCCAATGGAAAGGCCCTAGTTGCGTGTACCCTCCACTGATCTTTTTGATCGCCAGTCGCTCGACATTCTTATCGTATTGGTACTCGATGCGGCTGGACGCGTACGAAGATGGAGTCGTCTCATCGCCGAAGCCGGCCGGCCACATGGGGAATGCCGCGACCTCACTGCCCTTGTAGCGGACGGATGTCTCTATTCGGACTACATAGCTGTGATCGAACCGGAAGCTCTTTCGGACCGCCAGCTCCCGGTCAGAGTATTCGAAAGTGATGTCGGCGGGTACAGACAGCGGACCCGTCTTTGAGGCGACGAACAGCGCCGAATTGAGCTTATTTCGCAGCGACTCGTCGTAGGTCCACAGCGAAAGCGGGAAACCGTATTTTTCGGCGGCAGCCGCGTTGACCAATTCGAGAGGCCCGCCCTTATCGTCAGAATATGCATACTTTGCACAGCCTACCGGTGTTTTTGGTACATCACACTTTGTGAGGATCCATGACTTGACCTGTCCGCCGCGATTCGTAAAGCGAATCTCATAAAGATCGTTTTTGATGACGGTCTCAGTCTCCGATACAGCCTGCTTACCAGGACCGGAGGGCAGGGACACCTGTTGTGCTTTCGGAGCGGGATTCGGAGCCGAAGCAGTTGGCGCTGGCTGTGCCGATGGTGTCTGAGTCTGGGGTTTGGACACGGGAGGTTGAGGGCCGTATTTTTTAAGCAGCGGCTGAAACGCCAGGATGATGAGGAATGTGAGCGCAAATACCAGCAGCAGCCGCCGCTCCATTCCCGGTTCTTGTTGAGGATTTTGAAAGTCGGGCAAATTTTCGTACCGCCTATCAACCTGCGAAAAACTCCTGTTTTGGGTGGGCAGGGCTTCTTGCCCTGCGGTAAGCGCTTTCAAATTGAAACCGGCCTTTAGGCCCTGGGGTCCCCTAAAACAAACATTTCCTCAGCCGTTCAAGTGAATGCACCCTTGGGTCCTGCGCACCGGTCCAGCTGCGGCGTTCGTCTGACTACACCGCACTACCGGATCGTAACCGCCTTTTGAAAATGGATGGCATCGCAGCAGTCGCCAGCCAGCCATCAAGCTCCCGCGAAGAGCTCCGTAGCGATCCACTGCTTCCATCGCGTACTCCGAACAGGTAGGCACGTAGCGGCAAGCGGGCGGGAAAATTGGCGAGATGACCCACTTGTATCCGCGAAGCAGTTGCAGCGCGACCGTGTCGAGGATCCGGTTCATGTTCGTGAAATCAGTCTTTCCCGTCAACGGGAGATTGCTCGCCGGCTTCTTCCGTCCGCAACGACAGAATTGAAATCGCTGCGTTTGACACGAGTAAAGCCGAATTTCTGATACGAATCTCTTGAGTCCCACCCAGCCTAAGTGATCCATGGCAATGACAATATCCAGTAATCATCCCTGACCACGCGGTTTCTCGGTTAACTTCTGCTGGATCACCTCGAAAGCGCGCCCGACTTCTTCCAGCAGTTGGCTGAATTCAGCCGTCAGCAGCGACTTCTTCGGGTTGATCACTACGTCCACTGGGACGCTGCAAGCTTGCCGTCGCTGACGAACCGCCTCGCGGAGTCGCCGCTTCATCCGATTTCGCTCCACCGCGCCTCCCAGGGCTCGGCCCACCGTAAATCCTACGCGTGGCCCCTCGCCCTGATCACGCCGCAGATAAAACACCGTCATATGGGGCGAGAAGTGGCGACGCCCCTTGTAAACACGCTCGAAATCAGCGTGCCGCAACAGGCGAGCACTGCGGGGAAATCGCCCCCCGTTTCCCTTCGGCGCGCCGGGCGCAGACGGGCTAGTGTCTCCCTTCGGAGCGATGGCGCTCACTGTAACTCACGTTCCAAACTCAGTTTACGAACACTCGTTATGCTTGAAAAGAGGAAGTTTACTCGCGGAACCCGGGCTTCACCGAGACCCGCTTGCGACCCTTGGCCCGCCGGCGCGAGATGACCGCGCGTCCGCTCTTGGTCTTCATGCGCGTACGAAACCCGTGGGTTTTCGAGCGGTGACGCCGGTTGGGTTGGAATGTGCGCTTGGGCATGAAAAATAGCTGCTCCTGGTTCGATAAATCACCCTAGAGTAACCGACGAGTATAAATGACGGGAGGCAGGCGGGCAAACGCAAGGGGTAGTGGGTCATCTATGAAGGCGTCGGCTCTGTCAAGGGCTTGTTTGGGCGCACTACCGCATGCACTCGGAGAAGAGCGCCATTTCGCTCTAGCGGGAAAAAACTTGTCATCGCCGACCAAGACTCGCTACTAATCTGGGCGGGTGGAACTCGGTCCGACCCAGCCATCTATTCGGCCATAACTTCGACCATGATTATTAGTTCGAACTCCCTTGCGGGAGCGGGGTGCCCAATCAGTTTGACGGTGTCTGACGGCACATCATGACCCAGCTCCGGGCTACCCCACGTGCGAACCGAACTTCACAGACACGTGTCACACCGCGGCGGAAACGGCGTTACCGCCTACAAGCGCTTCGCCAGCAGCCCCGGTTTTGCGTCTCGAATCCAGTGAGCGGAAGCGTCTAGATGTGGGGAAGATCTGCGCGATTACACGCATCCTAGGATGCGGCGACATACTGGAGTACCTCGTCCACTATCAACACTTGACCGAACCATAAATTTCCGGTTCCACCTGAATCATCGCAGCGCCCCGTGCAAAGCCTTCCCCTTGAATAGGCCCAGTCATCCACCTGTCGATCGATGAAGCGTCGCCGCTCGATCCTAGTACTCCGGAGTCGCCGCCTTTGCCATCTCGAGCGTCACACGCTGCTTCTGCCGATAGGCAAGGTTCGCCAGGTGCAACGCCATTGCCGATCGGTAACCGATCTCAACCGGTGCATTCGGACTCTTACGACTGCGGATGCAGTCAATCCAGTTCGCCATGTGGTCCTGGTTCTGGGTTTCGCCGGTGAGCACCGCACCGCCAGGCCGATTCACCTTCTCCGGGTAGTAGCGCGTCGCCTCCGCGGATTTGCCCGTCACCATGTCAGTCGTTCCCCACACATGTTCCACTGTGCCATCGCTGCCCAGGATGCGCTCGCCTAAACCGTAGTGACTGTTGCTGAAGCTCGATTGCCAGGTGACGACCATCTCGGGGAAGTCGAACGTGACGGCGAACACCAAGGTCGGAATTCGGCACGTGTTGTCTCTACCATGCTATAGCCTAGAAAAGATCTAGGCGTGTTCAGGATACGGCGGAAGTAGCGACGGAGTCTCTGCCCGATTTGCAGTATGTGGGCGCATCCGCCACTTACCTCGTTGACAACCCATCGAGATTAATGGTCGACAAGATAAATGGTGACTCGCTCCTGGCCTGGGGTTCCGAGAGGAAATTTGGAGAAGGGGATCCTCACACACAGCAGGATAGTGCCAGCTCTACAGTTCCTTGTGGTACCGAAACCGAAACAGATCCGCTCCCTTCTCAGCTCCTGGCCTGCCATTTCGGCGGGAGCAGGGTAAGCTCGACTCATTCCCTTGAACGACGGCAGCGGTCCTGTTACGAAAACGGAACAAAAGAAACGATTCGCTTGAACTCTTCCGTATTCTAATCCTCCCTAATCGCCCGATCACGACGGCCGCTACCTGGTACCGTCAAGTCCTTTATACCCAGAGGGCTAAGTATTTTAAAGGGCTTCTGGTTTTGTAAGAGCATCGACAGAGCTGTTCTGATTGTGGAACAACACTAGCTTTCTGCTTGACAGGTAGACCTTTCCTACCTAACGTGGCGGCGCTTACGCCGGAGTTTTTCAACCCACCATCATAAATTACGGTCATTGCTGGAGAAGTTAGAGGGTTATTGGCGGTCTGGAGTTCCGTGAAATCTGGATCGTGACACTTCACGAGTAGCATTCTACCGATCCGGCTTAGGCAGACCCCGAAAGTTAGCTTCGTTGACAGAAGCAGGTAAGAAGGTCGGTTTCGAGCTGTTAGGCCTCGTTCTGACCTGAGCATCACGCCTCGACGTCCGTCGATGATAGCGAGAGGAGGGCTGCGCCATGTACACGACGATGCTGGAGTTGGCCATCAGCATGGTTTTTCTATTCTTGATGTTGAGTGCCGCCAGTTCGGCCATACAGGAAATTATCGCCAATATGTGCCGCTGGCGTGCCAAGACTCTGGAAGACGGGATTGCAAGCTTGCTGCGAAGCAAGAAGCTCAAGGACGAGCTCTACAATCTTCCACTTCTCCAAGGCCTTTGTAGCCCAGACGCCAGTGGTAAAAAGAGTCAGCCACCATCGTACATTGCCTCCAGCACATTTGCGCTGGCGGTCCTAAACTGGGCCGAAAAGAATGGAATTAAGTTGGATGGTGCCCCTCCAGAGCGAGAATCAGATGTGCCACCATCCCCAGGAGGCCCGTCGCCGCTCGTCAGTACACCTTCCTCAGCAACGGACGAATACAAAGATACAAAGAAGCTGCTCCAATCACTTCTTCGCGGTGCGGCGGATGTCGAAGCACAGAGGAAGAGACTCGAGGACTGGTTCGACAACTCCATGGACCGCATCTCGGGCTGGTACAAGCGCAAGTCCCATGCGTTTCTCTGGATCATCGGTGGTGCGTTATGCCTGCTAGTCAATGCCGACACAATCTCTCTTTCAAAAGCATTCTGGAATGACCAGGCACTACGCGCTGCAACGGTGACCGCCGCTACAGAGCACCTAAAAAACGCTCCAAACGAGCGACGCACAACGCAATCCGCGAACAGTACGACACAGCCGTCTAGTGGAGGCACAGCCGCTGGAACCTCGAACAACACAGCTTTCAAGCGCCTAAACGACGTGAGAGCTGAACTGAGCAAAGTCAATATTCCGCTGGGTTGGTGTTGGAACGGCAATGAAGGTGAGCTTAAGAAAGAATGCTTCCCAATCTTCAATGACTCGGTCCGAGTTACCGCTAAGGGCAAGAGTGGAACGAAGACTTACGCTTACTGGATTGTTTCCAATTATGCTGATGGAAAGAGCAGTCTCGCCGGGCCATTCACGTTAGACAGTGCACCCAATAAGCTAAACACCGAGAATCGCGTCGTTATTACCTGGCCTGCCGAAGGAGATGCAAAAAGTTACGACGTTCTCCGCAGTTTAACGAGCAAGCGGCCAGAAGGAAAATGCAATTGCGCCGTCGCAACGGCTGTGTCAGGTCTAACAGTTGAAGACAAATCGGAGTCTCTGCACCCTTATCAATTCGCGACTTGGATGGAAGAACAGACTCCCGCCAAGCCACAAATCAGCGTCGCGGGTAAGTCTGGTGCCAAGACCTACTACTACTGGATCGCCACCAACACTGAATCGGGAGAGATTGACCTTGATGGGCCTTACCCTGCGCCAAATTCGCCGGACACTTTGAGTAATAACAACTACGTCGTCCTTACGTGGCAAGCAGTGAAGGGCGCAAAAAGTTACGACGTTCTGCGTACCTCGGATACCAAATTACCAACAGCAAACTGCACCTGTGCTGTAGTGACCGCGGTTTCGAAGACAGAAATCAGCGACAAATCGGTAACCCTTCAACCCTACCAGTTGACTGTGGCCCGTGCACAAGATGCGGCTCTCCCAGATCCTCGCTTGATCATCAGTGGTGCAACCTGCCCCGAGACACTTGCCTGGGTTTGGTGGAAGTTGGTCGGTCTCGCCCTGACCGCACTGGCAATTTCTCAAGGCGCGCCGTTCTGGTTCGACCTACTGCAGAAGGCGGTGAACCTGAGACTAGCGGGGGTTGCGCCGGATGAGAAGAAAGAGAAAAAGTGATGCAAGAGCGGACAAACCTGGTGCGACAACGGAGCGAATAGCGCAATTATCGAAACGTATCGACTGAATAGTAGTGCTTCCGCTAACGTGGGCACCGCAAGACAGTGCCGCTCGCGGAACGGCTGAAGCACTGTGCAGAATGAAGGGAGGATTCTATGGCAGATTTTGGTCAGTGTGGTGTCCGGTCGGTGCATACGTATAACGCCGATGCGACTGTAAACGACACTAATGACGAGTACCTGCAATACGAATTAGATGTAGAGGGTGGCATGCCGGAGTTCGTATTCTCCTGTGAACATCGACCCAAGATCACAGAAGCGGGAAAATTCCAGGGCCATCCCAAACAACATTATGAGTGGAAGCTCCGGAAAAATGGAACGGGAGTAAAAGATGAGTTCGGAGGGGACAAGTTTCCAAAGGAACCGTTCGAAGTCGGAGTGTTGTTTTTAGGCGCAACGGAATACCACTTAATAATCAACAAGTGTGATAGTACGAAGACGGTAATAGAAAACGTTCAGGATATAACTTACGCTTCCCAATGCGCCGAAGACTTCTGTAACGAAGGATTAATGGTTACATGGAGCTAAATATGAAGCGACGGGTAACATTGGTTGGTTATTTAATGATCGCTAACGTCTGCTTAGCTGACGATTGCAAACCGAAGACAGATTTCGGTGGTTGGTTGACATGCAAGATTGCGGAGAGGCAAGCTGTCGCAGCGCAAAAAGCGGAACAACTGAAGACAAAAGCCAGACCCTCAGCCCTAGCAGTTGCTGAAAATACTCGTAACGGAACGCAACATGAAGAGGCACCTGCTGCCGCCAGCAATACTACCTCGCTCGTGGATCAGACCTCCGCTTCTGACTTCGTCAGCTTAGCCCTGAACATGGCAAAGCTGACTACATCGACCGCGGGGTCAAACGACCAAAATTCAGTGACCGTAACTACCTCAGCCTACTCGCTGTATGCCGCAGCGAATCACCATGATCCTCTTGATCCTTCGTTTTATGCTAGGAATATTGATTGGCGAAGACTGTATTTAACTTTGGGACGTGACGTACCTGACAGGACAGCCGCAACCTCGGCGGGCACAGGCACCCAGAATACCGGAACGCCGATGGACCCTCATGCCCACGGGCCGGGCACAATCGCAGGCGTCAAATTTGTCTTGTGGAATCGTCGCGACGTGACTTCAAAGAGTAATCAAAAGTTCTTTGATAACGCAGTTGATCAACTGGCAAGGGCGAACGTCGATCGCGCCGCCATTGAAAGAGAGCTCGACGAACAACTCGCTGAATTGAAACTGCGCACGTTGACCAAATTCGACCAAGTTCCTGAAGATAAGATCGACGCCATTATTGATAAGCATGTGCAGTCATTTATCACGCTTCAGAAGGTCGTAACAGAAGCCGCGTCGAATATTCGCCACAATCGCCAGTGGGCTATCGGTTATTACGCCGACCTGCGGAATGCTCAGGGGTACAACCAACATCGCGGAGAAATGGAATTCGACTGGGGACTTTCGGCTCGCGTGAATTGGACAGCGAATGCCAGCCTGGATTTCTGGGACGCGAAGAGCTTTGGACCGAACAGAACGGGAGGGCGGGCCGCGACGGAGTTTCAGTACCGGATCACGGAAGACCTAGGAGTGGCGCAGCCCTTCTTGCTGAGTTTTTCGGGATTTGGCGAGTGGCTAACGCACACCGCTCCCATATATAAGATGCAGCTGAAGTTGACGATTCCGTTGGGGCAGCAGACCGGTGTTACGCTGCCAGCGTCAGTCACATACGCCAGCCGGACGGATCTGATCCAAGAGTCGCATACGGAAGCTCGATTTGGGTTCAGCTTTGATGCGGGAAAATTGGCGGCCTTGTTAAGGGCAAAACAATAACTGGTTGCCGGTTGCCAAACTTATGGTGACGCTCAATTACAGAGCACTTTTATCTGAAGGTATGAACCTGGACGTCTCGTTGAAGCCAGCCCCACTGATCAAGCATACCGAAACTAGGGTTTAGTTCGGGTCCGTCTTCGATTTCGCAAACTGACCAGGACCTATAGACTTTGAACGGGAATGCCAAACAACGCCAAAATTTTAGCAGGAGGCTTTAATCATGTCACCACTCCCATTTCAAGGAACAGCCAGGGCGCTATCTTCAGACGGTCTGGCTGAGGTAGCCAACCAACTCGGTGTGTTTGCGCCTGAGATCTGGACCATACTGGCGGTCGAGACTTCCGGCTGCGGATATCTGGCTGACCGGCGCCCGCAGATTCTCTACGAGCGTCACATCTTTCATCGTTTAACTCAAGGACAATTTGACGATGGCGATATCAGCGATCCGCGCGCTGGCGGTTACGGCGCAAGAGGCGCTCACCAGTACGACCGTCTGGGGCAAGCCATCGCGGATGACCGAACTGCCGCTCTGCAAAGCGCCTCCTGGGGCATTGGGCAAATCATGGGTGAGAATTTCGCCAGGGCTGGATTCGGAAGTGTCGAAGACATGGTCGCGGCTATGTCGCAATCCGAAGATCAACAACTGGCGGCCATGGGCAGTTTCCTGGTCAGCACCAAGCTTCGGGCTTCGCTGCAAGCTCACGATTGGGCGACGTTTGCCCGAGGCTATAACGGACCTAATTACGCGATCAATCGATACGACATTAAATTGAACGCCGAGTATCAAAAATATTCATCTGGAGTGCTGCCGGACCTCAATGTTCGCGCGGCTCAGTTGTATCTCACGTATCTGGGTTTCCACCCTGGGCTTGTGGACGGGATCGCGGGCCAGCACACTTTGTCGGCGTTGGAGCAATTCCAGACACAAAGTGGCCTCCAGACCACTAATGTGATCGATGGAAATGCTATTGCGCAACTACAGGATGCGTTACCGTCAGTTGATGTTATCGCGAACGCGGCATAGTGAATCTCATGAGCCGCCCCGCGTTACGATTCGTCCGTGCACCCATCGCTGAGCACTCCCTATTTTGGCATCGCTACGAACAGGTAAGTCTTCCTCCATGTCATCGCTGCAACTCACACTCGGCGGAGTATGCGACCAGCTCAGCACCTGCTGCCGAGAAGTACATCGTCCAAAATTTCTTCACTGCAAGCCAGACCTGAGGTGTGAGGCCGCTCGGCGACGCTCCATGGATGTGAATTTTGTAGCCGCTCAGCGGAACTAATAGTCCATTTGCTTTCACGCGCTCCAGCATCTCTTCTGGACCTATGGCGATCAAGTCCGGCATGGGAAAGTCCCGCGTTTCATTCACCATGTCCGAGAAGATCCAAATGGTTTTCGCCACCGAGTGAGACGTATTGGCATTCGGAACCGACTCGAACAGGGCCTTGAGGTGCCACAGGCGGCCGAAGATGTCTGTCCCCGCTGCCACCGGCGACATCCCGGAAGATTTCACCTCGAACGCGGAAGCGAGCTGACGGCGAGCACGATTGAGATCATCGGTGAATACACCGCGCGCATCTGGCGTCCAGCCTTTCAGAATCTCATGGACCACCCCTCCAAAAGAGTCGGTTGAAATGGTCGACACCCAGACACGACTGTTGGCAGGTTATGTTCTGGGCGCGGAGAATCCCCGCCATGCAGCGCTTCTTAGCGATCTCAATTGAGGAGACAAACTCGGAGACTCTCTTCTCCAAAACCGTCATTTTCAATGGAAAGGCACTGGATTTTCTACAGGGAAGTACCCTTGCAATCGCTCGAATCCCGATTCTTCGCTTCCTCCTATCCGGAAACAACGTGCGAGACGAGTGTCGGTATTTCGCAGTTTTGTGGGGGATCATGATTATCGAACCTGGGCGGCTGCCGTTGCCACTGTTATACGAAGCTGCCGCACGGGGAGGGGCTTCTGTTCTGGCAGAGGCGGACTGCAACATGGTGAGAACCCGAGTTGCTTGGTCCTGCCGCTCGCTGCAAACCGCTCTGCGGGAACTCGCTGACGCATGCAATGGGCAACACGCGATGTCCAACAACGGTGTTGCTGGGCGGGCATGTCGCGCTGTTGTTGATGCGCAGGAGCAGATCGGTTCGCACGTGCAGGACTATTTGGAGGAACACTTCCCCGATTGGCTCGACGACATTGCGGAGGACACCTGGCGCCAAATTGGCGGCTGGTAAACTTACCGACCTCGTACTTCGTTGTCCGTCGGACCACCCACAGAGGCCTCGATTCTGTCCTGTTCTACGTTACGGCTTGTTTTTCTCGCTGCCGCAGCAGCAGTCATGGGTTCGTACTTGCCTTACGATCAGGCACACCGTTGGCACACTGAATGCTCAGAATAGATTGATTGTGTGCGGGTCTGAGAGGGAAGCCGACTGATCGGCGCGTCAGTCGGGTTGGGTTTCCCGCATTGTTGAACTCTGAGGATCTCACCGTCTACAAAATTGCCTACACCGCTATAGACGAAAGACCAGAAGAGCTGTTTATGTACTTGAAAACATTGGTCGGGGAGAGAGGATTTGAACCTCCGACCCCCTGGTCCCGAACCAGATTTAATCGGCGTAGTGAGACTCCCTGAATTCTGTTGTTTCTAATTGATTGATGTGGAACCTGTTGCAGGCTGATATTTGGAAGCTGTTGAACTCTGTTGAATCTGGGTGCTTCCGCAGCCTCAAAATTGCCTACAGTCGCTGGCATAAGAAGGGCACGACGCACCTGCTGACGTTGGGGAGGCTTCCAGGAGGATCTGGTTCAACGGCAGAGTTAACTGAAAATGGCAAAGGGCCTGCCTGGTCGCGAAAGGAAGAGCTTGGCTGGAAACCAACTAAGCAACTAAGGAACGGCCACCGC
>WNFB01000787.1_pt1 | contig 26567 bp, 23 predicted proteins | sample 5400501 | NCBI WGS metagenome assembly WNFB01 (sample SAMN13153341, study PRJNA577476) | soil metagenome | isolation source: 200 cm saprolite under Douglas fir tree site 2 hole 1 | place: USA:California | collected 2015-04-18 | reverse complement strand
TTTCACGGCGTCGGAGTTCGACCAGCCGCTGACCAGGTAGATATAGCGGTCGTGATAGACGCCGGCAATGGAATCATCCACGGGAACGGGGATGTCGGCGCCGCGGTACCAGCGGTCGGTCACAGGCTCGTACACATTGAGGTCAGGCACCGTCATTTCCGCGCCTCGCGCTTCCACCACATAGCCGCCGAACAGAAACACCTGTTCGCGAGCGCTGGCTGCGACGGCAGCGATTCGGCCGGCCGTCCCCGGCACGGGTCGGATCTGTAACCATTTGCCCGTGCCAGTGTCCAGGGCATAGGCCGCATTCGTGATCGCGTCCCAGGTCTTCTTCGGTCCGATGCCCATGAACGAAAGCAGAAGCAGACGTCCGCGGCTCTTGACGCTGGCCACGGCGTTGTTCGAAACCGGGGTTGGCAGCGGATCAAACTTGGGTTCGGAGGCGGCGAGCAAGATCCCGCTAAGAATAATGATGAGTGCAAGAAACGCGGAGAGCCTTTTCATCGCATGAGATTCTAGTCTATGAGGTGCATGAAGCCTGAAAATCTCCGCTAGAACCACGTTTTCTTCCTGTACTCCCGGTAGGTGTCGCCGAACTTGGCTTCGAGCACCTTGGCTTCCTTGTGGGCTCGAACGATCTGGATTGGGATCAACACCAGGAGAATCAGCAACAGGTAGGATCTTTGCAGAGTGAGCAAGAAGCCTAGAACCAGCAGTCCGCCGAACACATAGATCGGGTTACGGATCTTGGAGTACACGCCGTGAGTCACGAGTTCCCGGGCCTGCGGCGTAACCGAGAATGACCTTCCCAACTGATAGCGGGCCGTGAAAAGCAAGATGGCAGCGGGAACAGCGATCAGCAGTCCAGCCCAGCGTGCCGAGTCCCACACCCCGGTGCGGAAAACCATCAAGCCGAGGAGGACCAGCGCCGCGCAGAGCTGAACCCCGAGAAACGCGGTAAACCGTTCTCTTCGTCCGGCATTGGGGTTCATTCTACAAGTCCCTGGCGGACGCTGTGAATGAAATCGGTGTAGGCGGGAGTAAATCCGGCGGCTCGCATATCAGTGGCGATTTGGCCGCGATGATAAGCGGAGTGCATGATCACATGCAGCAGAATGTCATCCTTCCGGTTGGTCCAGCTCTCGCCTTTGCTGTTTTTGTAGCTGACCGGACGGGAAAGGCCGGCTTCGCTGGCGGCATCCAGGTAATTCTTCCAAAGGCCGGGCAGTTCAGCAGCTTCGGTTTCGCACTCCTGCAGGGTAAAGTCGGGCCAGACGGGGAAAGTCTGCCTTTGTTGCTGCAGCCGCTCTAGCCAGAGTCTTTCAGCGGAGAGGATGTGACCCATGAGCTTAAGAGAGCGCGCAGGCGCAGTTTCGGCTTGCTGCAGTGAGGCCAGCACTTGCCGGTTGGCCCAGTCGTCGTAGACGAAAAGACGACGGAGATGTTCGATCATGTCCATGGAGGCACGCTCCGATGGGATTCGAGATTACTCTAAGGCGGCGGACGGACGCCTGCAACTGAGTTGGGCAGAGATTGGGCCGACGACATGAAGGCGTGAGGAGAAAAGAGGGTTCCGCGACGGGCAGCCGCAGAACCCGGAAGGCGCCCGGTTTCAATCAGGCTTTGATGTTGATGGAATGGGAAGAAGCCCGTGGCTGATGCGAGGCGGCTTCACTTTTCTGGGCCGCGCGGACGGCTTGCCTTTGGTCGTTCGCGCCTTGCGGGTTTCCAGTCTTTAGACTCTCGACCGTTCTCTGGAGGTTATTTTTCGTGGTGGCGACACTGGCTTGCGTATGATTCGCGTCAGCCTGCTGCTGTGCCACTTGGTCCCGGAGATTATTGACTGAGACTGGGTTGATCGCCATAAACCTCTCCTCTTACAGACGCTGCTGTCAGAAGCGACGGCATCCGCTATTCGTAACAACGGCAAGACTGGGGCTGGACTTGAGGGGCCTGGAATTAGATCTTGCTAAGAAACTGCGACCTTGGTGCAGGCAGTATCCGTCCGGCAGTGATCGAGGGAGAAACAACCATCTCGGGACGGTTCGCATCCGGCTGAGGGTATACTCGTTTCCTGACCGCATCAGGAGGTCGCCATGCCGAAGCTATCGGCGGTGGTGCTCGCGCTTTTGCTCCTCGCAGTCCCTTCCGGCTCAAAAGACAAGAAGAAGGAGGTAATTCCAGAGCTGATTCTCCGCGCCCGCTACGTGACGGTCGTGGTAGATCCGGACTCAGGCATATCTGTGGCCAATCCGGCGGAGAACGGGGTTGCGAGAAGCGACAGTCGAGGCAGCATTAGAGAAGTGGGGCCGCTTCAAGGTCACGATGGAAACCCGAAGACCTGCTTTCCGTCTATCGCGCCGGCGAGGACAACCCGCTGGACGCACCTCCGCTCTGGCGCTACGCGGCTCACAATGGGTTGCAGCATCCCTCGGTGCCCGCAGTCGAGAAGTTTCGTAAGGCTATCGAAGACGCAGAGAAGGCAAAGCCATAGCGACGGCCTGTCCCCGCAACTGCGCGCAGTTCTGGGGCACGATTTCAGACGCTACAGACAACGAAGCAGCGCTGCTCACTCATTGCGTGACCCTTCCGCAAACGTTTAGGATGCGAATGAGAGCCCACCCATGCATCCCACCCGGCCACTATTCCCTTCAGGGCAGGTTGTGAGCTGTCGTCCGCCGGCAAACTGTAGGTGGTGGCGACGCGTGAAGGGCCTCGTTTTGCTCTGCTTGTTGCTGTCCTGCCTGTCCGCTCTCATGGTCTCGCAAGCCCTATGTCCCCAGGCGCAAATCCTGGTTCGGCATGGGCAAGCGGCTTTGGATGCGGGCGACTTCGCTCGTGCGGCAACCGATTTCGAGCAGGCCCGGCAATTGGCGCCTGAAAGTCTCGAAGTGAACCGAGGCCTATTGCTGAGCTATTTGCAAATGGGCCGACTGGCCAAGGCAGGAGAGATCGGACGCGACGCGGTCGCTCGTTGGCCGCGCGATGCCCAACTGCAGCACTGGCTGGGGCTGGCATTTTTCAAGAGTGGGCAGAACGCCCTCGCCCTGGAGACTCTGCAACGCGCCGAGAAACTGGAAAGTGCGCGCTTCGATATTCATTTTGATCTGGCGCTCGTGCTGCTCTCCGAAGGAAAGTATTCTCCGGCAGCGGACGAACTGGAAAAAGCCATCAAGTTCAAGTCTACAGATACGCTGGCGCACGTGCTGCTCGGACGCGCCTATCAGAATTCGAACCGCACATTGCAGGCCATCGAACAGTTTCATACTGCGTTGCAGCTCGATCCCAAAACACCGCTAGGCCATTATCACCTGGGCTTCGCTTACGCCAGTCTGGGCCGGAACCGGGAGGCCATCGCAGAATACGAGAAAGAACTGGTACACGCGCCCGAGAACCCTGAAGTTCTTTATCATCTCGGACACTGCCTGCTGGAAACCGGAAACTGGAGGTCCGCGATCGTCCACCTGAAAAGAGCCGCGGAACTCGATCTCCAGAACGCGGATGCCTTCTACGATCTGGGCAAAGCGGTGCTTCTGGACGGCGATGCCGAAGCCGCAATCCTGCCTCTGCGCCGCGCCATCGCGCTGAAGCCCGCCGACCCCAGCCCGCATTATCAACTGGCGCGGGCGTTGGAAAAAATGGGCAGGGCAGACGAGGCGCGGCAGGAGTGGCAACGCTTCGCGGAACTGAAAAAAGCGCAACCGCAAAAGGGAGGAATGGCCACCGGCCGCGTCCAGTGATGCCTACCTCGCGCTCTTTCCGGGTGCTAAGCGCAAGCGCATGCCTCATTGGCGCGGCACTTTGGATAACCGCAGCCGCACTTCCCCGGCAGAAGCAAGACCACCGAGTTCCCGCGACAACCTCCTCTGCGAACAAAATTGCGCCGGCAGGCGCCGTGTCATTCGCGGATGTTACGCGCGCCGCGGGCATTGATTTCCACCTCACCTGCGGGGGCTTGGAAAAACGTTACATCATGGAATCCATGTGCGGCGGCATCGCCGTCTTTGATTATGACAACGATGGCTGGATGGATATTTTCCTGGTAAATGGCTCGACACTCGAGGATCTGCGGGCAGGCAAGTGCCATCCCAGCAAGCTCTATCGCAACAATCACGACGGCACCTTTACCGATGTCACCGCCAAGGCGGGCCTGACCCATTGCGGCTGGGGATTCGGCGCCGCCGTGGGCGATTACGACAATGACGGATGGGAAGACCTCTACATCACATACCTCGATGGCGCCGTGCTGTATCACAGCAATCGCGATGGCACTTTCACCGATGTCACCGCCAAGGCGGGTGTGGGCAACCCCGGCCGCTGGGGGACCAGCGCAGCTTTCGGCGACTACGACAACGATGGCTACCTGGATCTGTACGTCGCCAACTATGTTGACTTGGATCTCGACCATTTGCCCGAGTTCGGGCAGGGACCTTTCTGCCAGTATCGCGGGATTGCGGTCTCCTGCGGACCGCGCGGGTTAAAAGGCGGCCGCGACCGCCTCTATCACAATAATGGAGACGGCACTTTCACGGATGTGACCGAAAAGCTGAATATCGATCCCGGCAGCTACTACGGGTTGGGCGTGCTCTGGCTGGATTATGACCTCGACGGATGCCTGGATCTTTACGTCGCCAACGACTCCTCGCCAAGTTTGCTCTATCACAATGACTGCAAGGGCGGCTTCACGGAAGTGGGGGCGGAAGCAGGCGTGGCTTACAGCGCCGACGGACGGGAACAGGCTGGGATGGGCATTGACTCCGCCGACTACGATAACGACGGCTGGCCCGACATTGTCAAAACCAACTTTTCCGACGACGCCAACAACCTCTATCACAACGATCACAACGGCCAGTTCACCGATATGGCCGGGCCGACCAACTTTGGCCCCATCAGCATTCCGTTTCTAGCCTTCGGGGTGAAGTTCCTCGACCTGGACAACGACGGGTGGAAAGATATTTTTGTCGCCAACGGCCACGTAAATCCCCAGGTGGACCGGCACTCGTTTGGCGTGACCTACGCCGAACGCCCGCTGTTGTTCCACAATCTGAAGGGCGGGAAGTTTGAGGAGATCGGCTTGAAGGCGGGACCGCCGTTGGCTCGCCGTTACGTGGCGAGGGCGGTGGCCACCGCCGACTTCCTGAATAACGGCACGCAGGATCTGCTGATCAGCGTTCTGGATGGTTCCCCCGTACTGTTGCGCAATCAAGCCAAGAGCGGGCACTGGCTACGCATCAAGACAGTGGGCACACGTTCCAATCGCGACGGCTTTGGGGCGCGGGTGGAGGTTAGAGCGGGAAGCCTGACGCAGAGCGCAGAGGTACGCGCCAACAGTAGCTTCGAATCGGCTAGCGATCCCCGGCTGCACTTCGGTCTAGGCGCCGCAACCCGGGTGGACTCTATCCTGATCCACTGGCCCTCGGGCAAGGTGGACAGCCTGGGAGCAGAGGCCGCCGACCAGGAGTTGTTGGTCGAGGAAGGACGCGGCGTGATCGCTCACCATCCCGGGTCTGCAGGGGCAGGTAAGCCTTCTGGAAAACGGCCCGTCGGTCATCGACCCGCCGTGGTAGGACAAAAGCCGTAGTCACAGCTCAATGTGATATATCGCACACCGGCTTGTGACAATCTTCCAAATTTTGGAGGCCTGCAAAGCGGCACTCTACAGTTAGTCATATCGCCCGATCGCAAAATGTCCTTAACTTATTGACCTGTCTACGCACACGCTTTGGCGGGCTACGTGCGATTGCGAACCGTGATTTTCGTCATCAACGGGGCGTTGATGTGTGCTCCCAAGAGTGCCGGGGCCGGTTCTTCCACAGGAATCAGCAAGATAGCTTGACGGTGAGCGCGGGACGAGCGCACAATGCTCGGCGCTTCACAGTATGCTGTGTCCTAGCTCACATTCGCTTGTGACAGCGTATCCTGACGCAAAAATCTTTCGCGGAAATGACTTTCCGACAATATCGAGAGGGTAGGCAAATGAAAAAGCTGCAGTTCTGCCTCGCTTTGTTATCTCTACTGGTGCTGACGCTGGGTGCCTTCGCGCAGATCGAATATGGCACATTTACCGGCACAGTCGAGGATCCGTCCGGCGCTGCCATCGCCAACGCCAAGGTCACGATCACCAACGCGGGCACGAACTACTCGGTGACGAGCACGACTAACCAGTTTGGCCTCTACACCGTCAAGGAACTCCCAGCCGGAACCTACAAAATAACGGCGGAGGCTGCTGGTTTTAAGACGTTGACGAACAGCGGCGTGACTCTGAATGCCGGCGTTATCCAGCGCGTTGATATGAAGATGACCCTCGGCCAAGCGAAGGAGATCGTGGAGGTCACAGGGGAAGCCACCCTCGTGAACACAGAAGATTCCAAGCTGGCGGCTACCGTCAGCTCGGTCCAGATCCAGAACCTGCCTCTGAATGGGCGCAACGTTTACGACCTGATTCGCCTCAACCCCGGCGCGGTGGACGTCCGCGGCGTGGACTTTGAGAATGGCCACGGGGTGGTTGTGAACGGCCTGCGTGAGAACTTCAACGGGTTCCTCATCAACGGAGTTTCCAACAAAGGCCTCAGCGGCGGCAACGTCAACACCCCCATCGAGGACACGGTGCAGGAGTTTCAGCAGCTTACGCTGAACAACTCCGCGCAGTACGGCAACAGCGCCGGTTCCATCACCAACCTGGTGACAAAGTCGGGCACCAACGAGTTACACGGCAGCGGCTGGTGGTTCTTGCGCAACGACAACATGGACGCCACACCGTACTTCATCAACCACTCTTCTGGAGGGAATCCGCTGAAGCCCATCACGGGCGAAGACAAGCCGGAGCTGCGCTTCAACCAGTTCGGCGGCACCATCGGCGGCCCCATCATCAAGGACAAGCTCTTCTTCTTCTTCTCCTACCAGGGCGACCGCTTCCTCACTGCCAATGAACCGAGATTGACCGCGGTGGAATCGCCGGAGTGGCGCGCGGCCGTGATCGCGGCTGCCCCCATCACCGCTGCCGACCCCAGCTTCGTGGGTCAGGTGACGCCCAGCCTAGTGGCGGCGCAGTTGTACAGCAACTTTGCCCCCTCAGTGCCGGGAACAGGGGTGGCCACGCTGGACGCTTTCGCGGGTGTCGGCGTGGGGTCCGGTAGCGGGAACAGCAACGACGGTTTGACCTACACCGACTGGCTGTGCCCGGGCACCTATGCCGGCATGCCCGGCGATCCCAGCGGGATGATGCATGCCAAGGCCGTGGCCAACATCATCGGCGTCTTCGCCGGCGACTACGACGGCTCCTGCGCCTCGCCGCTGCCGTTGCAGGCCGGCACCTTCGCCACGAGCCTGCTGGACCGCGCAACCAAGTCCTTCGAGAACCAGACCATCACGCTCTTCAAGCAGCAGAGCGAGGACAACCTCTTCCACGGCAACGAGGCCTCCCTGCGCCTCGACTGGAACCCCCGCGACAAGGACCGCTTCTTCACCGAGTTCAAGTGGTTCCGGGCCACGGACGCCTTTGGTCCCCAATCCGGGCAGATATTTGCCTCCGGCTCGCGCGGCTTCACCAACCCCCTCAGGACCATCGTCCCCCACTTCTCCTTCAACTGGGTGCACACCTTCAATCCCCACATCGTGAATGAGTTCCGGGCGGGCTACGTGCTCAACATCGGCGGTCCGGGTAACGTCCGGGTCAACCAGTCGGGCGTTCCTTCCATCGCCTTCGACAGCGCGGAGATCGGCTTTGGCTCCTACAACGGCTATCCCCAGTTCTTCAAGGAGAACATCTACACCTACGCGGACATGCTCTCCATCACCAAGGGCAAGCACAACATCAAGGTGGGCTACGAGTTGCGGCGCAACCTCGAGAACAGCGAGTTCGATGTCGGGCGTCCCTCGTACTACTTCACCGACCCCGTCACCTTCTCCATAGATGCTCCCTATGAGATAGTCACGGGGACTGACCCTTGCATCGTCAATGCTGCCGCGCCCTCCTGTGCGAGTGGCTCCCACCTGGAGAGCAACTTCCGGCACTGGCGCAACTGGGAACATGGGGCCTATTTCCAGGATGACTGGAAGATCAGCCGACGCCTCACCCTGAACCTGGGCATCCGCTACGACCTCTACACGCGCCACACCGAGCTGAATAACCTGGCGACCATCTTCAAAAAAGGGTCGGGGACCAACGTGATTGACAACATCACCACCGGCGACGGCTGGCTGGCCAACGCCAACGTGCCCGGACCCAATTTCTCAGGATACGTGGGTACCGCCCCCTGCGACACCGGTTTCTTGTCTCCCGCATATTTCCAATCGGCGATTGCCGGCGTATGCGGTCCGGGCGGTTTCTCCCCCACCAAATCCCTGGGCAAAGGCGACCACAATAACTTTGGTCCGCGCGTGGGCTTCGCCTACGATGTGTTTGGCAACGGCAAGACCTCCCTTCGCGGCGGTTTTGGCGTCGCCTACGAAGGCACCCTCTACAACCCGCTCTCCAACTCCCGCTGGAACCTCCCCTACTACAACTTCGCGGACATAGCCGCCTTGACTAATCTTGAGCTATTTGCGAACGGTACTCCCGGGTACGGGGTCGTCGCCTACGGTCCGCAGAGCGTGGGCTGTCTGCCGGTATCGTTTACCGGCGCCCCCTGCGCGGCGAACAACGAAAGCGCCCCGGGCACGGCCTCGGGCATCGGCAACATTCAGGCTTGGTCTCCTGTTAACCAAAACCTTGCTTTCCTGACCGGCGTGCTCACGCCGGAAGGCATCCGCGACCCCTATGTCTACAACTTCTACCTGAGCTTCCAGCATGAGATCTTCTCCAAGACGGTGCTGGAGGTGGACTATGTAGGCACGGCGGGACACAAGCTCTTCCGCGCGGAAGACATCAACCGCATCCCGGGCGGCAGGCTGCCCTGTGGCGTCACGGCCCTTGATCCCGTGGATGGTGGCCAGACCGTGACCGGGCGCAGGGGGTGCCCGGGCAATGATCGGGGCGTCCTGAATCCCAACTACCTCAGGATCCGCAACTGGCAGAACTCGGTGAACTCCAACTACAGCGCCATGCAGGTGTCACTGCGCAAGCAGGCTGGCCACGGCCTGACCTTGAACGCCAACTGGACCTGGAGCCACTCTCTCGACATCGGTTCCACCTGGCACAGCGGCGCCACCACCGCCAACGGCCGCGCCCCCGGCGAGGCTTTTTCCAGCGACCAGCTCAACCCCCATCTGGATTATGGCAACTCTATCTTCGACATCCGCCATCGCGTGGTCGTGAACTACGTTTGGGAAATGCCTTGGTTGAAGAACGCCAAGGGAGTCACGGGCTTCGTCCTGGGCGGCTGGCAGTGGAACGGCATCTGGTCCTTCCAGACGGGCGCTCACTGGAGCCCGTTCTGCAGCTCGACCACCTCGTGCAACTTCCTGAAGCAGACCTTCAACCGCAACGGCCTTCGGGTTGACGTTTTGCAACAGAGCTTCCCCGCCACCCACGACATGTGGGCTAATGGCTGGGGTTCCAACTTCGCATTGGGTCAGCCCGGCTCGGGCAACTTCTTCTCCCGGCCCTGCGACGGTCATGTCAGCGTGGCCGTACTCTGCCTCGGCAACGAGAGGCGCAACCAGTTTGTGGGTCCCAACTTCTTCAACGCCGACATCTCGCTGTTCAAGACTTTCAAGCTCAGCGAGAAGGTCAACCTGCAGGTCCGGGGGGAGGGCTTCAACGTCCTGAACCGCACCAACTTCCAGTTGCCGGCGAACCCCAACAACCGCGTCAACAGCATCGGCGCCAGCGCTGTGGCTGCCCTCAACACCTTTGGGCAGGCGGCCGGCACCTTTAACCCGCGCCAAATCCAGCTTGGATTGAAGCTCACCTTCTAAGCGGCGCGAGCGGAAGTGCCTTGGGGTCCGGTCGGCGACCGGACCCCATTCTTCGGGCTCTCGTTCGCCGAAGGGGCGTCATGATTCGACGCTGCCGACTGTCCCGCCTGCTCCTTGCGGCTCTGTCCCTGGCGCTGCTGCTCCTCTTCCGCATACCCGCGACCGCGCAAGACAATGGCGCCATCGGCGGCCAGATCACGGTCGCCCGGGGCAGCTTCCCGCCCGACCGCATCGAGGTCACCCTGCAGACGCGGGGCATTGTGGTCAATCAGGTCTGGACGGACGACGAGGGGAGATTCTTGTTCCGCGACCTGCCCGGCAACCTCTATCACGTGATCATCAACGATGAGAAGTACGAGTATTACGAGGAGAACGTAAAGGTCAACCCGCGCACCACCAACATCCTCAGCATCCGGCTCACGCCCAAGGCCCCAGCCGCGAGGGAAGCCCCCCAGCCGCCGGTCGCCGGAGGAAACCCCTACTTGGTCGATCCCGCAGAGTACAAGAAGGAGTTTCCCAAAAAGGTAGTGAAAGAGTTCGAGGAGGGTGTCAAGTGCCAAGCCCATGGCAGGACCGGCGATGCCATTCGGCATTTCCAGGCGTCGCTGAAACTGGCCCCGGATTTCTATCCCGCGCACAACAATCTGGGCGCAGCCTACCTAGGGGAGAACAACTTCCCCGCCGCCCAAGCCGAGTTCGAAGCTGTCCTGAAGCTCAAGCAGAGCGATGCCCAAGCCTACTTTAATCTGGGCAACGTCTTTCTCCTCACCCGCCGCTACGACGACTGCCTGCGCATGGTCGAGGAAGGCCTGCGTAAGCAGCCCGACTCCGGCTTTGGACAGTTTCTGCTGGGCTCCGTGTATGAGAGACTGGGAAGACTGCCGGAGGCGGAGCGGGCGCTGCAGGACACCATCCGCCTCGACCCCAGCCTGTCCCGGGCACACCTCGAGCTGGTGAACCTGTATTTACGCCAGAAGCGAACCCAGGAGGCCATTAGCGAACTGAAGTTCTTCCTCAAGTCGTTCCCCACTGATCCCCTCGTTCCCCAAGCGCGGCAAACCCTGGCCCGTCTGGAGGGCGGTACCCAGCGGGTCTCCAAGACCCAGTAAGCCACTTGCCAGGGAGTGCGGTTACTGCCGGTGTGCGGGGACAAACTTGCAGAACTTCTCTTCCAGATTGCATGCCGCCTCATATTCTTCCTGCGCGGACTTGGCCCGCCCCAGCTTCTGGTAGGCGTAGGCCAGATTGAGGTGGGCCTCGGCCAGATTGGGGTCTTTCGCCAGCGCCCTCCTGTAGCTCTCGACGGCTTTTGGCAGCCGGTTGGTATGGCTATAGGAGATGCCCAGAAGGTTGTAAAGCGGCGCATCCTGGATGCCGAGTTCGCTTGCCCTCTGCAGGCGCACCGCAGCTTCCGCATAATTCTGCTGGCGGAAAAGGAGCACTCCCAGATCGCGCAGGGCAGGGCTGAAATTGGGCTGGATGGCAAGGGTTTTCTCCAGCGCCGTTTGCGCCGCCGCCGTTTCTCCCGCGTGCGAGTGCAGCCAGGCCAGCGTGTACCAGGCGTGCAGGTTTTGCGGATTCAGCTCCAGGGCTTTCTCCAGCCACTTCTTCCCACCGCTCGGATCCCCGCTGAGCGCCAGGGCCCGCGCCAGAGCGGTCATGGCCTGATCGAAGGTGGGATTCAGCTCCAGCGCCTGGCTCAATGCCGCCGCCGCGTCCTTCCAGTCCTTGCGCCGGGAAGCGGCCTGGCCCAGCAGGTAGGGGATCAGATACATCCCCGGATCCTCCTCCTGCGCCCTCCTGAGAAGCGCCTCGCCCTGCTGAAGGTCGCCGGACTGCAAGGCGTCGGTCGCTTGCAGGATAGCGTTGAACTCCTCCAGCTTATCTTTGGGGTCGGGCAGGCCTTTCGCTAGTTGCTCCGCCGAAACCGGCGAGCGGTAGGCCACGTAGCCCAGCGCCCTCAGCTTCTCGATGGTTTCCGGGCTCAGCCCTGGGTTCGCGGCCGTTTTCTGCGGCGGCGGGTTGCGCGCCAGCAACTCCCGCAACTTCTCCTTGAGGACGGCGGTCAGCGCCGGCTGCTGGCTCGCCAGGTTTTGTTTCTCTTCCGGGTCGCTCTGGAGGTCGTAGAGCTCCGCCCGCGGCGCTTCAATGTAGTGATACCGCCCGCTCTCCAGCCCACGCAGCGGGTTCCAGCCGAACGACGAGAAGGGATAAAAGGTCTCGCTGTAAGCCGCCGCCGATTCCGCATCCCGCTGCTTCGCGAAGAGCCCCGCTGCCTGAAACTGCTTCTGTATGGGGTCGCGGACGCCTGCCACCTCCAAGAGCGTCGGCGCCACCGCGATGGTTTCCACCGGTTCGGCGCGCCGGCCAGGCCGCAGGCTGCTGCCCACAGGGGGCTTCACAATAAGCGGAACGTGCGTGGTCGAGTTGTAGATGAAGAATCCGTGCTCGCGCTCCCCGTGCTCGCCTAAAGATTCGCCGTGGTCGCTCAGCATGACAATCAGGGTTCCCGCGTACAGCCCATGGCTCTTCAGCCATCCCAGGAACCGGCCCACTTCGTGGTCGGCATAGGCCACTTCGCCGTCGTACGGGCGTCCCCGGTACTGGGTGCGGAAGGGCTCCGGCGGCTGATAGGGGCTGTGCGGGTCATAGAGGTGGAGCCAAAGGAAGAACGGCCGCCGCCGGGTGCGCGCCAGCCAGGCGAGGGCACGGTCCACGCTCTCCTTTGCCGGACGCTCCACCAGGGCAGGGTCCTTTTCGAAGAAGCTTGTGCCGGGGAAGGCATCGTCGTAGAAGTCGAAGCCTCGCGCCACTCCCCAACTGCGATCGAGCACGAACGAACTTACCACCGCGCCAGTGGCGTAACCGTTGGCGCTCAGGCTCTGCGCCAGGGTGCGGAATTCAGGCCCCAGGGGCGGGCTGGTGAAGTCCTGCACCCCGGTATAGGAGGGGTAGGTCCCAGTGAGGATGGCGACATGGGAAGGGAACGTCAGCGGCACCTGCGACAGCGCGCGCTCGAAGACCACGCCCTCCCGCGCCAGGCTGTCCAGGACCGGGGTAGCAACATTCTTCGAACCGTAGCAGCCCAGGCGGTCAGCGCGCAGCGTGTCGATGGTGATAAGGAGCACGTTGGGCGCAGGTTTGTGGGGCGGAGCAGCCGCGAGAGCGTGCGGGAGCAGCAGTCCAAGGCAGGTCAGAAGATGGAGAAAGCGTTTCAATAAAAGTTCCGACGTCCGGTTTTGCATTATTGCGGTTGCGCCTGCTGGACCTTGCGCATCTCTTCCTGAGCCTCGTCATTCAGTCCCTTCGCCGACAGCGCCTTCGCCAGAGCCACATGAGTGCCAGGATCCTGGGGTGCAAGTTCGGCCGCGCGATGCAACTCCGTGAGCGCGTCATCCACCTCGCCCTGATACAGCAGAACTTCTCCCAGACCGCGGTGACCGAGAGCGTAATCCGGCGCGATCGTGACGGACTGGCGAAATGCGGCAGCCGCTTCAGGGACCATGTATTTTTGCAGGTATGAGGCGCCAAGATTGTAGGCTGCTGCAAAATTGGTGGAGTCTAACTCCAGCGCACGCTTGAGCGTCTGGATGGCGTGGTCAAAATCGCCGGCTTGTCCATATGCCAAGCCCAGTTGGTAGACCGCGAGCGCGTAGTCTGGGCTCAGTTGCAGTACCCGCTGGAGCTGCTCTATGGCCTTGGGAAATTCGCGCATCCGATAATAGTTCAATCCCAGCAAATAATGGGCAGGGACGGAATCCGGCTCCGTCTTCAGCGCAGTGTTGAGTTTTTCCGTGGACTCCGGGTAGTGGCCGTGCTGGCTGTCGGCCATCGCATCAGAAAACAGTTCGTACACCTGGATGCGATCCTTGGGATCGGGCAAGGCACGGTCAGTAATCGTGGGGCTGCCACCGCCCGAAAAGCCAGCATATCCCAGGGATTTCAGCCGCTCCATCAGTGCGGGGTCGAGCCCGGTCTTTTCCGCCAGTTCCTGTCCCGCGCTGTATTGGCGAATCAGCGTGGCCAGGCGGGCGCGCATCTCCTCCGCTACGGCCTTTTTTTGGGGAAACAAATTCTGCGTCTCGCCGGCATCTTTCGTCAGGTCGTAAAGCTCGGGCTTGGGTGCATCAATGAAATGGTAATTTTCGGTCTCGACCCCGCGCAGTTCGCTCCAGTTGAAGTGCAGGCGCGGCAGAAACGTCTCCCCGTACAAGCTGCGGGATTCATCTTCCTTCCTGGGCGCCATAAGCGGCAGCAGATTGCGTCCCTGCACCTGCGGGGGCGCTTCTATTTTCAGAGCCTTGAGCACGGTTGGCATCAGGTCGGCCAAGCTCACCAACTCGGGCATAGTTTTCGCGGACACGCCACCTGGCAAATGGAAGATGACGGGTACGTGCAAAGTCGCATTGTAGATGAAGAAGCCGTGGGTCTTCTCTCCGTGCTCTCCGAGGCTTTCGCCGTGATCACCGGTGAGCACGATCAGCGTGTTGCGGTACAATCCCTTTTCTTTCAGAAAACGAATCAAACGCCCCACCTGCGCGTCGGCAAAGGCAATTTCTCCGTCGTAAAGACGATCCTTGTATTCGTCGCGGTACGGCGGCGGCGGGCGGTAGGGATAGTGCGGATCGTACAAATGCATCCACAGAAAAAACTTCTTCTGATAGTTCTTGCCTAGCCAGTCCAAGGTCACGTCCGCCACCACATTGCCGGGTCGCTCCATTTCGTCGAGGTTCGATTCCTGCAGGCGATTGAAATCGAAATGGTCGTAATAGAAGTCGAAGCCATGGTTCAGGCCGAAGCGCGAGTCGAGCACCGCTGAGCCGATCACAGCGCCGGTGGTGTATCCCTGCTCCTTCAGGACAGAGGCCAGCGTGGGCTGAGTGGGGCTCAGCTTGTTGGCGGCGAAATCGTGCATGCCGCTGAGCATGGGGTAGGTACCGGTGAAGATCACCGTGTGCGCAGGCAGCGTGACCGGTACGGGGGTGTAGGCGCGTTCGAAACGCGCGCCCTCCGCGGCCAGTGCGTCGATGTTCGGAGTGCGGATCTGCTTGTAGCCATAGCAGCCGAGGTGGTCGGCCCGCAGCGTGTCGATAGTGATGACTACCACGTTGGGTGATGGACCGGCCGCGGCCAGGACCGCGGGTGCCCACAGCAGCACGCTGGCGATCAGCGGGAATCCAAAACACCGGGAGGAAGCCATTGGCTAGGCAAAATTATATCCCAGCGACTGAGTTGTCCCGCGCCGATTGGCTGCGCTGATTATGCTAGTCTGAATTGCCATGAAGGTGGTACGGTTCCTGATCATTTGCTGGCTGGCCGCCACAGCCAGTGTCGCAGCGGGGCCCACGCGCAAGAAATCATCGCAGCCTGATGTTTTCCTGATCACCATTGACACCCTCCGCGCTGACCATGTCCACTGCTACGGCTACGAACGCATTCAGACCCCAGCACTTGACAGCCTGGCGAAAGACGGGATTCGCTTTGCGCAGGCATTCACGCCCAGTCCCATCACCAACACTTCGCACACTACGATCCTGACCGGGCTTCTGCCTAGCACGCACGGGGTCACCGATTTTGCGGTGCCTTTGGCTGAGACTCACCCCACCTGGGCTGAATTACTTAAGAAAAGGGGCTATCACACGGCAGCATTTATTGGCGCCGTCATCCTCGACAGCAAAACACTGGCGCCGGGACTCGATCGCGGATTCGATTTCTACGACAACTTCCCCGAGCATCCAAAGACAAAGTCGCGCTGGGGACGAGTGGAACGCCGCGGCATGGACGTGGTGCAGCATGCGGAACGCTGGCTGAGTGCACATCCCGCGGGCCCGCATTTTGTGTGGGTACACCTCTATGATCCGCACGATCCCTATGAGCCGCCGCCACCCTACTCGCAGACGTATAAGGATCGCTTGTACGACGGCGAGATCGCCTATGCCGACTCGGCGCTCGCGAACTTTGCGGCTTATTTGAAGAAGCAGGGCTGGTATGAAAACTCGGTTGTGATCGTGGTCGGAGATCACGGCGAGGGACTGGGAGAGCATCACGAGGATACGCACGGAATTTTTCTGTATGACTCTACGACGCATGTGCCGCTGATTCTCAAGCTGGCGGGCCGAGGCGATGCCGGGAAAATGGTGGATGCACAGGTGCGAACCACGGACATCCTACCCACTGTGCTTGATCTGCTGCATGTTCCGCCGCCTGCGCGGTTGGATGGCGAATCGCTGAAGGCGTATTTCGGCGGCACGGAGAACACCAACCGCACTGCTTATGGAGAGACCGATTACCCGCTGCGCTTCGGTTGGGCGCCTCTACGCTCGGTGCGGGCGAATGGATTCAAGTTCATCGAAGCGCCGCGGCCCGAACTGTACGATCTGCGCAGTGACCCAGGAGAACTGAAGAACAACTACCAACCGTGGGATGCAACCGTACAAAAGTCTCGCGCAATGCTCGCCGACCTGCGGGCGAAGAAGCCACCTCCGCCGCCTTCCGCGGGAGCGCTCAACCAAGGTACGATCGACGAGCTTAAAGCTTTGGGCTATTTGGGTCGCGCCGATGTGGGGAGCTCGACCAATGTTCCCGAGCCCTCGCTGTTGCCCGATCCCAAAGACAAGATTGAAGAACAGAACCTGCTGCACACAGCGATGATTGCTTCGGAAGACGACCGTCCCGCCGACGCTCGCGGGGCGCTGGAGAAAGTCCTGCAGCTTGATAGGAAATCGCCCACGGCCCTGAGGCAACTGGGAGCGCTGGAGTTGCAGGCGGGTGACTACGCGAAGGCAGCCAAACATCTGAAACGCGCGCGCGAAGTTCGTCCCGAGGATGCCACCGCCGCCTTCTATGAAGGTCTGGCGTTGGAGAAAACCGGCGACTTGGCGGGTGCGCGAGACGCGCTGGAAGCCAGTTTGAAACTCACTCCGGGACAGTTCCCGGCGCGCCTGCTGCTAGGCCAGGTGTGTCTAGGCCTGAAGGATCCGAAAGCTGCAGAAGACCAGTTTGAAGCCGCGCTTCTGCTGCAGCCGAAAAGTGTGGAAGCGCAACTCGGCCTGGCGAAAGCACAGATTGCAGAAGGCCGCCTTGCCGATGCGGCCCAGCAGCTCGCACCGCTTTCCAAGACGCACCCAGATAATGTGGAGGTATTTGAGTTACTGGCGCATTCGTATAGAGGGATGGGGAAGAAGGAAGAGGCAGAGCAGGCGGAAAGCAGAGCCAAGAACCTGAAGGGAAGATAAGCGCGCTGGCCAACAATGCGGATTCCTCGCGCACTGAAGTCCGCTCGGAATGACAATCTCCCTAGGAAGCGATCGGGACGGCTGAAGCCATGCCCTCCCGTGGGGTGCCCTTCCGCGGCATGTCCTTCCCGCAGCCCGCCTTCCCGCAGAGGCTACCGGCGGCGCTTCCGGCTCTCCTTCGCAATCTTTTCTACTTGCCGCAAGTGGTTCAGGTCGTGTCCGGCGAACATGCGCACCACGTGGGTGACGGTTTCCCTGCCCCGTTCCTCGTGCATGCCATAGTTTTCCCAAAGGCTTTTCGGGACTGACTTCAACAGCGCCAGATTGTTCTCGCGCAACACCCGGAATGTCTCCAGCGAAGCCTTCGGGTCGCGCCGGCCGTAGTTGAACGTCTCCGCCCAAACGTCCTGATCGAAAGCCTTGATGGGCGTGCCATTCTCGCTCAAGATCAGCCGCAAACGCCAGCCCGCAACCAGTTCGGTGTCGGCCAGGTGGGCGAGGATCTCGGTGATCGACCATTTCCCAGGGGCGGGCCGATGCGCGAGTTGCTTCTTGTTCAGCCGTTTGGTCAGAGCAGCGAGCTTCTTGGCGGTAGTTCGCTGCACGCGTAACGGCTCTTTGCCATCGGTATAGCCCAGGATGCGCTGCATGTACTGCTGCGGAGTTTCCTGCATGGTGTTCTTCCTCAAAAATCAAGGGACGCTGAAGGCGCCCCTTAGGTCTGCGGAGGAGCCAGGCACGGCTTTTACTTCTGCGCGACCTTGTTCTCGTTCTCTGACTTTTCGAAGATCTCGCTCAGTATGCGGCCACGCATCTGCTTGGGCTGCTCGATGCCGTAGAGGTGCAGAATGGTGGGCGCGATGTCATACACCGAAGCTTCGAACCCCATCAGGCGCAGGTCGTGCTTGATTCCGGGGCCCATGGCAAAGAACGAGCCGGGCACGTCGTCGCCGTCGGCGAAGTCGTGCTTTGCGATCACAGGCGTTGTCTTCTCGTGATCCATGTGCGCGTGGGGGTCGGTTTCTTCGAACTCGCGCAGGGGCTTGATGCCGTGGTCGGAGACGATAAAAACATACGTGTTGTCATCCACATGCTTCAGGATCGCGCCCAGCACTTTGTCGAAGCCAATGTACTGGTCCGGAAAGGCATCGGTGCGCACGGCGTTGATCTTGGGGTTGTAGCCCACGTTGTAGGGTGCGATGGGATAGAGCCAGTGCCCGGTGCGGTCTTCGCAGGACTGGACCAGCCAAGTGAAGTCGGTGGGATGGTTGGCCATGAGGTAATCGAAGAGCTTGGTCTGCTGTTCGCGGATCACGTCTACTTTCTTCAGCCAGGCGTCAATGACTTCGGTCTCGTGGCCCCTCAGTTGTTCGGCGGAGGGCATGCGCTCACAGTCGATGTAAAAGTCACCCACGTTCTTCAACAGCTCAGCTTTCATGGCCGCGGGATAAACCGGATCTCCGCCCTCGACTTCGGAGAGTTTGGGGGCACAGAGCACGCCATCTTCGCAATTCTTGCCGCGGGTCAGCATGCCGCTGATCATGTAACCGTTCACCGGCATCACGGGGAAAGTGGCCGGAACGTTGGCCATGCCCACCGTGACCGCATTTTTCGAAAGAATCGACCAGATGGGCTCTTGCTTCAGCATATTCGTGTTGGCCGTGATCCCGCCCACTACGAAGCCAGTAACGCCGTGCTCCTCCGGCTTGGTGCTGGTGAACATGGTGGTGTAGACCCGCGGGCAATTGGGCGCGGAGACGGTGCGCAACTTGCCATACGCGCCGTTCTTGATAATCCGCTCCAGATTGGGCATTTGGCCCTTCAGTATCAGCGGACGAATCACGTCCAGTTCCATGCCGTTCACGCCGACGACGACGACGCGGGGCTTGGGTTTGGCCGCATTCTGGTCCTGTCCAAACAGGGGTAATGCCAGCAGGGAAAGCAGGGCTACGACTACTGGGAACCTTCTCGAAACCATGGGAAACCTCACCGCTTATCTAGGATGCTGCCTGTCTCTCGAGGCCTACAATTATACTCCCGAAAATGGCAGCCATCAGCAATGACGGCGAACACCGCAAGGTGCAGGCCGTGATACGAGATTTCAGTCGCAAGCAGGCATTTCAAGCTAGAAGGGGGGTAACGCTTAAGGCGTTCAATTGTGGCGGGATGAATTCGGAGTCTGATCTGGTAGGGCCTGCGCTTGGGATTCTCGATTTTCGAGATCCATCTGGCGGAGATTGGTGGCCTCTTCGGGGTCCATTCCGGCCTTCAGGTGGGTCTTTTCCGGGAAGTAGCGCCAGCCCGCATGGCGGTCTTCTGCGCTTTGGCCCGCCTCGAAATGCTCCACTTCGAGCTTGGCGTTGTCCCGGCCCTTTATAACAGCGACGACTCCCCCGGACTCATAGGTCCGGATGTTGTGGCGGATGATGGCAAACGAAGCTTTGGATTCGTCGCGGGTCAGAGACACCCCGCCGGGAGCTCGTTTAGAGGCATATTTATGACCATCGAACTGCGTGCCCGCCCGTTGGTTGCCGTTGCGGGCACGCCTTGCTATTGAGATGTTGCCGCTTTACAGCGGCCGAACGTTCTCAGCCTGCCAGCCCTTCGGCCCTTTGGTAACTTCGAACTCCACACTCTGACCCTCCTGCAAGCTGCGGAAGCCGCCTGCCTGGATAGCCGAGAAGTGCACAAAAACATCTTCGCCAGTCTGCCGGCTGATAAAGCCGTAGCCTTTGGCGTCGTTAAACCACTTTACTGTTCCTTGTTCTGCCATGTTGTTACTTGTATCCTTTTCAAATTATTTACGCTGGAAGGGAATCGGAGGTACTGACGGCAGGTACTAGCTGATAAGCAAGAAGCTGCTCACAACCGAATCTAATCGAACGCACCCATACTATAGCAGACAAAGCACTCCAAGCGTTAGTAAATTCGCAGCCCCGTTCGAAGAGGGCGATACTTAGGTAACCGTTGGGTGAACAACCCCGCGGCTGTCTTTCTCTCTCCTCTAATGGACTTGTCTTGGCGCGTGACAGTATTTTCTGTCGGTTCCGCGGCGAGAGGGTATAATCAGTTGAGACCTTAACCACGAAGACACATCGCAAGAACCATCCTGCGCCTTCGCGATTGAGAAAATCTGCTGCCAGATAAGGCGCGGTCCATATACTCAGCCGCAAAACACGTCACTTTGGTCGGGGCGGGACAACTGTGCACTGGCGTAGCCGTTGAGAGACGTGGGAGTGCCCTCGGCCTTGGCGCAGTCTAAGCAGAGGAGGACAGCGATGTCGGGACGAAATGGCGACAAATCCCGGTTCCACCGGGAACGGAAGCAGAACATCCATCGCAGGAAGCGAACTCGAGAATTGTTGCAGGCAGCGGGAATCAGATTCGGACGCGCAGGTGTAAGCCAGAAACCGGATGTTCCTGCCGGCAGCAAGGATCATGCACATGAATAGAACAATTTCTTCTTCGGGACTTCCGCCGGTCGCGAAAAAGCGGGTGCTTTTGGTGGACACTTATGGCACCAAGCGGGACCTCCGGGCCAAGATCATGCGCAAATTGGGGGTCGAAGTAGACTGTGCCGCTGACATCAGCGAGGCGCGTTCGCTATGGCAGGCCGATTCGTACGGGCTGGTTCTAGTGGATGTGCGAAACGACGCCACCAGCGTGCAGGAATTCTGTGACGAGATAAGAAGCGCCAAGCCGCCGCAGACGGTGGCTTTTCTGGTGGGCAAGCCCGAGTATCTGGCCGGCTCTCCCGCTCTCGACAATGGCATCCCGGTGGCCGGCCAGAATGGCCACGGCGCCTGGGGAGAAACCGTAATCGCAATGTACGCAAACGCCTGCGAGGCACTGCCGCGCCGCTGGGGCTTTCAGGAGGCGTCCTGGCGGATCGCTGCCACGCGCACCCTGAAGGATCCGCGTCCGGGGAGAGCAGTGGCCGAGGGAAAACGCCCGCGCTGGTCCTGGTCTGACGCAGTAAAACAGCACTCTGAGAAACTGGCTTAAACCGGAGTTTCACTTTCGCTTGCAAACGAGGAAATATTCTATGAAGAAGCTTTTTGTTGGCAACATCCCGCACAGTACCAGCGAAGCAGAGTTGCGGACCCTGTTCGAACCGCATGGCGCAGTCGAGCAGGTTAGCATTGTGACCGATCGCGACACCGGCCGTTCGCGAGGATTTGCATTCGTCGAAATGACGGATTCCGCTGAAGCTGAGAAAGCCATTGCGGCGCTCAACGGCAAAGAGTTGGGCGGGCGCGCCTTGAACGTGAACGAGGCGCGGCCTAAAACAGAGCGCAGCAGCGGCCCACGCGGCCAGCGCTCCGGTGGCGGGGGACGCGACGACTACCGCGGCCATGCGCGTCAGCCTCGCGAACCGCGCTGGTAGTCGCCCTCTGGAATCAGCACAGGCAAAGATCAGCACGGAAATCGGTGGAGTCTTTGATTCCATTCAGCGAATTGCGGTTCGCCGCAGAAATGTCTCGTGGAGGTGCGAATGGCAGGTCGAAGCCGCTCAAGCTTTACCAAACGTCAAAAGGAACGGTCGCGGCAGGAAAAGCAGCGCGAAAAAGCGGAACGCAAGGCGCAACGAAGACTGGAAAAACAGGCGGGCGGTTCCGACGATTCAACCAACCCATCTGAAGATTTCTCCGCAGTGTCCGAGCAACTGACACTTCCCGGCTCGAACATCGAAGAGTGAGCGCGGGATAGCGAACATTCAGTCCGAGCATTTCCACCGAGCAGGAATCCTCAGGGGCGCAGACCTGCGATGCATGCGCGGAATTTGAGCCGGCGTTCTGTTCGCTACCAGACTTTCCCTATGCGGGGATGGCCCGTTCCACAGGGACCTCGCGCAAGAATTCCGCAGCCTTTTCGGGCAACACTGTGTTGACGAACACGCCCGACCTCATTTCGAGGCTCGGTTGGGGCATCAGGTAAGGGACAATGCTCAAATACCAGTGGTAGTAGTTCACGCCTGCCTCCTGTGTCGGCGCTGTGCGGATGGTGTAATTAAAATCGGGATTCGCCAGTCCAAAGTAGAGCTTGGCCAGCACCCGGCGCAGAATTCGGGCCAGATCGCTGATTTCGTCGCTGCTGATCTCCCCGAAATTCGCCATGTGCCGTCGGGGATAGATGTGAGTGCAAAATGGAGTCGTGGAAGCAAATGGTTCCAGGGCCACGAAGTGGTCGGTAGTCATCACGATTCGCGTTTGAGCATGCAATTCTTCCTGCACCACGGTGCAGAAAATGCATTCCCGGAATTCGTCGTAATGACGGCGGGCTCCCTGCAACCGGGTACATACCTGAGCGGAAACTCCGGGCGTCGCGATGAGCTGGCAATGAGAATGCTCCAGGGTGGCCCCTGCCTGGGCCCCGTGGTTCTTGAAGAGCGTGGCGTGACCGATGATGCGCGAGTCCAGGGTGAGTTCATCGTAGCGCACCTTGGACGCACGCAGCAGGGTGGCCACCTGCGCTTCGGGCAGCAACGCCGTGGTGAGAGAGTGGTCAGGAGTCTCGACGATAACTTCGTGGATGGCGAATCCTTCGCCAGCACATAGCGAGCGCCTTGCCATTCGCACTGAAACTGTGTTAGTACCCAAACCGTTGAACCTGCTGGGCACTACCCGCACCGTCCATCCGCACTTGCTGGGGGAGGGTATCCGCAGCACCTCGGGTGGTGTTTGGTCCTCGTTGCCCGGGCAGAACGGACAGTGGGGATCGAACACCACAAGCCCTTTCTCCGCGCGCTTCACAACCAGGTCCTGAGGGTGCTTGACGCATTCCGTGGCCACAAACACCCACTCTTTTGTGAATCGGTCCTGACGTAGCTGAGGCATGGCTCATCTCCAAAGGCTGGTCGTCATCCTGGGAGCATTTGATGTGCCAAGGTGGATGTGCCATCGATACAGTCATCTGCGACAAAGAGGGGCAGGGAGGTGTTCCATTGCGGAACGAATGCAATGAAGCGCGCGCCCAATTTGAATCGTGATCGCGCGGTGCGCCAGCTTGATCAACGCCGCGACTGGTCATCCAGGGCGAGATTCAGCTCCAGCGCATTGACTCGGGGTTCGCCGAACAACCCGAACTGACGTGCCTGGGTGTGCTCACGAACCATATGCCGGATTTGGTCTTTCGAGAGTCCGCGCTCCCCCGCGATTCGCGGGACCTGGAATTCTGCGGCCGCGGGAGAAATGTGCGGGTCAAGGCCTGCTCCAGACGTAGTGATCAGACCACGGGTACGTAAGCCCCGGGATTCTCTTTTTGCAGCCGAGCCACGTCAGCCTGAACTCGATCAATCAGCTTCTGATTTGTAGGACCGAGGTTGGACCCTCCTGAGGAAGTGGGGTCGTAACCCGCGTCCCCCGCGGCCGACGGTCGCGAGTGAAAATAACCTGGACCCGAAAACGGCTGGCCGATCAACCGCGATCCTACCAACGAGCCGTTCCGCTCGATAAGCTGGCCGTTAGCCCGGCGGGGAAAGAGCACCTGGGCAAAACCAGTTACCAGCAATGGGTACAAAATTCCTAGCAGGACCGTCGTCACGATCGTCATCAGCACCGAAGTGGCCAGATTTCTTTTCATGACAATCCTCTAAGCCATCCCGACGCGGCTGATGGCCATATCAATCAGCTTGATTCCGACGAACGGACAATGATGCCGCCCACGCCATAGATCCAGAGATTCCGCTGCAGCAGAGCGGCCGCGCCCATGGGCCGATACTTCACACCCCGAAGCGCCAAGGGGATTAAAGCAATGATGATCAGCGCATTGAAAACTACGGCTGCAAGCACGGCCGATTGCGGGGTCTGCAGCCGCCGCCGCTGACCGCTATCAAGGCTTCGGTAACCTCGATGCTTTCGAGCCCTGGGCTGGATGAAGCCCAGCGCCGCGAGTTGTTGACGGTGCATATATAGGCTCCAGCAACTTCTTTCTTGACACTACGACCTGGTTCGTCTACAGTCAATTCCAGAATGATACCTATTGGTACGATGTGATACGATACTCTGTTAAAGCAACATGCCCTGGACAAAAGAACAACACCGCAATTACATGCGCAATTACATGCGCGAGTTGCGCGCCCGCCAGCAGCGTTCTTCTGCCGATTCTGGGAGCGGTGGGATGCGGCAGCGAGGCCGGCCGGCGGTAAATGTCCGGCTGTTGAATGTTTGGGAGTTCGAGTGGTTCAAGGCGTTCCACCTGCTGCGCGACGGCACACAACTTCAGCCAGATCCCACTGTTGTGATCGTTAACGAGCGGGAAGCCAAGGCACAGTTGCAGGGGTGGAAGAAGGCAAGCCCCAAAGATATTTTGGGCGAGATGCAACCCGGTGCCCCACCGCCCTTCGACGAGCTACCCGAGAGTGAGCGGGCGAAGGCAAAAGTCTGGTGGACAATGAAGGAATGGAGATGGTTGAAGGAATTCGCGGAACTGGAGCGCAAATCCGAAATCGCCGCCCTTGAGCGATGGCTGAAGCCCAAAGGAAATCCCGCGCTCGCCGAGCGCCGCAAAATCTGGGACACACTCGTTCAGGGGCATACCTACGCGGCTATTGAACAAGCCTGCGAGGAATGGAAACAGTTGGCAGACGTTCGCAGGCAGGGCTTTTCGTGTTTTGCTGATCACGTTTTGGCCAATGCAGAAGAATTCCTGCGAATGAAAGATCGCCGGCATGGCCGACGCTTCCCTCGCTCCGCCTCCGCAGACCAGTCGCGACTGGAGTACCTGGCACGGGGCATGGCGGGCGTGATGGTTGGAGTAAGCCCGATGACAGCCATCGCGCGCTTACGGAACATGAATCACAAGGCCGGCGGCCCGCTGTGGGACGAAACTGAGAAGCGCTGCCGCTGCTGGCGCTGTGAACTCGAAGCCTGGCATCGCTACTGGGAAACACTCAAGAGAATTCAAGAGGAGGGAATGACACCATGAGGCAACGTGGGGAAGGTCGTATATGGCAGATCGGCCGCATCTGGTGGATTCAATACTATGTGCACGGGCAACAGGTCCGGGAGAGCTCACATTCAGACAGAAGGCCGGTAGCAGAGCGATTGCTCCGTCAGCGGCTCGGCGAGGCTGCGGCCGGAATTGCCGCACCGACCTGCGCGGCCCGCGTCACCTATGAGGAACTACGCGACGTGCTCATTACCGATTACCAAGCGAACGGGCGGAAGTGGCTCAGAAAAGGCAAAGACGGGAAGCCGTACATCTGCAACCTTTCCCAGCTCGATGATTTCTTCACCGGCCACCGCGCAGTTCATATCACCGCAGATGCAATCCGTGACTTCATTCGACAGCGTCAGGAAAGGGGTGCGGCCAACGGTACTGTTAACCGTTCGCTTGCGCTGCTGCGGCGTATGTTTCATCTCGCCGTGCAAGACGGGAAACTGCGGGATGTTCCGCATTTCCCCATGCTCAAAGAAGCCCCTCCGCGGAAGGGTTTCCTGGAATACGCCGATTTTCGTCGGCTGCGAGAAGAGCTGCCGGAATACTTGCAGGCGATCGTCAACATGGCCTACTACACAGGTATGCGACTAGGTGAGCTTTTGGTCCTGCGCTGGAGCAACGTCAGCTTTTTCGATGCCGAGATCCGACTTGATCCAGGCACAACAAAAAATGACGAGCCGCGGACTATTCCACTAACTGGTGAGTTGCACGAAATGCTGAAGTTTGAACGCCAGAGAAACCCTGATGGCGAATTCATCTTCGCACGCGGCAACTACCCGCTCCGCGTTTTTCGCAAGGCCTGGGTCTCCGCCTGTAAGCGCGCCCGCCTGACCGGGCTTCTCTTCCATGATCTGCGGCGCACTGGGCTTCGCAATCTTGTTCGCGCCGGCGTCCCAGAGCGCGTGGCTATGGCCATTAGCGGGCACAAGACGCGGTCGGTCTTCGAGCGCTACAACATCGTCTCTGGGCGCGACCTGAAAGAGGCCGCGCACAAGCTGGAAAACTACCTTGCCAGTCAGAACGGGGCAAATTCGGGGCAAATCGCTTACTTAGATAAACCGAAGCAGGAACAGAGCCCTACACTAACCAATTGAGACTCTGAGAGATAAGTTGGTAGCGCTACCGGGAATCGAACCCGGGTTTGAAGATTGAGAATCTTCCGTCCTAACCCCTAGACGATAGCGCCATCGGCTCGCAGAAATTATAACAAAGCGCGCTCTGGCAGCATCGGCCGGGGGACGCGTTCAAGCGCGCCGGAATGCGGCCGCTTCCATCTTCCGCGCTTCCGCTTGTTCATAGGCTCTGCGGACCACCGGACGCAGCGAGCCGATGACGATGGTCAGAATTCCACCGATCAGCACCAGCGGATACCAGATGCCGTAAGGCTGTCCCATGAACAAAGCGTAAAGCCCAACCACCAGGTGGCCTACGCCCACAATCACCATCAGCGTGAAGGCACCGAGGATGAAGCTCCTGCCTTTGCCTTTGGGAGCCAACGTGCCGGCCAGCGCTCCCAGAGTGCCGCCCAGGCCA
>WNFB01000937.1_pt1 | contig 26605 bp, 18 predicted proteins | sample 5400501 | NCBI WGS metagenome assembly WNFB01 (sample SAMN13153341, study PRJNA577476) | soil metagenome | isolation source: 200 cm saprolite under Douglas fir tree site 2 hole 1 | place: USA:California | collected 2015-04-18 | reverse complement strand
GGAAATCAGCAGGGAGTTGAGCTTTGACGTTTTCGATCAGGCCCATGGTCACAACTTCACTCAACAGCGCGATGATTACTCGTGCATGGTAGGTGGCTTCTGCAAGCGGCACACCTTCCTGAACACTCACGCGCTGAAAGAATTCGTCCAGCGAAAGGTCCTCGCCAGCTCCTGCTAATGGTTGCAGAAGGTATACCCCGATCTCAGGCGGAAGCTGCGAAGCGAGGTCTTTTGGCTCACCTCCCGCCAGTCGTTCACCCAGTGTCTCCAGCGTTGCACGCGTCGCACGCTCTGCTTCTTTACGCGAACCGAGACCAATTCGGCGCTGCACTTGTGCGATAAACTCGTCGTATTTCAAATCCGTCCTCCGAAACTAGCTACCAGGGCTTACCAGCCCCCAGACAGGGCAACCGCAAGCCCACCAGGGCAACCGCAAGGGCCCACCCCGCCCCACTCCACCACCCTTGCCCCTACCATACTCCGGTCGGTTTCGCTTACCCAGCCTCTGTCTGTTATGTCGACTCCATTCCTGGCGAGTACCAGGGATCTCCGTATCACAATGAGAATAACGATTGCCTACTGCAAAAAGTTACCTTCACGGCTGGGTTGTAGCAAAAATTGGAGGTCCTCTGCCTGGCAGCCGCAAGGGCCCAGCCCAGCACCACCTCGTTCCATAAACAAATATAGCCAGGGAGCCTGACCTGATTCCCGCAAGGGATATCAGGTCAGGCTCCCTGGCCAATCTATAATTATTAATCCATCTCCACCGTAGCCCTGCAATAATTATATATTCCCACGCAGCCCCGCAACATTCATGAGGCGGCAGCCACAAGGCCTGCCAGGCTAAAAGAACAGACCCTATCCATATCAAGCGCCAGGTTTAGAGTTCCATTTTGCCGCTGACGACCAGCAGTTTGAGGAACTCCAGGTGCCGCACTATCTCGGCGCGATCGCTGCCGCCGCTCTGATACCATTGGCGGAGCCAGAGTAGCGAAGCAATCTCTTCATCGGTGAAACCGCACTGGAGCAGGGTGTCCGTTTCGATCGTGGCAGTCTCATTGTTTGTTACCATTGCTAATGGTTGTGTCTGCGGATTCATTTTTAGTGTCCTTCTTCCTTGCAGTCGGGCATCTCTTAACTGCTTTATTCCGCTCTTCTCAAAAAAACTTTTTGGCCTTGCGGCTATCGAAAATAACTCTCAATAAGTAGACGCTGGACCCCATAGTTTTTTTAATACCGATTTGCTTCTTTGCTTCTAGTATCCAGAACACCTACCCTTATCTACTAATTCCATCTACACTAAGCATAAGCGGAAATTGCCGCTACTACTATCTAGCGGACGACTCTTGAGATGTGAACTACATCACGCTCACATCACGTTGGTGTCTACTCTATATACGTTTTCTTCTTCTAAAAGGTTCAAATATTTTGTGGGAATGACCGAGCAAATCACTCTCAATGGGTATAAACGCCGGGAAGTTACAAAATTGGGGCAAGGTTACCTGGTACCCGCAAGGGGCACCAGTACACTGAACACTACGGAACTCCTGGTACCCGCAAGGGGCACCAGTACACTGAACACTACGGAACGTCCAAAAATGTACTGGTGCCCCTTGCGGGTACCAGGTGGAGCGAGGGCGAACTTTTACTGAGCGTCATCAATTGCGGCGTACGACGATATTCACCAGGCGACCCGGCACGTAGATGATATTGCGCACGGTAGCATCGCCGATGAACGAGGCAACCCGAGGATTGTACAGCACCAGCTGGCGGACCTCGGCTTCACTGATGCCGGCGGGAACCTCGATACGCTCACGCACCTTGCCGTCGACCTGTACGACCAGCGTGAAGGTTTCATCGTGCGTCAGCGCCTCATCATAGCCCGGCCAATCGGTCAGATGAATACTGCTACTGTGACCCGTCAAGTGCCACAGTTCCTCCGTGATGTGCGGTGCCATAGGCGCCAGCAGTTGCATCATCGTCTCCAGTGTATCGCGGAAGGCAGCGCTGTGTGCTACGGGCTCGTTCTGCTGCTTGATCAGGGCGTTGTTGCACTCCATTAACGCGGCCAGAGCCGTGTTAAAGCGGAAGTTGCTCAAGTCTTCAGTGACTCGCTTGATGGTCTTGTGACGCAGGCGCTCGATAGCATTGCTCTCGCCGGTTTCCTTCTTGCTGACCTTCTCCGACCAGGTATCGTTGACCAGGCTCCAGAAGCGGTTCAGGAAGCGCCAGACGCCCTCTAAATTTTCGGCCTTAAAGGAGCCGCCCTGGTCGTATGGCCCGATGAACATCATGTAGCAGCGCACGGTATCGGCACCGTACTTCTCGACATACTCATCAGGAGCCTCGACGTTGCCGCGTGACTTGGACATCTTCTGGCCATCGGCGCCCAGGATCATGCCCTGGTGATACAGGCGTATGAACGGCTCATCAAATTCCAGGTGCCCCATGTCACGCAGTGCTTTGATGAAGAAGCGAGCGTACAGCAGATGCATGACAGCATGTTCTGCTCCCCCGACATACTGATCAACGGGCAACCAGCGTCTCATCGCCTCGGCACTCCACGCCTGTTCACTGTTGTGCGGGTCAGCGTAGCGCAGGAAGTACCAGGACGAGCAGATGAACGTGTCCATCGTATCGGCCTCGCGTGTAGCGGGACCTCCACATATGGGGCAGGTGGTATTCAGGAATTCTGGCTCGTAACGCAGTGGCGATTCGCCGGTCGGTTTGAACTCGACATTCTCTGGCAGCCAGACGGGCAGCTGATCCTCCGGTACTGGAACTGTCCCATCTATTGGACAGTAGACTATCGGGATAGGCGCACCCCAGTAGCGTTGCCGGCTAATCAGCCAGTCGCGCAGGCGATAGCTGACGGCAAACTTACCAATGCCCTGTTCCTCCATATATCTGGTGACTTTGGCAATGGCTTCATCAGCCGGTGTGCCATCGAATGGACCGGAGTTTACCATCACGCCCAGGTGTGACTTGGCTTCAGGCCACGTAGCAGGGTCGCTCGGTTCCTCACCTTCTGGACGAATTACCTCACGGATTGGGATGCCGAACTTGCGGGCAAATTCAAAGTCGCGCTCGTCGTGGGCCGGAACCCCCATAATCGCACCAGAACCGTAGCCCATCAGCACGTAGTCGGCGATCCAGACAGGCACCTGTTCGCCGCTAACGGGATTGGTGACATAGCCCCCGGTGAAGACACCCGTCTTTTCCTTCTCGGTGCTCATGCGCTCGATCTCGGTCATGTGGCGTGCCTGGTCAACGTAGGCATCCACGGCTGCTTTGTGCTCAGGCGTGGTGATTTTCTCGACCCAGGGATGCTCTGGGGCCAGCACGAAGAAGGTGGCCCCGTAGATCGTGTCCGGGCGGGTGGTGAAGACGGGTATCTCTTCGCGTTGTCCATCGATCTCCGTGAAGAAGCGAATCTCTGCTCCCTCGCTGCGTCCAATCCAGTTGCGCTGCATGGTGACTGTTCTCTCGGGCCATTCAATGCCTGAGAAGTCCAGCAGTTCTTCGGCGTAGTTCGTAATCTTCAGCAGCCACTGGTCGATCTCTTTGCGGATCACGATGCTGCCACAGCGTTCACACGTGCCATTTGCCAGCACCTGTTCGTTGGCCAAGGTTGTATTGCAGCTTGGGCACCAGTTCGCGGGCGCTTTCGTACGGTAGGCCAGCCCATGCTTGTAGAATTGCAGGAACAGCCATTCGGTCCATTTATAGTAGTCGGGCAGGCAAGAAACGATCTCGCGGTCCCAATCCCACTGTGCACCCATCATGCGCAGTTGGCGACGCATCTTGTCGATGTTTGCCAGTGTCCAGGTACGTGCCTGCACACCGCGCTTGATGGCGGCATTCTCTGCCGGCAATCCAAAGGCGTCGAAGCCCATCGGCTGCATGACGTTATAGCCTTGCATACGCTTGAAGCGGCCATAGGCGTCGAAGGGCGAGTAGTTGTACCAGTGGCCCATGTGCAGGTCACCGGATGGATAGGGCAACATCACCAGGTGGTAGAACTTTGGTTTGGGTGAGTCGTCGGGAGCATGGTACTGTTGTTGTGCCTCCCAATGAGTTTGCCATTTCTTTTCGATTTCTTTAGGATTGTATTTGGTACGCGTAATCATTGCGTCTCTCCCCGTCTTTTCAAGAACGATGAATAGAAAGCCTTTCATCCGCTAGGGACGAAAGGCTTTCTTCTTCCGTGGTACCACCCTGAATTTACATCGATGATCCAGGATGACGTTGGTGGACCTGAGGGGATTCGAACCCCTGACCTCCTCCATGCCATGGAGGCGCGCTTCCAGCTACGCTACAGGCCCATGCATGCTACTGAGTTCCTGGCGAGTGTCGTCGATGCACACTCATTAGTACGCGCTAACGGGCGTTCCGGCAAGCATTAGACAACCGGAAGTACCAGGGATTGCCCCTACCATACTACCGAATTGCTTCACGCTTGCTGCTCACAGGCGAGTTCGGTCCGGTGTTGTAGTCTTGCACCATCCGGCTACTCTCTGAGAAAGGTGGACCTACTACTCCTGCTCACTGCTTGTTGTTTGGGTTACGAACTATACCATACCACAACTGTTTGCGATTCGCAAGGCATAGCATAACATGTTCGTGGTGGAGATGAGGGGGCTCGAACCCCTGACCTCGACAGTGCGATTGTCGCGCTCTCCCAGCTGAGCTACATCCCCTGGTAGGGTAGATGATAACACATCGGCGGGGTATTGTAAATACTTAGTTTTTGGCCGGGTGGGCGTCAATTTTTTGCACCGTCCTTCACGCTCAGAAGAAGAACGTGACTCCGTTGTAGGGCGTAGCTTGCTGTAAAAAGATGATGCGCACCCGCAATCAGCAAGCACCTTGCCCGCAGCTGCGCCGTCGGGTACACTATGCCTATGATGAAGGATAAAATGGACCTGGCACAGCTATGGCAAGCATGGCCGATTGCAGGGCCATGGCGTCTCTCGCCTCTATCCGGCGGTACCAACAACCTGGTACGGCGCGCGGAGACCGCGGATGGAGAGCGCTATGTCCTGCGCCTATTTCCCGATCTCACCCAGCTTCCACGCCTGCGCTATGAAACGGCTCTGCTCGGGGCCTTGTCGAATGTAGACCTACCATTTCGTTTGCCTCTGCCCATCAGGACGCACAGCGGAGATAGCGTAGCCTTGCTTGAGCAAGAGGCAGAGACGCTGGCATTCGCGATCCTGTCGCCCTTTCTGCCGGGAGAGCACCCAGATCGCAATGATCCCTTGTTAGCGCCGTCGGCCGGAGCGGCCATGGCAGCACTCGACAACGCGCTCGCGGCCCTACCGGAGATTGCAGCGCCTGCCGGGTTTGAGCCAACACTCTCGTATGGAGGTCTCGTGCGTGAGTATGTGCCTGTACCAGATCCCCTCGCGGCGGTGGAGCGCCTGCCAATAGAGCGCAACAAAGTCCGGCAGATACAAAGCATACTCGCCTCGGTGCGAGAGGAGGTACCGGACCTGTCTGTACGCCTGCCTCAACAACTGTTGCACCGGGATTATGGCCCGGCAAATATCTTTATGGAAGATCGGCGGGTAACAGCGGTCTTTGACTTCGAGTTCGTCGGCGTCGATCTGCGGGTGATGGAGCTGTGCGTGGCGCTGAGCTGGTGGCTGGTCAATCTGATGGGAACGGGAAAAGAGTGGGAGGTAATGGACGCGTTCGCGACGGCCTATGTGGCTGACTTCCCTTTGAGCGAAGAAGAATTGTGCGCCATCCCCGAGGTGCTGCGGTTGCGGGAGGCCGGTTCACTAGTACATCGCATGTCACGCTACTTTGCCGGGCTGGAGACAGACGCCACGATGCAGGATCGAGTGGAACATTCGCTGTGGAGAGAAGCGTGGCTGGTTGCCCATCGCGAGATGCTGCTGCATCATGCCATGGCCTGGGGCTGATCGGCACCGGGTGGGCGACAGATTTTTGCATTTGCAGACAGGATCGTGAGCCCACCACCCTTCATCACCCCTCGCCCGTTGAGCCAAATGACTCCGGGTTATCAGTGAGCGCTCCTAACCGCAGCATCCACAGCGCTTCTAAATCGTCCTCAGTGAGCCTACGTACCAACATGGCTGCGCTCCTCCTTCTCGAAAAGCATTTGGAACAGCTTCACAATTTCCTCCTCCGATAGGTCGAGCGTTGCATCTCCCACCGACAATTCACACCTCTGATACGCTGGGATCATTGTCGGGGCGAGCCATGGAATGAGCCAGGTGCCGGTTTCTTGCGCAATCTCGAGAGAGGCAGCTTGCAGCTTGTCGAACTCACCACGAAGAAACACGTGCATCATGTTTGTCTGCGGCGGGTTCGGCACGATCTCGATCTGTGGAAATGCTGCCAGCACGCTAGCGATTGCCTTTGCCTTCGCATGGTACGATTCCATGCGTCCAAGGCGTTCGCTCAGTCCTTTTTGAGCTGCGATCACGTAGGGGTAGAGCTGTACAAGATTGCCGCCATGTCGGCGTTGCCAGATGCGCGCTTCGGCGATCACGTCGGCTGGTCCTGCAAGCATTGCTCCGGCGATGCCGCCTAGGATCTTGTAGAACGAGACATACACAGTATCGAATAATGCGGCAATCTCGGCGTATGATCGTTTATAGAACGGCTGGATCTCCCACAGCCGGGCACCGTCCAGGTGCGTGGGAATTCTCTGCTCACGTGCCCACGCGATGATCTCGGTCAGCGCCTCCCAACTGGGCAACTGCCCGCCAATCTCGCGCTGCGGCAGTTCTATGAGTAAGGCTCCCAAAGGCTGCTTGAGGTTTTTCAGATCATCAAGGGTGAGCAATCGATAAGGAGAACCCACCAGCACAGCGTGTAGACGATGCAGGTACTGATAGCCATGCTGTTCATGAATTTCCAGGTGACATGTCGGGTGAAACGCAACCTGGGGAATCTTCCTGCGATCAGTCCAGATACGTAGCACGATTTGCTGGCACATCGTGCCACTCGGCATAAACACAACTGCCTCTTTCCCTAATAGTGTAGCCACCTCGGTCTCAAAACGATTGATGATCTCGCCTTCACCGTACCTATCACCTTGGATATCTGGATCGGTCACTGCGGCAAGCTCGCTCAAAACCTGCTGAGGAGTCTGCCGGTAGTGACCATTCAGGAAACGGGTACATTCCTTGTAGATGCGTCTTACATCATTTTCGTCCATAAGTGATGGTCTCCTTTCAAGCTCATTGTAGGTCAGTTATCCACGGCTGTAATGATGCTTACTCCAACTAGTACTTCTGGGTCATCCTCATATTACAACGTAATAGACCAATTTCGCACCTTCCAAGCCCCTGATACTCCCACTATCCCCATGCTCCAGAACTTCTACCCTATCTTTACCAATCCCATCGTGAAAACCAGCAGGGCATCGGCTCTCTCTCCTAACTTCAAACAACGTTACGGTATTTACGACATTTAGGTTACTGTGTATCAAAGTTCTTCATTATATTTCAACTTGTTATTCACTTTCTTCTTTATCTTGACCATAGCATAGATGCAATTTATACTTCTTATATACTTAGCTTGCCTGCTAGGTTGGTTTATCAATCTTACTCTTTGGGCCCTCAAGAGGTGAGATCAGGTTCGTTTTTAAGCCCTCTGTCTGAATAATGGAGGTTCTCTACATGAATTTGTGGAGAAACCTCTTATTTTTACATGCAAAAAATCAGATAGGCAGAGCTTATTGACGCGTATACACCCGGGAAGTGAAGAGGGCCGTATTGAAGAATACAGCACGACTGCCTATATTATCGCAGAAATCCAAACATCTCGCTATCGCCAAGAAGCCTGCTGCCGTTCAAGTTGCCCTGCGCGCCACACCGCCTCTCAAGGGCAAAATACAACTTGAGCCACTACCAGCGGCCCACCAAGCGATCGAACAGCTCGCGATCGATGAGAAGCCTAGCTCTGTCCAGGTTGCACTGCCTACTACTCCTTTTCCCCTCTCAGTGCCAGTCACCCCTCTACCAGAGATACTTCTTGCCGCACCAGAATCCCAACAGGTTAACAAGCCATACCTCGTAGATGTCATGACCGCGCGGCAAAAGATTTACTATGGATCACTTGTCTTGATTTGGCTTGTTAACCTCACTCTCTTCTGGGTTTGGTGGCTACAAAAAGATCATGTCGTGAGTTTTCTGGGCATCGTTCTCAATAGCCTGATGCTGATTTGGTCAACCTTTCTACCCGCTTATTACTTCTACTTTGTTGGAAGAATGCGCAAGCCCAACCCGCATCTTCCTCTTCCCCCAGGCAAGGTCGCTATCATCGTTACCAAAGCGCCATCTGAACCCTGGTCGGTCGTCAAGAAAACGTTAGTGGCCATGAAAGCACAAGATTTTCCTGCCGCTTTTGATGTTTGGCTTGCTGATGAAGACCCTTCTGAGGAAACGCTTCGATGGTGTGCGATCAACAATGTTCGGGTTTCCTGCAGAAAAGGGGCTCAAGGGTATCATAATAAACGATGGCCCCGTAGAGAAAAATGTAAAGAGGGGAACCTTTCCTTTTTTTATGACCACTGGGGATATCGAATGTACGACTTTGTGGCGCAATTAGACGCTGACCATGTCCCAGAAAAAGGCTATCTACGAGCCATGATAGGGCCGTTTGTCGATCCTGCTGTCGGCTATGTAGCAGCTCCCAGCATTTGTGATACAAATACAGCGGAATCCTGGACGGTCCGAGCGCGCTTATATTGCGAAGCAAGTATGCACGGATCGTTGCAGGCTGGGTATAACGGGGGCTTTGCACCATTATGCATAGGAAGCCATTACGCGGTACGCACAAAAGCATTAAAAGAGGTGGGCGGGCTTGGTCCTGAGCTTGCCGAAGATCATTCCACAACTTTGATGTTCAATGCATCAGGATGGAAAGGCGTCTTTGCGTTCGATGCTATCGCCCATGGCGAAGGAGCGGGCTGTCTTGCAGACAGTGTAACGCAAGAGTTTCAGTGGAGTAGAAGTCTGGTGAAGATTCTGCTCACCCTGACACCCAGGTATTGGGCCAAATTGCCTGTTGTGCTCAAATTCCAATTTTTGTTTTCGCAGCTCTGGTATCCTCTGTTCGCAGGATATATGTTACTCGCCTATACCCTGCCGCTGATAGCCTTGATAACAAAGACACCCTGGGTTGATGTCAACTACGTGCAATTTTTAGAGCATTCCATCACAGTGACGGTGAGTTGTCTTCTCATCGTCATGTGGATCCAAAGACAGGGCTGGTTTCGTCCAGCAGATGCCAAAGTCGTGAGTTGGGAAACCGTCCTCTTCCAATTTATCCGCTGGCCCTGGGTGCTGTGGGGAGTCGTGAATGCATGCATCAGCGTTCTGCTCAACGTAGTCCCCCGATTTATCGTGGGGAATTCCTTTAAGGTCACGCCGAAAGGAGCAGTGCGGATAAAACCGCTCCCCAACAAAGTAGTCTTGCCTTACACGCTCATCGTCCTGGTCACATCGGCGATAGCGGTAGTCCCCCGATTTATCGTGGGGAATTCCTTAGCAGGTGAGGCGAATGGGTATTATTACTTTGCGTTGGTAAACAGCATCTCCTATGTTCTCGTCCTGGGAGCTATTATCCTCCTTCATTACTGGGAAAATAGGGCATCCTTGCATAGCAACCTGGCCAGCTACCTCGGCGGGCCGTTGATGCAACTCTTTTTCGCTTCAGTTTGTATTGCAATCGAAGTCTTCTTGCGCTGGCAGCAAGCTCTGAGCATCTTCTCCTTGAAGTAATAAAGAAATGTAGTGGTGCCCACGTGCTCGATAAATCGGATTGCTGATGTGCCCCCAGCACACGCGAAGCGTCTGCGCCCGACCGTCCGGGGGACGGTCAGCAGTGTCGCAATCGCTGCGCGTCTACCGGGTACCAGGGAGGAAGTCGAGTAGTATATATGATGACAAAATGTGTATGAGTTACTCACATCGTAACCCAGGGTGTGTACCTCCATCGTAGCCATCGGGAGAAATGGGCGCTCCCTCTGGAAGCGGCATCACAGTTCGCTTGCTGGTCTACGATGGACGTAAACAGGAGGGGTCACGATGTGGGTAACCCATACAGGAGGTGTCATCCTGAGCGCAGCGAAGGATCTGCGCTCTGCCTGACGAGAGATCCTTCGCTGCGCTCAGGATGACAGCCTCGGGCGAGCGGCGTGTTTCAAAAAAACCTACCCGCGTAAGTACCAGGGGGGTGGGCCCTTGCGCTGCGAAGCATCGCCGAAGGCGCTTGCCCTGGGGGAAAATGACTATGAGGTCTTCTACACTGTTCAGATTGCTGATTGTTATTATGCTCGTACTCACCGTACTTGCCGTTTTTCAATACTTCAACGTGGGAAACCTGCTTCCACTCATAGTTCGTAGGTCCCCGATTTATCGTGGGTCGCCTTCCCCTACGCCCAGCAATAGGACAGCAGCCACGATCACTGTCAACGGGACGCAGTGGGGTTACAGCACGTGCTACATCGGTGCGGTCGAGGGCAGCAGCCGTTTCAACATCGCCGACTTGCAAGACCTGGGCATCAATACTTATCACCTGTATGGTGGCATGTCGCGCTGGGAGGCACAGGACGATGATGGTATCTACGGCTACCCGACCATCGATCAGATCAAGGCTAACCCAAATGTCATCAACTGGAAGTGGTGGGACACGATCATGACCAACCCACCTGGAGGCAGCGATTACTGGTGGGACCCGAAAGGTCCCAGGTGGCACGGCAACGCTCGCATGCTCTTCAGTGCGCTCAAGGCTGCTCATATCCGCACGCTCATTAGCCTGCGCAATCGGGACGATCAGGGGAAGCCGCGCTGGGCGCCGAATCCCCCGGTAACCAACGCCGACTGGAACGAATGGTGGGAGCATGTCTTTGCCACCGTCTACTGGTTGAATGTGCGCAACAACTACGATATCAACGACTTCGAGATTTCGAGTGAGCCCAATATCAGCAACCAGGGGTGGAGAGGCACCGAGGCCCAATACTTCACCTTCGCTCGCTACACCTATGATGCCATCAGTTACGTGTATCGAACGTACCTGCTCGGTCGCGTCTACCACGTCTATGCGCCCGCAACATCGCTTGGCAGATCGGGGGGGAAGTGGCCCAAAGACGCGCTTAACAACATCTCTAGCGACTTCGATAGCATGGCTTTCCACCTCTACGACTCCAACATTAGCAATTACGTCGAGCAAGTGCACGGCTGGTTGGACCAGGCCGGTTACCCTAACGACCCGATCTGGCTCACTGAATGGGGAAGCTACACAAATCAATACGATTCAGTGCCATTTGGCATCACACTGATCAACAATCTCATCTACGGGTCGCGTCCCGGCAATGATTATGTGTATGGGAGCCAGATTTTCTCGCTCTATGACTTTGATACCCATCCTGATGGGCTTATCAGTTACAACGGTGTGCGGCGGGCCGACTACTATGCCATGCGCATGGGTATTCGCGCCCTGCAGGGTTGTCGCCCCACGTATCAAAGCACTACCAGTAGCAGCAGCTTGCTGGCCATCACCACCAGGGACAACCAGAGCAATACCTACCTGCTCGTGACCAACCAGGACAATGTCACCTGGTACGATGTCGACGCCGACCTTTCTTCTCTGATGACCAACGGCTCTGGCGTAGGGGCTGAGCTTGCCTCCGCCCGGCAGTTCGATGCAAGGCATATGGATACGGTGGTCGGCAGCAGTATGTTGAAAAACGGGCACGTCACCTTCACCATTCCCGCCAACGGTGCGATTCTGCTCGAATTCGCAGGAAACGCCTTGCCGTAGCCACCCGATTCATCGCGTCCGAGGGCTTGCCCCCGCCCCTGGTACCCGCAAGGGGCACCACTACACCTTTTGAACGTTCGGGCGTCAAATGTACTGGAACCCTGTCTGGGGGACAGGTAACCCCTTGCGGGTACCGGGAGGCTACTTTGCCTGCCACACTTGCACGATGCCATCCAGACCTGCTAAAACGATGCGCGTGCTATCGGGCGACCACGCCAGCACATTGATTTGCGCAGAATACCCGTGATAGATGTATGTGTTGTAGCCGGTAGTGGCATCGCGCACCTGCACTGTGTGGTCGAGAAAGACTGCACCCGAGACGATGCGCTTGTCATCGGGCGACCATCCCACCGGGTCACTGCCTGCGTAGGTAAGAAAGTTGTTTCCTGAAGTCGCTTTCCAGACCTGTATTGTTCCATCTCGACCCGCAGAGACGATGTTTGTGCTATCAGGCGACCAGAAGATGTCGGTCACCTCAACCGAATGACCACTATCGGTATGACCGGTATAGGTGACGATGCGCTTGCCATTGGTATCCCATACCTGGATGTCACCTCCCGTCGAGGGAGTGCCTGGATCGCCACTTGCTGAGGCAAGGTATTTGCCATCGGGCGACCACTGAACCTTCCACACATCATAGCCATGACCACGATAGGTAAGAACCGTCTCTCCTGTGCTGGAGTTCCATACCTGTACCGTCTTATCAAACCGGCCCGGCGCTGGCGATGTACTTGCCATCGGGCGACCACGCGACCTGGCCAACCACATTAGAATGGCCTGCCGTAGATGGGATATGGCCCTTGTAAGAGAAGAGGGTATTGCCCGTAGACACGTCCCACACGCGCACATCAGGAAGGAAGGGACCAGTGCCGCTGAGGGTGGCTGAAGAGACGATGCGCTTGCCATCGGGCGACCAGGCAAGTGTCACCACCGAAACATATTGGCGCTGCCCTACGTAACCAGTGTAGGTGAGGATCTGTTTACCTGTAGTTGGGTTCCATATTTGCACCGTCCCATCATCGCCTCCCGTAGCTATACGCTGACCATCGGGCGACCACGCACCCGTCCACACCGCTTTAGAGTGACCGCGATAGGTCACAAGAATGGTTCCCAGCGGCTGAGACGGTTGTGGGTCCGGGTCCGCTTGCGGGTCTGGCCGCGGATCAGGGTCCGGCTGTGGAGTGACAATGGAAGTGCTGGTAGGTGTAGGGATAAGGCCGAGTTTTTGTAATCCGCCGGATGCTGCCCAGGTTATAGCGCTACCACCCGCTCCCAGTGCCACTATCCCTGCCAGGCCAATCACAACTGCCCGCCGCGAGACACACCGTTGGGATGGTTGATCCCTGTCAGGCGAACGATCTGTGGGAGGTAACACTGGAGGCTCACTTGCGCTCAGTTCGGTCATATAGGTGGACTGCTGGTTATTAGCATCTTTCGTGACAGACGATTGTGAGGATTGACCCGCTGGGGTCGCATAGGTTGGCTGCGAGGATTGCGTCAATTGCGGGGTATTCAGCATGGGTGGTTGCGAGGATTGTCGCGGTGGTGTGATATAGGTCGGCTGCGACGACTGACTGAGCAAGTCGGGTGAAATGTACTGGAACCCTGTCTGGGGGACAGGTATCCCCTTGCGGGTACCAGGAGAGATGCAAGCCTGCTCCAGGGCTGTAGCAAACGCCTGCACACTTGCAAAACGTTGCTGGGGCTCTTTCGCCAGCGCCGTGAGCACGACTTGCTCGATAGCAGGGGAGATTCCTGGGACCCTGTTGTACAAAGGTGGGGGTGGAGTCAACATCTGCTGGCTGGCTATCTCAACAAAGGCCCCGTTAAAAGGGCGCTCTCCGCTCAACCACTCATACACAACTACCCCCAATGAATACTGGTCACTGGCCGGACGTGGCTTGCCCTGGAGCTGCTCAGGGGCCATGTAGGCCACCGTTCCACCCATCTCTTGTGTGCTACGGGAACCTGTGCTCTGGGCAATCAGGACAAGGCCAAAGTCACTCAAGAGGACTTCGTTATTCCGTCCCAGCAACATGTTCTCTGGTTTGACATCGCGATGAATCAGCTTGCGATCATGAGCGTATTGCAAGGCAGAGGCGACCTGCTTGATGTATGAGACGATGGTGACCAGGTGCAGCTGAACGCCTTTGGGGTAGCGTTGGCGCAATGTGCCGTTGGGAGCGTAATCCATCACCAGAAAAGGGATGCCATCCTCTAAGCCAAAGTCCAGCACTCGTATGATATTGGGATGCAGGAGGCTTGCGATAGTGCGTGCCTCGTTGCGGAATTGTTCAATATTGGTGCCAATCAAGCGCATCTGGAGCACTTTGATGGCGGCCTGGGTATTCAGATGGATGTGCTCGGCCAGGTAGACGTCGGCGAACCCGCCCTGGCCTATCAAACGCACTAGGCGATAGTTACCAAACTGCTGGCCTATAAAGTTCTTCATATCTAGTTCCTCATTGAAGGTCCCATTATCTTTGAGTGTACCGATAATGATTGTTATAACCTGTGCTTTTATCATATAGGATTGGGGGTCTCATTGCAATGGACATCAACCTCGACGACCAACATCTGGTATGGTACACTACTTTCAAGGAGATTGCATGGAACAAACGAGACACAAGCCTGCTGATATACCTCAAAGCGAACCAGAGACACTTGAAGAACAAATAACCTCTATCCCTGCTGCTGGACGCGATCTCACCCTCGTCAGTGCAGCCCATGCCGTCATCCATGCTATATCGGTGTTGATGCCGCTGATCTATCCGATCATCCAGGTTGAGTACCATTTGAGTTATACGCAGATCGGTTTGATCGTGGCGATTCCTAATGTGGTGGGCGGCTTTTTACAGATAGCCTGCGGATTACTGGGCCGTTACGTACTACGCAAGGTCATGCTGGGAATCGGGAGCATCTTTGTGGGTGTGAGTACCTTCTTCACGGGCACAATTGTTGGCTTCTGGTCTTTGATGGTCTGGCGAATGGTTTCGCAGATTGCAGGGGCGCCACAACATCCGGTGGGGAGTTCGTATCTGACCGACCGTTATGGCCGCAAACGTCATGGGTATGCCCTGGCATGGCATGTGGCAGGTGGCAATATTGGTACACTTGCTGTTCCATTGATTGCAGGACCTCTGCTTGGCATATGGGGCTGGCGACCGGTACTGTATCTTGCCGCGCTGCCAGGTATCTTGATCGGCATTGCGATCTTGATTCTGGTTGACGAAAGCGCCTGGCTCGACCGGCGCACCGCTCACCAACCTCAGATCGTAGCGACAGACATGCTAAGTAGCAGTAGTGGCATTTCCTCCTGGAAGGGAGGGCTGATTGCGTTGGTGCAGCCATTACGCAGTCGCACTTTGCTGATCATTATGCTGGTATCGATCATTGCTGCCGGTGGACGTGGCCTAGGTAACGTTACGACGTACATACCGCTCTATTTGCAGAATGTGCGGCATTTGCATGGGGGTACAATCAGCGTCTTCTTTACGATTCTTTTGCTCGGCAGTGTGCTCGGCCCACTACTTGGTGGTCGTCTGTCGGATCTGCTAGGACGACGGCGGATGCTATTGATTTTCTATGGAGCGTCCGCACTGACCACGATCCTCTTTATTAATGTTGCCGCTCCTGGGATGGCTGTGTGGTTCATTCCGGTGTCCTTGATATTGATGGGCTTTGCCGTGTATGCCGAAAGTCCGCTTCTGCAGGCCTATTTAGCGGACTCTGCTCGTCCGGAATTGAAGGATACAGCCTTTGGACTCTACTTCGCCCTGGCATTTGGCGTCGGCTCGGCCTGGAGCGGCATCCTGGGCTGGGTGATCGATCACTTTGGCTTTGCTGCGGCGTTCTGGACGATGACGGCGTCTTACATTGTAGCAGGTCTGCTGTTGTTCTTCATTCGCAAAGAGCAAGCCCACAGTACCGGACCATGCATGAAAGACACCCTACCAGAGCAGATAGAGCAACCCGAATCATAGACTACATGGAAGCATTGGGTTATAATTTGCTATACATCAGCGTCTCCTCGCTGACTGAGACTGCATTTCTGAGAGAGAGGGATATACTATGACATTTCAACTTCCAGACCCATCGACGGAATTTGGTGAACGGGTTGCTCGTCGGCTGCGTGACGAGCGCTTAATCTGGCTCACAACCGTTGATGCGAAGGGCATGCCGCAACCGACACCTGTCTGGTTTCTGTGGGACCAAGCCACGTCGACGTTTCTCATCTATAGCCGCTCAGATGCCAAACGCCTGGCGCATATTCAACAGAACCCCAGGGTAGCCCTCAACTTTGATGGCAACGGGTCTGGAGGAGATATCATCGTCATCACTGGCCAGGCGCAGTTGAGTCAGAATGATCCCCCCGCGGATCGGTTGCCTGTCTATATCCAGAAATATCGTGATTTCATCGCCAGGGGTTTTACTACACCAGAGCATTTCGCATCGATCTATTCGGTTGCCCTGCGCATCCTGCCCCTGGCAATTCGCGGGCATTGAAAGACGCCAGATGGGAGATGGCCTTGCGACCAGTGCTCCGCTCGAGAGTCTGTGAGGAACTAGATATCGAGGAAGTGGTGAAATGGAGTATGATCACTCCACGAACTCCTTACCCAACCGATGTGAGCGCCTCCAGCATTGGCCTTAAAACCATCGGAAACTGGAGAAAATACCTCCAATGTATATTGATTGCTATGCTATACTTTGGGAAATGTTGTGGTATAAAGAAGGGAGCGATAATATATAGATGGACGGTAAACGACCGTATAAGCATCTCCTCAAAAATCTCTTTCACGAGCAGGCTACAGAGATCATTCCCCTATTGCTGCCTGAGTACCGGGTTGAACAGGTTTTAGATGTCGAGATGCCAGAACTCAAATCAACCCCCACTGAAGACCCTCCGGGTGAGCTGGAACAGGGGCTTGTGCGACTAGCTCTACCAGAAGCCAGGGTGTTAAAAGTATATAAAACCGAATGGATAGAGCACTCAGGCAACTTTGAACGCGCCTATCGCGTCCAGAACACTGAGACTGATAAGCCAACATACCTGCTTATTGAGGTCCAGACAGAACGCGAAGACGAAGATCTCCCTCGACGCCTCTTGAGCAATTTTGCACGGGTAATCCGGTACGTAGAAGAAGATTTAGAGCAAGAGGACGATGATGTTGAGGGTGAGCACAAGGGCACCATCATGAAATGCTATGTCTATCCAGCAGTCCTCTGCCCCTTCCCGCAGGCTGTACCTGCTCCTATACGAGACACGTTTCAAGGGAAAGTTATGCTCGCGTTCAATTTCAAGATACTCGGCCTCTGGGAAAAAGATGCGCGAGAGTTTCTGAATAGACATGTCAGTGCCATCTACTATTTGCTCCCGGCGATGAAAAATGCTGATGCTCCCCTGTTGGGGCTGGCCATTGAGGAGCTTGCTCAGCGCTTCCAGGGTGATGAGATGGAGTTGGGGCGGCATTTGACAGGACTGTCTCTGCTACTGCAACAGTCTGAGATGATGTCGGAAGAGGAGAAGCTGGGAGCACAGGAGTACTTGAAACGGTTTGCGCATCTGATGAAGAATGATCCTTACGAGGAGTGATCGCATTGCCTCATGCTGTAGTCCCCCGATTTATCGTGGGGAATACCTAACAGTTTGAGTCCCTTAGAAATGTAGTGGTGCCCCTTGCGGGTACCAGGGGGATCCAGAGTGGTAACAACCGACTACAAACAGCTTATCAGAGAAAGCATCCTTCACGATGAGGGCTTTATTAAGGCTACCTTTAGCGGTCAACACCGGGATCGAACCGTAGGGGCGGGAGTGGTGGGGAGTGGGGACGCTGTCTGGGGGACAGTGTGTAGGGAGCTTGCCTCCGCCCGCTGGAAAAAAGTGATTGTCCGCCCAGTGCTCTTGCGGGATAAGAAGCATACTCAGTTTTCGTACTTCGACGCGAAAAAGGACATCACAAAGAACTACCAGGGCGACGAAACCACAGAAATGCTGGAGCAGCTTATAGCGCTTGAGTTCAAACACGTCCACGTGCAAACTACCCATAATAACTTAGCTATTACTATCACTAATAAAGGGAAGGCTATTATCTCCAAAACCAAACCTGTGAATCAGCTGCAAGAACCAAATCTCTCTCATGATCGCCAGAAGAATGTACTGGTGCCCCTTGCGGGTACCAGGCCTGCTCCTTTCCTGAAAGTCGTCGGCATCATGGCTGAAGATGGCAAGATCAAAGCGGATATGCAGAGTAAGTTCCGGCAGATCAATGAGTTCTTAAAGCTTGTACAGCAAACTGGAGAATTGGAAAAATTCAGCAAATCTCCTCTGTATGTTGTAGATTGCGGCTGCGGTAACGCTTACCTTACTTTCGCTTTCTTTTATTACCTGAACCACGTGCTACACATACCAACCCATCTGACCGGAATCGACATCAACGGTGAACTCTTAACGAGACATGCCCAGAAAAGTTTAAGTTTAGGCTGGACCGATCTCACTTTTCAGACGACCAGTATCATAGATTTTAAGCCGGTGATGCAGCCAGATATTGTGTTGGCTCTCCACGCGTGCGATACCGCCACCGATGAGGCACTGGCCCAGGGCATAAAATGGCTGAGCAAATTAATAATTAGCGCGCCGTGTTGTCAGCATCATCTACAAAAGCAACTCGATCATCAACCCGCCCCCAGTCCCTTTGAACCGGTAGAACGGCATGGCATCTTGAAAGAGCGTCTGGGTGATATTTTGACCGATACATTCCGCGCCTTGATTCTGCGTATGATGGGTTATCAGACAGATGTAGTCCAGTTTGTCTCAAGCGAACATACTGCGAAAAGCTTGATGATACGAGCTGTGAAATCCTTGAAAGCTGGAGACCCTGTAAGGGCGGGAGTGGTGCGGAGTGGAGTGGGGGAGCTTGCCTCCGCCCGTGGAGTGCGAGAATACAGAGATCTCAAAGACTTCTGGAAAGTCACGCCTTACCTCGAGCAGCTGTTAGGTGAGGACTTCGCGAAACTTCTGCCAGGGCGGAGGCAAGGGGAGACCGGGGTGGAGGCAGGTGGGGAGACCAGGGCGGAGGCAAGCTCACGCCCCTACTAACCCGCGAGCTTCAGACTTCTATGGACATAGCCACAGCCCCACCGCCGCCCAGGCACAGCGTTGCCAGTCCGCGACCACCACCACGGCGGCGTAGCTCGTAGATCAACGTAATGAGCACACGCGAGCCACTGGAGCCGATGGGATGGCCAAGTGCGATTGCTCCACCATTGACGTTTACCCGCGACCAGTCCCAGTCGAGTTCTTTGCCGTTTGCCAGGGTCTGGGCGGCAAAGGCTTCATTCACCTCGACCAGGTCGAAGTCGCTGATCTTCAGGCCGGTGCGCTGCAAGAGGCGATTGACGGCGCGTGTAGGGGCGGCAAAGATGTAACGCGGTGTGATGGCGGCTGAGTCATAACCGGTGATACGCGCCAGGGTCGTGAGGCCGTGCGCTTTCGCGACGTCTTGATCTACAACGATGGTGGCTGAGGCACCATCACTCAAACCGGGAGCATTGCCTGCGGTCACCGTGCCCCCTTCCTGGAAGGCAGGTTTGAGTTTTGCCAACGCCTCAAAACTGGTGTCACTACGGATAGGCTCATCGGTGTCTACCAGCACTGTCCCCTTCTTCTGCTTCACTTCGATGGGGACAATCTCTTCTTTGAAGCGACCGGCAGCGGTGGCGGCGGCTGCCCGCTGGTGACTTTGCACTGCGAACTGGTCTTGCTCATCGCGTGTAACAGAAAACTTCTCGGCGATGATCTCGGCCTCGTTGCCCATATGTATATCTTCAAATGCACACCAGAGGCCATCATGCACGACGGCATCTATTATTTCACCGTTGCCCATACGGTAGCCGGTGCGCGCCCTGGTCAGCAGATAGGGGGCGTTGCTCATGCTCTCCATGCCGCCTGCTACGAATACCTGCTCATCGCCGGCGCGGATGGATTGCGCGGCGAGCATGACGGCTTTCAGGCCAGAGCCACATACTTTGTTGACGGTGAATGCAGGGATATCGTCTGGGAGGCCGGCGCCAATGGCGGCCTGCCGTGCCGGTGCCTGGCCGACGCCTGCGGAGACGACGTTGCCCATGATGACTTCTTCAATGGAATCTGGCGCTACTCCTGAACGACGTACGGCCTCTTGTATGGCGATGGCACCCAGTTGGGGTGCTGTGAAACCGGCAAGGTGACCAAGAAATTTGCCGGTCGGCGTCCGGGCCGCTCCGACGATGATGGGAATGTGTTCTGTCATGTGATGCATTCTCCTTCGGGCCCCTACGGCCTCTCGGGCAGGGTACCCATTTGGAATCCTTGTGGCATGCTCATGACCCACATGGAACTTGATATCTGCGCAGGGCTTAACCACATCAGCGTATCGTACATTGGTCCACCAGTGCTACTGTGCAAGACATTCACCGGCATGTAATGCATATCCAGCAGCAATATAAGGCCATTTCTGGCGCGGATGCGATAGACATCCCGACCATGAAAATGGTCCTTACCCATGTAGACTGCACGGTGGGCTTGCAGGTCACTACGCAGTGCCGCCAGGTCAAACAGCGAATCATCTACACTCCAGCCATCGGCCCCCCACTGCACAACATGATGCATCATATCCATGCCGAGTGTTTTCTGGCTGTCACTCACAATGACCACATCGAGTTGGCCCGCTATGGTCGTTTCCACATGCATGCGATTGGTGTCTAGATCGTGGTAGCACTCGACGTGGTACTGCGTACCATGAGCGCCAACTAGTGTCTCGTTATAATATAACACGTAGCCACTCCATGAGACGTTGCCAGGTATGGCGAATGCTTGTGCCGTATGGAAGTAGACAGCAGTCAGCGCTGCTAGCAGAAACACGGCGGCGACCGCTATCTGACCTATCCTCCAGATAGGATTATTGGGTTTGCGCGTAGTGCGGCGCTGTGCCGTGACAAGCACAGGCCCAGGTTCGCTATTGCGGGCAGCAAGAGCAGCCATGACAGCCTGGTCAACGTGAGCAGAAGGAGCAGTTTCGGTGCGGTCCGCGAAATCAGCGACTAAGTGTGTTACCTGGTTCAACAGGCGAAGTTCCGCTGCGCAAGCCGGGCAGTTATCTATGTGTTGATACAGGACTTGTACCTGCTCAGGAGGCAGATCATCCAGAACGGCCAGGTACGGACATACAATAGCACAGGCCTGGGCATCATCCACTCCTTCGGGTATTGGCGGCCCAGAATCTTTTCCAGAATCTTTCAAGTATGTGTTGTCCATGGCTACTTCTCCTGTTTTCCCGCCTTTTCGCGTTTCCTGCTTTCTTCAAGGTTTAAATGTTGATAGTGTTCTGCAAACATCTTTTTGGCACGTGAAATGCGTGTTGCGGCAGCATTGGGCGAAATGCCGACGATGGTTGCTACTTCCTGGTAGGGTACACCCTGGGCTACATTAAGTATAAGAGCAACGGCATACTCCTCTGGCAACTTTGCCATGGCGAGTTGAATGTGCTCGCGTTCAGCTACCTCTGGAATGCCGCCGTTATCGGGTGGCAGGAAGAAACTCTCATCGATGAGCGCGCCGTTAAAGTGATCATCATCCCGTTTGTAGTGTGTGAGCGACCACCAGGAGATGCGTTTGCGCCGCCGTAGAAGATCAACACATAAATTTGTTGCAATGCGATATAGCCATGAGGAAAGGTTATCACGATCATGGAGGCCATCCCAGGCGATGAAAACGCGCACAAAGACCTCCTGGGCCACATCGTCGGCATCCTCTTGGCTACCGAGCAGGCGGTAGGCGTAGGAGTGGATCGGGCGTCGGAACTGCTCATATAACGCGCTCAAGGCGCGGGCATCATCGGATAATAATACTGAGTCAGCGTCCAGGTGCTCTTTGCGAGCATCCACAGGTTTTTTCGCCGTCATGCTGACATGTGCACTTTCTTTTCGCCGGGCGTACCTGTCTAGAGGACAGGGTATTGCCACATGCCTTTCTGGTAGTATACCAGGAATGGCTACCGAATAGAACATGCCAGCCTCCGTGATAATTCCTTTTTCACTCAATTAATTTTTGTCACGTTGCAGACCTCATGCTTTTACAGGGTGAGTGTCAGTCGTATCGAGTAGGGGCGAGGCTTGCCCTCGCCTTGGGGCGGTGTGTGGCGAAATTGGTGGTTCCATTGCTTGACGCCTATGGGAGATGGAATGGAATTACCCCTATTATTGTGAGACCCAGGAGAGGAGAAACGCAACCACCGGAATGCCAAACGTGGCGAAGCACTCCAGGGCAAACCAGCTGATGTTGTTGGGATAGAGGACTAGTAGCAGGTGACCAATGCTGACGTAGTAGTATGTCAGAAAGGCTGAGGCCGAGAAGGTCAGCGCCAGGACGAAGAGTGACCGTCCGAGACGGTCATGTGCTACGGGCAGACAGACAGCTGCCAGGCCCACCAGCCATGTCACGTACCAGTCGGTGAACCAGGGTGTGACCAGCAGGAATGCTGCCAGAGTAGCGAGTGCGGCCAGCGCCACGGTGCGGGTGGTGGATGCACGCCACAGCCAGATTGCTCCCAGATCCACGCTCAATGCGATGGCGGCAACGGTGATTACATTCCATGTGGGACGGCTATTGAAAAGCCCAAGGAAGGCGGGTAAGCCATGCGCCCTCTGCCAGACGCTGATGGCAGCAAGGAATGAGTTGAAGGCATAGTTCTCGGTGGGCTGTGAAGAAAAACTGAACATAATCTGCTGAATGCTGTGGCCGAGCCAGAACGGGGCATAAGAGGCGAGTGCGACCGCGATGCTGACCATACTTGCGAGCGAACCTGCCAGCAGGGCAATGCCCCAACGATGTATACTGCCTGTACGAGTAGTTGGAGTCGTGGCTTTGTATGTGTTCCAGCATAACTTCAGGACCGGGAAGGCAAGGATAGGGAAGGCGGTCAGTTTGACGAGTCCTGCCAGCGTGAAGGCCACCAATGCCAGGATCGAGTAGGGGCGAGGCTTGCCCTCGCCCTGGGGGCGGGGCGGGCCCTTGCGCTCAGCACGCGCACTGAGTAAGAGACCAAGCAGGATGAAGGTGAGCATGAACACGTCATTATGTCCCCCCGCGCTGCTCTCCAGCAGGACGAGCGGATTCCAGGCGTAGAGCAGAGTACCCAGGGCGACGGTGCGGGCGGGACGTCCCATCGTGCGTAGGGTGGCGGTGACCAGCCAGATATTGAGCAAGTGCGCGGCGAAGGCGCAGAGACGAAAGGCGACCAGGTATCCCAAACGATCAGGGCCGGAGATCAGTCCTACCGCGGCGCTAAGCACGATCCACACCGGACCGTAGGGGGCAAAGGCATCTTTCCAGTGAATCAGTGGATAGGTAGGGTCCTGTGGGAAGGCTGATGGGGCGATTACATAGGGGTTGGCGTGATGTACGCTGAGCAGGCGACCATAGCTGGCATAACCGTAGACGTCGTCTGATAGCGAGGCGGGTGTGAGGAGGTAGATGCAACCGCTTACGATGGTGGTGAACCAGATCAAACGTAACGCGAATGTGTGGTTGCTCCGTGGTCCCGTGCGTTGAAGGAGGTAGGCATACAGGCCATAGGCAGCGAAGGCGAAAAGCACAGGCAGTAAAAGTTCCAGGTAGTACGTGTCCTGTTGTGAGACATAGTGATCTGTACTAAAGCCCAGGTCATGCGGGAGATGCAGCCAGTTATCCAGCGCGACAATGGCGTTGCTGATCAAGAACTGTGTCTGCAGACCGACGATGCTGTGGAGTGGGGCAGTCGTCACCAGGATGCAGAGGACATAGCCGAGTGCACAGCAGATGAGTGCGACTTGCAAGCGCGGTGATGGTTGCTGCTGCGCAGGTGGAGGTTCGGGTGGTTGGACAGGTGATGGGGATATTTCAACAAGTACGAGTTTTTTCATTGACTACTAGATTCTATGTTCTTCTGCCGATGGTAAGGTCAAAACGTATTACACTATGTGATGGCCGAGCTGTCAACAATCGGGCCAAATATCCTATGACCTGATACGCAGCGGGCGAAAGCTGTATCCTTGGGCGTGATTCATCACGCCCAAGGATACAGACTCGACTCCCAGGGCTTCTCAAAAGTACGCATTGACAAGGCGTCACAAGGGGAATAATATTAAACACGTGGTCATGCGCTGCAAGTGGCCGAGTGTCGGCAGGTTCTACCAGCAACTGGAATCGCCGTGACACACAAAATATCGGGAACGCGAAGCCGTAGTATGCTAGGGGCAAGGGTGGCGGAGTAGAGTGGGGAGGGCCCTTGCGGTTGCCCTGATAGCTAAAGGAGGAACTGGAACGATTGCTTACACAGGGCGTAGGCCCTTTTGCGTTTCCTGTAGGGGCCGATTCATCGTGCCCATCGCCGATTTATCGGCCCTGGGGAGGTACACCCCACGCCGGTGAAGACGAAGATGAGAACACAGACGTTCATGCAAATGGTGATATTCAGGGTGCGCTGGGACTATTTGCGGAGGCCACGCAGGATATGGCGACCGCAGGAGTGGAACTCGGCTTAGGGCGGCACTTTGCCTGTGTAGACTTTTGCAATCAGGCAGTAGAGAAGGCTGCACAAGCAGTCAGCTTGCTACGTTTTGGCCGTCGATCCATGTACGACCATGACCTGCGTGCACTTGGCGCATTAGTAGGCGCACCACAAGAGATTCAAGATGAAATGGCCCTCCTGACGCCCTTTCATCCAGAAGCCTTCTATGCAGATACTCCCCCTGAAGAAGCTGATGAGGTGATCAATGCTGAACAGGCCAGTGGGTACGTCCAGCATGCTCGTCATGTGCTCAAGTGGGCAAAAAACATTGTATTATATGCTTGATATTTCACGCAACGGCGCAATGTACTGGAACCCTGTCTGGGGGACAGGTAACCCCTTGCGGGTACCAGGCACAAGAAATGAGGAATAATTGTGACGCAGACACGTTTGACATTAGATGAAGCGGTGAAACAGTCACCGCGCAAGTGGGTCTATCTTTTTAGTGAAGGCAATGCCAACATGCGAGACCTGCTTGGTGGCAAAGGCGCAGGTGTAGCCGAGATGACGAATGCGGGGCTACCGGTCCCGCCTGGCTTTACGATTACTACCGAAGCCTGCAACGCCTATTATGATGCGGGCAAGCGATTTCCGGAGGGCATGTGGGATCAGGCACAGGCGGCGCTGCGGATTGTTGAGCAGCAGACCGGCAAACGTTTTGGTCAGAAGGACAACCCGTTGCTCGTCTCTGTTCGCTCCGGCGCAAAGTTCTCAATGCCCGGTATGATGGATACAGTGCTCAACCTGGGCATCAATGATGAGACTGTTCGGGGCCTGGTAGCGCTAACGGGTGACGAACGCTTTGCCTATGACGCCTACCGCCGTTTTATTCAGATGTTCAGTAAAATCGTGCTGGACACCGACCCCAGGGACTTTGAGCACCTGCTGGACAAGTACAAGCAGCGTGCGGGCGTCGCAAGCGATGCTGAGATTCCGGCTGCCGACCTCAAACGACTGGTTGTCGAGTTCAAGCAGGTGGCCGAACGCCAGTCGGGAGAACCATTCCCGACCGATGTCTACCAGCAGCTACACAAAGCTATCGAGGCGGTTTTCTCGTCGTGGAACAATAAGCGCGCCATCGACTACCGCAACTTCAACAAGATTCCTCACAACCTGGGTACAGCCGTCAACGTGCAGAGTATGGTCTTCGGCAACATGGGCAACGACAGCGGCACCGGCGTCGCCTTCACTCGTGATCCCAGCACCGGCGAAAAGCAGCTTTATGGCGAGTATCTCCTCAACGCCCAGGGTGAAGATGTCGTAGCGGGTATTCGTACCCCTTCGAAGATCAGCCGTTTGCAAGATGACTTGCCGGATGTATACCGGCAATTCCAGGAGATTGCGCGCCGCCTGGAGCATCATTACCGCGACATGCAAGACCTGGAATTTACGGTCGAAAAGGGTCGCCTCTACATGCTTCAGACGCGGTCGGCCAAGCGCACAGCACAGGCAGCGGTGAAGGTTGCTGTGGATATGGTGGAAGAAAGTCTGATTAGCCAGCAGGAGGCGATCAAGCGCGTCGATCCCTTCCAGGTCTATCAACTGCTGCTGCCGCGCTTCGATGAGGCTGAGAAAACTCGTGCCACAAAGTCAGGGAAGTTCTTAGCGAAGGGCCTCAACGCTTCGCCGGGGGCAGCCACAGGCAAGGCTATCTTCAATGCCGACCGTGCTGAACAATTGGGCAAAGCAGGCATACCGGTGGTGCTGGTGCGCCCGGAAACCAGCCCGGACGATGTACACGGCATGCTCGTTGCGAAGGGTATCCTGACCGCCCGCGGTGGCGCAACCAGCCACGCGGCGGTGGTCGCACGCGGCCTTGGCTTGCCCTGTGTCGCAGGCACTGAAGGTATTCGCGTCAATGACGAGGAACGTCTCTTCCGTGTCGTTGGCTCCGATGTCGTGATCCACGAAGGAGATGATATCTCGATCGACGGTGCAACCGGCGAGGTGTTCGCAGGGATCATCAAGACGGTAGACCCCGATTTTGATAAAGAGGTTGACTTGAAGAAGTTGCTTGCCTGGGCTGACACCTTCCGCAGGCTCGGCGTCTGGGCGAATGCCGACTACCCACGTGATGCCAGGCGCGCTGTGGCCTTCGGGGCCGAAGGCATTGGTCTCTGCCGCACCGAGCATATGTTCATGGAGCAGGAACGCCTACCGATCGTGCAGAAGATGATCCTGGCGGAGACCAAGGAAGAGCGGCAGGCGGCGCT
>WNFB01002001.1_pt1 | contig 26623 bp, 24 predicted proteins | sample 5400501 | NCBI WGS metagenome assembly WNFB01 (sample SAMN13153341, study PRJNA577476) | soil metagenome | isolation source: 200 cm saprolite under Douglas fir tree site 2 hole 1 | place: USA:California | collected 2015-04-18 | reverse complement strand
CGGAGGGATGAAATGGCGAAGGAACACCACTGCCCGAACCACGGCGCCCAGCCGTGCAACGCCGCCGGCGGCACCATCCACGTCTGCCCCATCTGCTACACGCGCTGGGACGAGTTCATCCCGGAGGACAAGCCCGTCGCGACACCGCCACCGGCCAAGCCCGCCGCCGCTCCACCGGCTTCGCCCCCCGCGACGCCCGCCTGACCATGACCGTGCCGTCCCCCTCCGGACCGTCGAGGGCGGACGACGGGATTCGGGCGAGCCTCGCCGAAGTCCGCCGCGAAATCGCGTGCCGAGTCTGCCAGGGCGACATCAAGCGCTGCCGGTTAGCCATCTGTCCGTACCTCGGGCGGGTCCGCGAGTGGTTCGAGGGACGCAGGGACCTCCGGACGACGAACTTGTTTGGCGCGTCGCCTCCGAGCGCATTCGTCGGGTCGTGGGGCTACCCGAAGGTCCTGGTCGGCCCGCTCGTTCCACCCGTCCGAGACGAAGACACCTCGATCCTCGATGCGTCGGAGTCCTGGCTGGGGTACGACCTCGCGGAAATCCTCCGGTTCCAGCTCTCCCTGGTCCGCGGGAAAGCGCCGCGGCGGGTCGCGGAGGCCCGCCTGCCCGATTCGATCCTCTCGACGGTCCAGGAGGCCGCGATGGCCGCGAAGCCGATCGACACGGAGATGTGGTTCACGAAGCGACCGTCCCTCGTGAGCCCGTTCTCCGCCCGCGCGCCCCCGAGCGGCCCGAGTGCGGACCTCACGAAGGTCGACCTTGCCTCGAATCCTTCCGTCCCGCGCCGTGTCGACGACCTCGTCTCGGATACGGACATCCGCGCTGGAGAGGCCGTGTCGGATCTGTACGAACACGGGATCACGCAGAGCCACATCACGCGAATCTTCTCCGTGGGCCTCCTCGGGATGAAAGACCGCCGCAAGCTCGTCCCGACCGAATGGTCCATCACCGCCGTGGACGACATCCTCGCGAAAGGCCTCGTTCAGGAGGTGCGCACGTTTCCTTGGATCTCCGAGTTCGAGGTCACGAGCGCGAGCGGCCTCGCGAATAACGTCGCGACCCTCCTGTTCCCGCAGGCGTTCATGTTCGAGGGCCTCGAAGCGTGGAACCTCGCGGCGAGCCCGACGCCGGCCCACGACCACGAGTTCGCGGGAGGCCGGACGCGGTATCCGGACCAGATCGCCGGAGCCTACCATGCGACCCGCCTCCCGGTCCTCGAGCACCTCGCGGCCCGTCGGCGGCAGGCTGGCGCGATCGTCTTCATGGAAGTCTACGAAGATTGGGTGCCGTTGGGCGTCTGGCGGTATCGCGAGCTCGCCCGGGCCGCCCTAAAGAAGAAGCCTCTCCGATTCGCTAGCTTGAATCAGGCGGAGGCCGAACTGGGGCGACGCCTGCAATTGCCCCTGGAGAATTGGTGGCGGGCGAGCGTCTTGCGGGCGTACCTTCGCGGCCAGCGCCGGATCACGGCGTACGCGTAGGCCATGCGACCGCCGCGACGAGCTGCTGCTCGTCTACCTCTGTTTAGAGGTAGGTTTTCTGCGGCCAAGACCGTCGAGCTATGGGCGGCTCCTAGAAGGAGGTACCTCGATTTCGGTCCTCGAAACTTTCAATAACGTTCCACGTAGTGGCGCCACCATGGCACGTCGGGGGCGCAATCCGGCCGTGCGGAACCCACTTCGTCCAGATGCGCGCGCGTTCGAGGCCGCGGAGCGCGCCCTGAACGAGCATCGTGATGCGCTGCACGACGCGAAAGTGGCTCGCTACGCGACAATTGAGGACGGCCGGGACACGCTCCGGAACTACAAGCATCCCCTTTCGATCGCGGTGACGAATCGACGCACGGGACTCGAACGAGAGATGAATTCCTTGCGTCACTTCGACGCGCCACTCCAGGCCGCGAAACCATCGCGACGACGGAACCCGGTCAGCGCGACCGGCGAGGCGGTCCGAGACGGAGACGATCCGGGGAAACGATCCCACTAGGCGCGGACGTCTTGCCCCGTCGATCGAAACGGGTCGGGCCTCGGTCCAACCGGGGAGCTGACGGGCGCTAGCGACGGAGCTTCCTTTAGGGCGAAGCCCAGGAGCGCGAAGCCGAACGAAGCTCCTGCGATGAACACAAGCGGAGGAACGAACGTCCACCAGTATCCCTGGATGACGTCGAGCGAGACGATGGATTCGTAAATCATGCTGCCCCAACTTGGTATGGGTTGTCCGGATAAGCCGAAGAACGCGAGCGCGCTCTCCATCAGTACGGCGAAGGATGCCGCAAATAGGGCGCTCCCTAGGATTGTCGGAGCGACGTCTAGGAGAAAGTGGCCCAAGTCGGTAAGACGGGCCCACCCCGCAGATCGAGCTCTCGCTCGGCGGGTCGCCTCGGGGTAACGCCGAACGATCTCAGACCGGACGAACCGGACTGGGAGCGGCCAAGCGATGAGGACAATTCCAAGAACCGTCACCGACTGGATCGAATCGCGCCACGCGCCGAGCGCGAACAGGATGACGAACGGGATCCAGCTCAGGAACAGAAACAAGAATGTCGCTTCGTCGACCACCACACCCACCCAGCCGCCGACGTAGCCCAGTGCGACCGCAACGAGCACACCGAGGGCGACTGCGAGAAGGAAGGAAAACAATGCGGCCAGCAACGGCGTTTGGCCGGCGAACGCAAGGAGAGCCCAAACATCTCGGCCGAGTCGGTCGGTCCCCAAGAAGTGCTGGGCGGAAGGGGGCTGGAACGGAGTGCCGCCGCCAACGGTAGAGGTGTAAGGCCCGACCCAGAGCGAGGCCAGCGAGGAGGATCCCGCGAAGAACACGACGAGGGAGAGCCCGGCCAATCCCATCGGCCGGAGCAGTCCGGCGGCGAGCCGTCGGAGTTGATCAAGAACCGGGGCACGTCTTGGACGTGCAGCCACGAACTCTTGGACCTCGCCGGAGCGACTCAGCGCCGCAACCAAGACGTCCGCGATTGAGACGATGGCAATGAGGCCGAATGCCGTAAGCAGAAACACCCCGGACATCACAAAGAAATCGAAATAACTCAGCGACATGAGCAAGAGCGTGCCGAGACCCCGAATCCCGAACTGCGTTTCCGCCAGCAGCTCGAGGCCGAGGACCCAACCCGCAAACAACCCGATTCCGCTGAACACGGGCGGACTCGCATCGAGCCAAGAGCGGAAACGTGATTGGGAACGAGCAGGGCGGGCTCCTGGCGATCGGGCGCTCACGAAGTCCCGCGCGAAAAGGACGAACAAACCGAAGCTGGTTGCCACGACGGTGGCGACCGGTAGAAACCCGTGGTAGATTCGATCCCAGACCTGTCCCAAGGGGTCCAGAGTGGGATAGTTGATCGACGTGTCCCCACGGACCGGGAAGATCGGAAACGTAACGGCCACGACGAGCAAGAGTCCGAGGGCGAGCCCGAAGGCTGGGATTGAAATGCCCAGGAGCGAGACAGAGGCCGCGGCGGAGTCTGAGATTCGTCGGCGCCGCCGGCCGGCGAACCGCCCGAGGAGGGTCCCCGCAAGTGCCGTCAGGAAGAGAGCGACTCCGGCGAATGCAATTGTAGGCGCGAGCGCCGGCTGAATCAGGTCCCAAACACTGGCACCCGGACGGAAGGAAGTCGAGATGCCCCAGTTCCCGGAGAGTATGTTTCCGAGGAAGATCATGTAGCGGTCGAGCAGCGGACGGTCAAGTCCCCACTGACTGACCACCTGGAGTCGAAGGTTCGGGCCTCCCCCGGGAGGCCCGATGTAGCCGCCTCGAGGGGCGAGGAGACGGGCGGGGTCTCCCGGGAGCGCTTCAAGGAAGACGAAATCCAGGGAAATAGCGAGGAAGACCGCGATCGCAGCCGTCACCGCCCGGCGAACGAGGTACCGGCCAAACGGGGAGATCAGGCTGAGTCCCCTCCCGCGACGTGCCTCTTGGGACGGACCAATCGGGGCAACTGCGATGCCTCCTCGGAATAGGTAACGAGGTACTGATTATACGAACTTTCGGGACGCGGGCTACGCCAAGATTCATGTGCGCCGGGAGAGCTCGCGTTTTCGTGGACGCGGGCGCGAAGCACCTCGTCGAGCTGAAGGCGCGGTATGAAGACCTCGGCAAGGCGAGGGCGCTCCTGGCGGGTGCGGAAAAGGTCGGTGTCTTCACCCAGGTCGACACGTACTTCGCCCTTGGCGAGCGACGTCTGAAGCTCCGGGCGATCGACGGACGGAGCGACGGCCAGCTCGTGTACTACGAGCGGCCGAATGTCGGCGGCGTGAAGGAGAGCCGCGTCCTGCTCGCGTCCGTGTCGGATGCGACGACGGTCCGGGACATGCTGATCCACGTCCTTCCCGCCAAGGCGGAGGTCCGAAAGACGCGGGAAATCTACCGCTTCCAAGGCGTTCAGGTCCACCTCGACGTGGTGGCCGGTCTAGGGAAGTTCCTCGAACTCGAGAAGGTCCTCGGCGATGAGTCGGAACGGGAGGAAGCCCGGAAACACCTCGAGTCCCTGCGGGCCTACTTCCAGATTCCGGATGAGGACCTCATGGCCTCGTCGTACAGCGACTTCTTTGAGTCGGACTAAGGATCACTCGACCTCGAACTTCCGGACCTTCTCGTTCCGCCGGAGCGCGTCCAACAACCCGGCGACGTCGCCCGGCTTGAGACGCACCTGCGCGGTCACGCTGACCTGGTGCGCCTCCTTGTCCACGTGGATCCGCTCGAACCGAGCGAATGAGGGCGGGAGCATGCCATCGAGGTCCTGTGCGCTCAGCGGGTTCGCGATCGTCAGATGGACGAGCTTCGCGTGGGAGCCGAAGCCCTTGCCTTCGAGGAAACGGTCCGTGAGGACGACGGCCCAGACGACCGCGTAATTCACGACCACGAGGAGGTACAGGCCCGCGCCCGCGGCGACTCCGAGCGCCGCCATTGCCCACACGAGTGCGGCCGTCGTGAAGCCGAACACCCGGTCGTTGCTGCGGATTAGCGCGCCGGCCCCGAGGAAGCCAATCCCTGTAATCACACCGCCGAGGAGAGGCAGCGGGTTGTCCTGCTCAATGGTGATCGCGAGGATCGCCAGGGTCGCGGCGCCCATGGAAACGAAGATGAACGTGCCGAAGCCGACCGGCTTCCGATGGAGCTGTCGCTCGAGGCCTACCGAAAACGAAAGGCCGAACACGAACAGGAGCCGGAGGACGACTTCAGTCGGATCGATCATCGAGGAGCGGGCCCCTCCCGACGGTGCATCCCATCAGGGCGACCTCATCGGGGAGAGGCCTATTTCTCGTTTTTCTCAAGACGGGAGCCGCGACGTGTCAACCGAATGCTGGCAGGCTTCGCACCCTTTTCGGCGGTGGCGAACCGCGCACGGGAGGCACACCATGCGATGGCACGACCAGCAGATGCGACCGCCGATCGGTGGACGGTCGCCGGGGCCGCCCGAATGAACGGTCCCGCAGCAGCCGCACCGCCACTCGACGATTTCGCGGGAAGGGATCGAGGGCACGAGAATCAAGGCCGGACCAACGGCGAATCGAGCGTCGGGAGGTCCATCAGTGCGTCCTCCCGGAGTCCGAGGCCGTTCATCGCGGTCTCCTGGAGGATCTGCGCGTGGATCCGCTCCCGCGGGTCCTTCGGCATCACGGCAGGGGCGGCGAACATCGGCTGCTTGCCGCCGTTCAAGAGGTCGCGGTAGTACGGCATCCATGCGGACAGGATCTCCCGCGGGTTGACGAACGCCTGCGTCGCGTAGTACTGGTACCACGCGCACTGGATGTCGCACGCCGCCATGCGTTGGCGGCGCTCGTGCCCGTCCGGAGACTCAAGGTACGTCATCAGGTCCGAATCGATCAAGTTGATCGTCTTCTCCTCGAGGACCCGGCACGGGTACCAGAGGAAGCCGTCCGCGTCGACGATGATCGAGGACGAGTCACAGCCGTGGTCCCACGTGATCCGCTTGAAGTAGCTGTCCGGCGAAATGATGACGCCGGGATACTTCTTCTTGATCTCGAGGCCGACGCGGCTCATCTGCCACAGGTCCGGAAGGTGGTCTTTCGTGTTCTTCAAGTGGACCGCGCACATCACGACCGCCTTGACCCCGGCGTCTTGACACCGTCGGATCTTCTGCTCCAGCGCCCCGATGTCGTTCTTCGTCACGACGATCTGCACCGTGACAATCGAGCCCCACTTCGTGTACTCCTCGAGCTCGTCGTACATGTCGAGGTTCTTGTGCCCCTCGTCGATCGAGATGTGCAGGAAATCGATGTACTTCCCGTACTCCGCCATCGGGTACCGCTGCTGCATGTCCCGCTCGGACGTCGTGAAAAGCAGGTACCACGGCTTCTGATACTGGTACCGCAGGATCTCCTCAATGTCGTCGCGGACAAGTGGGTCGCCGCCTTCGAAGCTGCACACGATCACGGAGGACCGACCGAGGTTGTCCAGGATCGCCTTGACGTCCTCGGTGGGCATGTCCTTCCAGCGGTTCTTGACGTGCCAGCAGTTGCAGAAGGAACAGGTGAAGTTGCACCGGCGCGTGAGTTTGAAGGAACAGTAGAATGGATAGATCGCCTCCCGGGCCATCTTGTTCCGGAGGATTTGGCCCGCGACCTCAAGGAACCGCTTCTTCGGGAGCTTCCTCATGGCCCGTCGTCGCCACCATGGGGCTCTGCCGGATAATCCTTTCCCAGCCGGGCCTGGAGGCGGCCCTGGAGACCGACGAACAGCGCGAGCGCAAGGGCCGTCGCGGCGATCATCACGGTCGGCGCGTACAGCGCGTACTCGAGCGCCGCCGGGAGTGGCGCGATAAGGAGGGAATAGACGATCGGCGGCAGGCGGAAGAAGAGCACGATCAGCGGGAAGAAGAGGATGGCGACGGCGACCGTCCGAAACAGATCGCCTCCGCGTCGCCCGTACGCGTCCATCGCATCGAGGGCGGCGTACGCGAGAGAACTGAGAAGGCCCAGGAGAGCGAGAAGGGTCGGGACCGCGCCCGCGGTGAGCAACGAGATGCCGCCGAACACCGCGGCAAGGGCCAGCGCGGCGCCCTCGGTTGCGGTTGAAGGATTCAGGCGGACGATTCGCTGCGCGAGGACCGCGAGGGTTGGCGCGAGGATCAGCAAGGCCCCGGCCAGGGTCAGGAGGAGCGGTCCCTGCACCTGGAGGCGCAGCGCCAGGGAGTAGTAGAACGCCACAGAGAGTGCGGAGAGCGGCAGGGCCAGGAGAAATCCGGGAAGGAGCGCACGGGGGCGAGGCGCCATGCTTTTGGGGATCGGTGTGCCGCGAATCGCCCACGTCGAGACGACGAGGAGGACCGCCAGGCCGGTGAAGGTCGGTAAGTCGAATCCACCGAGGAAACCGAGGGCGACTCCGAATGTCAATCCCGTAAGGATTTCGGAAACGTGGGCTGGACGGCGGGCGAGGGACGTCTCGACAACCAGGAGCGTGCCGACGAGGGCCAGTGGGAATGCGGCGCTCGTCCGGATCGCGAGAGCAATGAAGGCGAGATCCAGGAGGGCCGCCGCAACGGGTGCGCGGTCTGGGTAGGCCCGGCCGAGGAATCGTTGGAGGGGGCGATGGATACCCGCGACGCCGATTCCGATCAGGATCATCGGATATGTCCAGAAATTCTGTTCGAGGGCCTCTCGGAGCGCGAAGGTGAGCAGGGCCACCGCCATGGCGACGAGGAGCACGACGCCGGGACGGATCGTTCCGCTGGGTGACCGTTCGGACCCAGAGGAGCGCTGGGCGAGGAACGCGATCACGCCCGCGGCGAGGATCACCAGGAGGGAAGCAACGACCGCTTCCGCGGCGGAGACCCCTCGGAGGTCTTCGAGCGCGAGGTAGCTAGCGTATGCCGCGGAGTTCGTGTCTCCGGCCGCGAGGAATGCATCCGCGTCCCGCAAGTGCCTGCGGGCCGAGTCGAACGCGGACCCGAAAAGCAACGGCGCAAACGGATTTCCTTCAGAAGCCGCAAGCTGCGCCTTTGCGGACCGGACGAAATCCTGTCGCAGGAGTCCGAAGAACTCAGTGGGCGTGACCACCTCCAGGTTGCCCGGCAGCTGCCCGGCGATCGCAGTTACGAGCGTCTGTGCGTCTTGGAGATTGAATCGGAAGGTGTAGACGGTCAGCCAGATGAAGTGTGGGCCGTTGTCCCACGTGGCAATCGCCGGGCCGAGTTTGCCTAGTACATTCTCATTCGTGGTCCAGAAATGCGTCGAGCGGGCGACCGGCGCGACCGCCGACGACCCGGCTTGCATCCACAGGTCTCGGGTTTTCGGCTGGTCGTCATAATCCAAGACGATGCCCTCGGGTCGGACTCCGTCGACGTACGCCGAGAGGGTCGCGGCGGAATACGGAATCTCCGAGGCGGGGAAGGCGTTCAGAAGCCACAGGATGTGCATGTCCGCGGCGTCTAGGTAGCGCTTCGAGAAGTTTACGAACGGCGCGAGGTCACCGGACCCTGTGTAATCGGGATACAGGTAGCCCGCGCCACTCGGAGCCGCGATGAACTGATCGAGCGGACTTGCGGTTTCGTAATACAGATCGAGCAGCGGCGGCGCGAGGTCCACGAGAAGCGGGTTCAGACTCCAGGCGAGCGGCATCGTCCCGCGAAGGGTTTCGGACCAGCGGTCCCGCATGAGGCCAGCGGCGAAGTCGAGGTTGTCGCCGTCCGGCACCGCGACCACGACGTACGTCTTGTTCTCCAGGACCTTCGGCGCGGCGGGCGGTGCGATTTGGCGATGGGTCTCGTTCCGTCCGAGGGCGGTGAGGACCGAGAGGTTCGGAACATCCTGGACGCCGACAACAAACTTTCCCTGACCGGAAGCCATCTGGACGAAGGAGTTCTCCTCCGTCAACGTGGGACTCGGGAACCAACCGAGGATCGGGATTCCCCGGGGGGTCGCCTCGAGGATTCGCATCGTCGCGGCGGTGTCGAACGGAGACGCGAGCGCCCCCTGCGGATGATAGAAAACGAAAGTCTTCGTTGCGTACAGGTAGTCGCGAATCGCCCAACGATCAGGAGGAAGGATCGCCAAGAGGGTCGTCGAGGCCGCGGGATACAGATCCCGCAGCGCACGGTCGTACGCCCCGATTGCGTCGAGGGAGGACCATTTGCTGCGGGCGTAGTCGAGTAAGATCGGAAGTCCGTACGATTGGTTCATCCATGCGGCGAGGTCCGGGCCCACTAGGAGCGCGTTGTGCTCTGCCGCGATCATGGTGCCAATGTCGATGGATTCCGGCCGCGACGGATCGAACACGACAACGCCCCCCGAAGCCCGCCGTGCATATGCGTCGATTGCGGCTTGGGCGGAGACGTTGTCATGCGTGACGTTGAATCGGGTGGCGAGATACGACAGCATCGCGGACGTGTTTCCTGCGACGCCGGTCACGTTCAGGTACAGCTCCACGCCGGCTCGATTCACGAGGCCTTGGAGCGAGGTCAACAGCAATCGCAGGGAGAGGTTCGCGTTGGGATCGACGGTGACCGCGTGGAGGATTGGTCCCATCGTGAACTGCGGGAACGGACTCACTCCCGGCGGGAGGCGGGGCTGCCCCGCGGAGCCCATTGACTCGGCGGGCCAAAGGAGGTTCGCCGCGAGCACCACGACGAACAAGGCGGCTAGCACGCCCACTGCAATCCCGGAGGATCGAAGCCCCGAACCATCCGGACTCCGAGTGATTTGAATCCCTCGAGTCGTCGACGGCCGTCGACGCAACGGCCGCAAGCGACGGAGGTGCAATATCCTTTCCCTCCGTGAGACCGACGCCTGCTCCCGAACAGTTTCACGCACCTCCGGGACTCGGGACTTAACGTGGGCATTGTCTCCTGGGATTCCCATGGACGACCTGCTCGGTGTCCTCGTCCCCTCCCCGCGGGACACGTTCCGAATCCGCGAGACCACGGTCCGCCAGGCTCTCCGTGCAGATCCGTTGCCTTGGCTCGACTACTCCTTCAATCCATACGTCGGATGCTACCATGGTTGCCTCTTCTGCTATGTCCCGCGACTCCTGCAGATCGACCGGTCGGAATGGGGAGCCTCCGTCGTCGTGAAGCGAAACGCCGCGAGCGTGCTCGCAAAGGAAATCCGGAAGGTCCCGAGAGGACTCGTTGCGATTTCGACCGCGACGGATCCGTACCAGTTCGTCGAGGGGAAATACCGAATCACGCGTCATGCGTTGGAAGTTCTCCTCCGTGCGCAATGGCCCGTGTCCGTGCTTTCGCGGTCCCCGCTCATGCTCCGGGACCTCGACCTCTTCCGGCAGTTCGACGAAATCGAGGTGGGCATGTCCGTGCCGACCGTCGATGATCGGGCGCGGGCCCTCCTTGAGCCCTGGGCTCCGCCAATCGAGGCTCGACTGCGGTGTCTCCGACAACTGGCGGACGCAGGCCTGACGACCTTCGTGTCGTTCGCCCCGGCCTACCCGCCAACGGGCGGCGTGACGCCCGAGGGAATCGCAGAGGCGTTCTCGGATGCCGGGGTCACCAAGATGTTTACCAGGACCCTGGACGGGAGATGGGGTGCTCGCGAGGCAATCGAAACCGCGGTCCGAGCGAGTGAACTCCGGGAGGAACTCTCGCGGATCGGAGATCCAGAAGACATGACCGCGTTCATTCGAGCCCTCGGGGAATCGTGCCAAGCGCGGGGAATCTCGTTTCGGGGCGCGAGCGAGTTTCGTGTCGAAGAGGGATCTGCCGGCCGGCCGAGCTGACCTCGTCGGCCTTCAGTTCAAGGTCGCTCCGCATGGAACAGACTCGCCGCGCCGCATCCGCCTTTGCACTCGCCATCGGTATGCGTCACCCTACCAAGTAGGAAACATTAAGACGGCTGCTGGAGATGGGTTACATGAGGAGGGCACGCTTGCGTAGCCGACTCGCGACCTCGATCACCATCGTTGCGATCGTCGCCGTTTCCGTCTTGCCTTTGCTGACGCTCGCGGGTCCGATTCCGTACGGCCACTCTTGGGGCACGAACGATAACGAGCGCGCGACCGCGGTCGTCGTCGACGGGGCCGGGGACGTCTTCATTGCAGGCAACCAGCAGAATCTGACCACGTTCGAACAGCGAGGGTTCGTCGCGAAGTTCGGCCCATCCGGGAATCTCCTGTGGAACCGCGTGTTCCCGTTCGATGTCAACACGAGCGTCGACCTGTCTCTCGCCACGGGCGGGGACGTCTACGCCCTCGGAATGAAGACCACGAGCTTTTCGGTCCCCGCGCCCAACGGGACCTACAACGTGTCGATCCCGGCCTCGTTCGTCGCGCGGATCTCGGCCGACGGATCCCTCGTGTTTGCCGAGAACATCACGGAGATCGTCTACCCGCAGCGGATCGCCACGGACCCGCTCACGGAGGGATTCGTCGTCGTGGGACGCGGGTCCTCCTACGCGAACGGGATCGTTGCGGCTTTCACATCGAACGGCTCCCTTCGCTGGGTGCAGGCGTCCGGGACCGCGGCCGGACCGGCAGCGATCGCGGTCGATGGCGCCGGCCGGTCGTTCGTCCTCTTCGATCGGTTCAACGGGAACTCCGCCGTCGATGCTTTCGATACGAACGGCACGTTGCTGGGCCAGAGCGTCATCGGCTCCTACTACACCACCCCCGTCTACCCGAGTGACCTCATCGCGACCGCGAGCGGTCCGCTCGTCCTCGGATACACATCCGGCGGCATCTTCCTGAGCCAGCTTTCGTCGAGCCTGAGCGCCTCGTGGACGATGACGATCCAAGGAATCGGCTGGAACGATTTTCCGGTGCGGGCCATCGAGTTGAGTGACGGCAGCATCGAGGTCCTGACCCTATCGAGCTCTCAAGCCAACTCCACGTACGCATCGAACGTGTACCACCTCTCGTCCGCGGGTGCCGTCCTGGACGGCTCCTCCTACCTGAGCCCGGCAAGCGGCCAAGGCTTGGGCCCGGGCTTTGTGATCTACGCGGGGGCCGCGATGCCGAACGGTGCGTTCGTCTTCGCCGGCCTGACCTTGGGTCCGTCGCCGCAGACCTCGTCGCCGGTGAACCTGTCAACCGGATCCGTTTCCGTCTCGTGGAGCGGCGACAGCCTCGGATGGTCCGCACAAAACCTCACCCTCCATCCCATCACGGACGGCCTCCTGGACCCGGCCGTGCCCGTGGACAACTTCAGCGAGACCGCGGCGTACCAGGCTTGGTGGGGGGTAACGAACCTCCCCGCGAGCAAGCTCCTGGTCAGCATCTCGACGAAGCAGTCGAACAGCTCCTCGCCGACGATCACGTTCAGCGCGTCCGTCAGCGGGGGCCACCGTCCGTACAACTTTACGTGGTCCTTCGGAGACGGGACGTTCGGCACCGGGTCATCCACGACTCATACCTATCCCGGCGCGGGACGATATTTGGCGCAGGTGACGGTGGAGGACTCCGGCGGGCTGACGGGCTATGGCTCGACCCTGATCACAGTGACCGGTCCTCCCGTCATCCTCTCGATCCAGCAATATCCCTCTACCCCCTATGCGGGCGACTACGTGAGCTTCTACGCGAACGCGTTGGACCCGGACGGCGGCGCCATCACGTCGTACGCCTGGAACTGGGGAGACGGTTCCTCCGATTCGACGCCGTACAACGGCGTCTCCCACATCTACCGCTCGCCGGGCAACTACACGATGACCTTGACCGTGACCGACAGCGACCAAGGGCTCACCGCGTTGGCATCCCGCATCGTGCGGGTCCTCCAACGGCCGGACGCCCCGCCGGTCGCGAGTTTCTTCGTCGGGAACCGGCCCACGGTGGGATCCCCGACTTATTTCTACGCGTACTATTCGTACGACCCCGATGGCTACATCACGGAGTACCGATGGTCGTTCGGGGACGGGGCGACGTTCAACTCGACGGACTACTTCGCGTCCCACGTGTACGCCGCGGCGGGTAACTACACGGTGTCTCTGACCGTCGTCGACAACGCCGGGCTCACGGGCACGCAGAATCAGACGCTCCAGGTCCAGCCGGATCTCCCGCCCGTCGCGGAGTTCTTCTGGTATCCGCAGGTGCCCTTCGTGAACTCGACCGTGTTCTTCAACGCGGGATATCAGTCGTACGACCCCGACGGATACATCGTCTCGTGGCAGTGGGACTTCGGTGACGGGAGCGGGAGCGGAGGCAACGGCACCGGCAACTTCACCGGCGGCACACCGTACCCGACGCACGTGTACGCGGCCTTCGGATCGTACCTTGTGCGGCTCGTGGTCACGGACAACGCCGGCCTCAACGCGACCGCGAACCACACCGTGTATGTGAACGCCCCACCGGTGGCGGTCATCACCCCGTCGCGGTCTGTCGGGAAGGTCGGCACGCCGATCATCTTCAGCGCGAACGCCTCCCACGATCCGGACGACCGCATCACTTCGTACGCGTGGCACTTCTCCGACGGGTCGACGTCGCCGGGCTCCTGGGTCGTCCATGTCTTCGCGAGCCCCGGTCAGTACGACGTCACCTTGGTCGTGACGGACGTCTACAATGCGACCGGCTTCGCGGACCTCTCGTACTCCGTCATCCTGCCGAAGTCCCCGGTCAGCGTGATGGCCTGGAGTCCCTCCCGGCCGCTCGTCGGCCAGACCGTCACGTTCAACGCATCGAACTCGCTCGACCCGGACGGCGCGATCACGACGTATATCTGGGAATTCGGAGACGGGACGGTGGGTCGAGGGCTCACCGCCAGCCACAATTACACGGACGCGGGCACATACACGATCGAGCTCGTCGTGGTCGACGAGGATGGCTTCTCGGATCGCGACGTGCAGACGATCACGGTCCTGGCCCGTTCGAAGGGCGCGGTCCTGGCAGCGGGCTCCGGCACGCCAATCGAGGGGGCTCAGATCACGTTGACCCAAGGCGGGATGATCGAGCTCGAGACGAGCACAGCGGCCGATGGGACCTTCTCGCTCGAGCACCTCGCCCCAGGAGCATACGCGATCACGATCCGGAAAGAGGGCTACCAGCCCTACCAGGGGACGCTCGTCTGGGACGGTCTCAACGGCGACCTGGGCATTTGGCGCCTCACTTCGCTCGCGGCGCAAGGGAGTGGCCTCCGCGTCGAGCCGATCTGGATGGTTGGCATCGTGGCGATTGTGGCGAGCCTGATCGGAGTGGCCCTCTACCGAGCCCGCACGAGGAACGCCCGCAAGCCTCGCGGAAAGCGATAGGGAATCGCCTCCCGCATCGGGCGAACTCAGGGACACCAACGCGGGCCCTTAACCGAGCTCCAAAAAGCTTTTCCACAGAATCACGACTGTTCCGGGCGCTACAGGGTATCGAGGAAGTTCTCGCCCCTTCCGGGATGGTTCGCTGTGCCGCGCGTCGTGATCATTGGGGATCGTGGATCCGGGAAGACGACGTTCCTCGGCCTGCTCTACGCGGCGCAGGTGAAATCCGGCACGGATGCGGCGGATGACTTCCGGTTTCACGTGACCTACGAATCCCTCGATGAAATCGCCGAGGTCTTCCAGCAGCTGATGTCCGGGAGCTTTCCGGATGCGGCCTCGAAAGAGGGGATCCACGAGATCCGCTTCCACCTCAGCTACGGGAGGGCCGGTGGCTTCCTGTCGCGCTTCCGTTCCCGAGGCTCCGCTCCCGGTGACGCCGCCTCGTTTCACTTCATTCTCCTTAGGAATCTCGACGACGAACTGTCCCCATTTCGGAGAGGCGCCACCGGCACCAACGGCAAGTTGAGAGACGTCCTCGAGAGCGATGCGATCGCGATCTTGGTGGACAGCACGAGACTCGCCGTCAGCGACGAAGACCGCGCAGCTGGTTCGATGGAGAAATACGACACCGCGGTGGAATCGCTCCTGTCCACGATCCAACGGTCGCGAACCCGCGACGGCCGCAGCGTCCTCTCTCCGATTTTCGTGCTCTCCAAATTTGACTCCGTACGGCCTGAGGCGCTGCACGCGGCCGATGTCGACAGCGATCCTCCGCCAGTCGGCAAACCCGGACCAAGGGCCGCGTATGCCCGAGCGCTCTTGGGCTTCAACCTGCCGAAGACGATGGCGAAAATCGGAGTCCGGGAACCTCGAGGGTTGAGGTTCGCCGCGCCCTCGTGCTTCTTCAGCTGGGTGCACACCGAACGGGGAGCTCCTGGCCGCGCCGCGAAGGTTCGGCTTCGTCGCAGCGGGGCGGTGGGATGGGAGCCAGACTATTCGAAAGACGAGTACCTAGCTTTGCTGGAATCCCTCCGAAACATCGCGACGCACGCGGTCCCGTGAAGCGCGGTCGTCGCGAGGATGATAACGTTGTGGTTAGGATTAAGTATGGTCATGGGGTGATGCACTCGATATGCCCTGCGCACTCTTGGGAGACCGAGCCTCAGGGAAGACGACGTTCCTCGGCCTGCTCTACGCGGCCCAGGTGAGGTACGGAACGGGCGTGCAGGACGACTTCCGTTTCCATGCCCCGATGGCATCGCTCGGCATGATGTCCGCCGTCTACGAAGGCATGAAGGACGGACGGTTCCCGAGCGCCACCCTAAAGGAAGAGATCACCGAACTCGGCTTCATCTTCGGTTACCTCCGAAAAATCGTGGGCAAGTTGCCCTACTACATCCGGCAGCAGAACTGGGCGCACCCGTTCTCGACCCTCCGGTTCTCCGCCTACGACGTGTCGGGCGAAGACATCGAAGAGTTCATCGACACCGGGATCGCGTCCCGGCCGCTGATTCAACAGCTCCTGAAGAGCGTCGTCGTCGGGGTCTTGGTCGACTGCAGCAAGATGACGACCGAAATCGATACGCCGGTCTACAAGAAAATGCTACGGTACGACAGCACGGTCGCGAAGTTGATCGTTGCCTTCCAGACCTACAAGAAGCAAGAGTACGACCGGCTGAAGGATTCCGGAATCCATCCGGAGCCACCGAGGATTTACCCCGTCTTTGTCATGTCGAAGTTCGATACCCTCCACGATGACGTCCTCGCGCGGTTGGGCTTGCATCGGGGATTCCCCGAGGGCAAACGTCAAAGGAAGGAGTATGCGGAGGCGTTGCTCCGAGTCTTCGTCCCGCAAACCCTGTCGCAAATTCGCGGCGGCAAGGTCGCGGGGGTCAGCATGGACAAGGCGGCGTACTTCCTCAGCTGGGTCCGCACGGAAACCCAGGAAGGCATGGACCCCGTCGGGCAGCCGCGGATCGTCCGGACCGGATTTGCTCCGGAAGGCGGAGGCGAACCCGATTTCTCCTACGACGAGTACGTGAACTTCATCGAACACTTCCGGGAGATCGCCCACAAGATCCCCGACGAAATCCTTGAAGCGGAGAAGTTCGCAGATCAGGCTGTGGTCCGGTCAGCCTAGTTGGCTGCACCATGGGAACCGCGGAATCCGGTCGAGGGACGGATGGAGACCCCGTCGAATTCGACCACTGGATGTATGGGGTCGTCCCGGGCGTTGGGTACAGCACGAAGGCATTTTCTCGCGGCCTGGACGCGGGCCTGTACGATCCCTACCTCCGCGGACACTACACGCCGATCCGGGCCGCCATCGCCCAATCCAGTGACGACCCAATCGATCTGCATATGATGCACCCCGTCCGCACCGGGAGGGAACTCCTGCTCTCCCGTATCACGCGAGGACCTCCGGACGAGGCGGGGCGACCGACCTTCGCGAACCACACTGTCGTCGCAAGGGTGGAGGTCCTCCGGTCCGGTCGGGTCACACTCGACGCGGTCTACGCTGCAATCAGCGAGTTCGATCGAAAAGCCCCCGATGCACTCGGAGAGGTGGCGCCTCTCAAGATCCGGACGCGTCCCGAGGAAGAGGGTCCCCCGCATTTCGGCTCGGGGATCCACCGACATCTCACATTCCCCGCCCTCGAAACGCTCGCGACGCGCATCATGTCGGATCCGACGAGCCGGACCCTCCTCCTATGCAGGAACACGACGCCGGAGGCGCGCAACGCGACCCTGCACCTGATCGTCGAGCTGTTGGGATGGGCCTGCGGACTTCCGCTCCTCACCGCGATCAGTGAGGCCCCGAGGGCTTCCGCGCTCAACTTCTTCAACCTCGTGGTCGCACCGAGGGGCGTCCGGGCCGATTCGAGCTGGGCGATTCTCGAGAGCGCTCTCTCCGAGTCCGTCTTGCCCCGCGTCCTCGATCGAGACGACGTCTACCAAGTGCTGACCGCGACCGTCCGTCAGTCTCCGGACTTGGCGGAGGCGCGATAGGTCCGCGCGCGCCCATCCGCAACCTCACGGACGACGGTCCACCCGTGACCGAGGTTCCAATGACCGTCTTTGGACCGAAGGTCCGCGTGCCCTTTGTCGGGATGATCGAGCTCGGCTTCGAGGTAGTCGGCGTCCGTGTCCACCTCGGGGACCAGGGAGCCGTCCACGAGGAGCTGACAGAGCAGCGCGAGCCCGCTCGGTTTTCCTTTCCAGTGAACGGCCAGAAACGCCTTACGCCCCGGGGAATCCGTCAACAAGAGCTGGAGGCGGAAGCGGCCTCGGTCGCCGCGCTCTCGGGGCCACCGTGCTCCTTCGACGAGCGGGCCGGCCCCTGGACCAGGTCGTAGGTCGCCGCGTCGTCCGAGGTCTTCGGAGCCACTACCCGGATCGCCAAGGCGCTCATCCCCGGGTGGAAGCGTGGATCCAGGACCGTGAGGATTCCGGCGACGTCCTGGGGAAAGAGCTCCACCAACGTCATGTTCACTTCCTGCGACCCGGTCCGTCGGCCCAGATCGCTGAGGCGCTCGAGGGGGAGCGATTCGCCGCCGTTGCGACCGCACGCCGCGAGGTCGTCGAGGTACGCCTGCGCGACTTGTTGCGTGAGACGCGGCCGCTTAGAGCCCAACGCGAACTGCATCATGCTCGCCACCATCGCGGAGCCTCGAAAAAGCCCGTTGACTCCGGCGCGAAGAAACGCCATGGTCCCGCTCGCTTGGACGCACTCATTGATCAGAAGCGTCAGCCGCACGGAGAGCTTCCGACTCAGCCGGCCGCCCGGCACCCTCGATTCGTAAAAGATTCCGCCCAACCGGAGCGGCATATACTCTGCCCAATTCGGATCCGTCGGGCTCCGCCGGTACCAGTCCAGCGTCTTCTTGCGCAGGATCGCGCTAACCAGGAGGGGGTCCTCGGTTTCGGCGCGGACGCGCGGCAACAGCGCCTGCGCCGTCCGGAAGACTTCGCGCAGGACCCGTTTGTCTCCGCGCGCCTCGACCACGAGGGCCGGCAACTCGATCGAGTTGATCGCCTCGAGGTCGAACTTCTCCTCGGGGTTCATGAGCAGGAACGCAGCGACCGCACTCGGCTTCGAGACGGCGCTTGCACGACCTTGAGGCGTTCCTTTGGAGGCGTCCGCTAGCTTCTTGCCTGACTCCGACGTCGGCGAGACAAGGGCCAGGAGCACCGCTGACGGCACGGAGGGCAGTTGTCCCATAGAACGTTCGTACCCACCCGCGCCAGGTTCGATAAATCCGTTGCTGGCGATTATCGTCCGTGATAGTTGGCTGATTGGCTGTCCATCCGGCCGAGCTCCCAGGACAGCGCCTTGGAATCCGACTGCGGCCACCTCGAAATCTCACGTTTGAGTGGATGATATCCTTAATAGACGAGTCGGTACTCGGACGGCTAATCTCTCCGGTTTGGAACCAATGTCGGAAGCCCAAACGACCGCGAAGAGCCTGAAATTTCGTCTCGCCTTGTACGGCCTGTTTCTTCTTTGCGGATTTTCTGTCTTGGCTATTTCCTATGTCTCCCCCGAACTTTCCGTCGGCTCCGCCACCCTGATCGCGTTATTTTTCCTGGCGGCCTGGGCTTCGAATCGAAGTTCGCGTTTCAGAACCTACTGGAAGGTCCCTTTTGCGTTCTTCGTTTCTCTTTCGTGTGGTTCACTAGGCATACAATTCTTGACAGCGCTCTGGTGCAGCCACTCTACAAGACGCTCAACGGCAATGTCATCGCGCAACTGATTGACTCGGCCGTGGTCGTGACTCCAATCATACTGCTGACCCTGGCCGCTGGGGACAAGTTATCTTCGATCTTTCTCCAGAGAGGGAACCTCAAATTGGGATTGGTCGTTGGACTAATTGTGTTCATCGTGTTCCTCCTGGTATCGGGCCTTGTGGCCGTGCAATTAGCGGGAATGAGCCCGGGTGGTTTTCTTCTCCTCACTCCGTATCTGCTCGTATTGGCACTGGCGAACGGGTTCAAAGAAGAACTTTGGTTTCGCGGGCTATTCTTGAACAAGTACGAGCCTCTGCTCGGACTCCGGTTCTCAAATCTCCTGCAGGCCTCGATCTTCGCAGCGAGCCTGATAGAGGCGGAGTTCGCCCCGGTTCTTGTTGGCATCGTGCTCGTGTCTTTCGTTCTCGGCTTGGGATTGGGTTACCTGATGCGGAGGACAGGAAGCATACTCGGTCCTTCCCTGTGCGAGGCGGGCTCCGTGATTCCCATCTTTCTGATCGCAATTTCTTCGATAAAGGCGTAAGGTAATCTTATGACGTACGACGAGCATCAGCGAGACCGGACCGATCGCTTAAGCGCCGGTCCACACTTCGAGGGGGGGAGAAAACGATGGTCGCCCAGGCGCCAGCTCACGAGAATACGATGAAAGCGATTGTCCGAGACAGGTACGGCTCACCAGATGTCCTCGAACTCCGAGAGATTGAGAAGCCGGCCGTCGAGGACGATCACGTGCTTGTACGCGTTCATGCGGCCTCCGTCAATGCGGGTGACTGGCACGCGATGAGAGGCCGGCCGTACATCATCCGCCCGATGGTGGGCGGCCTGTTCAAACCCAAGAACGCGGTTCTGGGATCGGACTTGGCCGGGCGCGTCGAAGCGGTCGGCAGCAACGTGACCGAGTTTCAACCCGGAGATGACGTCTTCGGCATGAGCATACAGACCTTTGCCGAGTATGTCTCCGTTCGCAACATTGGAATCGTCCGGAAGCCAGCCAACCTAACGTTCGCGCAAGCGGCCGCGGTACCTGTGGCGGGAAGCACCGCCGTGCAGGGTCTGCGTGACAAAGGACGGATTCGGCCTGGGCAGAAAGTCCTGATTAACGGTGCGTCGGGAGGCGTCGGCACATTCGCCGTCCAAGTCGCCAAGTCGTTCGGAGCGGAGGTGACCGGCGTGTGCAGTCCGAAGAACGTGGACATGGTCCGCTCGATCGGAGCAGACCGGGTCATCGATTACACCCGGGAGGACTTCACGCGAGATGGTCACCGTTACGACCTGATCTTCGACGTGGCTGGGAACCATTCATTTTCAGAGTGCAGGCGAGCGATGAACCCGAACGCGACCCTCGTAATGGCCGGACAATCGGGCCGCAAGAAAATATCGATTCTCCCCTTGCTCACGGCGCCCCTGGTATCGCGCCTCAGGAGGAGGCAGAGGCTGGTTTCGTTCATCGCGAAGCGCAACAAGGAGGATCTGACTCTTCTGAAGGAGCTCATGGAAGCCGGGAAGGTCACGCCGGTCGTTGATCGGCAATACCCGTTAAGTGAGGTCCCCGCGGCGTTACGTTATCTGGGAGAGGGACACGCTCGAGGAAAGATCGTCATCACCGTGTGATATTCGGACAGGGCCAAGCGAGCCAGGAGAACGGGCGACGATCCACCGTGGCGGTCGGTGAGATGTGCAGGGTCCGAACCTCCCGATCGCGGGGCATACTTCAAGTCTGACGAAAGAGTGTCGTAATTTCTCCGTCCGAGAAGGAGGCCGGAGTGGACGTTAATGTCCGGAGGAGAGACCTATGAGGAAGCTTGTGGTCGCCACCTTGTGACCCTTGACGGGGTGATGCAAGGGCCGGGCGGACCGGACGAAGATCGCGATGGCGGCTTCGAGCGTGGCGGTTGGTCGGTGAAATACTGGGACGATTCGATGGGCAAGATAGTCATCGAGCAGATGCAGGAACCCGACGCGCTGCTGCTGGGCCGCAAGACGTACGAAATCTTTGCCGCGCACTGGCCTCGCGTCACGGATCCCTCCGATCCGGTTGCAACGAAGCTGAACAGTATGCGAAAATATGTCGCCTCTCGGACGCTTCGTAAACTGGATTGGCACAATTCGACCTTGCTGCCCGGGGATGCCGCGACGGCCGTCGCGCGACTCAAAGAGCAGCCCGGAGGGGTCCAAGTGGCGGGGAGCTCGAACCTGATCCAGACGTTGTTGAAACACGACCTCATCGACGAGTTTCGGCTGTGGGTCTTTCCCGTCATTGTTGGCCCCGGCAAGCGCCTGTTCGGCGGCGGGACGATCCCCGGGGCCCTGCGGCTTGTGGATACGAAGGCGTCGACCACAGGCGTCGTCATCCAGCGTTACGAAAGGGCCGGTAGACTCGAGCAGGGGACCTTCGAGGTGGACCAGCGGGGCAGGTCCGCGGCGCTCTGGGAAGACAAGTCGTGAGTCGCCACGCTCTCGAAGTCCGCGTCGATGACTTCGGCTTGCTCGCGGCGCGATCTCCGACTACCGGCGGTCGGGCATGAAAACCGGGCAGGGATGCTCCCGACCGAATCTGAACCAGAGCGATTTTCTCCAGCCGTGCACCAATCGGGCGGTTTGAACGGCTTCGCGGTTCGAGCGGAACTCGGCGACGCGCCTCGGTCCCGTGAATCGTCTTATAGCTTGCGGCTGTTCGCGCATTCAACTGGTTACGGTGAGAACATGAGCGACTGGATCACAATGCGGCGGTTCCACGAGTCCAAGGGCGTCGAGGATTGGCGTGTGGTGGGCGAAGGGGCGTGCGCGTACTTCCGCACCGCGTCGTTCGCGGCCGGCACCCGGCTCGTGAACGCAATCAACGAGCTGGCCGGCCTCGAGGACCATTACCCGGACGTTGACCTGCGGCACGAGGGCGTGATCGTGCGGCTGATGACGGTCGCGGCCGACTACTATGGACTGAGCGAGCGCGACCTCGAGCTGGCTCGGAAGATCTCGGCGATCGCGGGCAAGCTGGGCGTCCCCGCCGAGCCCGCGATGGTGCAGACGGTCCTCATCACGATCGACGCATTTGACATCCCCAAGGTGAAGCCGTTCTGGCGTGCCGTGCTTGGTTACCAGGACCGCGAGGACAGCCCCGAGGACCTGGTCGATCCACGTGGCCGCGGACCGTCAATCTGGTTCCAGAAGATCGACACGCCGGACCCGCAGGTCACCCGGATTCACCTCGACATTTGGGTGCCGCCGGACCAGGCCAAGGCGCGGATCGCCGCCGCGATCGCCGCAGGCGGCCACCTCGTCACCGACAGGTACGCGCCCGCTTGGTGGACGCTGGCCGATGCCGAGGGCAACCTCACCGACGTGGCCACAACGATGAGCCGCGATTGACCGCTCTCTCCTACAGGGAACGGTAGGTCTTGCTCGGTCTGCGCGCGAATCACCGAACTCCACGGTCCTCACCTACGGGTATGGCAGGGGCAGGCATCGTGGTCGCGCAGCCGCATCCTGCTACCACTCCGAAGGCCTAAGAGCGCAAGTCGGTTGAGGGTCTGGAAACGTGAGCCCTGGGTCAGACGAGCAGTTGACGCGGATTCATGTCGCGACCCTCTTCACTTGCGACGCCGACGGACGAATCCGATCCCTAGCTCGACCGTGGAGCCGCCCGGGCGGTCCGCCCCGATTCTTCATGGGGCGAACGCATGATGGCAATGTTTGGCTCTTTCGCCACGACATTCCGGATGACCTGGCACATCAGCTGGAAGTGCTCTGCCGATCCGAGCCGTCGGCCAAGGACCTGATGCGTCCGCCACACGTTGCCTCGGCGATTCGAGCTGCGCTCCAACGGCACAGCCCAATCATCCGCGAGTACCGCGGGCCTGCATATCTGATTCCGGAAGGTGCTCAAGCACCCACAGACGCGGTGTTGATGACGAAGGAGATGGGCCGCATGCTGCGGGCCGGATTCCCGTGGATGCTCCCGCATCTGATGGCCGACATCGATATCGGACCGGTCACCGCCGCTGTCGTGAACGGAAACGCCGTGTCGATTTCCTACTGCGCTCGCCTTTCTCCCTTGGGTGCCGAAGCGGGCGTTGAGACCTTGGATGCGATGCGGGGAAGGGGCTATGCCACCGCAGCGGTGGCCGTGTGGGCTACTGCCGTGCGGCGGCGAGGACTCCTGCCTCTCTACAGTACGTCCTGGGAGAATGTTGCCTCGCAGCGGGTCGCCGCGAAAGTAGGGGCCGTGTCCTACGGCGAGGATTGGGAGATCGAGTAGTGAATCGCAAGGGATTCCTCCGAGAGTTCACCAAGCGCCGCGTCCACGCCTAGAGGGCTGCACAACAGACTTACCCGAGCACGGGTTTCGTTGGGCCATGACCAAGAAGACTCCTGCCTACGGCGCCCGCGCAGCCAAGGCACCGCTCGCTCCCATGACGATCGAGCGGCGCGACCCGGGACCGAAGGACGTCGCGATCGAGATCCTCTACTGCGGCATTTGCCACAGCGACGTACACAAAGTAAACGACGACGGGGGGACCACCCACTTTCCGGTCGTGCCAGGTCACGAGATCGTCGGCCGCGTCCAATCCCGAGGTGCCAGCGCATCCCGACTCCGTGAGGGCGACATCGTCGGCGTGGGCTGCATCGTCGATTCGTGTCGCGCGTGCCCGGAGTGCCGCGCCGGCCGCGAGATGTTCTGCGAAGAGGGCGTCACGTTTTCGTTCGACAGCCTCGAGCGGGAGGGGACGAACTGGACGTACGGAGGGTACTCGGCGAACATGGTCGTCGACGAACGCTACGTTCTGCGGGTCCCGAAGGGGCTGGACCCCGCGCGCGCCGCCCCGCTCATGTGCGCCGGCATCACGACGTACTCGCCTTTGCGGCAATTCGGGTGCAAGCGAGGCGACCAGGTCGCCGTCGTGGGCCTGGGTGGTTTGGGCCACATGGTGGTGAAGTTTGCGGCGTCGATGGGTGCTGACGTCACGGTACTCAGCGGGTCGCGCGGCAAGGAGAAAGACACCACTCGGCTGGGCGCCAAGCGATTCGTCGCCACGAAGGAACCCGGCGCGCTCGAACCGGTTGAAGGGACGTTCGACCTCATCGTGGATACGGTGAGCGCGCCGCACGATCTCAACATACAGTTGACGGTCCTGCGGAATTTCGGAACGATGGTCCTCGTTGGATTGCCGCCCGCCGCCACCACCCTCGACGCGGCCGTGCTCATCCACAGCAACAAGCGACTCGCGGGCTCCAACATCGGCGGGATTCCCGAGACGCAGGAGATGCTCGACTACTGTGGGAAACATGGAGTCGTCGCGGACGTCGAAGTGATCAATGCGAACCAGGTCAACGACGCCTACGCGCGCATGGAGCGCGGAGACGTGCGCTACCGGTTCGTGATCGACTCCGCCAGCGTTAGAGCCTGAGTCAAGCGAGAGGAGTCGTGAAGGACATGGACGTCAAGAGAAGCGGTTCGCGATCGTCGAGCGAGGGACCGAAGGAATGGTTCACCGGCAAGGTGCGCGTCGAGCCCCTGTTCCAAGCAAGCGCTCCGGGGCGCGCGCAAGGTGCGAGCGTCACGTTCGAGCCCAGCGCCCGCTCGGCCTGGCATACTCATCCCCTGGGTCAGACGCTCATCGTGACGGCCGGCCGCGGCTTCGTGCAACGCTGGGGAGGTCCCGTCGAAGAGATCCATCCCGGGGATGTGGTATCGTGTCCGCCGGGGGAGAAGCATTGGCACGGCGCCACACCGGACAGCGCGATGACCCACATCGCCATCCAGGAGCAGCTCGACGGCAAGGTCGTCAGCTGGATGGAGAAGGTCAGCGACGAACAGTACAGAGGAGTTCAGGGTGCGGGGCAGGTCGGTCGCTCATGACCGCCTTCGACGGATGGGAAAACTTCTACGTCATTGTCGGCTCGTCTGCCGGCGCCCTGATCGGATTGCAGTTCGTCGTCATCACGCTCATTGCCGCAAGGCCGATTGGCCGAGGTGCGGCGCAAGCCGGCGGCGCCTTCGCGACGCCGAGCGTCGTTCATTTCGGAGTCGTGCTGTTGCTGTCCGCGATTGTAAGCGCGCCGTGGGACGATATCACCATTGTCGCAGTTCTTTGGGGATTAGTGGGTCTCGGTGGGGTCGTGTACGTCGTCGTGGCTCGGCGTATGCGCATGCAAAGCGCCTACCGGCCTGTGTTCGAGGACTGGTGTTTTCATGTCCTGCTCCCATTTGCGGCATACGCGGTTCTCGCGATCTCGGCATACGGGGCTCTGTACTTCGCGCGCCCGGCCCTCTTCCTCGTCGGCGCGGCAGCGCTGCTGCTGCTCTTGACTGGAATTCACAACGCCTGGGACGCCGTCACGTATCAAGTGTTTGTCAGAACAAGGCAGGACGGGTAGCATGCGAGTCGGGATCTTCGGTTCGGGGTTGATGGGCCTTCGTGAAGGGAAAGAGTTGACAGAATGAAGGGAGATCGGTCAACGCCGACCCCGTGGAACCTTGCCGGACAACGCGGATGCCGGCTCGGTTTCAGGGTCGTAATCTGCTTCGGCGAATTCGTCCTGAATCTTCTGCAAGAGCCAATTCTCACGCGTTCCGTTTCCCATCCTAGTTTTTACGATTGACCATTGTCCCGTAAGTTTCGTACCATACAAAGCGAATCGCATGATGCCGTCTGTGAGCGCTGCCCCGGCGTCGGATCCTTCCGGTCCGACCGTCTCATACTCGCCGAAGTCCCACACGATGACTTCGCCCGCGCCGTATTCACCCTCAGGGAGGGTTTCCTCGAATAGCAGGTAGTCGAGCGGGTGGTCCTCAACATGGACCGCGAGGCGCTTTACATTCGGATCTTTGCTTGGCCCTTTCGGCACCGCCCACGAGACGAGGACCCCGCCAATTTCCAGACGGAAGTCATAGTGGAGATTCCTAGCCCAGTGTTTCTGGACCGCGAACCGGGGTCGCGGGGCTCCGGCCCCAGGAGGCGCTTCGGGGATGATTGGGGAGGACATGCCATTCGACCCCGGAGCCGTCAGGTTTCTGCCTTACTAGACTGTTTGGATTGCAACGCAAGGGGCCTCAATCTCTTCGGCCTTTTGACAGCCCCGCGGGCGTCTCTTGGCTTTCCGTCTCCTGGTCGGACCGACGGCGCCGAGAACGCCGCGGCCGCAGCGCGGACCGTCAAATCCCCCCCAACGGTAAGGCACATGCACAGAGCGAGTGCGATGCCGAGCGATCGCATCGCCCAAGCGCTTCCGAGTGCGCGAGTTCTCACCGTCATCACCGCCGATCCGGCCGCGACATTCGGCGTCCGGTCGTCAACCGAGGACCGTCGCGAGCATCCCATCGACGCATGGACTTGGCGGCTTGAATTCGCTGGGCGAAATAAGTGTGTCTACTCGACAAGAACCTTAGTGGATTTCTTTCGCTGGACCAACTCAATCCAAATCCCGTCCCGGTCCTTTACGAAGGCCTCTCGCCAGCCCCCGATCGTTCCCGGCCGAACGACCACTTCGACACCCTTCTCCTCCAATCTCTTGACCGCTTCTTGAAGGTCGTCGACTTCAAAGCCAAGATGGTTCAGTTCTTCGCCATTCACGTATGCGGTCCCGAACCGGCTGCCCTCCTCGTACCAGTTCAGTTCCAAGAGTTGGGACGAACCCGGACTGCGAAGGATGACGGCCTTCCCACGGGTCGGCTCGTAGCTTTCAAGAGGATCCACGACTTCCATGCCGAGAATGTC
>WNFB01000781.1_pt1 | contig 26680 bp, 21 predicted proteins | sample 5400501 | NCBI WGS metagenome assembly WNFB01 (sample SAMN13153341, study PRJNA577476) | soil metagenome | isolation source: 200 cm saprolite under Douglas fir tree site 2 hole 1 | place: USA:California | collected 2015-04-18 | reverse complement strand
GAATAGAATCTTGGGCAGTTCACGCGTGCGACGAGAGCGAATCGAGTTTTCGGGCATTTAGGCATGGGCATTGTTCCTAGAAAACTCCCGGCCAGCGGGCGGCGCGAAGGGCCGCGGCAATTTCCTCCTCGTAAGCTCTCATCTTTCGCATGACGTTCCCCACCCAATCACTGGTAAGGCTTTCCTGCTCTCCGGTAATCGGGTCCAAAGTCCAAAAGATTCGTCCGACATTTGCAAAATGTTCCAAGTCCTCCAAGTCCAAGCCGGGCCAATGCTGTCGAACCACTGACCAGTAAACAACAACATCGGTCTGCGAGACATCCGCGCAAGCAATCCCCCAGCCCGCGTTATCCCAGTCTAAGGGGAAGAGCTCAAGCCCGTTCTGGCCCCTCCGGGTTCGCACGTTCTTTGCGGAGAAGTCGCCATGAACAAGGGTCTGCGGCATGACGTTGCAGGCCTCTTCCACTTGACTCCAATGCGACCGCAAAACCTCGCAGTGGGATAAAAGCGACTTGAGGACAGTCAGATCGTCAAGGCTCAAGACGGGATTGTCCAGGCTCTGCTGGACGGTATCCTGAGCCAGCGACACGATTCGGCGGTAGTAGTTTACTCCTCGGTCTGGCCAAGAAGCTTTTGCCCCTGCATGCGCCGCAGCCGAAACATGCAGCGTTGCCAGCCAGTGGGCAGCCAATGCGCAATGTTCTTCGCTGCCAGATGAATACTTCTCGTCGCCGGCATCCTCCAGAAACAGCCAGCCGAAGCCAGGATCGTGATCCGGTGTGTATCCGTAGCACTGCAGAGTACGAAAAGGCAGATGGGGAAGAACTTCCCGGTAGATGGCGACTTCGACGGCCAAGTTGGCTTCACGGCCTCGTTTGGCGATCAGCGAAGAACCTGCAGGTCCCGCATTTTCCAACCGATACACGGCCGATCTCTTCTTCTCCGGCTTGAGGATCAGCACCCTCGCCGGCTCAACCCGCCCGGGCCGGAGTCTTGCCCATGCCTTTACGGCCGGATGTTCGAGCAGATTGCCCTGCTCCGGTTCAATGGTGGCGTAATCAGGCATCAAGCTTAGCCTCAGGGGCCGCCAACACGGTCGGGGGAACGCCAGAGGTCGCCCCCATCGCGCATGGCGGGTTCACTAGGCACCCATTCTCCAACTCCAACCTGAAGTTGCAGTTTCCCAGCGTGCTGAGCCGATGGGCGACAATGAAGGTCGTGCGCCCCCGCATGAGGCGCTCCATCGCTTCCAGAATCGCGCACTCGGTTTTGAGGTCGACCGAGCTGGTGGGCTCGTCAAGCAGAAGAATCGGGGCATCCTTCAGGAAGGCGCGGGCCAGCGAAATGCGTTGGCGCTCTCCGCCCGAAAGGCGCATGCCGCGTTCACCGACCCGAGTCTCGTAGCCGTCGGGCAAGCCAATGATGAAATCGTGGGCATTCGCGAGCTTCGCCGCCTTTACAATCTCATCCTCAGTGGCTTCCGGGCGAGCATAGGCAATGTTTTCCCTGATGCTGGTCGAGAACAGGACAGGCTCTTGGAGAACTATAGCGAACTGGTTCCGCAGGTCCGCCAGCTTGTAGTCCCGCTGATCTACGGCGTCTAGGAGGATCTGGCCGGAGATCGGGTCGTAGAACCGAGTCAATAAACTCAAGAGAGTCGTTTTGCCCGCGCCCGTTCTACCGGCAATCCCCACCCGAGTCCCGGGAGGGACGTCGAAGGAGATATCGTGGAGGATCGGGTGCCCCGCTTCATAGGCGAAACAGACCTTCCGAAACGTCACAGCACCGGAAGTTCGTCTGAGCGGCCGGGCGTCCGGCCGATCCACAACATCCGGCGCGTGATCAAGAATCGCAAGGGCGCGTTCCGCGCTTGCTAGGTAGCCTTGCAGACTGCTTGCTTTCTTGCCTATGGTACGTAACGGCTCGTAGAGCCCGCCGAGGTAGGACATCAACAGGAGAAGACTACCCAGAGTCAGTGCGCCTCTGCGCACGTGCCACACACCCACCCAGAGAACAGCTGCCGTCCCCACGGCGGTGATCAGGCCAATCGCCAAGCTAAAGCGGCCCTCGGCCCAACCCAGTCGAATCCGGGCTCGCATGCCCTCCGTCGAATGACGAACGTAGCGGCGCTGTTCATGATCTTCCCTCCCGAAAGCCTTGACCACGCGCATGGCTGAGAGAACCTCCTGCACCACGGCCATGGCCGAACTTTCCATGGTCTTTATTTCTCGCGACTGTGCGCGCCAGAGCCGACGAGAGGCCTGCGAGACGAAGTACAGCCCAGGCGAGACGGCCAGGGCGACCAGGGCCAACTGCCAATCGATGCGGATAGCAACGTAAAGCATCGCCGCCAGTGTGAACCCCGAGGTCACAAAGGGGATGATCCCGTCCAGAGAGACGTATTGAATGGCTGCGGCGTCGTATTGGATGCGGTAGACGGAATCGGTCGTCCCGCTCATGTCGTGGTAAGCGACGGACAGGCGCTGGACATGCCCGAAAAGCCGGGCACGAAAATCCAGCACCAACTTTTCACCGGTGAATGTGTACAGCAACGAACTGGCCAGGCCGTGAATCTGGCGCACCAGAGCTAGACCCACCAGGATCGCTATGGCGAGGGTTAACGCGGCGGTGGGCGAGTGGGCAACTCCCGCAGGGAGCAACGGCTCGAGGAAGCGCGGGAGCGGATGGTCCCCGATGGCACTGTCCACCGCAATTTTTAATGGAAGGGGTCCCAGCAGCCCCAGCGGGCTCGATAGGAGGCGGAGCAGAAAGATACCAACGATGTGCGGCCAGTACGGCCGCGCCTGGCCTAACAGCCGTTTGTAGAGATGCAGATCGCCATAGCGAGTCGTTGCCATTAACCACGAACCTCCAGCCGCTTCAACATCTCCGTGCGGTCTGAATAATGCCGCCGATAGTAATCGCGATAAGTTCCGCTGCGGCAGCCGGCCAGCCACTGCTCGTGGCGGCGGTACCAAAGCACACTCATTTCCAGGCCCTCTTCGAAGGTGTACACAGGACACCAAGCCAATTCGGTGCGCAACTTCGCGGAGTCCAACGCATACCGCCGGTCATGGCCCGGCCGGTCCTCCACAAAGGTGATCAGCGAGTCGTCTTTGCCCAGGGTGCGCAGAAGAGTCCGCACGACTTCCAGGTTCGTGCGCTGAGCGCCGGCGCCCACGTTATAGATTTCTCCGGGGCGTCCCTTGAGTAAGACCTCGCAGATAGCCCGGCAGTGATCTTCCACATGAATCCAGTCCCGAACGTGAAGGCCGTCGCCATACACCGGCAGCGGCTTGTTTTCCAAGGCGTTGGCGATCATCAAAGGAATCAGCTTTTCGGGGAACTGGTATGGCCCGTAATTGTTCGAGCAGCGCAGAATCATGGCCGGAAGCTTGTAGGTGCGCACATAACTGAGCACCAGCAAGTCTGCAGCGGCTTTGCTTGCGGCATAAGGGCTTGAGGGCCGCAGTGGCGCCTCCTCGTGGAAGCAAAGGCCTTCGGGGGCGCTGCCGTAAACTTCGTCCGTGCTGATTTGCAAGAACCGCTCGATCCTGTATCTGCGGCACGCCTCCAACAAGGCGTGCGTGCCGAGGACGTTCGTGTGCAGGAACGGCTCAGCGCACTCGATGCTCCGGTCCACGTGGGTTTCTGCAGCGAAGTTGACGATGGCGTCGAATCTGTTCTCGCGCAGCGCCGGTATTCCCTCCGCGTCGACGACATCGCCGCGCAGGAACGCGTAGCGGCTCTCGAGCTGCGGGCACGTGTCGATATCCGCCAGGTTCTCGAGATTGCCGGCATAGGTGAGTGTGTCGAGGTTGAACACCTCGAAGCCGTTGTCCTGGGCAAGCAAGTACCGGACAAAATTCGAGCCGATAAAGCCGGCGCCTCCGGTGACCAGTATTTTCATGTTCGGCGGCTACTCCTTCGACCTAACTCATCTTCGTCGCCCAGTCGTAGGGCACTTCCGCACTGAACGGTGCAACGCGAAATTCGTCTGGTTCCTTGTAGCTGTAGAGTTCCGTCGGGCAGTTCACCACGATGGCTTCTTCCGTTCCCACGCACTTGAAGCCGTGTAAGACCAGCGCAGGGATTTGGACCAATTGAGGGTTGTAATGCCCGAGATAGAACTCGTTCACCTCGCCGTAGCTGCACGAATCCTCACGACGGTCGATGAGCACCAGTTTGATCATTCCCCGGACAACCGCAAAGTTATCCACCTGCTTCTTGTGGTAGTGCCAGCCTTTCACGACTCCCGGATAGGCGGTCGTCATGTACACCTGCCCGAAGCGGATAAATAAGTCGTCATCCGACCGCAGGATCTCCATCAGCCTGCCGCGGTCGTCTGCGATCACGCGCAGCGCTTTGACGCGCACGCCTTGGATCATGCTTCGGCCTCCCTAAGTGCGTCGGGCGGCTGCGCTCATGCGGAGCTTATTCGCTCCCGTTGTCGCCACCAGGTTCGTGGCGCGCCGCAGCGATTCCATCGTGCCGGCGTCGGTCCACCAGCCCTCGAGCACGCTATAGGTCAGCGCGCCCGCTTCGAGATACATGTTGTTGACATCGGTAATCTCGAATTCTCCGCGGCCGCTTGGCCGTAGCCGCTGAATCTTTTCAAACACGGTCTCGTCGTAGAAGTACATCCCCGTGACCGCGTACGGCGACTTCGGCTGCTGCGGCTTTTCCTCGATCCGCACGATCCGGCCGTCCACCATCTCCGGACAGCCGAAACGCTCCGGGTCAGGCACTTCTTTGAGGATGATGTGAGCGCCGCAGCTTTGCTTTCGGTATTGCTCAGCGGCATCGGCGATGTGGTTCTCGATGATGTTGTCGCCCAGGATCACACAGACCTTGTTGCCATCGACGAAGTGCTCGGCCAGACGCAGTGCGTCCGCAATTCCTTTCTCCCCTTCTTGGTACGCGTAGTTCAGTCGCTTCAAGTTGAAATCTTTTCCGTTCGACAATAAACGCAAAAAGTCGCCGGCGTTTTGTCCGCCCGTGACGATTAGAATGTCCTGGATTCCTGCATTCACCAGTGTTTGGATCGGATAGAAGATCATGGGCCGGTCGTACACGGGCAACAGATGCTTGTTCGTGACACGGGTCAGGCAACTTAGGCGGGAGCCTGTCCCGCCCGCCAGTACGATTCCTTTCATCAGCAGCTCTCGGGTTTACGTTGTCTCATCGTTTTCATCCGTGTGAGACCACCGGAGTTCCAGCAAAGTATTCTTTCAGAGCTTCTCTCCACTCCGGAAGAAGATCATAGCCGCCCACTCTCAGTAACAGATTCTCCAGGGCAGAAAAACGCGGGCGCGCGGCAGGGCGCTGCAGCAGAGATGAAGAAATACGTTCAATCCGTGCCTCAAGGCCAGCCGCTTCGACGGTGCTTTGCGCGAACTCGAACCAAGAACAAAAACCCGAATTGGTGACGTGGTATATCCCCACGGCGGATGTTTCCGCCAACTGGAGAATCTTTCGGGCCAGGTGAGGGGCAAAAGTAGGCGAGCCGATTTGATCCTCTACGACGCGCAACTGCTCACCGTCTTGGGCCTGTTGGAGGATGGCCTTGACGAAATTGCGACCGTGGTGACCGAAGAGCCATGCCGTCCTCACAATGAGGCAACGCGGAGCCATCTGCGTGGCGTAGTACTCCCCTGCAAGTTTGGTCCTCCCGTAGACATTGATCGGGTGGGGCACGTCGAATTCATCGTATGGACTCCCCTTCTTCCCATCGAAAACGAAATCCGTGCTGATATAGATCAAAGTGGCATCCACCTGCCTGCAGGCCATGGCCACGTGGCAAGTCGCCAAAGCATTGTTCGTCCAAGCCAGATCGGGATTCAGTTCGCAGTCATCCACATCGGTTTTCGCGGCCGCGTGGATCACGATCTCCGGCTGCACTTCGGCGACCACTGCAGCGATTTGGTCCTGGTTCGCCACGTCAACCTGGGGGAGATCCACTCCGAGAATCTCGTGTGCATCTCCCGCCAGCCTCAAGATCTCATGGCCCAATTGGCCCCTGCCGCCGGTGACCAAGATCTTCATGCCATCCTCTGCCTTCCGCCGGACAACCTCGGCAGCGCACCGCGCGCTCTCATTGAAGGCCGCTCGGGCGGGGCGGTATGAAATAGCTCAGGTTCATAGGGTTTCCTCATTCCGCAGGCCTCCCATCGGGCCGAAGAGCAGGACCAAAACTGGAGGGCCCCGACGGTACAGCGGTCGACGGGACTCTTTCCACTGCCCCCTCGGGGGCTTCTGTTGGCTGCAGCGCGCGATGAACTACGGCCATGGTGGCATGGCACTCCCCAAAGGCGCGCAGCCCCAGCAAAACGGCCGCCCCGAACATGATCGCAAACGCGACCACGGCCTGATCCAGGGCTGCCCCCACCGCAAGGCTGCCGAACACCAGAATCAGCACGAGCCCCGGCGGCGAGCACCTGGGCCATGCGCGGAACCTGATAAGCTGTTTGCCCCCGCCGTGCTCTTCGATGGCCATGCGCAGGCGAGTGGTGCCGAGCAGCCCGCCGCGCACTTCCAGATCCCAGCGGTCGTAGTCGCCCCCGCGCGGTACCACCACACGCTCCGCCCGAAGGGCGGCTTCAAGCGATCGCAACCTCTCTTCAGCGGGCTGCCACTGCTCGCTCCACATGACGAACTCTCGCGGCCGCGGCAGCACGGGATCTCGCGCACCCGGCTGCCGCCAAGGCGTCAGACCCCAGCCCATCCGGCCGCACAGCCGCGCCAGCGGCTGAAGTAAATGCAAGAAGGCAGTGAGGGCGCGCAACTTCCATTCGCCCAGGCGAGACCGACGCGCCCCGGTGAAAGAAGCACGCTGGGCCGCCAGGGCGGCCTGCACGAGCGGCGCACCGAGCGCCAAGAGGAACAGCGGCACGGCCGCAGACAGCGGCTTCCAAGCGGCGCCGAGCAGGGAGAGGGCAGTCAGGGTGAGCAGGACCAGATACCACTCTGGCATCAGCGGGAGCGACAGGATGGTGTTCGGCGCGGGCTCATGGAGAATCTGAAACGGCGCCGTGCCCCAGATGCCCTGGTAGATTCGATTGGCCCAACCCAGAATCCGCGGATGTCCGTTGGCATAGACGCGCCCCGCCCAAGTCACATGTCCGGCGGCGTTGTATTTATCGGGCCACTTTCTTTCTAACAGCGCCTCTGCTTTGCCGTAGCCTTTTTGCTGTTTCCAGTAAGCGCGCACCGAGTCGCGGCGGTGGTGCCAGACCATCGCTGCGGGATTGAAACCCAGCCTCCAGCCTCGTTCCTGCAAACGCCAGCAAACATCGACGTCGTCGCCCGCGGCACGGAACTGAGGATCAAATCCGCCAATCGCTTCGAGGCAGGATTTGCGGAAGGCCATGTTGCAGCCCGGGATGTGCTCGGCTTCCTGGTCGGACAGCAAAACGTGCACCGGGCCTCCCGGCGCGTTGGCCACGCACTCGGCGATGTCCCCGTCGCCGGGCGGCGCAAGGTTCGGGCCGCCCACCCCCGCATCATCCGTGGCCAGAAACGTAGCCGCGAGATAGGTCAGCCAATGCGGATCCGGGCAGCAGTCGCTGTCCGTGTAGGCCACGATTTCGCCGGTCGCGGCTTCCATGCCCGTATTCCGCGCAGCGCTCAAGCCCCGGTTGTGCGTGCTGATCAGCCGAAAGCCGTATTCGCGAACAATCTCGTTGGTGGCGTCGGTCGAGCCATCGTTGACGACGATCACCTCATAGTTCGGATACTGCAACCCACGCAGGCCCTCCAGGCATTCACGGAGCGTGCTCTCCCCGTTGTAGGTACAGACCACAACCGAGATTCGCGGCCAGGGCCGATCCGCCGGGAACGGCGCGGCGGCATAGGCCTTCCGGACGGCTTCGAGTGCAGGCTTCGGCTGGCGGTCACGCCGCGTGAGGCCAAAATTCCAGTCTTCGATGTCGTAGCCGCCCCGGTGCCATTCGTCAGTCCAGTTGAAGACAAACGCGCCCGCGCAGCCTGCGGCAAACGTCGTGCGCACCTGCCAGTCGAGCACGCTGGCCTGCTTTTCTTCTCCGTGACGAATGCTGTCCAAGCCGATCTCCGCCAGCACGACCGGCCGGTCACCCGCGAGATTCTGGAGGCGGGCGACATAGGCAGCCAACCTCCCGCGAGACTCCAAGAAGACGTTGAAGCAATAGAGCTCAACGAAGGGAAGCCGGAGATACTCGGTCGAGGGATAGTTCACGTAGGTGAACAGCGCTTCGGGGTCTTCTGCCTTGGCGGCCCAATAAAGTTGCTCGAGGAAACGCACCACCCGCCCTCGCCCGTGCCAGCGCACGATGGATGCGGGAATCTCGTTGCCAATCGCGTAGCAGAGCACCGCCGGGTGGCCGGCACAGGCGCGCACTCCCGCGCAAACGCGCTGCTGAATATCACGAGCCAGTTTCCTGGAGTCGAGAAAGGCGACGTGCTGCTCCCACGGTAGGCCGACCATGACCCACAAGCCGTGCTGCCGGGCAATGTCCAGCAGCCACAGCGGCGGCACGGTGTAGGTGCGCACCGCGTTCATGCCATTGCCCACGATCTGCGCGAAGTCCTTCTCGACAACGCTCGGATGGGGATATTCGCACCCCTGTTCATCGGGACGGAAGGGACCGTAGGTGACGCCGCGGATGTAGAGCTTCTCGCTCCCCACGAAAACAAACTTACCCGCCGCCCGGGGTCGCGAATCCGAACGCAGAGAGGCCGGTGAAGGGGTCGGGAGGTTCATAGTCAATGATTAGAAAAAGTTTCCAGACCCACGCATGGCGCTTATCCCCTAGTCAGAACACTGCGCTGCTGAAGCTTCCTGCCCTGACACTTCTTCTGATCCGCGCCGGCCGCGTGTGCCAGACTGATCGCGCGCCGGCGTCGACAGCCAGCGCCGCGCAGTCTCCACCATGGTTTCGATCGACGAATAACGCGGATGCCAGTTGAGTACGCGGACCGCCTTGGCTGGGTCTGCTACCAAGACAGGAGGGTCCCCGGGACGCCGCGGGGCCTCCCGAGTCCGGACCCGGCGGCCGACCACCCGTTCGACTGCCGCGATCACCTCTCGGACTGAATGACGGCTGCCGCTGCCCAGGTTGAATGCGGTACTCTCGCCGCCCTCCAGTAGATAGGTCAGCGCGAGCACATGTGCTTTGGCCAGGTCGGTTACGTGAATGTAGTCCCGGATGGCTGTACCGTCCGGTGTCGGGTAGTCCGTTCCGTAAATCTCCACAGAACCCCTCTGCCTGAGCGCGGCCTGGATGACACGTGGGATCAGATGGGTTTCGGGATGATGCTCCTCACCGATCTCCCCTTCGGGATCAGCCCCGGCCGCATTGAAGTAGCGCAAGGCCGCCCATTTGAGTCCGTAAGCTTGGGAGTACCAGTGCAGCGCTCGCTCGACGAAAAGCTTGGACTCTCCGTAGGGACTCACCGGAAGTTGAAGATGAGTCTCGGGAATCGGGACCTCCTTCGGAATGCCATAGGTGGCGCAGGTGGAGGAAAAAACGATGTGCTGTACCCCGGTATCCACCAGAGCGTCCAGCAAGTTCAAAGTGTTCACGACATTGTTGCGGAAGTACTGGCGCGGATTCCCCATGGACTCGCCCACATAGGCGTGCGCGGCGAAGTGAATCACCGCCTGGATCCGATAGCCCTCAATGAGTTCCTGAAGCAGGACACTGTCGGCCAGCGTGCCCTTGACCATCGGGCCCCACTTCACTGCCCGGCTATGCCCGGTGCTGAAGTCGTCCACCACCACAGGCTCGAAGCCTGCGTGCGCCAGCACCTTGGCGGTGTGGCTTCCAATGTATCCTGCACCACCAGTAACTAGGATTCGACCCATGTGCATCACTGAGAAAAAGCCTTGACGTCTGCACACACACCGACCTGGGCGTGCAGGCGGGGACGGGAGGCTACCATATGACCCATGGGGTCACAGGTGTCAATCGGCCCTTAGGCGTAACCAGACGGGTTAGTATCATCAGGCGCTGGCCAAACCGACCGGCGACCGCAAGAGTGCCCGCCTCTTCCCGTTACGCTGTGCTCTCATGACGAGACACTGTCGCAAGGCTGCTTGATTGCCGCCATAGGTGGCACGCTACAATTTTCTCGGTACCGCAGTACTGGAACCCCTTATCGCTGCTCCGGCTCTGGTCATCGCAGGCGGCGGCAGCCTCAAAGCGTTTGCCGTCATCAAACCCAGCCCTCTCAACGCCTTGGTTCGTCCGGCAGGCCAAAGAAGCCGGCAACGGAGGGCTGTGGAAATCGGAGGACAGAGACTCAGGACGGGGTCTGAAGGATCTTTCCAATGATTCCTGAACGGTTTGAAACCCCCACCTTGATCATCACAAATCTGAGCAGGGCCTTTACGGTATTCGGGCTGATGCTCATTCGGTCTGCGATCTCTTTGCTGGTGAGTCCCCGCACCAGGAATTCCACTGCTTCGCGTTCTCGTGGCGTCAGGTGAAATTGCTCGGCGAATTGGGAAATGTCGACGGATGGCCGAAGGTTCCGCTCAATCAGAACGGCCGTGGCCGTCTGACTCGCATCGTTTGTCGCGGACCTGAGGGAGAAGGTGCGGAACAGGTAACGCCTTCTTCCGGAGATGAGCCCGGTCAAGGCCGTGGTTCGCGACGGGTCAGGGAACAGCGAGCGGATCCTTTTGTTCAGAAAAGCGTCGGGAGAGCCGTTCTTTCGACCATTCTCTGGATACGAAAGAATCTCAAGCGCCTCTTCGTTGGCATAAACGGCTTGGAGCGACGAATCCAGCAGGACAATGCCCGCGGCGCGAGGGCCGGCAAGAGCGGTCTTTGGACGCAAACGCCTCAAGGGCTCACCCGCTTCGCGTTGGCAATCTCGATCACGATGAAACTACGCCTCGTTGCTTCTCATCAGGCTTTGCACTCGGCTGGCCCCAACTGAATTGGTTATGAGAGTCTCCCCTGAACCAGGACGCGCCACGCGGGGGGTCGCCAATCTACTTGTGGGGAATTGAAAAGTCAAGACGAAAGTTCCTCTCACGTGAGCTCAGGTACTGTGAGTACTGAACCCTGGTGCCGCCCACCAGGCCCAGCAGCAGTGGCGCTTCCATGGGGCGAAAAACCATCTCGCCGGCTAGTGCCCTTACCTTGACCGGCTGAAGGTGCGAAAAAGTTAGTATCCCTTACGGAATATGTCTTCCCTTTGCCCGCACATCAGCGCTTAAATTTGAAGTAAGCCACTTTCGAGGGCTTTCGGTCCATGGCGGAAATTCAGCAACTCGGTGATCATCCGGAGGCTCCCTTGCCCGAAATCCAGCGCCCGCGGCGCAGCCCTCGGAGGGCAGCCTCCATCCCCGTGTGGCTGCGCCGCGAAGGGCAGGTTCGCACGTGGGAGGAGGAAACAGAGACGCGGGTGCTGAGCCGCTACGGCGCGGGCCTGCAATGCCGCCATTCCATCGAATCCGGGGCCACGGTGGCGATCGTGCGCAAGGATAACGGCCAGCGCGCAAATGCCCGGGTGATCTATTGTCGCTACAATGCGCAGGGGTGCCGAGAAATTGGCCTGGAGTTCCTCGACTGCGAAAACTTCTGGGGTGTGGATTGGAGCTTCGCCGAGCCGGCTGTATCGAAGCCGGAGAGCCTCAGAAACCCTTCTGGACCTGCCCAAGACGAACCGGTTACGGAAGAGCAGCCACCACGAAAAAAACGTCGGGCTGGACGGGACGCGCAACGGATGGCTGATATCTTCGTTGCCCACGAGAAACAGCTCTGGGAGGCGATCAAAACGAACGACTCAAACCTTCTGCAAAGCCTTATGGCTCCCGACTTCGCCTGGGTATCGGCTGAGGGAGTACAGACGAGATCGACCGATCTTCAGTGCCTCTTGGATAGGAGTCGGACCGATTGCTCGCGCGAGGATTTCAGAGTGACGAAGCTCAACAAAGTCACCGCTATCGTGACTTCTAAAGCTGTGCCATCTAACTCCGCCAACGAACAGCGGCTGGCATCAAATGCCACCTACCATACTTCGATCTGGGTCAACCGTGGTGGGAAATGGCAGGTCGTATTCCAGCAGGAGACCCCGGTCGCGCAGGACGCTGAAGCTGAGGGCTCCCCGACCTCGGACGGAAGACAGGCCGGATCGTAGCAGTGGAGTCGCGGGACGATTACAAGCTAAGATTGGTGTGCCCTTCAAGGGAGGGAGGCGCCAGTGCTGAACCGCAATATTCACTTTGCACGAACATCTTCCTGCGTAGGTTGATGGTGGCCGTGGAACAGCTTTCCAATCCTGCGATTCAGGCCCGCCTCGAGCGGTACGTTTCGCAGTGGACAATGAAGGATGGCACTCAGGTCACCATCCGCCCCATCCGGCTGGAAGATGAACCGCTGATGGTGAGGTTCCACGAATCACTCTCTGATCGCAGCGTCCACCTGCGCTACTTCTCCTCCTTTAGCCTGAGTGCTCGCACTGCCCCCGAGCGCCTGCTCCGTGTCTGTCTCCTCGACTACGACCGCGAGATGGTCCTGGTGGCGGACCAGAAGGATTCGAGCTCCGGGACGCATGAAATTCTGGGCGTTGGGAGGCTGACCAAGCTCCGCGGCACAAACGATGCCGAAGTCGCTGTCCTAGTCACCGACCGATGCCAGAATCGCGGGTTGGGGACCGAACTGCTGCGCCGGCTCATCCAGGTTGCACGAGACGAAAAACTGGACCGCATTGTGGCTGAAATCCTGCTGGAAAACCTGGCGATGCAGACCCTGGCCAAGAGACTCGGCTTCCGCCTTCTCGCCTCGCAAGACCCGGCCGTTGTCAAGGTAGTTCTCCACCTCTGACAGAATGCTGAAAAAGCCTGTGGGTGCATCACCGTTGTGCCGAGCCCTACTTCTGCGGCGGGCGAGGTGACGTGCTCCCTTCAGGTCTTGCGGGTTCGACGGGGATGATCTTGACGCTCGATTTGAATTGCTGATACTGAGAGTAGCGGATGGTCATGCGAATGCGCACCTCATGGTTGCTGAACCGGAGCAAGTCATCGGCGCGCGTGTAAGTGGGAAACCAGTACTTGCCGTCAATGTTTTCACGGTAGGTCTCGAACCTGGGAAACAAGTTTTCCTGTTTGCCCCGCCGGATGTCCGGCACGGCCTTGCCATAGGTCTTCACGATTTGCAGGTCGAGGTCATCCACCCAAATCAAACCCTCAAAGTAGCGCTGGCCTTGCTCGATGCGCTTGGGCGTGACTTGGAACACGTACGTATCAATCTCATCGACGTGCTCCCGGCCCCGGTATTCCAGCCTGTATTTTGGAAGATCTTCCGTGGTCAGCACAAACGGCTGGATGTTTTCCAGATCTTCGACATCCTCGCGCGAGAGCGAAACCATTTTGAGTGTCGAAGGCGGCTCATAGGTGATCCGCTCGTACCGTTTGCCTCCGGGACTAAAGATGATCTCGCTGGTGCGCCGGAATTCCCCTCCCCGAGTCCCGTAAGCGTCGAACTCTTGGACGTGCACCGACTGCTTGTAGGTATAGTTATCGCGCGCCTTCTTGAACTCGCTTTCCTTGGCCGCAAATCTCCGGATCATCTCCTCCACCGGTAGGGGCGGCGGGCTCTGCTGACCGACTAACGCTTGGCTGCCAATGGCCATGAACCACAGCAGCCCGACGACTGGGCCCATTCGCTTCATACCCTCGACCCGTTGTCTTAGATGCCTGCGACTCTGTTCCTGTCTCCCGGGCAGTCGAGCTGGGTTCCCGGTGGGTTCTCTTGCGTCCCACACGTTCCTTTCCGCTAGGGAAAGTCTCTTTGTTGCGCGCTTCAGATCGCACCGTGTGCAATAATGGCGCCTATGAATCTCATAACTCGGACGTTTTGTCACCTATTCGTGGCGTTGCTGGCTTCCGGCGCCTCGCTGATAGCACAATCTTCGGCAAACCAGGCGTCCCCGAATCAGAGCGACCCGATGGAGCTCGTCAAACAAGGCCGGAAGCTGAATAGCGAAGGGAAGCAAGACGAGGCCCTGGCCCTATACCTCCAGGCACTGCACCTGTCTCCGGATCTCTTTGACGCCCACCTGGCGGCTGGGATTGCACTCGACTTGAATGGCCAATACGAGGAGGCGCGCAGGCATCTGGCGAAGGCCATCGAGCTCGCGCGTCCCGAAGCCAAAGCACAAGCGTTGAAGACGATGGCCATCTCGTACGCGTTCGAACGCAACGCGAAGGAGTCACTTAAATTCGAGCGCCAGGTGTTCGACGCTCAGACCGCTGCGCAAGACTTTACGGGCGCCGCGGAAACGGCCAACGAGCTCGCGCGCGTCTATTTGGAATCGGGCGACCTTGACGGCGCGTACAAGTGGTATCGGACCGGCTATGAAACGGTGCGCCGAAAGCCGAACATACCGGAAGCCGAGAAGGACCTGTGGGATTTCCGCTGGGAACACGCGCAGGCGCGCATTGCCGTGCGCCGGGGCAAGCGCGACGAGGCGCAGAAACACGTCGCCGCGGCCAAAGCCATTCTCGACAAAGGCGGCCATCCGGAGCAGGTGCGGTTCTATCCGTATCTGACGGGATACGTCGCGCTCTACGCCGGCGACTACAAGACGGCAATTGCGGAGTTGCAGAAGGCCGACCAACGCGATCCCTTCATCTTGAGCCTATTGGCGCAGGCGTACGAGAAGTCAGGGGACAACGCGCAGGCGATGGAGTATTACCGCAAGGTGCTGGCATCGAATGCGCACAACCCCACCAATGCGTTTGCCCGGCCGCTCGCGAAGAAAAAGGCCGCCGCCCTCAACACGCGCTAGATTCGCGCGCCCGCCTGAACGCACACCGGCCGTACCGGGCAGATTATTTCGCCGATTGGCCAAGGTTGAGCAGTTGTGCGAAGTGCAGGACGCGAGTGCCCGGGCAGAAGTGCCGAATCTGTGACCGGCAGGAGAACCCGTCGGCGATCACAATCGTGCCCGGCTCGCTGTTTCGAATTGCGGGTAAGAGGACCCGCTCGGCGATGGCCTTGGAAACCTCATAATGATCTGCGGCGTAGCCGAAAGCCCCGGCCATCCCGCAGCAACCCGCGTCCAGAACTTCCAGCCTCAATCCGCTGATTCGCTTCAGCAGCGCCGTCTCGCTGTTCAGACCTGCGATGGCCTTCTGATGGCAATGACCGTGAAGCAAAGCCCTCCCCGAAAATGGTGCCGGGACGTGCTCGGGCGCCTCCCGCGTCAGAAATTCATCCAGCAGGAATACGCGCTCCGCGAGTGCGTGGGCCTTGGGTTCGTTGGGAAAGAGCTTCAGCAGCTCGTCGCGAAAAGTGAGTACGCAGCCTGGTTCAAGCCCCACGATTGCCATTCCCCGCTGGACATAGGCGCCCAGCACCCGCATGGCCTGCTGCAGCCGCTGCTTGGCTAAATCCAACATGCCTTGATCGTACAGAGGCCGGCCGCAACACACGGACGAAGGCGGGATCGTCACCTGGAACCCGAGGCGTTCGAGATCCTCGACAGCGGCGATGGCGACTTCGGGTTCGAAGAAATTATTGAATGTGTCGGGGAACAGCACCACTCGGCGTCCCGAAGCTGCAGGGCTGCTCCGCCCGGTGAACCAGGACCGGAAAGTGCGCGCGGCAAAGCGCGGCAAGTGGCGGTTGGGATGAATGCCGAGCGCGCGCTTCAGCGGCTTTCCCAATGCGGAATCGGCAACGGCGTTGACCAGACCCGGCGCAAGCGAGGCCAGCTCGGCCCATCGGTTGATTCGGCCCAAGAGGTGTGAGAGAAACGGCCGGTGCCGCTGCCGGTAGTAGTGCGCCAGAAACTCGGCCTTATAGGCGGCCATGTCCACCGCGGCCGGGCACTCGCTCTTGCACCCCTTGCACGATAGGCAGAGCTCCAGAGCTTCTCGAACCGCATCATCGGTAAATCCGCCGGCGAGCACGTCTCCCGTGAGCGCCTCGAACAGCAACCGCGCGCGGCCGCGCGTCGAGTGGCGCTCTTCGCGAGTGACCATGTAGGAGGGGCACATGGTTCCCGCATCGACCTTGCGGCACTTCCCGATGCCCACACATCTCAATGCCGCTCCCGCAAGTCCGCCATCGCTGCTGAAATCGAAGTGGGTTTCGATTTGTCTCGGCCGGTAGTTCGGTCCGAGCCGAAGATGCGCATCGAGCGGATGTGGGTTCACGATGATGCCGGGATTCATCCGCTCCTCGGGGTCGAACGCGCGTTTGAACTCGCCGAACGCCTGCATCAGTTCCGGTCCGAATGCCTTGGGCAACAGTTCGGAGCGCGCGATCCCATCGCCGTGCTCGCCGGACATCGAGCCGCCGAACTCGGCTACCAGGTCGCCGATTTCGTCCATCGTGGCCCGGAAGGTGGCGATCCCTTGTTTGCTCATCAGGTCGAAATTAACGCGGCAATGGACGCACCCTTCACCGAAATGGCCGTAGTAAATGGAAACTTTCAGTTGCCGGCGCGACAGCAACTCGTCAAAGCGCCGCAAATAGGCGCCCAGCTTGGCGGGCGCGACAGCAACGTCTTCCGCTCCGGGCCATGCCCGCGGGAATCCTGGCCTGGGCACGCCGGAGCCCAGGCCGGATTCGCGCAGCCGCCAAACGGCCTCGCGTTCGCCAGTGTCGGTCAGCAGCTTGGCGCTCATGGATGGTTGAACGCCGCGCGCGGACTCAAGCAACGCTTCCCCGCGCTCCCGTGCTTCCTCCCTCGTTTCGCCTCCGAGCTCCACAATCAGAAAAGCGCACCCGGACGGCAGCAGCCGGACCGCCTCCAAACCTTTTTCCCTCGCGAACTCGACGAGCTGACCGTCAAAGGCCTCCAGGGCTTCGGGCCGATGCTCCAAGATCCACGGCACCTGGTCGGCGGCAACATAAATGTCCGGAAATCCCAGTGTCACCAGGACGAGTTCTTTGGGGCGGGGCACCACTTTCAGTGTCGCGCTCAAGGTGATGGCCAGGGTTCCCTCGGAGCCGACGACAGCACGAGCGAAGTGGAAGCCGTTTTCCGGCAGCAGCTCATCCAGGTTGTAACCCGAAACGCGGCGGGGAATTTTGGGATATCTGCTGCGCACTAGATCGCCGTACTGGGTGGCGATGTCTCGCATGCGGGCATACAATTCCCCCGCCCGGCCTCCGCCGGAGACTACGGATCGAAACGCGGCATCGCTGATGGCGCCGAGCTTCAGACGCGTGCCGTCGTAGAGCAAGACGTCGAGAGCAACGACGTTGTCTACTGTCTTCCCGTACGCGGCAGAATGCGCGCCGCAGGAATTGTTGCCGATCATTCCGCCGACGGTGCACCGGTCCTTCGTGGTGGGGTCGGGCGCGAAGAACAGGCGATGGGGCGCTAACGCTGCGTTTAACTGGCTTTGCACCACGCCCGGTTCGACCTCGGCAATTCCTGCGTCCGGATCAATCCGCCGGATGGAGTTCATATACTTGGAAAAGTCGAGTACCAAAGCGGTGCTGCAAGTCTGCCCGGCCAGGCTCGTGCCGCCGCCGCGGGCCAGCAGCGGGACCCCATTCTCGCGCGCCAACCCGACCGTGCGGATCACGTCGCCTTCGTGCCGGGGAATGACCACCCCAATCGGCACTTGGCGATAGTTGGATGCGTCGGTGGAATAGATTGCGAGCGTGCCCCGATCAAACCGCACTTCACCTTCCACCACTCGGCGCAGCTCGCCTTCGAAATGGGCCAGCGGGACCATGAGCCGTTCAAGTTTCCGGGGAGCAGTATACATCCCACGGCGTCCCCACCGTCCACCCGGCGGGACTGAACAGAGCCTTGACCCCAGCGCGCGCCCAGCAGATACTCCACCTCCCGAGACGCGCTTCGACGCGGAGCCGTTTCCCAGCGGCCGCGACTTATGGACGCCTTAGCCCTAGACCTGACTCGGCTCTTGCCAGGGCCTTTAGCCGCACAAATCCTGGCCACAATAGGTTTCCGGGTTATGCGCCTCGTGCCGCCGCAGGGTGACTTGCTCGAAAGGACTGCTCCTGCAGTTCACGCCTGGCTCAACGCCGGAAAGAAGACCGAAGTGATTGACCTCAAGACCGCGGAAGGGCGAGAGCGGCTCGTGTCGCTGGCACAGGAGGCTCAGGTTCTATTGGAAAGCAATCTGCCCGGGGTGATGGAGCGGCTTGGCGTAGGTCCGGAGGTCTTGCGTGCGGCCAATCATCGCCTGGTGTATGTGCGCGTTGCGGGGTACCGCCACCCACTCCTTCATAAATCCCCGGGGCACGACCTCACTTATCTGGCCGCTGCCGGAATGCTTCCGCGGCTGGGCCCTGCCTGGAAACAAGTTCAGTTGGCGGATGTTTCAGGCGCGTTTTGGGCTGTCATTGCCGCACTTGACGGCCTGCGCAGCGGCGGTGGTTTCTATGAGGTCTACTTGGATGAAGCGGCGCGGGTTTTCGCTGGCCCTGGTCTGCCATTCTTGGATGGAAGCAGAGTCTGTTACACGATCTACCCAAGCCTGGAAGGCGAGGTCGCGCTTGCTGCGCTCGAGCCCCACCTCTGGGAAAGGTTTTGCCGGGCAATGAGCCGAGAGGAGTGGCTAGACCGAGCCTTTACTCCTGCTAGCTCGGACAATCCGGTCTACCGTGAAATTTGTGGCCTCCTGAGTGCGCGCAACGCGCTTGAGTGGGACTCTTGGGCCAGGGAAACGGCAGTCCCTTTAAGAGCTGTTCGGCATCACTTTCAGGAGGGGCCTCTGCTGCCTTGGAAGGCCAATCCCTAGCAACTCATTGAGGGCTGACTCCAAGCCCCTTTCAGGGCGTGCCAGGGCAGTAGCAGCGGGGCTGCGTGGCGGTTAGGAGCCTGTCGTGCGGATGCATCTTCAGGTTTTACGCAGCTTGAGCACCCCTGACCTGCGGAGAGCATGCATTTTGCCTTTCACGAACCTCGCAGTATCTTATACTCGCTTGATGCTTTGTTACCATCACTTCAGGCCTGATTGGAGGTGGGGCAAATGACGGCAAAAGCTCAAAGGAACGCTACACCTTTGCGGATCATGGAAGATCTGTGGGCCTCATGGCGCACACAAGCGCTGGTAGCCGGTATCGAGCTTGGCGTCTTCACGCACATCGCTGAGGGCAGACGCACGCCAAAAGACATCGCGCGCGCGGCGCAGGCTTCCGAGCGAGGTATGGAGCGTTTGCTGAACGCGCTGGTGGGGATCGCCTACCTCACCAAGAAGGGCAACCGGTACGCGCTGCAACCCATCGCGAGAGAGTTTCTAGTCCGCGGCAAGGATTCCTACAGAGGTGATACGGCGCAGACGGTAAGACTCGTCTGGGAGAGCTGGGCTCAACTCACCGACGTGGTCAGAAGCGGTCGCCCGATAGAGAGCGTTGACGCAGAGCAGCGCGGGCGCGAGTTTTTTCCCAAACTCGTCGGGGCTCTCTTTCCGGGCAGCTTTGCCGCCGCGCGGGCCGCCGCTCTTGCTCTGCCGGCAAAAACGCGCAGGCGGATCAAGACGATCCTTGATGTGGCGGCGGGTTCAGGCGCGTGGTCTATTCCGTTCGCCCAGGCCTTCCCCGACGTACGGGTTACGGCACTGGATTTTCCCGAAGTCACCGCCATTACGAAACAATTTGCCCGGCGATTCGAGGTTGCCGATAGGTATGACTACCTCGAGGGCAACCTGCGCGAGCTGGATTTCGGCCGTGAACGCTACGACCTCGTGATTCTTGGTCATATCATCCATTCGGAGGGCGCCGAGCGGGGCCAAGAGCTCGTGCAGAAGTCGCATCAGGCCTTGAAAGACGGCGGACTGCTTCTGATCGCGGAGATCATACCCAACGACACGCGGACGGGACCCACGCTCCAGCTACTATTCGGACTGAATATGCTCTTGCGCACTGAGCATGGCGATGTATTCACCATGCGCGAGTACCGCACGTGGCTCAAGAACACCGGATTCACGAAGATCACCAGCGTCCCAGTCCCCGCGCCTTCACCCCTCATTCTCGCAACCAAGTAAAGGCCAAGGATCGGAACGCTTAATTGGGTTGGATCTCTTCAGGCGGGCCAGGGACCGCAGCAGTGGAATTGCCAGAGGGTTGGGCCGCCGCACTCCGAGACGCTAAGCTCGACCGCCTCGGAGAGGGAAACCCACGCCGGTGCGCGCGGCCCTGCGTCATTGCACGGATTCCCTTTTCTTGCCCGCTTCCCCCGTGGCAGAATCCGACCGGAACGAGTAGCATCCGGGAATCAAGAGTGCGACTGCAAGGAGGGGAATATGCGCCGTGTGATCTGGGTCATCTTCGCCGTTGTTTTTAGCGCGCGGGCTGCCGCCGGACAGACCGCAGCCCCGCCCGCGCCGGCGGAGACCATCAAAGCGTTGCTCGAGCGCATCGAAAAACTCGAGACGCGCCTCGGCGAACTGGAAGGAAAACTCAGCTCGCCGCCTGCAGCTTGTTCAACGCCCTCCGACGCTGGCGTTTCGTTCCACGCGAACATGCACGGGGGGGGCCCCAGTGTCGAGCCGGCGCAGGAGCCCAAGACTGCCGTCGAGCAAGCCGCCGCACAAGAGCAAGCCACCTACCCCTCCTTGCAGATTCGGGGTTTCACGGACGTCAACTTCTCCGCCACCGATCAGCGTGGGTCTACGAGCGGCTTCAACCTGGGTCAGTTTGCCCTGCACATCGCTTCGCCGCTGTCCAAGAAGGTCAGCTACTTTGGAGAAATCAGCTTTACTGCTCAGCCCACCGGATTTGCTCTGGAGGTGGAGCGATCCGTGATCCGCTACGACTATAACGACTACTTCAAGATTTCTTTCGGCCGTTATCACGCCCCGATCAACTACTGGAATACCGCCTTCCACCACGGGCTATGGCTGCAGACCACCATCAGCCGTCCGGAGATGATCCAGTTTGGAGGGCGCTTCCTTCCCGTGCACTTCGTCGGGTTGCTGGCCGAAGGCAGCCTTCCCTCCGGTGGGCTCGGCCTGGGGTACAACGTGGGCTTGGGAAATGGCCGCGGCTCGATCATCAGCCGCGCGGGCGACGCGGGCGACGTCAATAACCACCGCGCCTGGGTGCTAAGCCTGTTTTCCCGCCCCGCTGCGCTGCGCGGGCTGCAAGTGGGCGGCGCGGTGTATCGCGACAAGCTTTCTGCTGCCAGCCGGCCGGAGGTGCGCGAGTTGATCACGTCGGCCCACATCGTCTGGACCCGGGAGAAGCCGGAGTTTCTCGCGGAATTCTCGAATGTCCATCACCGTGATATTTTCACTGGGCGGGTGTTCAACAGCCAAGCGTACTATTTCCAGGTGGCGTATCGGCTTCCCTGGCAGGAAAATCACTGGAAGCCGTACTACCGTTTTGAGTACATTCACACGCCGGGAAGCGAACCGGTGCTGGGCGTCCCGAACCTGGTAGGCTCGACGGTCGGAGTCCGCTATGACATCTCCGAATACGCGGCGTTCAAGACCGAGTATCGAAACACGCGACGCCAGGCGGGAGAACCGCGTGTCAATGGAGTGTTCATCCAAACGAGTTTTACCTTCTGACGGGACTGGCGAAATGAAACAGGCAAACAAGTGCTGCGCGTTGGCTTGGTTTTTCTCGGGTCTCTTCTGCCTGCTGGCCGTGAGCCAGCCGGTGGCCCAGGCCCCGCAAAGTGGAGATATCGCTGTGGTGGTTCATCCGGACACCCCAGTGACCGAATTGAGTCTCGAAGAGGTCCGCAAAATCTTCCTGGGAGACCGTCAATACTGGACCGCGAAAATCCCCGTGGTTCTCTTGGTGCGTGCGCCGGTGGCGCGGGAACGCGAGGCCGTGCTGAACATCATCTACCAGATGAGTGAAGCTCAGTTCAAGCGCTATTGGATCGCAAAGATTTTTCGCGCTGAAGCCGCCACTGCGCCGAAGATCGTCTACTCCAACGACATGGCCAACGAACTGGTGAGGGTCATCCCCGGCGCCATCGCCTTTATGGTCGCCCGAGACGTGCGCCCGGGAATCAAAGTGGTGCGCGTGGCCGGCCACCTGCCCGGCCAGCCCGGCTACCCGCTGCGGTAGAGCTCGAAAAGCAGCGAGGTTGGTTGCCGGATCGGCCCACGGTTTTTCATCCCGAAAGAGCTTGCTCGCTGCGCTTTGGGCAGGCTCCGCGAACCAAGGAATCTCGGAAAGATCCTTCGCCGATCTCAGGAGGAGAGAGGAGCTGCGCCACCGCAGTTACCGGACCAGCCCGATACGTTGCAGGAGGCTTTGGAATTGTGACTCTGCGCGCATGCTGTCGAATGCGGGCTCAACCTTGAGAGAAACCAGTCCGCTGTCGCGCTCTTGGTAAGCTCTTTCCAGCCAGGCGAACGCCTGCGGTTTCTCGCCTAAGCGCGCGTAGATTTGAGCGATGCTGTAGGACGAGACATATTCCCGCTTGGAGAGATCCTTCAACCCTTCTGCCCAATTGAGCATCACCGCTTTGTAGCCCGACTTCGCGAAGTCCTGCCCAAGCGAGGCCGCAAGCTCCGGGTTGCCGGAAAGGGTTAGCGCCTTCTGCCACTCGGCCACCGCTTCCTTATACATTCCTCTTTGCTCATAGACAGCCTCCAGCGCCCGGCGTGCTGGGGCGAAGTTCGGGTCCGTTTCCAGTGTCTTGCGCAGTTGTTCGATCGCTCGGTCAGGTTGACGCGCGACGTAGAATTGCCAGCCCAACGTGGTGTTGACGATCAGTGAGACCGGATCCAGCTCCTGGGCCTTTTTAAGCTCGCGCATGGACTCCTCGAACCGGCCCATCTTTGCCAGAAAGCTGCCGTACCAGTGATGTGCTCCCGCGGAGTTTGCATTGAGTTCAATGGCGCGCTGGAATTCCCGCTCCGCGCCGGGCCAGTCCCAGTCGTAATACTCCTTCACTAACGCCAGCGAGGTATGCCCCTCGGCAAGCTCGTCGTCAATCGACAGCGCTTCCATGGCCGCCGCCTTGGCTCGCGGCCAGGCATCCTGCGGCGGAACATATCCGGAATCGCCCAGCAAACTATACGTGTCCGCCAGACCAGCGCGGGCCAAAGCATAATTGGGATCTTTTTCGATGGCCTGGCTGAAGTATTCGACGGCTTTCTTGAAGCCTTGTTCGGTCCATCGGTTCCAGTAGTAGAGGCCGTTGAGATAAAGCTGGAAAGCCTCGGGGTTCTCGGTGTGGCGCTTGGTGAGTCGCCTGCGTTCTTCGCCGGTGAGCCGGACCCGCAACTTTTCGGAGATATCCCGAGCGATCTCTTCCTGCACCGCAATCAGGTCGGAGACTTTGCGGTTATACTGCTCGCCCCAGATATGCGTATTGTTGTTCACGTCCACTAGCTCGACGCTGATGGAGAGGTTGTCGCCCGATTGCATTAGCCGCCCGGTGAGCACGGCGCGCACACCGAGTCTGTGTCCCACCTCCTGGGGGTCGATGTTTCCTCCTTTAAAGGCAAAGACCGAGCTGCGGGACTTCACCGAAAGGTGGGGCAGTTGGGAGAGGCTGTTGATCAGGGTCTCTGCGATGCCGTCGCTCAAGTATTCGGTTTTGGGGTCGGCACCGGCGTTGGTGAACGGCAGCACAGCAACCGACTCGATGGCTCCGGCACCCGCGGATCGCGTGGTGCGGTAAAACCCGTAACCCGCGCCGGCCATGACCAGCGCAAGTACTGCGAGCGCCGCCAGCAGTGGCTTCTTGTGCTGCTTGGCGTAATCGATGGCGCTCGTGGCGCGGGTGCCGGGCACGGCTAGTCGGCCCGTCGCCCGAACGCTGCCCGTGGCCGCGTCCATCGCGCGCACGGAGACCGAACGGCTGGAGTCGGTATCGCGCTTCACGCGCTTCAGGTCAGAGCGCAGTTCCGCAGCGCTCTGGTAGCGCAAATCGCGGTCTTTTTCGAGCAGCTTCTCGATGATGTATTCCAGCTCTTGCGGGACTTCCGGATTCAGCCGCACCGGCGCAATCGGCACTTTGTGAAGAATCGCGTCAAACAGCGCCGCGGTCGTATTCCCTTTGAACGGCACCGTCCCCGTGGCCATTTCGTAAAGCACCACGCCGAAGGAGAACAGGTCCGTCCGCGCATCGAGTTCTTCGCCCAAGGCTTGTTCCGGCGACATGTACGCCACCGTGCCCAACGTCACCCCTGGGCTGGTCAGGTGCTCCTCGACTGTCTCCGACGTCGCGGTGGATTCCACTACCCCGACCGCTTCGGCCACTGGCTTGCGCTGCGGCGCCAGCTTGGCCAGCCCGAAGTCCAAAATCTTGGCCTGCTTGCGCTCGGTGACAAAGATGTTCGCCGGCTTGATATCCCGGTGGATGATTCCTTTCTCATGAGCCGCGTCGAGCCCGTCGGCAACCTGAACCGCCCAGTCCAGAAGTTGCTCCGTCTTGGTCACCCTTCCTTCAATCCGGTGCTTGAGCGTCCGGCCTTCCAGAAACTCCATGGCGATAAAATGCTGGCCTTGGTGCTCATCAATCTCGTAGATCGTGCAGATGTGGGGATGGTTCAGCGCCGAGGCGGCGCGGGCCTCGCGCTGGAACCGCTCGAGCGCTTGGCGGTCTCTGGCTAATTCCTCCGGCAGGAATTTGAGGGCCACCAGCCGGCCAAGCTTGATGTCCTCGGCCTTGTAGACAACGCCCATCCCGCCACCACCCAGCTTTTCGAGGATGCGATAATGCGAGATGGTTTTGTTGAGCATACAAGACAAACCTACCCTTGGACGGCCATCCTAGAGTCTGCCAGCAGAGAAGTCAATCCGCGCCCGTTTGGCCCGTTTGGCGTTGCGACGCTATACGTTTCACAATCACCCGCATCCTGGTCTGCCGCCGGCGCGAAGCAGAGCGAGTTCTTGGCGATGCAAATCAGATCGAGAGAGCACTTCACGCCATTCGCGCCTGTACTATCGAGTGCACTAATTCAGGCGTGCTGGCTTCCACGTAGCAGTGGAGTTGCGAACGGGCCAGCTAGGAACGCCATCCAGCCGGGTGGATAGAGGAACCATCGGGATCAGCGGCTCGCCAGCTTCGGCGCCATGCCCCCCGGGCGCCAGTGGCGTTTACGATTCGCTTCCTGAAACCTCCGTACTTCAGGATCGGAACATGGAATTATACTGGCGCAGATGCCTGGCCAAGATACCATGCCTTCTGTGAACACCAGACAGCGACGCAGTCACCGGCTGCTCCTGGACGTGACCCTTATTGTTCGCGGGGAATCCATAGAAAAACAACCCTTCCAGGAAGAGACGTTCACAATAGTCGTGAGTGCGCATGGCGCGCTCATCGTCTTGGCCGCCAAAGTCAGACTGGGACAGACGCTCCTGCTAATGGACCCAAAGACCTGGGATCAACGCGAAGGCCGAGTCGCCCACCTTGGCTCGCCTTACGGCGGACTGACCCAGGTGGGGATTGAGCTGACGCGTCCTTCGCCTGAGTTCTGGCCCGTCAGCCCTCCGCCAGATGATTGGAAAGCGGATTCAATCGACTCGTAGACGCTCTAGGGCCCCAGAACAAGAATTTCGTTCGCCCTGCGGCGTTGTGGAGGCCGCCATCTTCCGTGGCGGGGTAACCCCCCAAGAGCCTGAGGCAGATATCGCCGTTCCAGATCTTCTTGTGGGGCCGGCCTCCGGCCAGACCCGTCGCACGATGTCCTGTGCCCGGGTGAACCCCGAGCCACTGTGCTGCTAGGAGCACACACGTTGTCCCCAGGCACGGCAGGGCTGGCCGGGCGGGGCACGAACATCCAGAAGCCGTTGCCTGGATCGGGCTTCTAGTGTGCTGTCCCGGAAATACGTTCACATAGTCTTTGGATCTTGGTGAAGATCGAATCGGCCGTGGCCGTCCACATGAACGGTTGTGCGTGGGTATTGGAGGACCGCACGTAACGATCGATTTTCACCACCAGCTCTTTCACGCTCCGGAACGTCCCCCGGCGGATCGCTCGTTGGGTGATGCGGTTGAACCAGATTTCCACCTGGTTCAGCCACGACGCGTAGGTCGGGGTGAAGTGCACGTGAAAACGGGGCCGCACCGCGAGCCAGCGTTTCACCCGCGGATGCTTGTGTGTCGCGTAGTTTCTACGATCACATGCACGTCCAATTCGTCCGGCACGTTCTTCTCGATCTGCCGCAGGAAATCCAGAACCTACTGATGCCGGTGGCCGCCGCCGGCACCGGCTGATCACCGTGCCCTTGGCTGCGTCTAGCGCCATAGCCGCAAACCCCGCGACCTCTCCGCACATGACTCTGTTTACTTGCAAACGGGCGAAGCCGCCAACGAAGCTTCCCTCCGCTCTCGCCGCCGTCAAGGGGCAAGCCCCCTGACGCGGCTCCTTGTGGTCGCCCTTGACTGCGGCTTCGCTGCGGGAAGGTTCCGCTTATGAGAGGTGTGGGCCTCTCTGCGTTTAGGTAACGCCGGAGCTTATCCAAAGACCAGGCTGCGCGGCGGGAGGCGAAGCACAAAGCGCCCAGGTAGCCCTTGACAATGGTACAATATATGTTACCTTTTAGCTCGATGGTCGATGTTCGCGAGTATCACGACCGTGGCGGTCACAGTCCTTTTCGCGAGTGGTTCGACAGGTTGAACTCAGAGGCCGCGCGGAAGGTGACAACGGGTCTATACCGCGTAGGATTGGGGAACTTCTCCAACACCAAAAGTGTTGGAGCTGGCGTTTACGGAAGTTGCCCCACGGGTAGTTGAAACCTGCAAAGGAAAAGTAGCGGCTCTCGCCCGAACTCGGGTAGAGTTC
>WNFB01000778.1_pt1 | contig 26707 bp, 26 predicted proteins | sample 5400501 | NCBI WGS metagenome assembly WNFB01 (sample SAMN13153341, study PRJNA577476) | soil metagenome | isolation source: 200 cm saprolite under Douglas fir tree site 2 hole 1 | place: USA:California | collected 2015-04-18 | reverse complement strand
GTCCGGTTGCTCTCCACCTCACCTCGCGGTGACGCAGTTACCTTCCGCTACAAAGGTGATGACTTCCTTTGACAGGGACTTTCACCCTGCAGATAATGTGCCCTCGCGGGCGCACGGTTACGGCGCTTCGCGCCTAACCCAGGCTACGCGGGCTGTTACTCGCGCTTGATGCTGTGCATCAAAGCCGCACCAATTAATGCACAAATCATCCCACTAGGCAAAAGCCAAGTGCTCGCAATATCTTCAATTTTTGTTAAGTAAACGACAGTTCCATGGACATTTAAGGGATAAACCCGACCCTCCTCTGGTCGCGGTTGCAGAGGACGTGTATCCGCATACTCCTTGTGTAAGTAGACAGAAAGAACCAAGAGCACAGGCATAGCCCATAGTAAGCAAATCGCGAGAACTTTTCTCATTCGCTCGGTAACAAACTCTTTAGCCAATCTTTTATATTATATTAAACCGGAGATCCTTACTAACGGTAGTGTTTGCTTGAAGGGTCACATCTTGCCTTTTGCCATTTTATCTTTCCCCGCCTTAATAAGACGGCTCACGGTCGCGTAATGCAGGTCGAGTGTACAAGCGATCTCGGCCTGCGTATAGCCGTATTCACGGTAAGCCCTCTCCATCGCTGCATTGCGCACCTTCAGTAAGCATGGCACAGCCATCCGAGCTGCTCCACCACCCAGCCGAGGGTGACGAGTGTCGTCAAGAAAGATTTTCTTGCGGGCGTTGCCCCGTGAAGTGATAAACAGCACCGGGATATTCAATACGAAGCGGGCTGGCCATGCGGGTAGGTTAGGCAATGTTCTAGTGTCCCACAAATAACTTTCGGTAAGTTGGTAGCCTGGATGGAGCGCAGGAGGCTGTGTGAAAACTCTAAAAATTTCTTTCATGACTGGAAAATTTCCCACTCAATAGCAAAATATTGTGGAAATTTTTCGCAACCGTACCATGAGAGTACCAATATTTAGATTCTTTTGCACAGATACTCCCACCGAGAAATTTGAGTTCGGGTTTTGACACAGCCTCCGCAGCGAAATCCAGGTCACGGCGAAGCTCCCCGGATTTCGGCGCGTCGCGCCTTCATCCAGGCTACAACTGATCAAGGTGATTACTGTCAGATTCCGCGCTGCGCTCGGAATGACAAATACAACTTAATCAGCGTTCCCCTAGGCATTATGTGATCTGGATTCGCCGTTGATTCGAATCGGGATAGGGGTATTCCATGTGCCGCGCCGTCGCGCGCGCGATCGCTGCTCCGCAATAACGCGCCACCACCTTTAGCGCCATATCAATCCCCGCGGAAATGCCGGCGGAGGTAAACAGCCGGCCCTCCTCAACCACGTGCTCATCATCAAGTACATGAACCGAGGGAAATTTTTCTCTCATCAGCCCAAGCGACCGCCAGTGAGTGGTCGCGCGTTTGCCATCCAACAAACCCGCTGCGCCAAGCACCAGCGACCCGGTACACACCGACGCCAGGGTGTCCACGGTTGCAGCGCGCCCCTGTACCCATTTTAGAAGAGCCTCATTGTTCATTTCTTTACGCGTGCCCCAGCCGCCAGGGATGACGAGAATATCAAGCGGCGGACAATCCGATAATGTGTAATCAGGAATGACTTTAAGACCTCCGGTTGCCACCACCGGCTCCTGCCGCTCTGCAATCAGCTTCACGTCGAAGGGAGACGGGTCTTCCCGCCTGCGCTCCTCGTTTAGCCGGGTAACGGAAAACACTTCGAAGGGTCCCGCGAAATCGAGAACCTCGACATACGGAAAAATGAAAATACCGACCGACTTACGGTCCATAAACACCCCCATTAACGACAAGTCGGGTATTTTACCTGAGTTCGAAAGCCGGACCCATGGAAAAAAGTTTCTGGTATTATAAGCGCGCCGTACTTCCGGATTAAGACCCAGGCACCTAATCAATAAAAATGGAGGCAACAATGAAACGAATAGTGTTTTTTACAATGACCTGGCTATTGGCGGTCCAAGGCGCCTATGCGGCCGAGTTCAAGCTGAAAAGCCCGGAGCTGAAAGCGAATAGCAAAATGGCCGAGGAGCAGGTGTTCAATGGCTTTGGCTGCCAAGGCAAGAACATTTCGCCGGCGTTGGAATGGTCCAGCGCGCCGCGGGGAACCAAAAGCTTCGCCGTAACCGTTTACGATCCCGATGCGCCCACCGGCAGCGGCTGGTGGCACTGGGTTATCTTTAACCTTCCCGCGAACACAACGGGCCTCGCGAAGAACGCCGGCGATCCGCACGCAAGCCTTGCCCCGCAAGGCAGCGTGCAAAGCCGCACCGACTTCGGCAAAACCGGCTACGGCGGCCCCTGCCCGCCTCCAGGCAAACCCCATCGCTACCACTTTACGGTGTTTGCGCTTAAAACCGACAAACTGCCGCTGGACGAAAACGCCCCCGGCGCGATGGTGGGCTTTTACCTCAATCAAAACGTCATCCAAAAAACCACGCTGACGGCGAAGTATTCGCGGTAACGACGGGGAATTGAAAGATCAAAAAGCCGCCTGGGTGCTTCCAGGCGGCTTTTTATTTGGCAGTGAACGGTTGCGGCAGCTTCAGGCTACACCCCTGAATCCGGTACTTAACGATAGCAGCGTTCAGCGCGGCGGAGCACTAGGGGGCGGGGGCGGAGGAAGAGCGGGAGACGAAGCGTGATCAGATTTCACTATGAATCGACCTGAAACCGGAATCCGATGACCCTTCGCGTACATGCACTGTTCATAGCTGTAGTCATAGCGCCGTTGCGTGCCGTATGCGGAGGCATCCGCGGCGCTAATTCCGGCAAGGCTACCGATCAGCAGCCCGGTGCCTGCACCTGCCGCCGCGCTATTACGTCCGCCAATGGCTGCGCCCGCCACCGCGCCACCCACCGTGCCGACGGCGGCACTGCGCGCGGCACTTTCGCTGGAGGCCTGATTGGGTGTCTTTCCCCCCAGTTGTTCATAGGCGTATTGCCTGCACACGCCGTCGTCGTTGCGGAACTGGTCAAAGCTCTTGCCTGTCCCCGGTAGTGCAAGGACGCTGGGGCCGTCCGGCAAGGTGGCGCACGCGCCGAGCAGAAGCAGGGCAACGACAGGTGAATATCTTAGCGCCCGCAGCATGGCAACCGGTTCCCGGTTAAGGCGGTGGTGGCTGTGGTACAACCTTTTGCCAACCATCCGGGCACTGTTTTACATAGGGGTAGTAACCCTCTGGGTTGGTGCAGTAGTACCAGTAATTCGACTGTGCGGCCTGTGCGTCACCTTGTTCAATGTACTCCGGCGGTGAGGACGGCGCCGCAACTGCCGGCGGGTAATACGGGTAATACGAATAGTACGGCGCAGGATAATATAAAGGCCACCATAGCGGAGCACCGATGAAAACTCTAAAACGAGCATGCCCAGGATGAGGATGGTCGTGACGGAAACCTACATGGCCATCTACATGACCACGGAAATCTCCATGGCCCTCTCCACGACCATCCGAATGGCCATCTCCACGGCCATCGGAATGGCCACCCGCACGGTGACCGTCTGCCCACACTGCTCTGCTCGTTACCGCGCTGAGCAGTAGGATTAGCATAACTGTCAACTTGAAGTACTTCATAACCGCCTCCTGCCGCCGAAAGCGCCGGCGCATTGGTTGCAGCATATATCTAAGACCGGGTAGGCCGATAAAAATTCCCGATGCGTACGTGCCAGCGGATTTTTCTGTATGACGAACTGGAAAGAATCTCGGGTGAGGACGCGCACGCCGTCATGAACATCTTGTATTTAGCAAGCTCCATGCCGAGTGTTTTTCGGACAACTAAATCTTAGTTATCAAGGAATTACGTGGAATGAAAAAAACCGGGAGGGAAACTAAAGCCACAATTTTTGTAGGAAGCCTCTAGTTTAGAAATCACCGTCCTTCCCGCCGTGCTGTACTGTAAAAAAATCCACATGCCGTACCGTACAGGGAAGTAGTAATGCCGGTCGCTTCCGGCATCCTGCCTCCCGCGACACTTGCACATCCCTGTGCGGCGCGGGCGCGGGCCGCCGGGAGCGGCCGAGCGGTCCCTTTCGGCATCCTGCCTCTCAGGACACTCGCATATCCCTGTGCATCGCATGCGACCCAGAGAGATGACACAGGTAGGGCAACGCAGGGGGCGGTTGTCGAGATGCTCAGGAGCAGCCGGATTATCGGCGACGACGCCGATAATAAACCTGTAGACGAATACGAATAAAACAGTATCGATAAGCCAAGAGAACGGCAACGCTTCGAGTCCTTTCTCCGCCAGTTCTCTATTGATAGACTAGAGGCGAATGTCAGTACATGCCAGAACTAATTGGGTGTACCTGCTACGTCCTTTGCGTAACCAATGATTAACGAACAATAAAGAAAAATTCCGGGCGGCTTCTTCGATGGCGCGCGACCAACGTTCCCACTATCCGCACCGAATGCTCGCCGTGGCTATTTGTCTTCTTTCACTGTCGGTCCTCGCTGAAGAGGAAAGCAGCCAAAAGAAAGATAGCCTACTAGGCTGGACCATTACCCCAGGTGTTGGCGTACGCGTATTGGATTTGCATGTGAAACGCGGCTCGGATGGCGCTACAGGGACCATCACGAATGATGGTAGTTTCACCGGGCCCATGTACGCTGCGCTGAATGTGGAATCCCCGACCTTGCTGTTGAATGAAAAGGTAGGTGTCACAGTCCGTGGTTACGCAACATCGTTTTCTCTCGGTAACCAGCGAGTCAAGTCAACAAGCGCCCAAGGTGGAGAAGACATCAAAGACCTGGGAACGAGCGTAACAGGCTATTATTCCTACGTCATGCCGACAATCTTTTATCGCAGCGTCGATCGGACGGGAGACTCGCGCTTCGGTGTCGGTTACGGTTATTGGAAAACCTGGTTTTCGGGAGACATTATACTTGCCCAAGACAACGCCGCAACCGCGACGATGGCGAAAACGTCCATCAGTGGCTCCACTGATGGCAAATCCGGCGTGCTCCTTTTCTGGCAGGGGCGATGGCCCAGGGGATTGTTTGAAATCGCTATTAACAACGTGAGATTTGCAACAAACAACTACAAGTACGAAATGCATGAAATCAACATGCTGATTGGCTATCACTTCGAGTTCTAATAATTAATAACGAAGCGCGGGCGCCGCTTGGGTCCTTCAGATAGGCCCGCACCATCACGCTATGGCCTGTTTGACGGATATATAGGTAAAATCACTTTTTGCCTTAAGGAAATATGAAATGCAAGCACCCGCCCCCCTTATCCGCCGCGAACAAAGGGCATATTACGAAGCCAACAAGCTGAACAAGCGGCTGCGCCGCTTGGTGAGCGCGGCCATCGCCGACTTCAATATGATCGAGGATGGCGATAAGGTGATGGTGTGCCTTTCAGGCGGCAAGGACAGTTACGCGCTGCTCGGCATCTTGCTCGCCCTGAAAGAAAGGGCGCCGGCCCGGTTCGATCTTATCGCTTACAATCTCGACCAGAAACAGCCCGGCTTCCCCGAGCACGTGTTGCCGGAATATCTGACGAAGCTCGGCGTGCCGTTTCGCATCGAGCAGCGCGATACCTACAGCGTGGTAAAACGCGTCATTCCGGAAGGCAAGACCACCTGTGGGCTGTGCTCGCGCCTGCGCCGCGGGAACATCTACCGCGCGGCAGCGGAACTCGGCTGCACCAAGATCGCGCTCGGCCACCATCGCGACGATATGCTCGAGACGCTGTTCCTCAACATGTTCTACGGCGGAAGGCTGAAGGGCATGCCGCCGAAACTGGTCACCGATGACGGCAGACATATCGTCATCCGGCCGCTGGCTTACTGCCGTGAAGACGACCTCGCGGAATACGCGCGGGTAAAGGAATTCCCCATCATTCCGTGCAACCTGTGCGGCGCGCAGCCGAATCTGCAACGCCAGGCGGTCAAGGAGATGTTGCGGCAATGGGAGAAAAAGTTTCCGGGCCGAACGGAGTCGATATTTCGCGCCCTACAGAATGTCGCGCCCTCGCACCTCGCCGACCGCTGCCTATTCGATTTCGCCGGCCTTAAACCGCAAGATGCACTCTACCCGGACGGCGACCTCGCGTTCGACCAGGAAGAGCTGCCGACCACGGAACCACGACACTAGGGATAGAGCGCTACGGCCGGCTGCTCAGGCAGCGGAATGAACTCCGCCTCGTCGCCCGGCACCTTGGCGAACCGCCCCGCCTTCCACTCGGCGCCCGCCTGCTCGATGCGCTCCTTGCGTGACGACACGAAGTTCCACCAGATATAACGCGGACCATCCATGGTGGCGCCGCCGAGCAGCATGAAACGCGCCGCCGTCTTCGCCTTGACGGTGATGCGGTCGCCGGGCCGGAAGACAAGGAGTTGCCCCGGACCAAAATCTTGCCCCGCTAGCGTGAGGTCGCCCGAGAGGGTGTAAATCGCCCGCTCCTCATGCTCGGCGTCCAGCGGGAGTGAAGCGCCCGCGTTCAGTTGCGCATCGGCGTAAAAGATGCCGCCGAAGGTGCGTACCGGCGAGGTCTTGCCGTACAGGTTGCCGGCGATCAAGCGCACGATCTTATCGGTGTCCCGCATGAGCGGCAGCTCCGCCGCGCCATGATGCGCGAACTCAGGATCGGTTTCCTCGGCGGAGGCCGGCAGCGCCACCCAGGTCTGCAATCCGGACACCGTTCCGCCGCGCGCCCGCACCTCGGGTGCGGTGCGCTCAGAATGCACGATGCCGCGGCCCGCGGTCATCCAATTCACCTCGCCCGGGCGGATGGGCTGCCGGCTTCCGAGGCTGTCGCGGTGCAGAATCTCACCCGCGAAGAGATACGTGACGGTGGCGAGATTGATATGCGGATGCGGGCGCACGTCGATACCCTGGCCCGCGCCGAACACCGCCGGCCCCATCTGATCGACGAAGATAAAGGGCCCCACCATTTGCCGCCGCGCGGACGGCAGCGCCCGGCGCACCTCGAAGCCGCCGAGATCGCGCGTGCGCGGAACAATCACCGTCTCGATCGCGCCGGATGCAACCGCGGCGCCTGGTTCGGAATCAATATCTGCTTGCCGGCTCATCGCTCATCTCTCTCTGCCATATGGCCTTTATCGTCGCGTCATCCTAGCACACCCGCACTTTCTGTTCAGAGCCATGTCTGCTTATAGTCTCGCGCGTACTTTCTAATCCCCGCCGGTGACCGGCCTAAGATCGTTTGCACGTCTTGGGTCACCCTAGCGTTATAACCTTCCTTGAGAAAAGTGTCCCCTACCCGGACGGCGCGCTTTCGACCAGGAAGAGCTGCCGATCGCGAAACTACACGAGGAAGCATAAAACCGCCCCCTGCTCCTAATTCGCCTTCTCCACCACATTCCACTCGCCAGGATGTCAGCCACCCCGCCGCCTGTATCTTCTTTCAGCTAAGTCTGCACGAGCCGTGATTTTTTCTTCGCCGTCTCGATTTTATGGCGTTCTAGTTTATAGTGAAGAGTGTTTGCACGCAGGCCAAGCAACCGCGCTGCGCGCGACCGATTTCCCTCGCAGTAATCCAGTGCGCGTTTAATAATTGCTGCCTCGAACTCCGACACATATTCTTCGAGCGGTCTCGAACTAAAGTCCCCCGGCTCCTGCAAAAAAAGCCGCTGAAACTGCTCTTGCAAAGATTCCTGTGAGGATTGCAAATCGCGAAGTTTGACTCCTTTCTGCTGCAGTGAAGTATGGGGGCGAAGAACATCATCCAACAGCAAGATGGCGAGTCTATCTAAAAGCTGTTGCAACGTCCTGAAATCGAGCGGTGTATAGATATGCGCGTTGAAGCCATCACCCAACAACAGCCAGCTCGCCGCTGTCCTGCTGTGAGGAAAAAACGGAATGATGATACCAACACCGCGCGCACTCATCGAGCGCCGAACATCAGGCAGATCTTGGCCCTCCTTTGCGACCAGCATGCGGTCGACCCTTTCCAACTCCTCGCGCGGGAAGACGCTCAGTGCGCTCGCCCTGGCGCCTGCTTCTATGGCGGGCGATTTATCAGGTGATATCAATACCGCGGGACATTTTAGAATATCAGCCAGATTCCGGATCGTCTGTTCTGCGGAACGTTCCGCCGCGGCGGTGCTCAAGCGCGAATAGAGCAACGCCTTGTGCTTCCTGGTATGCGACCAGGGCAGGTAAAAGTCCAGTTCTATAATGCGTTGGTTATGCACCGCGTAACCTACAGCGACCAAAAGCAACGCCGACACGAGCGGCAGCGTTGCAACCGTATTAAATATGCGGATATTGAAATGTAGAAGCGCAAACACTAATACGATTAATAATACGACCGGCGACGCGGTCGCCAGCCAAAGCTTGCATTGGCTGCGAACGAGCGGCGGCCGGTCGGCCTTGATGCCTTGCAACGGGAAGAGCAGTACTACGAGCGCAGTGACTAAAGTCAAAAACTCGAATAGACCGTAAAGCGGGCCGGAAATGCGCGTTATTGCGAACTTGAGCGGCTGGAATCCGGTAACCAGTAAAGAGGTGAAGAGCAACAAGTACTCTAAAACCAGTATATAAATAGCAGTGAAGATAGAAATAGAAAAAGCTCTTTTGTCTTCGCTAATGACTACCGCGAGCATAACAAGTAAACCCAGAAACGGGATAAACAGCGCATAGTAACTGTATCCAAACAGGTTTGCGTATTCCAAAACCTTCTCGGGCTCCTCCAAAGATTTGAAATTTACACCTACCGTCTCCACCACGCTTATAGCGAGAGAGACGATCGTCGCCAAGAGAAACAACCGGGTTTTGGTATTTCGCACCTCGACGCGCCATGAAAAATACAGCACCAGCAGCTTGATCAAAAACGCTATGGCGGCCGGTAAACTGTACACACTAATCATCACCCCTCCCAGTTGTGCTACCAGGCTCTAATTAGAACATCCTTAAAGCATGCTGCGTCGGCAATAACCGGTGCGCTCGGAATACGCGATACCCGACCCGCCCTCACTTAATTCACCTCGCCAGGGCTTTATCCGTCATCCTGGCGCGCCAGCACGTCCTGCCACTCCGGCCGACGCTCGATTTGCAACCTTACATACGGGCAGATCGGCACGACCTTTACGCCTTTCGCTCGCGCGTCTTCCACCGCGCGCTTCACCAGGGCGAGACCCAGGTCACGCCCCCGTTGTGCCGGCGGCACATAGGTGTGCGTAATGACCATACGGCCATTCACGCGGGAATAAGTGAGTTCCGACTTCTGACCCTCTACGGTTAACACGTAGCGACCCCCCGCTGCACGCTCCTCGTGCTCAATTTGAAAATCATTGTTCATGGCTTACTTTACGGCAGCGCGCAAAAAATCATTATACCGGGTTCCTCGCTTTAAACAGAAGACACAACATGAAGTCAATAAAGCATCTCCACCGCCTACCCGATGCCGCCATCGCGGACTCGAGTTTATTCGAATTCGCGGGCCTTAAACTGTAGCCCGGGAGGCGGCCCGGCGTTTGACCAGCCGCTGTCAGGAGTGCCCAGCAAGAGGGATCGACGCTACGAAAGCGCCCTTGCCCTTCGCGGCTTCTACCACCTACTTTGATTTTTCCGGTTTGGAATAGTCTCGGTTTTCCTCGGGGTCGAACTCTTTGGCGCGCTCGCACCCTTTGCGTTCGGCGTCTAGATCTTCGGTCGCCTCCTGCACCGCCTTGTCGACACGAGCTTTCTTGACGAGCTCCTGAGTATCCTAATTGTAGCGCTTGGCGGACTCGCGATCACCTTCGCCCTGCTTCTTGGTTTCGGTCATAACACACCTCCTTTATTTACATCCGTTATTATCTAATACGGTTGCCGGCGGTTATCATGAGACTTTATGCGGACGCTTAGAAAATATGGCATGATCTATCAATCCTTAAACGATGATGAGTGCCCTGATTGAGCAACAACCACGTCTCTAGTCACACCTTACCTCAACTGATTGCCAGTTTGCTCATCCTGATTTTGCTCGCCGCGGCGAGTGTGGTGCCGGCACTGGCCGACAGCGCTGCAAGCACCTCTGTGAGCGCGCAGGACGCAAACAGCGCGCTTGATAGCGCGCGCGTATGGACCACCGTACATGTCCGCACGATGTTCGTCACAGGACTAATCGTCATCGCCTGCGTCATTCTCCACTATGAGGCCTTCATCGGGCTGAACTGGGTTCTCAGTCGGGTGCACACACACCGCCGGCGCCAGCGCCAGCGCCTATTGCTGATGATGCTCGCACTCATCGCCCTGCATATCGTCGAGATCTGGATCTTCGCGGCCGGTTTCCACTGGTTTTTGCTCGATCCGGCGAATGGCCGCATTACCGGCATAGAATCGGCTCACTTCCTCGATCAGGTTTATTTCTCCACGGTCTGCTACACGACACTCGGTCTTGGCGATCTCATACCGCATGGCGCTATCCGCTTCATGACCGGCACTGAATCGCTCATCGGCTTTTTACTGATCACCTGGTCCGCGTCGTTCACCTTCTTCGAAATGGAACGGTATTGGAGGAAGAGTGCATAATGCTATTGAAGCCTTCGACCATGGTCGCTTCGGTTGCCGGTGATTGGCCGAAACCAGCCGAACCGGCATACGTTAAATCTGCCTTCGAATTTCGGGTAACACCTTATTAATCGCATTATCAATGACGCGTGGCAGAACATTGTCTTTGTTACGGGATAATGTGCTATCGACAGTTTCGCTGGTTTCAAAGTGCTTAATATCGAACTTTGCAGATCCAACGTTCCCCCTGATAATTACTGTAAATGAAGGCAGGCCTTGTGGATTATCCGTAAGAGCATAACCGCCTTCGATCCGCGGACTGGCGACACAGCCACTACCAATCATCGCATCGGGTATCAGACCCTGATGTCTCCCACCCACTTGTCTACGGAAAGACAGCCGATTGTTGAGAACAATTCTGAACCTGTTTAGGGTGACAACCTTGCCATCCAGCTGGCTGCCAAACTCCCTCTGCAACTTGACCTTCAGGATATCAAGCTTGGACGGCTGCAGATCCGCGTCACCGATATCCTTGATCGCGTACTCGCAGTTAGTAATCAATAGCGAGCGATTGCCTCCCGTCTTGTCGGACTCAGATCTGTTATCAACGATCGTGAAGCCGATAGGCTTACTCGCATCCATATCAAGCGGAATCTTATAGGGCGACGCACAACTGGTTAGCACTATAGAAAGTATGGAAATAACGTAAATTCGCTTCATCGTTACTCCTCCTTAATTTTGCGGGTCTTCATCTCTAGTATGAACCAAACGGCTCGTGCTCAAATCCGACGAGATGAATTATATAATAGTCGAAAATTAAGAAGTCGCCGATAGGCGTGCCTCCTCCTTCTCGATCACGATCTCGAACGTCTAGATTATATTAAAACCAAGGAATCTCCGAACAAGTCATTCCCGCGGAAGCGGGAATCCAGAACACTACACTGCGGAAAAGCCTGGATGCCCGCTTCCGCGGGCATGACGATTTGCGACTCAGCGCTTCCCTAGCCTGTTTCGTCGCAGCTTCCCCATGGACCGCCATACTAAAAAGTAGGGTGCGCTGTGCTGTACAGGATGTATGAATGCCGCGGAGCGCATGGATGCGCGAGAGCGGCCGCGCACCGATCGACATCATGGTGCGGCCGCTCTCGACATCCATGTCTATCGCGGCACCTTCTCGTTTGGTGGATTCTTTCCAACCAGTGCATCCGCGCACATCGTAGGGAGCGGCAAAAACCTCAGAGTTCTGCCGCTCCGAATCTGAGCTATGATAATAAACGGAGGAAGCGGCAGTATGAAAAACAAAGTCACCATCAGGACCATTGCTACTACCAGATTTGTGTTTGTGTTACTGAGTCCGTTCGCAGCACTTGGCGCAGACGAAAGCAGGCTCGATAAATTTGAAAAGGACATCGCCAAACCTGGAACTCCCGATAAACCACATGCGCAAGCGAGCAGCTACGGCTCTGACACTGATTCATCCGATTTACAAAAAAGTTTTATCAGCGATGTCCTGGAGACGATTTTCCTGGTCCCCGGGAAAAACAGCATGATGCGGATAGATTCTACTCTTATGGAATCGCCGCAAGGCGTCATCCCCCGACAGACCGGCGACGGCTTACTCGTCTATGCGAGACTGGATACGTCCTACCAGCGCGTTGACAGCGATATTTCCGGCGTGGACTCGCGCCTCGAAATCGGATATGGCGCATTCGGACTCGAAATCCGCCAAACCCGTTACCGCGACACCAAAATTAACACACATCTGCAGGTGGACCAGTATCACGGTCTGTACCGGATGTCTTTCGGTAACACATTGGAGATCGGACTGGGTTACGGAGAAACGACATTCGATGGCACCTCACGAAACTCCGGGCACACTTGGGCGACACCGGTCCTATATCAACCCCTCCCCTGGTTCGGCATCGAATATCGGCCCTCGTGGATGACTATCAACAACAACGAAATTACCGACAACGAATTCGCCGTGGACGTAGGCGGTCGATACTGGGCCGTTAGAGGCGGATACCGACAGATCAAAAGCCCGACCGAAAAAATCGTTGGTCCATTTATCGGTCTTTCCCTGCGCTTCTGACACCTAGCAGTGCGCGTTTGACTAACGCGACACTGCGCAGGAGCTTTCTTCTTGCCATTTCCTTCTAAGCTATTGGAAGAAAACGGCGCGGAAGACCTTACACAACTCAGCCAGTTTCGATGGGAATAAATTCTCCCCCGCAATCAACCAAAGGCAGCACCGAGAAAATACGCCACCCGCGGCTGTTCAATGCGCAGATTGAAATCCCGATCCAATAATTCGCTAATCGGCACTTCAAATACATCGGCGATGCGCTCCAGGTTATCCAGACTGAGATTGTGTTTGCCGCTTTCGATATTAGCGATATAGCTCCGGCAAAACCCACAGAGTTCCGCCAGCGTTTCCTGCGACCAGCCGCGCGCAGCACGTAACAGTTTGATTTTCTTTGCCAGAATACGGCGCGTGGAGGGGATACCTGCTTTTTCATTATTCGTCATCGTTGGCTCCTTTTTATAAGCGTTACCAGGGCCTTCGATGCTCTACACCCAGGCTATTCATCGGGTGTATAGTTTCGCCAGCCCCGAGCTTGTTATCGCAAGTTTGGGGTCAGTCGCCTGGGAGGTGCTACGACACGCCTTCCAGGTGACGCCTAATTAATGCCTCAACAGTATATCAAGTTACATCGAAATGTAGTATCAAAACTATTTGATTTGAACCACTAATTATGGTTCGCCATACATTATGTCACTACAACATCGTTGTTATACAAGTACCCAAAGAAACGCTCCCCGGTCGCTCGCCGCGCGAAAGGCGCGCGGTTCCCTCCGCTCCTCACGCAGCCGGGCGCTGCGCAACTCGCGCGATCGCCTACGGCGCCACGCGCTCAGACAGTGCTCGCTTAACTGCCCCCAGCTGCGCTCCGGTGCTCGGCGAACTCCTACGGGAAAAATCGACCCCTCGACTCTGACACTAATGACCCCTAACGTTTGGATCACCCACCCTGCCAGCGTACACCGTACTGTTAAACGCTGAAATTCATGCACGATCACCAACCCCGCCGATGAATACACCACTCTCTCTCAGGAACGTAAGAATATCTTGGCCTACGAGTTGGAATCCGCGGCCAATCTCCCTTACCACTTGGTTGATCTCCTGCTGTGTCATGCCAGATACCGTGCCAATAAGTGTTGGTTTTTGGAATTTGCTGATACCTAATCGACGAAGATTGGTGGGGTGATATCCAAATCCCAGGAAGCAGATGATTCCCGACGATGCTAATTTCTCGCGCGCGCGCATGAACGTTTCGTGACCATCGTCAGCTTCATGAATGATGATGATCCCGTCGGCAGCGACCTTAATTGCATCAATCGACCGGTCTGGTTGGAAATCTCTTCCTTTTCCAAAGAGTTCCTTTAATTTTCCGAGTTGCCCGTGCAAATGAATTATCGGCAGAGAGGCTGCGAGTTGACGCGCCTTATCGTCCGTAAGACCGTACGTATAGCGAATCGCATTGAACAGGTAGTACTCCAGCGATCGGTCGTAGTTAAAGGTTAAAATGGAGAGCTGATTCTTCGCCAACTCCTCTGGCTTGGGAGTTGCGATGCATGACCAAAGATACTCGTACCAGTTGTGCTCTATCTGTCGCTCTACCACATAAGCTGGGTTTTCGTGCTCAATCAATGCACACGCGATGGCAGCTTTCCCTTCATGGATAAGTTCGACCCGCCGCTCTAAGAAAGCATCGACTGACCTAACCCCTGAGCGTAGAAGATCGCGGCGAAGCCAATGTAACCGATCTTCTTCGAAGCCTATGCTGCGCAGGATCTTCTTTTCATTGGTGTCTACCCCTGGATTTAGAAAGTTACAGATTTTGACCAGAAGGTGATAGCCAGACGGAAACATGTAAGCCATGCTTCCGCCCGCACCCACGACTAAAGTTGTCGGTATCGTGATCATTCGCTAGAGCCCAACTACAATCATACGTCCCATTTGACGGGATCAATTACATCATTTTTGATGTAATAGCGTTCTTGAATTATGAATAATCACAGGGTTAGGTTAACATAAGGTCGTATATTGAAAAAGAAAATATGTAGGAGACCTCAGGATCGGAGTTGGTTTTGCCCCGTAGGAGCTCGCCGAGCACCGGAGCGCAGCCGGGAGTAGTTAAGCGAGCACTGTCTGAGCGCGTGGCGCGCGAAGCGCGATCGCGCGAGTTGCGCAGCGCCCGGCTGCGTGAGGAGCGCAGGGAACCGCGCGCCTTTTGCGCGGCGAGCGACCGGGGTGTCCTTTCTTTTGGTGACTTTTCTTTGGACAAGCAAAGAAAAGTCACCCGCCCGCGGTGCAGAAACCGCATATTAGCATTTCACATCATCGCCGCAGGCGATACCATAAAAAAAAGCCGCCTTTCGGCGGCTTTTTAAACTCAACTCACCCTGCTTTCCCCCAAATCTACCGCCCCAGTGGAGAAGCGCTGATCTGCTTCTGCAGTTGCAACAGAGCTTGTTCGCTTGCCAGGCGTGCAGCAAGGGAGAAATCGCTCTTGAATTCACTGTAAGTCGCTTTTCCCTCGCCCTTCGCAGTCGTCCGCCAAACGACGGCGCCAGCAGGCGAGAGGGCGCGGCACTCTAAAGAAACCGTGAAATTCGTGGGCGGCCACGTAAACGCGCTGCTCGATGAGGAACTCGTTTCGATCTTAGGAACGAAAACGTACGCTATCTTCTTTTCCACGAGAAAGCTCTTATCGTCAAGAGATTTCACTAGGTATACATCGTTGAAGTCATTGGACAGCACTTTATACAGTCCCGGTTCAATATCCCGATAGGGGAAGTATTGAATCTTGTCGCCACCACCGCCCGGCGTGGTCACCTCTCGATCACGGTCCTCCTGCGATATGTAGTAGCCGACATTCTTCGAAATTTTTTGATTCGCCTGCTTACCATCAAATGCTGACATTTTAGGCGCCATGCTAATCGGATGGGCACAACCAACCAATAACAGCACGCCGACGATAACAGCAATACGCGCAATAACTTTCATCTGTTTCCCCCTCCTTCAATTAGAGTTAACGAAAGAACTTCAAATATAACCAGAATTTTTTATTGTAGAGCTTTTTGGAATTCGGGATCACCGTAAAAGCTGGCCAGTAGCTTCTGAACAACGATCGAGTAGTTCTCCTTCGCCTTGGGAATTGCGACCATCCCGGCAAAAGACGACTCCCATTCATGACGGACCGATTTCGTCTTGTTGTAGCGTACGGCACCATTCTTTTTAACGGTTAGCTGAGCCTCCATGACCCCATACCCAAGACTGAAACCGGAGGCGTCAAACTCGTTTTTAAACAATACACCGGACAACTCTACATCTGTATTGTCGCCGAGCAGACCTGCCATGGAGAGTTCCTGGCGAAGTGCCTCACGCAGATACTCAACGTAGGACTCGCTATAGGGGGAAACAAATGAACCTCCGCGAATCGTAAGATTGTTTACCTTATCTTTTTCCCGTCCACCCGCGGTGAAGGCACCTACCTTGACTTGAGCCGGCCGTTGATTCTTTAACGTACCGACATTAGCCATGGATGGCTGATAGTTAGGCGCAACGCTCGCGCAACCGGACAGAATGAGGATGGCGGCCATCATTAAGCAACTACTATAACTATAACGTCGTTTCATTGTTATGCTCCCTTTCAAATGTTGTTGTAAATTGTCGGGCCGCAAAGCGAGGGCGGCCTATCAATAATCTTAACTATAATCCTGGAAAAGTCCAATCTTGCGGGGGAATTACACGCTGCGGCGGCCGCCTTGCTGCACAGGCGATACCAAAAAAGCCGCTTTTAGCGGCCTTCTCAGGTCACTCCACCCTCCCCTCGCTGATAAATTTATCGAGCTGTCCTTGCTTCCTTAAGTCGTCATTCCGAGCGCGAAATCTGTTAAGGCTATTGAAAAATCAAGATTCCTCACCGCCTACGGCGGTTCGGAATGACAACAATTCAATTTACAGTTCGCGCTGTCCTTCTTTAGGATGACGGTGGGGCAAGGCCCCGCCCTACATTACTCATACAGAAAAGCTCATTTTTCCACTGCCTCAATCTCTTTCACTTCCTGGTGCCCCCTCGGCAGCTTCGAGCCGCGCAAGGCCCGCTCGCTGACATATTGATCGATATCGTTGCCGGAGCGGAGCTTCAATTCACCCTTGCCGGTGCGCAACATGAGCTGCTGCCCTTCTTTAAACACGGCGATGCCGATGAGATATTCCTCGCGCTTTTGCACTTTCGCCCCCGGAATCCCGAGGATTTTATCGCCCTTGCCTTTTTCCATCTGCGGCAGATCGCCGACCGCGAATACGATCATGCGGCCGGTGTTGGTGACCGCGGCGAGCCAATCGTCCTGGTAAGCCATCACGCGCTGCGGCGGCAACGCCTTGGCGCCCTTGGGCACCTTGAGCACCGCCTTGCCCGCGCGCCGGTCGGTAAGGAGATCGCCGAGCTTGACGACGAGGCCATAGCCGGCGTCGCTTGCAATTAAATAAAGGTCTTCCGGATTGCCCATCATCACGCCCGACCAGCTGGCGCCCGGCGGCGGATTGAAACTGGCGGAGAGCGGCTCGCCATGCCCGCGTGCGGAAGGTAATTTATGCGCCGGCAGTGAATACGTGCGGCCGGTGGAATCCATGAAGGTCGCGGTCTCATTGGTGCGCCCGCGCGCCGCCTGCAGAAACTGATCGCCCATCTTGTACTCCAGCGACCTGGCGTCGACCTCGTGGCCCTTGGCCGCGCGCACCCAACCCTTGTCGGACAGTACGACCGTGATCGGCTCCGCCGGCAGCAATTGCGTGACGTCGATCGCCTTTGCGGTCTCGCGCTCTTTCAGCGGCGAGCGGCGCGGGTCGCCGAACTCTTCGGCATCTTCCGTCAGCTCTTCCCGCACGCGGGCGCGCAACTTTTGGCGCGAGCCCAGGATTTTTTCAAGGTCGTCTTTTTCCTTCGCGAGATCCTTTTGCTCGCCTTTGATCTTCATCTCTTCGAGCTTGGCCAGGTGGCGCAACTTGGTTTCGAGGATGGCCTCGGTCTGCTCTTCGGAGAGCTTAAAGCGCTTCATCAATTTCGGTTTGGGCTCGTCCTCGCTGCGGATGATGCGGATGACCTCATCCAGATTGAGATAAGCGATCAGCATGCCATCGAGGATGTGCAGGCGGTGGTTGACCTTGTCCAAACGGTGCTGCAGGCGCCGGCGCACGGTCTCGATGCGGAACTCAAGCCATTCGGCCAACAGGTCTTTGAGGTTATACACGCGCGGGCGGCCATCGAGGCCGATCATGTTCATGTTCACGCGGTAGCTGCGTTCGAGATCGGTGGTGGCGAACAAGTGATCCATCAATTCCACCGGATCGACGCGATTCGAGCGCGGCACAATCACCAGCCGGGTCGGATTTTCATGGTCGGACTCGTCGCGCAGATCCTCGACCATCGGCAGCTTCTTCTGCTGCATCTGTTGCGCGATCTGCTCCAGCACCTTGGCCGGCGACACCTGATGCGGCAGCGCAATAATGACGATCAGGTCGTCCTCGCGCTCCCAGGTCGCGCGGCAGCGAATCGTGCCGCCGCCGGTCTCGTAGATACTGCGGATGTCGGCTTTGCCGGTGACGATCTCGGCCTCGGTCGGGTAATCCGGGCCCCGGACGTGCTTCATCAACTCCTTCACCGAGGCATCGGGCTTGTCCAATAAGTGCAGGCAGGCCGCCGTCACCTCGCGCACATTGTGCGGCGGGATGTCGGTCGCCATGCCGACCGCGATGCCGGTGGTGCCGTTAAGCAGCACGTGCGGCAGGCGCGCGGGCATGATCTTCGGCTCCTGCAGCGTGCCGTCGAAGTTCGGCACCCACTCGACCGTGCCCTGTTCGAGTTCCGCCAGCAGCACCTGCGCGAAGTGAGTAAGCCGCGACTCGGTATAGCGCATCGCGGCGAACGACTTCGGATCGTCGGGCGAGCCCCAATTGCCTTGGCCGTCGATCAAGGGATAACGATAGCTGAAGGGCTGCGCCATCAGCACCATCGCCTCATAGCACGCGCTGTCGCCATGCGGGTGGAATTTGCCCAATACGTCGCCGACCGTGCGCGCCGACTTTTTAAATTTCGCCGCCGCCGAGAGCCCAAGCTCCGACATGGCATAGATAATGCGCCGCTGGACCGGCTTCAAGCCGTCGCAAATATTCGGCAGCGCGCGGTCAAGCACGACGTACATTGAGTAGTCGAGATACGACTTCTCGGTGAAGGCCGCCATCGGGATACCTTCGATCTTGGCCACACGCGCCCGTTCGAGCGACACCACCTTATTCGTGCGTTTGCCCGTAGTATTCTTTAGCGATTTGGATTTGGTCGGTTTGTTTGCCATCAGGATTTTACTTCCGCGACTTTTTTCAATGCGCGATTCATTGCTTCAAAGCTCTTATGCGTCTTACCGGCGATAAAGAGTAACAGCAGCGGCGCGAGCAATCCCGAAAACCGCTCGCGTTGTATGAACCGCGCGCCCTCAAGCCCCTGCGGCACGATGATAAATATATGCTCGCCATCGAACAGACCTTCCATGAACAGCTTGCCGCGCCAGCGCAGCTCCGCCGCCGGTATCGCCTTCAACACGATTGGAGAAAATATACGCGCGCGGCCGCGCGGCGGCAGGCGCATACGTACCCTAAGCCGCGCGCCTTCTTCCAAGTTGCCGTGAATGCCGCGGATAAAAGGATTCCATTTCGGGTAGGAGGCAAAATCCGTCAACACGCGCCACACCCGTTCCGGCGAGGCGGCGATGTCGATCGTCGTTATGATTTCCCGCACGCTACAGGATCTCCGCCTTGTTGCCCTTCTTCTCGAGCCAGGCCTTGCGGTCGCCCGCGCGTTTCTTGCCAAGCAGCATATTCAGCATCTTGTCGGTGTTGTCGCGCTGCTCAATCTCGAGGCGCACCAAGCGGCGCGTGTCCGGGTCCATGGTGGTCTCGCGCAGTTGCAGGGGATTCATCTCACCCAGGCCCTTGAAACGGGTGACCGTCGGCTTGGCGCGCGGCTTGTCCGCCGCGATGCGATCGAGGATGCCCTTTTTCTCCTGCTCGTCGAGCGCGTAATGCACCTCCTGGCCGACGTCGATGCGAAACAGCGGCGGCATGGCGACATAGATATGCCCGGCGGCAACCAGCGGCCGGAAGTGCTTTACGAATAAGGCGCACAAGAGTGTCGCGATGTGTGCGCCGTCGGAATCGGCATCGGCGAGGATACATACTTTGCCGTAGCGCAGCCCCTCGAGCTTGCTCGAGCCGGGATCGACCCCCAACGCCACCGCGATATCGTGCACTTCTTGCGAGCCTAACACCTCGGCGGGATCGACTTCCCAGGTGTTCAGGATCTTGCCGCGCAGCGGCATGATCGCCTGGAATTCCTTGTCGCGCGCCTGCTTGGCGGAGCCGCCGGCCGAGTCGCCTTCAACCAAGAATAATTCCGTGCGTCCGAGGTCTTGGCTGGTGCAGTCGGCGAGCTTGCCCGGCAGCGCCGGCCCGGCCCCGATCTTTTTGCGCTCGACCTTCTTCGCCACGCGCATGCGCGCCTGCGCCGAATCGATCGCAAGCGCCGCCAGGCGCTCGGCATCGGCCACGTGCTGCGCGAGCCACTGACCGAACGCATCCTTCGTTACGCCGGCGACGAAGCTCGCGGCGTCGCGCGAGGTCAAGCGCTCCTTGGTTTGGCCGGTAAACTGGGGGTCCCGCAGTTTAAGCGAGAGCACGTAAGCGGCGCGGCCCCAGACATCTTCCGGCGCGAGCTTGACGCCGCGCGGCAGGAGATTGCGAAACTCGCAGAACTCACGCAACGCCTCGGTCAAGCCGGTGCGAAAACCGTTAACATGGGTGCCGTCCTGCGTGGTCGGGATCAGGTTCACGTAGCTTTCCAGGATCGGCTCCGCGTCTTCGTCCGGCAGCCACACCAGCGCCCAGTCGACCATCTCGTCGTTACCCTGGAAGTGGCCGACAAACGGCTCCTCAGGCACGAGTTCCTGGTCGCCGAGCTCGGTGAGGAGATAGTCTTTGAGCCCGTCCCGGTATTGCCACTCCTCGTCGTTGTTCTTGTCGGTTTCGTCGGTGAAGGTGACGTGCAGGCCGGAGCAAAGCACGGCCTTCGCGCGCAACAGGTGCTTGAGCTTCGGGACGTGGAACTTGACCGAATCGAGAAACTTTTCATCCGGCCAGAAGCGTAGCCTGGTGCCGCCGCCTTTGGCGGCGCTTATTGCTTTGAGCTCGGAAGTCTTCTGACCATCGGCGAAGCTCATGTGGTACTCCTTGCCGCCGCGCCGCACCCAGACTTCGAGCTTTCTCGAAAGCGCATTGACCACCGACACGCCCACGCCGTGCAAACCGCCGGAGAAGGTGTAATTTTTGTTGGAGAATTTGCCGCCGGCATGCAAGCGGGTCAGGATCACTTCCACTCCCGATACGCCTTCGCCTTTATGTTTATCGACCGGCATGCCGCGGCCATTATCGGCAACCGAGAGGGAGCCGTCTTTGTGCAACACAACCTCGATCTTGGAGGCGTAACCGCCAATCGCCTCATCGACGCTGTTATCGATCACCTCTTGCGCGAGGTGATTGGGGCGTTCGGTCTGGGTGTACATCCCCGGCCGCTTGCGCACCGGTTCAAGACCGGTTAAGACCTCAATCGCGGAGGAATCGTATGCAGAGCTCATGCCTTAAAAAACCAGCGTCTTACTCTGCGCATAGATAAACCATGAATTTCATCGGGGCATCGTGTGATGACTTAGTCAAAGGACGCTAGAGTATAACGGATTATGATTACGCGGCAATTGCGCGTTCCGAATCAAGTTGATTACTGTCAGATTCCTCGCTACTCGGAATGACAAATATGACTTAATCAGAGTCCCACTAACCGGATGGATTTTTAGCGGCTAGGCACGATTCGAGGCTGGCGGGGAATTTAGCCGGAGCAACGATGCGAAACCGCTTGATGTGAGCGTTATGTCCGCGCACGAGGGAAATCCGGCTTTTCGCCACGCCGAAGTGCTGCGCTAAAAATTCGATTAACCGCGCATTGGCCTTGCCATCCACAGGCGGCGCGGTGATACGTATCTTGAGCGCGTCGCCGGTCACGCCGGCAAACTCATCCCGGCTTGCGCGCGGCTTGGCGTGCACTTTTAAAATTAAATCTTCACCCTCCCATTTGAACCAGTTCTTTGCCACCAGAACACCGCCAAGATAAATTGTTTATGGGCTATAGCCGCTCGCGGGAGCAGGTTAACCGCCGAGCTCAAAAGTCGGTTAAATCCTCCGCCAAGGCATTATGGGTTGCTTCTGAGACAGCGCTTACCTGATGACGATAAGCGGAATGATCGATCCCGGCACCGATATCGGCGCCTTGTTTGATGGCGCGCACCATTTCCGGGCTAAGTTCAAAACGCAGGAAATGCACAGAGGAAGTTTTGGTTTCGGTGGCGCGCTCCAGGTCTTCGTCCGCGATGGCGAATACCGGGCTGTGGCCCTGCACTTTAACCCACACGCAATCCTCAATGCCGATCATCTTTGCCAGCGCCGCGCGCCGTTCCTCAATGTCGTCGTATTCGAGCATAAAGGTGGCTTTCCAGTTGCTTCCGTCCGGAATCAAAGGATTATAAGCCTCCAGCTCTTCCTCGATTCCCGCGCGTTCAAAGATGCGCTCCGCACGCAGCATTTCCTGCACTTGATACTGGATGGTTAATTTGTCTTCAAAATATAATCGGGCGTGCGGGCCGATTTGCACTTGGCGATTTTTTTTGTGCTCCATCACCTTGGCGCGGAAATCCGCGCGCACTGCGGAATACTTTTCCAAGGAATACAAATGCTGCGGGGTTAGCTTTTCCATCGCCGTAACAAAAACCTGTTAAATTCCATAGGCAATACGTAAAAGATGCAACGGATGCTCCGGCTCCCGGTCGGTGTTAAGGCCGTTTTGAATTTGGTAGCCGGCGATCGGACAATCGCTGCCGTAATGGTCCGGCTGATTATTCTCAACCCGCTCAAACACCGGCTTGCCGATTTTCATTGCCGCTTCATGGAACTCGCTTTTCACCGCATAGGTGCCGTTGTGGCCGGAGCATCGTTCAATCATGTCAATCTCAGTATCCGGCACCATTTGTAATAATTCCCGCGTCTTCGGCCCGATATTCTGCACCCGTTGATGGCAGGGGGCATGGTAAGAAATTTTTCCCAAGGATTGCTTGAAATCGGTGTTGAGCTTGCCTTGCTGGTGACGCAACATCAGATATTCAAATGGATCGTAAATGGCATCCCGAACCTTGAGGACATCAGGCTCCTCCGGGAACAGCAAAGGCAGTTCCTGTTTAAACATGAGCACGCAGGAAGGCACCGGCGCGACGATATCCCAGCCCTCATCCACCAGCTTGGCAAGCTCCGGAATATTGGCGTCTTTAGAACGGGTGATGGCGGCAAAATCGCCTAATTCCAGCTTGGGCATGCCGCAGCAATGTTCTTGTTTCACAATCGTGACCGGAATGCCGTTATGGGTGTAAACCGCCACGAGGTCCTGAACCAATTGCGGACTGTTGTAGTTCCCGAAACAGGTGGTGAACACCACCGCTTTGCCGCACGTATGGCTGGTCGGCACCGCTGCATTTTCCGAAAGCGCAACTCCCTCCCACCCCTTGCGGAAGCTGTCATGGTGGTAAGCGGGCAATTTCGCGTCCGGATGCACGCCTAGCACTTTATCCAGCGCTTGACGGAAAGCGTTGTTGCGGTTGGCGGCATTGACCATTTGCACCACTACCGGAATACCGGCCAGTTTGCCGATGGTGTCCGTGCTGGTTAAAAACTTGTCGCGCAGGCTGGCTTTGCCGTGTTTGAATTTGAACGCCTTAGCACGCAGCATGAGATGCGGAAAATCCACATCCCAGGGATGCGGCGGCACATACGGGCATTTCGTCATGTAACACAGATCGCACAAGTAACACTGATCCGTTACCTTCCAGTAATCCTGCTTGGCGACGCCGTTTAACTCCAGGGTCGATGATTGGTCGATCAGATCGAACAAGGTGGGAAATGCCTGGCACAGGCTGAAGCAGCGGCGGCAACCGTGACAAATATCGAATACCCGCTCCAACTCGGCGAACAACGCGCCTTCGTTGTAAAAAGCGGGATTTTGCCAGTCGATCGGGTGGCGCATGGGCGCCGCCACACCGCCTTCCCGCTGATGGGGAGCAAGGCGTTCCGTGCGCTTACCGAATTGACTGGAATTTTCTGGAGGCACGGACATTAGTCACCTAAGGACGGCAATTTTTTGGATAATAACAAACGCCGGCCGGATCAACGCCGGCCCAGGACTGGTGTACGTTAACTATTTACCCAGGGTATCTAATGCCTTTTGGAAGCGATTGGCGTGCGAGCGCTCCGCTTTAGCCAAGGTTTCGAACCAATCGGCGATCTCACTCAGTCCTTCATCGCGCGCGGTTTTGGCCATACTGGGGTACATATCGGTATATTCATGCGTTTCGCCGGCAATCGCGGCCTTGAGGTTATTGGCGGTAGCGCCGATGGGTAAGCCGGTTGCCGGGTCCCCGACTTCCTCCAGGTATTCCAAGTGGCCGTGGGCATGGCCGGTTTCACCTTCCGCGGTGGAACGGAACACGGCTGAAACATCGTTATAGCCCTCCACATCCGCTTTGGCGGCAAAATAGAGGTAGCGGCGGTTGGCCTGCGATTCGCCGGCAAAAGCATATTTAAGGTTCTCTTGGGTTTTGCTGCCTTTCAGTTTCATACTGCTCTCCGTTTTCTGGGATTAAATTTAGATTAAGTCTAAATCCATGCCTTAGTTACTGTCAAGAGAGCCAAAAACCTCCCCAACGCAAAGTTGGCGAATGGAACTATCTCAACTAATATCATACATATGATGCAAACCAACCTAACCTGTATCCTCCCTTATTGAAAGATATGGCCGCTACGAATCCAGCGACAAATTTAAGCGGTTTAGCCCTTAGGCTAGTGCGTAACAATCTGCTGAGCCCGGCGGATGCCGAACGCCTGCAAAACGAATCCCAAACCAATAAGGTGCCGTTCGTTACTCAGTTAGTCCAAAGCAAAAAACTGGATGGCGCCACTATCGCGCGCGCGGCATCGGAAGAATTCGGGCTGCCCTTGTTTGAAATCAATGCCTTGGATCTGGAAATGGCGCCGGTCAAGCTGGTGGATGAAAAAATCATCCGGCGCCACCGGGCATTGCCTGTTTATAAACGCGGCACCCGGCTTTATGTCGCCCTGGCCGACCCGACCAATTTGAAGGCGCTGGAAGAAATCAAATTCCATACCGGCCTCGGCGCTGAGGCTATTTTGGTGGAGGAAGAAAAACTCACTAGCGCCATCCAAAAATGCCTGGATTTCTCCGCTGACACCGGTCTCGCCGATCTCGGGTCCGATAACGGCCTGGATAACCTTGAAATCACCAGCGACGAAGAGCTCAAAACCGACTCCACCGATGAAACCGCGCTCAACGACACGCCGATCGTCAAGTTTGTGAACAAGGTGCTGCTGGATGCCGTCCATCGCGGCGCGTCCGATATTCATATTGAGCCTTATGAAAAAACTTACCGCGTGCGGTTTCGTATGGACGGCATCCTGAACGAAGTTGCAAACCCGCCGCTGGCCCTGGCCGGCCGCATCGCTGCTCGCATTAAAATTCTCTCCAGAATGGATATCTCAGAACGACGCGCCCCCCAAGACGGACGCATGAAAATGCGTATCTCCAACAATCGCGCGATCGATTTCCGGGTCAGCTCATTGCCGACTTTGTTCGGCGAAAAAATCGTCATGCGTATCCTTGATCCGGCTTCCGCCTCGCTCGGCGTCGATAAGCTCGGCTTCGAGCCGGAGCAGAAAAAGCTCTATATGGAGGCGATCCATCGCCCCTACGGCATGGTCCTGGTTACCGGCCCGACCGGCAGCGGTAAAACCGTCACGCTATATACCGCTCTAAACATCTTGAATAGCCCGGACCGGAACATATCTACGGCGGAAGACCCGGTAGAAATCAATCTCTCCGGCATCAACCAGGTCCATATCAATGAAAAAGCCAAGCTGACATTTTCCACGGCACTGCGCGCTTTTTTACGGCAAGACCCGGACATAATAATGGTCGGTGAAATACGCGATTTGGAAACGGCTGAGATCGCAGTAAAAGCGGCACAGACCGGCCATATGGTGATTTCAACCTTGCACACCAACGACGCCCCGGCGACCTTAAGCCGTCTGGTCAATATGGGGGTGGCACCTTTTAACATCGCCTCGGCGGTTAACCTTATCATCGCGCAACGCCTGGCCCGGCGGCTCTGCAGTCATTGTAAAAAACTCGTGGACATCCCCAAACCGGCCTTGCTTAAAGCCGGCTTTAAAGAAAGCGAGCTCGATGGCCTGAAAATCCACGGCCCGGCAGGCTGCGAGCACTGTAACGAAGGCTACAAGGGGCGGGTCGGTATCTATCAGGTGATGCCGATATCGGAAGCGATTGGCGAAATTATTATGCGCGGCGGCAATGCGCTCGATATAGAAATTCAGGCGCAAAAAGACGGCGTCCCTAATCTGCGCCAGTCCGGGCTTAAAAAGCTGCGCGACGGCGTCACCAGCATGGAAGAAATTGAACGCGTGACCAACGATTAATTGGATTGAAGTAATCTATGGCAGAAAAAGCCGCGAAAGCCAGACTCGACGTCTTTACTTGGGAAGGCACCGACAAAAAAGGCAAAAAAATAAAAGGCGAGACCCAGGCGTCGAGCGTTGCGTTTGTCAACGCCACCTTGCGGCGCCAGGGCATTAATCCGCTAAAAGTACAAAAACGCAAAAAATCACTGCTTAATAAAAAGAAAAAAATCACGCCGAAGGACGTGTCGATATTTACCCGTCAGTTGGCGACCATGCTGGTCGCCGGCATACCGATTGTGCAAGCCTTCGAAATCGTCGGTAAAGGCCACGAAAACGCCGGCATGCAAGCACTGCTGACGGAGATTAGACAGGATATTGAATCGGGAACCGCCATGAATCTGGCATTGGCCAAACACCCGCTTTACTTCGATGCCTTATATTGCAGCCTGGTCGCCGCCGGCGAACAGGCGGGTATTTTGGATACCTTGCTGGACAAAATCGCCACCTACA
>WNFB01000776.1_pt1 | contig 26722 bp, 27 predicted proteins | sample 5400501 | NCBI WGS metagenome assembly WNFB01 (sample SAMN13153341, study PRJNA577476) | soil metagenome | isolation source: 200 cm saprolite under Douglas fir tree site 2 hole 1 | place: USA:California | collected 2015-04-18 | reverse complement strand
TCATCACCAACATCGGGCAACCGACGATCCGCGGGGTCCGGCTCACCACCACCTACATCCCCGGGCTGAGCTGGCGGCCGCTGGGCCCGCGGGCGGCGCTGTCGGCGCACGCGCGGCTCAGCACCGACACCACGCAGGAGGGGTACGCCGTGGGCGGGCGCTGGAGCGCGCCCGGCCGGCTCGCGGTGAGTGTCCTCGCCCGACTCGACACGGACCGCCACCTGCGACGCACCGGACTCACCGTCGGGCTGTCCGTGGGCGCGCGCGACATGCTCGGCGTGGTTGCCAGCACGCCGGGGGACGTGAGCCGGATCCAGACCGCGAGCCTGTACGGCGTCTCCAAGCGTACCGCCCGCCGCTAGAACCGCGTGCGCACGCCGGCGCCCGACCGCGCGTCCTGACGCAACAGCGGGTCCAGGCGCCGGGCCATCAGGTAGAGGCCGCGCGGCGACAGGTTCGTAAACACCGTATCACGCCGCCCGCCCGCCACGCGCAACACCAGCACGAACCGCGGCCCGACGCCCCAGCGCACGTGGAATCCGTAGGCTACGCCCTCCCGCGGATAGGTGCGAGCGCCGCGCGGCGTCGCCACCGCGACCCGGCGCTTCCCGACAAGGAACAAGACCGAATCCTGGGGCCCGTCCGGGATGAACGCGAACAGCCCCGTGTCTCGCGGCAGCAGCGCGCCGCGCCGGCGCAGCGCGGCGGTGAGGCTGTCCGGGAACGGCGCCGTGGCATCGAGCCGGGGCGGGCCGCTCAGCACCGCCCAGGCGACGACCACCGCGCCCGCCGCGAACGCCACAACCACGAGACATCCCATCATTCCCACACCTACGAGAGACTTGATCGCCGTGGACATCCAGCCGTAGCGGAGCTTGACCCGGTCACGCGCCGCGGTCGGGAGCGCGCCCACCAGCGCCCGGCTCACCTCTTCGGCCGTCTGGTAGCGCTCGGCCGGGTCCTTAGCGAGCATCCGGTCCAGCACCGCGGCCAGGGGCTGCGAGACGTCGCTCCGCATCCGCGTGATCGGGACGGGGGTGGCGGTGGCCTGCTTCATGAGGATCGATTGCGCCGATTCTCCGTCGAAGGGCGGCTCCCCCGCGAGCATCTGGTACAACACGATTCCGAGCGAATAGATGTCCGAGCGGCCGTCCGTCCGCTCGCCGGTCGCCTGCTCCGGACTCATGTATTGCGGGGTCCCGACCACCATTCCCTCGGTCGTGAGCTGGGAGGCCGCCGCCTCGGCCGCCTTGGCGATCCCGAAATCGGTGACGACCACGCGGCCCGTCGAGTCGATGAGGATGTTGTCCGGCTTGACGTCGCGGTGGACGATGCCGCGCCCGTGCGCGTAGGCGAGCGCGTCGGCGACCTGGCGCGCGATGCGCGCCGCGTCTCCGATCGTCAGGCGCCGCTCCTTGTCCAGCAGCTGGCGTAGCGACGGCCCGTCGACGCACCGCATGACGATGTAGAGCACCTCGTTCTTGAAACCGCCCACCTTGTAGATCGGCACGATGTTGGCGTGCTCCAGGTGGGCGATGGTGCGCGCCTCGCGCACGAACCGCTCGGCGAGCGCGGGGGAAGGCGTGAGACCAAGGTCGAGGACTTTGATCGCCACGTCGCGGTTGAGCGCGGCGTCGTGAACTCGAAATACGGCGGCGAAGCCGCCTTCGCCCAGGAGGGTGCCGACGGTAAATTCGTCGCCCAGGGCCTGTTGCAGGCGACGACGCAGCGTGGAGAGATCCAACGTGCCCATGGCGGACGCGAAACGTAGGAAGCTGGGGCGCTGGGCGCTAGGGTTCGCAGCCATGGCGCTCGCGTGGCTCATCGGCGTGTGGCCGCCGCCCGTGTGGTGGCGCGATCACTGGCCGCGCGAGACGGCGATGATGCGTCTCCGGGCGGACTGCCGGACGGGCGGACGGGCGGGCGGGCAGTCACAGTCCGCCTGTGCGACCGTCCGCCCGACCGCCCTGGAAGACGTTTCTCCGCTCCTCCAGCGCATGGTCATCATCGGCGAGGACTGGCGTTTTCGCACGCACCGGGGAATCGATCCGGCCGAGATCGCGGACGCGCTGGGCGTGAACGGGCACAGCGGATGGCGGGCCACGCTCGGCGGCCTGTGGCGGCACCGCGACCGGCTGCGGGGCGCGAGTACCATCACCCAGCAGCTCGCGAAGAACCTCTATCTCTCGGCGTCGCGCAATCCCCTCCGCAAGCTCAAGGAGGCGGTCACGGCTTTGTCGCTCGAGCTCGCGCTCTCCAAGGACCGCATCCTCGAGCTGTATCTCAACGTGGCGGAGTGGGGACCGGGGATCTGGGGCGCGGACGCTGCAAGCCGGGCGTACTTCGGCGTACCCGCCGCGGGCCTCGACGAGCGGCAGGCCGCGGCCCTCGCCGCCACGCTACCGCATCCCCGGACGTCCAATCCCACGTTCCGGACCGACCGGATGCTCGAGCGCCGCAATCTCATCCTGGCGCGCTACCACGGCGTGGACGTGTACATCCCGCCCGAAGCGGAGGAAATCGATTCGCTGGTGGTGCCGGAGGTGGTGGTGCCGGCGCCGGAGTCGCTCAAGATCGAGATCCCGGTGCCAACGGACACGCTGGGGGACACGACTCACTTCTCAAATCCACTCGGCGTCTCGGGGACTCGGCGTCTCCCTCAACGTCTCAGGCGTCTCACTCCTCAGTCGACCAACCGCAACGGCATGACCAGCGCCATGTAGCTCGCCGGATCGTTCCACCCCACCGGCTCCACGGTGGCCGCGCGCTCGGGGGCCTTGAAGGTGAAGCGGACCTCGTCGGTCGGCATGTATTTGAGGATCTCGAGCAGATACATGGCGTTGAACCCGATCTCGAGCGGCTCACCCTCATAGGTGACGGGGAGCTCGTCCTGGGCCTCCCCCAGGTCGGGCGTTTGCACCGAGAACTTCACGGTACCGCCCGCGAAGGCGAGCCGGATCCTGTGGGTCTGGTCGCTCGCGACCACGCTCATGCGGCGCAGCGCCCCGGTCATCGCGGCCTTGTCCACCGTCGCCGTCTTGTCGTTCTCGCGCGGGATCACCTGCTCGTAATTCGGATACGGTCCTTCGATCAGGCGCGAGAATACGAGCGTACCGCCCGCCCGGAAGCCGATGTGGTTGTCGCTCTTCGCGATCTCGATTTCGGCGTCGGCGGGATACAGGCGCCGCACCTGCTCCAGCGCCTTGGGCGGCACGATCAGGTCGGCGGCCGACCCGCCCTTGGCCGGCACGTCCATCTTCGCGAGCCGGTGGCCGTTCGTCGCGACCATGCGCATGCGATCGGCCCGCAGCTCCCACAGCACGCCGTTCAGGATCGGCCGACTCTCCTCCGTGGACGCGGCGAACGTCACGTGCCCCACGAGCTTGTGCACGACGCCCGCGGCCGCCTTCCAGGCTCCGTCGAACTTGACGGCGGGGAAGGAGGGGAACTCCTCGCGCGGTAGGCCCAGCAGTTTGAACTTCGCCCGCCCACACTCGAGCGAGACCCGCGCTTCGCCCGCCGCCGTGACGCGGACGGGACCGCCCGGGAGCTCTCGGGCGATGTCCACCAGCTTCTTGGCGGGCAGCGTGACGGCGCCCTCCGCGTCCACCTCGGCCGGGACGGTCGTGCTCACGGCGATGTCCAGGTCGGTGCCGGAGAGCCGGAGGCCGGGCTTCGCGGCCTCGAGCAGCACGTTGGCCAGGACCGGCAGCGTCGTCTTGGCGGGGATCGCTGCCGCCACCGCCATCAAACCCTCCTGCAGCTGCTCCCGGGTGATCGTGAACTTCATGCTGCTGGCCTGCCTCTTCGCGTGTGGGTAAGAGAAGCTACTGCTATACTACTTAATAAGACTAGTAGTAGTAGTAGAGCGCGGGGATATGTGGGTGAGGGCCGCAACTCCAGGCCGCGCGGTCCACTGCCACCGTCAGTTCATGTGACTAGGGCGTGGGGTGTGGGGAAAGAACGCGCCGTTTCCACGCCCACGCCCTCCACCCAACACGCCGCCCACATTTCCAATCCGCATGTGGGCTACAATGCGGACAACTCCTGGCGCGCCATCTCGACGCGCTCCTTGAACGTCCGGTCGCGGATCATCTGGCGCTCGACCTTGTCGACCGAGTGAATCACGGTGGAGTGATCCCGCCCGCCGAACGCCTGCCCGATCTCCACGAGCTGCATCCCCAGCATGTCGCGGGCGAGGTACATCGCGACCTGGCGGGGGACGGTGAGGGTCTTGGTGCGGGCCTTGGAGCGCAGGCCCTCGGGAGTGACTCCCCAACGCCGCGCCACGACCTCCTGCACGCGGTCGATGCTCGGCGTCGGATGGCCGACGTAGCTCGCCCCTTCCTCTCCCTGGCGGATCTTGTCCGAGAGCGCCTCGCGCGCGAGCTCGATCGTCACCTCGCGGTTCTTGAGCGAGGCGAAGAGCAGCAGCTTGATGATGCAGCCCTCCAGCTCGCGCACGCTCGACCGCACGTGCTCGGCGATGAAGCGCAGCACGTCGTCGGGGATCGTGAGCTCGAGGTGATCCTGCTCGGCCTTCTTGCGCAGGATGGCGATCCGGTGCTCGAGATCCGGGTGCCCGATGTCGGCGACCATGCCCCACTCGAAACGGGAGATGAGCCGATCCTCGAGCCCGGGGATCTCCTTGGGCGGCCGGTCCGACGTGAGCACGATCTGCTTGTGCGCCTCGAACAGCGCGTTGAAGGTGTGGAAGAACTCCTCCTGGGTCATCTCCTTGCCTTCCAGGAAATGCACGTCGTCCACCAGGAAGAGGTCGACGTCGTTGCGGTAGCGCCGCCGGAACTCCGACATGGTACGCGCGTGGATCGACTCGATGACCTCGTTGATGAACTGCTCGGCCCCGAAGTACTGCAACCGCGTGCTCGGGTTCCGCTTGAGCACCGCGTGGGCGATCGCCTGCATCAAGTGCGTCTTGCCGAGGCCGGTGGCGCCGTAGATGAAGAGCGGGTTGTAGGTCTTGCCCGGCGCCTCGGCCACCGCGTGCGCCGCGGCGGCGGCGAGCTCGTTCGACTTGCCGATGACGAAGGTCTCGAAGGTGTAGCGCTCGTTGAGGGGAGTCGTCGCGATCGTGGACTTGTCCGCGCCCGCCTCGGCGCGCGGCGCCACGAAGAAGTCCATCTGTGGGCGCTGCTGGCGGTCTTCCTGTACGCGGAACACAACTGCGGTGGGACGGCCGAACACGCGCTCGGCGGCGCGCGCCAGCACGTCCCCGTGCTTCGTCTCGTTCCACTCCACCGCGAACTGGTCCGGTGCCCCCACGATCAGACGGCCGTCGTCGAGTGCGATCGGCACGGCCGGTTCGAGCCAGGTCCGCACCGTCGCGTCGGGAAGTTCGCGTCGCGCCTCGTCGAGCAGGCGCTTCCAGGCTTCTTTAGTAGACTGCTCCATCGACGATTAACGAAGGTGGGACGTCCAGCAAGGGCGGCCCGAAACTACGCCCCGCATGTGGAAAAGTCAACCTTGACCGGTCCCGCCGCAACCGTGTACTTTCCCCGCCTCACAAGGGGTCTCCATGGGTCCGACGTATCGCCCGCGCAACACGCGGCGCATTAAGAAGCATGGCTTCCGAGCGCGCATGAAGACCGTGTGGGGCCGCGCCGTGCTCTCGCGTCGGCGCAAGAAGGGGCGCAAGCGCCTCGCAGTGCGCCTCCCCTCGAAGCACGGGAGCCGCTAACGGGCGAACGGTTCCCGCGCCGCGTGCGCCTCGCGCGCGGCGCGGATCTGGCCGCCTGCTGGGACGAAGGGCGGCGCCTCCACAGCATGCACACCGACGTTGCCTGGCGCCCCAACCACGCGGGTCACCCGCGCACCGGAGTCATCGTCCCCCGCTTTCAGCACACCGCCGTGGCCCGCAACCGGGTGCGCCGGCGCCTGCGAGAGATTCTCCGGCGCGAGCTCCTGGGCAAACTGCCCTCCGTTGATCTCGTGGTGCGAGCGAAGCGCTCCGCGTACGCCGCCTCCTTTGCAGACCTGCGCGCCGAATTGACGGCCTACGTGAGCCGCGTCACATGAACTGGCGCCGCTGGCCGCGTCGCGCGGCGATGGGACTGATCCGCGCCTACCAGATGACGCTGTCGCATCTGGTGTTCACGCAGTGTCGTTTCACGCCCAGTTGCTCGCAGTACACGCTCGAGGCGGTCGAGCGCCACGGGGCGCTCAGAGGGAGTTGGCTCGGCGTAAAGCGCATCCTGCGCTGCCACCCGCTGCACCCGGGCGGCTACGACCCGGTGCCGTAAGGCTAGACGCCCAGACGCCCAGAGGCCAAGTGGAACGACGCGTCATCCTGGCAATCGTGCTGATGCTCATCGCGGCGGTGCTCCCGAGCATCCTCTTTCCGCCAAAGAAGGCGGCTAGGCGGACAGCCGGACAGGCGGATAGCAGCCGCGCGGCCCGGGAGAGCGTTCCGGCAGCTGCTGCCACGCCGTCGCCGCCGTCGGCCTATCCGCCTAACCGCCTACCCGCCGCCAAAGCCGAAACCGTCTGGGTCACGAGCCCGCAATACCGGTTTGGCTTCAGCACGCTGGGGGGGCGGCTTGTCGAGGCCCAACTCCTTGAATACAAGTCATTTGCGCCCGGGGACTCGGGACGGCCCGTACAGCTCGTCCCGGCTGACCGGCCACTGCTTGGTCAGTGGCTCGTGCTCGGCGCGGACACGGTTTCGCTCGCGGATTGGAGCTTCACGCCGAGCGAGCGCGAGGTACGCGTCGCGGGCGACAGCGCGGCGCTGATCCTCAGCGCCCAGCGGGGTGCTGCCCGCGTCGAGGTGCGCTACACGTTCCGTCCCGATGACTATCGCTTCGGGGTGCGGGGTCACGTCACGGGCCTGGGTCCCGCGGGAGCGGTGCTCGTCGTGAGCCTGGGCGATGGCTTGCGGTCCGTAGAAGCGGACACGGTGGACGACCGGCGCCACTACGCCGTCGTGACCAAAGCGACGCAGACGCAGAGCACCTCGTTCGGGTCGGTGAAGCCGGGCGAAGTGAAGGTGTTGGACGGGCCGTTCGAGTGGGCCGGCGTGAAGTCGAAGTACTTTCTGCTCGCGGGCCTCGCCGTGGAGGAGCACCAGCCACGGTTCGGTGGTGGCGTCGTGGTTGGGGGCCCGCGCAACGGTGGCCCCCCGGCTCGCGCGGCGTTGCGCGTCACGTTGCCGGTCCCACCCGCGGGCGATTTCCGCTACGAGCTGTATGTGGGCCCGCTCGAGCATCGGCGGCTGGCGCGCCTCGGCCACGACTTCGATGATGCGAACCCGTACGGCGGCATCCTGCGGCCCGCCATCCACCCGGTGTCGATCCTCGTCGTCAACGTCCTCTTGTGGATGCACGAGCGCCTGAACCTGCCCTACGGATGGGTGCTCGTCATCTTCGGCGTGCTCGTGCGCCTGCTTCTGTGGCCGCTGAACCAGAAGGCGATGGAGTCGGGCATTCGGATGCAGGCGGTTGCGCCGCTCATCAAGGAGACGCAGGACCGTTTCAAGAACGAGCCGGAGAAGCTGCAGCGCGAGATGCTGCGCATCTACAAAGAGCATCAAGTGAACCCGTTCGGCGGTTGCCTGCCGATGCTCCTGCCCATGCCCGTGTTGTTCGCGCTGTTCTTCGTGTTCGCGAACACGATCGAATTCCGGGGCGTGCCGTTCCTGTGGCTCCCCGACCTGTCGCGCCACGACCCGTATTACATCATCCCCGTGCTGATGGGCCTGTCGATGTTCGTGCTCTCCAAGGTCGGCCAGCTCGGCGTGCCGCCCAACCCGCAGGCGCGGATGATGGCGTACACGATGCCGCTCGTGATGACGCTGGTTCTGTTTCGCTTCGCCTCCGGCCTGAACCTGTACTACGCCGTGCAGAACGTCTTCAGCATTCCGCAGCAGTATCTGATCGCGCGGCGGCGGCTGCGGCAGCAGGGCAAGCCTCCGACGTAGCCGGGACCCGTGCTGTCCGACCCCATCGTGGCCCTGGCCACGCCGCCCGGCCGTTCTGCGCTGGCGCTGCTCCGCCTTTCCGGCACGGGGGCGTTCGACGTCGCGGCCCGTTGCCTCCGCCCGTTCCTTGCCGATCCGCCCCGCACGGCGCGCCGGGCGCGGCTCGTCCACCCGGGCAGCGGCGAATCGCTCGATGAGGTCCTGGCGGCGTGCTTTCCCGGGCCGCGCTCGTTCACGGGCGAGGACTTGGTGGAGGTCACGACGCACGGCGGGCTCCTCGTTCCCGCCGCGTGCGTCGCCGCCCTCGTCGTGGCGGGCGCCCGCCCCGCGCACCCCGGCGAGTTCACGCGCCGCGCCCTCCTGAACGGCAAGCTGGACTTGTTACAGGCCGAAGCGACGGGCGATCTGATCGACGCCGGCTCCCCGGCACAGCGGCGCCGCGCGCTGCAGCAGCTCGATCGCGGGCTCTCGCAGCGGCTCGAGGCGCTGCGTGTCGAGATCCTCCAGCTCGAGGCGCTGATCGCCTACGACATCGACTTCCCGGAAGAGGACGAGGGCCCGGTGAGTCCGGAGCGCGTGGCCGGCGCATGGCGCGCCGTGCGCGACCGGATCGCCATGTTGCTCCGGACCGCCGCCGAGGGCGAGCGGCTGCGAGAGGGGGCGCTGCTCGTCATCGCGGGTCGCCCCAACGCGGGGAAGTCGTCGCTCTTCAACGCGCTCCTGGGCCGCGAGCGGGCGATCGTCACGGAGGTCCCGGGCACGACCCGCGACGCCATCGAAGCCGCCGCCGTGATCGAGGGATTTCCGTTCCGACTCGTGGACACGGCGGGCCTGCGTGCGAGCGTGGACCGCATCGAGCGCCTGGGGATCGAGGTGAGCCGGAAGTATCTGGCCGCGGCGGACCTGATCCTCTTCTGTGAAGAGGCCGGGAAGTGCGGAAGTGGAGAGGGGGAAACGTACGAGCGAGACGCATTCCTGGCGGAGTGCTGTGCGCCCGTCGTGGTTGTCGAGACCAAGGTCGATCTTGTCGGGAGCGCTCGCGCGCGCCCGGCAGGGAGTCCTTTAGGGCCCGACCGCCTGGGAGTGTCGGCGGTGACCGCGGAAGGGCTCGACGTGCTGCAGAGCCGGCTGGCGGAGGTGGCGTTCGGGCGGCTGCTCGAGCTGGGCGACGTGGAGCCGGTCGTGACGCGGGCGCGGCATCGGGTGGCGCTGGAGCGGGCGCTCGGGGAGCTCGAGGCGTTCTGGGGGGCGCGCCAGGGCGGGGTGGATGCGGCGGCCGCGGCGACGCACCTGCGCGCGGCGGTGGGCGCGCTCGACGACTTGATCGGCGTCGTGACGCCGGACGACGTGCTGGACCGCGTGTTCACGAGCTTCTGCGTGGGGAAGTGACGCGGCGACCAGGGGGCCGCGTCGGGGTAGCTACGGGGGCGGGGAGGCGGTCTATTTTCACCCCAACCCGGGCCGCGCTCCGGCCGTAGGTAGTGTGCCAACGCGCCACACCGAGGAGGACCGCAGTCGATGGATGCCCAGCCGCAGGCGGTGCCGACCATGCGTTCGCCCGAGCGCTGGCTCGCGGTCCTCCGGATCGCCGTCGGCCTGTGGTTCCTGAAGGCGCTCGTCACGAAGCTGAGCGTGACCCTGCTTTGGGGTTTCCTGCCGTTGCCCACTGCGTCCGAGCGCTGGCTCCACGTCATGCCGATCCTCGTCGGGAAGTACGGCGACGGCAATCCGGTTGGCTTCTTCCGCGACTTCCTGCAGAACACGGTGATCCCGCACAGTCAGTTTTTCGCTCAGCTCACGGCGTTCGGCGAAGTCGCCGTGGGACTCGGCCTCACAGCCGGCTTTCTGACGACGCTGGCGGCGGGCATCGGGCTGTTCCTGGTCGTCAACTACGGGCTGGCGGTGCAGTGGCAGGGCTCCGCGCAGCAGGGCTTCCACTACATGCTCATCGTGAGCCTGGTGGTCATTCTCGCCGCGCGGGCGGGACGTTACTGGGGGTTGGACGGCTGGCTGCGGCTGCGCCGGCCCGGATCGCTGCTCGCGCGCCTGCCGCTCGGCTGAGCGGACCCGCTCACGGAATGTAGAGCAGGTCGTTGGGCCGGTCACCCACGGGGATGGCCGCGACCACTTTCCGGGTCTTGGTGTCGATCACCGAAACAGTGTTAGACCGTCCGTCGGCCGTGTAGAGCCGGCTACCGTCAGGCGTGAGCGCGATGCCCCACGGCCGCCGCCCCACGACGATCGTGTCGATCACGGTACGTGTGGCCACGTCGATCACGCTGACACTGGCGGCCGCACCCTCCGTGACGTAGGCCAGCCGGCCGTCCGGGGTGAAGGCGACGCGCACCGGCTTCGTCTTCTGGTCCCGGATCGGGAACTGCCCGATTACGCTGTCCGTGACCACGTCGATGATCGTGACGTTGCCGCCCGCTTCCGCCGTCACCCACGCCTGGCGGCCGTCCGGGGTGAACGCGACGGTGCGGGGATTGTCGCCGACGTGGATCGTGCGCAGCTCGCGGCCGGTCGCGGCGTCGAGGACCGAAACGTTGTTGCTCGTTTCGGCGGTGACGTAGACCTTCTTGCCGTCGCGCGTGATGCCGATCCCCTCGGGCTCGACTCCCACCGGCGTGGAAAACCGGATCTGTCCCGTCGCGACGTCGATGGCGGACGCGTGGGCGATCTCCTCGTTCGACACGAACAGCGTGCGGCCGTCGGGGCTCACGACCACGAGCTCGGGATCCCGCCCCGCCGGCAGCGTCCGCGTCATCGCGGCCTTGGCCACGTCGATCACGCCGATCGCGTCGTCCTGGCCGAGCGCGACGTAGACGGTATGCCCGTCGGGGCTCAGTGCCATCCCCCGCGGCCGCTTGCCCACCGCGATGGTCCCCACCACCGAGCCGGTCGCGGGCGCGATCACACTGATCGTGTTCGCGATTTCGTTGCTGACGTACAACTGCGGTCCGGGTCGCTGCGCCGGTGCGGTAGTCGCGCACAGCGCGAGCGCCACGACGCTGGAAGCGCGTGCGGCCATCACCAACCTCCTCGATGCGATGTCAGTCGTTGAAGATCGCCTGGTCTCGATTGAGGGCCTTGTCGAGCCCCCGGATGCGGTCCCGGCCCCGGATAGTACGCAAGATGGCCCCCGTGAGGTCCGCGCCCGTGACGTCCGAGTCGGTGAGGTCCGCGCCCGTCAAATTGGCACGCGTGAAATTGACCTTGCGCAGGTTCGCGGCCGTGAGGTCGGCGCCGGAGAGGTCGGCGCTCGTTACGTCGGTGCGCATCACCCCCATCGACTGGTTCCCCGGATCGGCGCCCAGATTGGCGTGCGCCAGCGTGGCGCGCACGAGTTTGGCGTTGGTCATGACGGCGATGACACGGGCGCCCGTGAGGTCGGCGTCCGAGAGGTCGGCGCCCATCAGGATGGTCGCGAACAGACTGGCGTCGCGCAGGTTGGCGTGGCGCAGGTCGACGCGGTACATGACGGCGACGTCGAGGGTCGTCCCGGCGAAGACCGCCTCGCTCGCCACGGCGTCCGACAGCGTCACGGAAAACATCTGGGCCTTGGAGAAGTTGGTGCCCACGCAGCGGCAGCGGGACAGGTTGGCCCGCTTGAAGTCCACCCCGGCCAGATCGAGCCCGGAGAGGTCCTTGCCCGTCAGGTCCACGGGGTGCTGCGGCGTGGCGGCGGCGAGGGCCGCGAGCACTTGGTCGCGGGTGAGCCGCTCGCCCTGGGGCACCTGCGCCGGGGGGCCGGGGGGGCGGGGGGAGTCGGCAGACGACGAGTCGGCGGTCGCGAGCCGCCGCGCCATGGCGAGTGTCGCCTTCGGCAGCAGGTCGACGATGTTGCCCTTGATCTCGAACTCGTCGCGATAGCGGACCCGACCGGTCGCCACATCCACCATCGCCCCGTACAGCAACCAGATCAGGTTGGAGAGCCGGCTGATATGCCCCGTCACGACCCGGTCCACGCCCAGGGCCCGGCCCAGCGCCACGGCGCAGGCGAGGTCGCTGCAGTCGCGGGGAGTGAGCCCGCGGGCGGTGAGCGTGGCCGCGACCTGGGGCTCCGCGATGGGGACGTAGCGCCCCAGCGCCGTGAGGTCGACGGCGAGCCAGCCTTCCGGGGTGTGGCCGCTCGAGACCAGCGCAGTGCGCACGCTGTCCGCATTGGGGTAGGCGCTTGCGTCTACCGTGACGAACTCCACGACTGCGACGGAGGTGCGTGCCGCCCCGTCTTGGGCTGTGGCTGGCGCGGGTGCGAGGGCGCTCAGGGCCGCCAGGGCCAAGGTGACATCCCTCGCGCCGCGTGTCACTGGCTCTTCTTGAGGTCCGACTCGCGGTGGGGCCGCCCGGGCTTGAGCCAGCCGTCACTGCGCGCCTTCACGTACAGGTAGATCTCTTTGATGGCGGCAGTGTCCAGCAGCACCTTCCACGCCGGCATCCCTTTTTCGGGGCGGCCGTTCAGCGCCGTGTATTCGAACGAGTCGCGTGGGAAGGCCTGGCCCGCGGCACTCAAGACCCAGCGCAGGTCCGGCGCGGTCGGGAGGATGGGATTCATCGCGTCCTCGCCGTGGCACCGGAAGCAGTACACGTGCCACCACTTCCATCCTTGGTAGATGGAGTCCGACACGAGAAGGCTGTCCCGCGCCGCTGGGGCGGGCACGGCATGCGGCGCAGCGCTGTGCAGCTCCAGCATCGGCACGTTGTAGTCCCGCAGGATGCCGAGGATGTCGCTGCGCCGCCGGTCGATGACGGAGTCGAGTTGCGCCTGGAGCCCTTTGTCGCGGTGGCGGACGCCCATCGCCATGCTGAACGCGAACGGCAAGCCGGAGACGACGTCCGAATCGGGGAGCGGGACCATCGTCAGCGGCACGGCCTGACGCTTCACCCAGTAGCCCGCCTTGGGGCCCCACACGACCGCGACGTTGATCGAGTCCTTCGCGACGGCCTCGACGATGTCTTGCGGGTGGTCGGCGTGCGGATCCGGATTGAGGAAGTTCCCGAAGCCGACCAGGCCGAGGATGCCGCGGGCGCTCAGCGCGTGCGCGGGCGGCGTTTGCGTGTAGTCGTAGCCGATCATGTTGACGCCGATCTTGAGGTGCTTGAGCAGCGTGTCATCGAGCGAGCGGAGGTTCAGCCCGCGGTCGGCGCGGTACACGAGGTAATACGTCGAGCGGTAGTACGGCTTGGTGGTCGCGACGGGATCGAAACCGACGGGCACGTTGATCAGGACGTCGCAGAAGCCGCCGAGGATGGAGTTCCGCAGAAAGCCGCGCCGCTCGGGCCACCAATAGTTGATCACCGCGGCGTTCAGGTCGCTCGCGACGACCTGCGCGATCTTGTTCTCGAAGCCCTCTCCGCGGTCGTTCGAAAAGGGGAGGTTGTAAGGGTCGGCGCAGACTCGCAGATCGGTGTCTCCCCGTCTCGGCCCGCTGCCCAGGGTGAGGGCCACGAGCGCAGCGAGGCCGGCTGCCCCCGCGAGCTTCATCGGTGTGCGGCGCATCGATCTCCCGTCGTGTAGTTGTGAAGAGCTAGCTCAATACTACACCCGGTGCCGGAGCCCGTTTCGCTCCGACACCGGGTGCCGTGCCCACAGCGGAAGCCTGTGGGAGTCTACTCTGCCTCGGCCTTACAGCGAGAACACGAGCAGTGTGCCGCCCGCGTTGCTCTGGTTGATGTAGTCGCTGAAGGCGCCAATCGCGCCCAGCGCGGCCGTCGGATCTTCGGGTCCGATCCCGAGCGCCACGCCGGCCCCGGCCCATCCGCCGATCCCCGAGAGCACGGCGACGTACTGCTTGCCATCCGGTCCGAGGTAGGTCATGGGGTTGCCGATGATGCCCGACGGGCACTTGAACCGCCACAGCTCCGTGCCGGTGGTTGCGTCTACGGCCTTGAGCCAGCCTTCCATCGTGCCGTAGAAGACCACGCCGCCGGCGGTCGCCAGCGCGCCGCCGTAGGCAGCCAGGTTCTCCTTGATCTCCCACTTGATCTTGCCGACCGTCGGATCCCACGCGATGAAGCGGCCGCGGTTGCCGCCCGGGCCGGGGAACATGCGCACGATTGCGCCGACGTACGGCTGGCCCGCCGAGTACTTCACTTCCACGCCCTCGTAGTCCATACAGATGTTGTTCGTGGGAACGTAGAAGAGCTTGGTCTGCGGCGAGTATGCTGACGGCTGCTGATCCTTGAAGCCGATCGCGGCGGGGCAGATGCCCTCGGTGTTCTTCTTCGAGGTGGTGCCGTACTGCGGGTTGCGCACCGGGACGCCTGTCGCCAGATCGATCTTCGAGGCCCAGTTCACCGGGCCGAAGGGCTCGGCCACGAGGACCTTGCCGTTCGTCCGGTCGACCGTGTAGCCGAAGCCGTTGCGGTCGAAGTGCACCAGCGCCTTCACCGGCTTGCCACCGATGGTGAGATCGACGAGCACGTTCTCGTTCACGCCGTCGTAGTCCCACTCGTCGTGCGGCGTCATCTGGTAGGCCCACTTGACCTTTCCGGTTTCCGGATTGCGGGCCCACATGGTCATCGACCACTTGTTGTCGCCCGGCCGCTGATCAGGATTCCAGCTGCCCGGGTTGCCGCTGCTGTAGTAGAACAGGTTCAGCTCGGGGTCGTAGGAATACCAGCCCCAAGTCGTCCCGCCGCCGCGCGTCCACTCGTCGCCCGTCCACGTGCTGACGCCGAGGTCCTTCCCCCGGTGCGACGCGTAGTTGGCGTTGGCGTCTCCTTCAATGCCGACCTCTGCGTCGGGCCCCGTGCTGTACATCACCCACAGCTTGCGGCCGCTGTTGACGTCGAACGCACTCACCCGGCCGCGGACCCCGAACTCACCGCCCGAGATCCCCGCGATCACGATGTCCTTGATCACGATCGGCGCATTGGTCATCGTCGAGCCGGTCTTGTAGTCGGCGTGTGGAACGCGCCACACCTGCTTGCCCGTCTTCGCATCCAGCGCCAGCAGGTCGCCCGCGAGCAGCTCGATGAACAACTTGCCACTCGGATGGTAGGCGAGCCCACGGTTCACGAGATCGCAGCACGCGATCGGCTTCGCCTCGGCGGGCTGGGCCGGGACGTGCTTCCAAATCATCGGCGCGCCCGGCTTCGTGAGATCGAGGGCGAACACGATGTTCGGGAACGCGCTGTGCACGTACATCACGTTGTTGATCACCAGCGGATTGCCCTCGTGGCCATTGAGGACGCCGGTCGAGAACGTCCACGAGGCCTTGAGGTTCTTCACATTCGCCTTGGTAATCTGAGTGAGCGGACTGAACCGCTGCAGGTCGGGAGTCCGACCCGTCATGGTCCACTCGCCCGGATTCTGGGCGACGGCGGACGCCGCGAGCACCATCAAGCTCGCCGCGATGCCGGACAGCAGTTTAAACCGGTTCATAGCTGACCTCGTGTTGAGTGATGAGGATGGTGAAAGGGTTTCACGCAACCTTGCCTGTAGCGTGCGAGCACCTGCGCGCGTCACGGGGGTCCACGTTCCCAACAGGCCCGACACATACCGGACTATCCTCCATGCAGATTCCAACCGGGGAGTTAGGTTATATCCCCCGTTCGCCCGACTGTCAATCGGGGTCAAAAGACCCGCCCTTTCAGGGTGAAACGGGGGGCGCCCCGTGCGTCACGCGCGCCCCGTGCGCGCTGAAGCCGCCGTCGTACACCACCCCCCCCGCCACCCCCGCCCCCCCCGCGCCGAGCACGGCACGGGCGCGAGCGGTGATCGCCTGCGACTCCTCTGCGCTCGCCGTGATCCCGTACACCGCCGGGCCCCACGAACTCTGCCCCACGCCCGCCGCACCCCAGCCGCGCAGCCGCTCGACCATCTCACCCGTTTGACCGGGAGCGAACACACCCCCTTGGGCGGGGGCGAACCACCCGCCCGTGACCCGCTGCACTTCCGCGAGCGCCGCCCCGAAGGCAGGCAGGTCCGCCTCTGCGATCGCTGGCAACAGCTGCATCAGCACGAGATGGGCGACCCGCTCTACGTCGCGCGCGGCCGGCGCGGGCAGGCGGGCGAACGCCGCCGCCTCCTCCTCACCCGTGAGCCCGGGCTTCCCGCGCGGCACTACCACGACGCAGCGCCACGTACTGGGGAGCGGCAGGCGGGCGAGCAACGGCGCCACGGCGCCGTCCTCCCCCTTGCGGCCGCCCTCCAGCACGAAGCCGCCGAGCGCGAACGTCCAGGTCCCGATGGCGGAGCGGCGGCCCCGCCCGACGGCGCGTGCCAACGCCGTCACCTCGGTGGGTAGTCCCCGCAGCTCGGCGAGCGCGCGGGCCACGGCGAGGGCGAGCTGCGTGCCGGAGCCGAGCCCCGAGTGCGCGGGGATGGCGCGGTGGACGACCAGGTGGACCGCTGCGTCGGCCCCGGCGAGGCCGTGATGCCCGGCGAAGCGGCGCGCGAACTCGAGGGCGCGGTCGGCGTCGGGGCCTTCGGCCGAAAGCGTCGGGGCGGGGCGGACCTCGAGCAGGAGCGACGGCGACGGCACCGCCGCGCCCAAGCCGCCGAAGCGGCGGCCCAGGTCGCCGCGCAGGTCGAGGACGCCGAAGTGGAGGCGTGCCGGCGCCTCGACGAAGACGGGGCCCGGCGCGCTCATGACGCGGCGGGCTGGGGTCGCGGCGCGGCGCGCACGTACTCCGTGAGCAGCGCCATCGCGTCCCGCTCCCGCGGGCCGGCCGTCTTGTCCACGATGACCTGGAGCCGTGCGAACTCGTCGCGGATCTGGTCCGCCGGCAGCAGCTGCGTCCGCGTCGCGAGGATCGCCGCCTCGATGACGGCGTGCTTCGCCCGGTTGAAGCCGAGGAACTCGCGCCGGTAGCCCCGGTGCACGACGGCCGTGACGACCCGCGAGCGCGGCGGCGTGGCGTCGATCGCGCGGACCTCGAGCTCGCGCCACGAGCACGCGGCCTCGAGCACGGCCCCGCGGACCACCACCGCCGGCGCGGCCGGAAACTGTGGGCTCGAAATCGCGGCGCGCGCGAACAGCAGTACGTCGTCCGTGAGATTCACGACGGCCGCCCTGGTCGCGCTCAGATTCTTGAACGTGGCGGTCTCGAGGAACGGCTTGATGACGATCTCCTCCTCGCCCCACTCGACCCCCATGGGAGCGAAGTTCACCGTGCCGGCGGCGTCCATCGTCGTGAGAATCGACTCGATGATCACGCGCGGAACGCGAGTGTGGCGGGGTCCGGGATGCGCACGCCCCCGTCGGCGCGCTGGGGCAGCGCGTCAATCGGCGCCTCCGGGCCGTGCAGGAACCGGCCGAGCAGGCGGTAGCCGTGCTCGGTGAGCACCGATTCAGGATGAAACTGGAGGCCGATGACGCGGTGCCGCGCGTGCTCGACCGCCATGATCTCGCCGTCGTCCGACGTGGCGGTGACGCGCAGCTCGGCCGGCAGCGAGTCCCGGCGGATCACGAGCGAGTGGTAGCGCGCGGCCGGGAAGGGGTTGGGGAGCCCGGTAAAGATGCCGCGGCCGTCGTGCCGGATGGCGGATGTCTTGCCGTGCATCGGCCGCCCGGCCCGCACGATCGCGGCGCCGTAGGCCGCCCCGATGCACTGGTGGCCGAGGCAGACGCCGAGGATCGGGGTCGTGGCACCGAAGCGCCGCACCACCTCGGTCGAGATGCCCGCTTCCCCCGGCGTGCACGGTCCGGGCGAGATGATGATGTGCGAGGGCCGGAGCAGCTCGATCTCTTCCGGCGTGGTGGCGTCGTGGCGGCGGACGACGGGCTCTTCCCCCAGCTCGCGCACGTAGCGGGCGAGGTTGTAGACGAAGGAGTCGTAGTTGTCGATGAGCAGGATCATGAGGTTCCGGCGAGCGCGGCGATCACGCCGCCCGCCTTGTCGAGCGTTTCCCGGTATTCCTGCTCGGGATCGGAGTCGGCCACGATCCCGCCCCCGACCTGAAAATACACGTCGCGGCCGAGCGCGAGACAGGTGCGGATGACGATGCTCAGATCGAGGGTCCCGCTGAGGCTCCAATAGCCGATCGAGCCGCAGTACACGGCGCGCTGGGTCGGCTCGAGCTCGGCGATGATCTGCATGGCCCGCACTTTGGGCGCTCCCGTGATCGAGCCGCCGGGAAACGCCGCGCGCAGGAGATCCGCCGGGTCGTGCTCCGGGGCGAGCTCACCCACGACCGTCGAGACGAGATGGTGCACGGTGGCGTAGTGCTCCAGCGCGAACAGCTCGGGCACGCGCACGCTCCCCGGGCGGCACACGCGCGAGAGGTCGTTGCGGAGGAGGTCCACGATCATGACGTTCTCGGCGCGGTCCTTGTCGCTCTCGGCGAGCGACAGCGCGAGCAGCAGGTCGTGCTCCGGGCTGATCCCGCGGGGGCGGGTGCCCTTTATCGGTCGCGCCTCGACCAGCGGACCATCGTGCACCCGCAGGAACCGCTCCGGGGACGAGCTCGCCACCACGACGTCCCCGAAGTCGAGATACGCCGCGAAGGGGGCGGGGTTCACGCGCCGCAGCCGCGCGTACAGCTCGAGCGGCGGCTCGCGCAGCGGCGCCTGTAGCCGTTGCGACAGGTTCGCCTGGAAGATGTCGCCGGCGTAGATGTATTCGATGGTGCGGGCGACCGCGTCGAGATAGGCCGGGCGCGTGAAGTTGGAGCGCACGCCGGGGAGGTCGGGGACCGGGTAGGATGGCGCGGATAGGCGGTTAGGCGGATAGGCGGTTAGGTGGCTGTTCGCGAGATCTCTAACCGCCCAACCGCCTATCCGGCTATCCGCCACTCGTTCCTTCACGAACGCCAATCGGCGCGCCGCCCGCTCTGTACGAGCGGTCCCCTGCTCGGGAATCCCCGTGGAGATCACCCACGCCCGTTGCGCCTGGTGGTCCCACGCGATCACCCAGTCGTAGAGACCGAGCACGACGTCGGGGATGGCGAGGTCGTCGTAGCGGGGGCGCGGGATCCGCTCGAGCATGGCGCCCCAATCGTAGCCGATGTAGCCGGCCGCCCCGCCTTGGAACGGTGGCAGCTCGGGGACGGGCTCGGCCCGGTGGGGCGCGAGCAGCGTCCGCATCCGCGTCAGCGGATCGCCCGCCACGCGGATCCACTCGCCGGCCGGGGAGCGCTGCTGGGTGAGGACGTTCTTGCTGCGCACCACGGTCGCCGGGTCCGCGGCGAGGAAGGAGTGGCGCCCCAGGTGCTCGGGGTCGGTCGCGCTGTCGAGGAACAGGAGGAACGGCAGGTCCGCGAAGCAGCGGCAGGCCGCCACCGGGTCGGGGAGCGGGGCCAGCTCCTCGACCAGCGGGAGCGCCCCGCTCACGAACTCGACGCGCCCCGGGGGGGGGCGCTGCGGGGCGGCCGGGGCCGCCCGGGCCGGCGGCGGCGCGAGCGCTGGGTGAGCTGGACGTGCTTGGAGGGCTCCTCCGGCGGCGTGAGGTACCCCCACTGCAGCTGGCCTCCCTGACGGTACGTCTTTCCCAGCGTGATCGCGATCTTCGCCTTCATCAGCTCGCGCCCGAGGTAGAACGCATGGGTCGCCTCGTCCACCCCGAGCTGGACGAACAGGTCGTTGATGTCCGTGCCGCGGACGAAGATCTCGTTGTTGAACACGGTGATCACCTGCTCGTCCGCGAAGATCCGAAAGTTGGGATCGGTCACGGCCCGATGTAGCGCGCGCAGCTCCTCTTCGCTGTAGGCGAGGATCTTCGGATCCTTGAGCGTCACGAGCCGGTCGTCCACGCCTTTGGGCAACGCCTGGCGGGCGACGGCGTGGTGCATCAGCCGCCGGGCGATGTCGATTTCCCGCACGGCGCCCCGCGCCCAGGGGATCACCTCGGTCGTGAGCACCGCGCGCACGCCGACCTCCTCGCAGATGGCCACGAGCAGCGCGTTCACCCCGGTCGTGTCGGCGGCCGTGAGCTCCGTGATGTTGCCGATGCCCATGAACAGCGGGGCGGCGGGGTAGCGGCGGTGCGTCTCCGCGAAGCGCTCGAGCGAGGCCATGAAGCCGAAGCCGATCGGCTCGATGATCGGGTCGATGAGATAAGGCACGCCCCACCGCTCCAGGGCGGCGACCGTCGGCTCGAGGGTCTCGAGCCCAGTGCCGAAGTCGGGGATCGCCACCACCCGAGCCTTCGTGCCCGCGAGCTCGCCAACGGTGTGGAGGTTCGAGCCGTTCACGCTGAGCACGAGCTCGGCCCCGGCTGCCACGGCAGCGCGGATCTCCCCGGGGTCGAACGAGTCGATGCTCACGCGCATCCCGGCGGCCACGAGCTCGCCCACCACGTCGCTGAGGTCGGGATACGCGAGCCCCGGCGTGCAGCCGATGTCGATGACGTCCGCGCCGCTGGCGCGGTAGTACTGGGCCTCCCGCCGCACGGCCTCCCGCGGCAGCCGGGGGGCGTTGTTCACCTCGGCGACGATCTCGATGTCGTAGGCTCCGGATGGCGGCGTCGTCGCCTGGTGGCCGAAGTAGTCCGGGATCTCGCGCAGATCCTTCGGCCCCTTTTCAACGCGGGTGCGTGCCTTCGCGGCGATGGCCGCGGGGTCGCCCTCGCACAGGCCGGGGATCAGCACGAGGTCGGTGTCGGGTGGGACCTCGAGGAAGCGGGCGATCCACGGCGTCGTCATGAGCGCCGCCACCGTGATGCGCATAACGACTACGTCGTAGGCGAACGGCGGGGCCATCTCGCCGAGGGTGCGGCGGAGGGCCGGCTCGGCGAGCTTCCCCGTGACGAACAGCACCCGTCGGGGCTCGCCCGCCGGGGGTCGCCCGCCGCTCACCGCGGATCGCCGGAGCGCACGAACTTGTTGGGCGTCCCTTCGAGCGCGCCGCCCGCCGCCGGGCGCCACAGCACGACCTCCTCGATCTTGCGGGCCAGCTCGAAGTCCTTGTCGGTGACGCCCCCCGCTGCGTGGTTCTTCAGCTTCACGATCACGCGCCCCCAGGTGACCGCGAGGTCGGGATGGTGGTACGCCGCCTCGGCGAGATACCCGATGGCGGTGACCAGCATCAGCGTGGTCGGCCAGCCATCGGTCTTGTAGTTGCGGCGGATCCAGCCGTCCTCGTACCACCATCCGGGGAACGCCTTGAGCTTCTCTTGGATCTGTTCCTCGGTGTAGGTCGGATCCTTCTTGTTCATGGCATTGTCTCCTTCCCTGCGCTACATGATGGCGCCGCCGTTGATCAGGAGCATCTGTCCGGTGACGTACCCGGCGGCGTCCGAGGCGAGGTAGACCGCGGCATGCGCGACGTCCTGGGGCGTCGCCCACCGCTTGAGGGGGATGGACTCGGTGATGCGGTGCTTGACGTCGTCGTCGAGCTCGCGGCCGTACGCGGTCTCGACCCACCCCGGCCCGAGCACGTTCACGCGAACGTGGGGCGCCGCCGACTGGGCCAGCGCGCGGCTGAAGCTGTACACGCCGCCCTTCACCGCGCAGAACACCTGGCTGTACTCGCCCCGCATCGCCCCTGTGAGCACGTGGTCCCACGACATGTTGAGGATGACGCCGCCCGCAGGCTGCTCGCGCATCAGCGCCACGGCGGTCCACGACGCGAGCACCGTGCCGCGCAGGTCCACGGCAACGAGGCGGTCGAGCTTCTCGGTCCAGCTGAGCCGCGCCCCCTCGCCGGTCAGGATGTCGGCCCCGGCGTTGTTGATCCAGGCGTCGACGCGCCCGAACGCTCGCCGCACCCCTGCGGCCAGGGCATCGAGGTCATCCTGCCGGGAAACATCGGCGCGGACGACTTCGACCCGGCGCCCCGCGGCGCGCACGCTTCCTGCCGCCTCGTCCGCCCCGGTGCGGTTCTCCCGGAAGGTGAGCGCCAGATCGGCGCCGGCCTCCGCGCATGCCAGCGCGATGGCGCGGCCGATGCCGCTCGAGGCGCCGGTGACGAGCACGACCTTGCCCGCAAGGGTCGGTGCCTCCCCTAGCCGTTGTTCCCGCCGCTGGGCCGTCGTCACCGCGCCCTCCGCCAGTCGCTTTGACATCTCGGTTGTGGAAGCCTAACCTATCGGCGGTCGCCGGGGGGAGCAACGCGCCAATGCAGCTGCTCGTGAGCGTCGCCGACGCGCGTGAAGCGCGTGCCGCGCGGCTGGGCGGTGCCGATGTGATCGACGCCAAGAACCCCCGCCGCGGGGCGCTGGGCCCCGTGTCCGAGGCGACCCTCCGCGCCATCCGCGCGGCAGCGGGCCGCCCGTTCAGCGCCGCGCTCGGGGACGCGGGCGGCACGGCCATCCTCGCGCGACGCACGCGCGTCGCGGCGCAACTCGGCGCCACCTACGTCAAAGTGGGCTTCCGCGACATCCAGACGACCGCGGGCGTGCGCGCCCGGGCGGTCGCCGCGCTTGGGGCGGCGGCCGCGCGTCCGGGCACGCGGGTTGTGTTGGTGGCGTACGCCGACTGGAGCCGGGCCGGAAGCGCCGCGCCACCGGTCGTGGTCGAGGTGGCGGCCGCGACGGGTGCGGCCGGCGTGCTGCTCGACACCGCCTACAAGGACGCGGCGCTGTTCGCGCTCTGGTCCCCCGAGATCGTGGGCGCTTGGGTGGCCGCCGTGCAGCGGGCCGAGCTGTTCGCGGCGCTGGCGGGCAGCCTCACCGCCCGGGACGTGCCGCTCGTGCGGGCGCTGGGCGCCGACCTCATCGGCGTGCGGGGAGCGGCGTGCGTCGGCGGGCGTCTGGGCCGGGTGACCCGGGCGCGCGTCGCCGCCCTCTCAGCCCTGGCGCGCGGGAGCGCGCCCCTCCGGGCCGCCCTCGCGTAGCGCCAGGTCGAGCTGGCCCAGGTCGTCGTCGGTGAGGATGAGGTGCTCGACCCCCGCCGGCAGCGCGCGCACGAAGTGGGCATCGACGAGCTGGCTCGCGGGCTGGCGGCTCGCCGGCTTGATGAGCACGAGGCGTCGGGCGCCGAGAGCGCCCGTGAGCCACGCGGCGATACTGTCGCTCGTCACGTCCCACGAGTGGGGCAGCGGGTCGGCGGTCCTCAGCCAGCGAAAGGGCGCGAGCACGGGGATGCGTCCGGCGGCGAGTGCGGCTGCGATCTCCGTCTCCCCCTCTACCAGCGCCGCTCCGGAGATCCGCGCCACGAGCGCGTGGGCGTACTGGTCCATCCCGAGGATCGCCATCCAGTGGGCGGCTTCCTCGCCGATCCTGAAGCGGTTGAACATCTGACGCACGGCGTCGGCGAATGGCCCGCCCCCGGGCACGATGACGAGTCGGCGGCCCCTGGCCGCCTCCCCGATCGCGGCCGTCACGCGGTCGAACACGCTGCTGCGACTGAGCATCCCGCCGCCGATCTTCACGACGGTGTGGACCGCTCCACGCTGCTTCCGCGGCGTCACCGGCGCGCCGGGCGCGGTGCGAGCTGGGCGTCGAGCAGGAGCGCCACCGCGGCGGCGGGGGCATGCCGGGCCGCGGGGCCGAGGCGCTCCGCGAGACCGGTGACGCGTAGCCCGGCGCGCCGCGCCGCCGCCGCCGCGATGAAGGCGCCGAGCCCCGTCACCACGGCGCACGCGGCGCCCGGGTGACGGCGGGCCACGCGTTCGACCGCCGCGCTCACCAGGCCGACCTGCGCGTCGGCGAGCGAGCGCGCGATCTCGTCGATCGCGGCCTCGTCGAGGAGCTCCCGGTCGGCGCAGATGACGCGGGCGAGCCGCTCGCCGGCGAACTGCCGCGTCGCGGGTCGCCTGTCGGGGGTCGGCACCGTGTAGTCCTCCGGTGCGAGACTTCCCAGCCAGAGGTGTACGTCGCCCGCGAGCGCAAATCCTTCGGCGGACACGCCGATCGGCGCGCCGTGGAGCACGACCGTGTGGGCGATGGCCTCCGCGGGCGTGCGGAGCGCGCCCGTGTACACGAGCTCGCCCTCGCGCAGGCGCTCGTGGTCGGTGCGGCCGCGCGCGGCCACGCGGCCGCCTGCGATCGGGATGATGTCCGTGGTCGTGGTGCCGGTATCGATCAGGATGGCCTCGGAGAAGGACTGCGCCACGAGCTGCGCGGTGGCCGCCCAGTTCGCCGCGGCGACGGCGAGCGGCTCGATCCGCGCTGCTGCGACGCTCAGGAACCGTCCGTCCGCGGCGTACACCCGCACGTCCGCCTCCGGGAACGCGTCGGTCACGGCGTCGAGCACGAAGCGCACCCCCTCCCGCTTGGTCCGAAAGATCTGCGACAGCTCGGCCGTCATCGTGACCGCGTGGGCCGCGCCGCCCCCGCCGCCCGCCGCCCCCTGCTCGGCCGCGAGCCGGGCGAGCAGGGAGCCGAGCGCCGTGGGGTCGCGCTGGATCTCGTAGGGTTGGGCACGTGCGGCGGCGACCGTCCCCTGAACGACGCGGGCGACCTTCGTGTTCACGCCGCCCACGTCCCAGCCCAACACTGCCGTCATACCCCGAACGCCGGGCTCACGTCACGGACTCGCGGTAGGTCGCCGACTGCCCGAAGTTCTCCTCGACCTCGACCTCGACGGCCCGGAGCTGCACCGCCCCCGAGCCGGCGAGCTCCCTGCACACCCGTCCCGCGAGGTACTGCGCGAGCATCTCCACCGTCGTGTTGGGGACCGGGAGCAGGGCGCAGTCGATCTTCGGAAAGACGTACTTGGGCTTGCCCGCGACGGCGACGGTCAGCGAGTCGCCCTGCTCCCGCACTTCGATCTTCGGGTTCTGCGTGGGCAACAGCACCTTGTGATCGATCTCGTCGGTGAGCCGCTTCATCAGGTTCTTCAGCTCCGAGAAGTCGAACACGTAATGGGCCTCGGGGTCGAGGCCGCCTTCGACCACGACGCGGGTGCGGTAGTTGTGGCCGTGCAGCGTCTCGCAGCGGTGGCCCGGGAACGTGATGAAGTGCGCGGAGGCGAAGACGAGGTTGTCCTTCGTCACCGCCACCTTGAACTCGCTACGCGCCGGCATCGCCCCGTCTCCCTGCCGCGGTCCAGCGGCCCTCCACCAGCGCGACGAAGATCGCGGCGGCGGTGAGGTCCGCCGTCGCGCCCGGATTCTTCGTGTTGCGCGCGTCGCGGAGCTCGGCGTCGAAGGCCTGGAGCGCCTCGCGCCCGGCGGCGCTGCGCATCCCGCCGGCCTGGACCACGGCCTGCGCCCGCCGCGTGACCGCGGCCGCCGCCTCCGGCCCGAGCTTACGCGCGATGTGGGTGTCGGGGGCGGCGGCGAGGAGGGTGAGGAACGTCTCCACGACCGCGTCGCTCCAGGGCAGGCCGTCCGCGAGCGCCCGCCGGAGCGCCGGCGCCCCGACTTCGAAGGTGATGCGGAAGTCGGTGGCATACTCGCCCGCGATCGCGTCGCGAGGGGCGGCGAGGGCCATGGCGGCACGCAGCGTCACGGTGGGCGGGCGCGCCACGTCCTGCTCGGGTGCGTGGCCGAGCCCGCCCGGCCGGGCGAGCCGGATCGCGGCGTAGGCGTCGGCCGCGTCGTCGACCGTGGTCGCGGCGAGCACCGCTGCGAGTGCATCACGCAGCGACCGTCGCCCCCGCTCGAGCGCGGCGCGCGCCAGGGGCGAGAGCAGCAGCACGATACCCAGGTTGGAGTTGCGCCGCACCCACCGCGCCGTCGCCTCGATCGCGTCGCGGATGGTGCGACCCAGCGGCTGCTCGCCCGCGCGGGCGAAGGCGGGCCCGATGGCGGCGGCGCTCGCGAGAAAGTCCTGGTAGGAGACGTCGTGGAAGGCGGCGCCGGGGTGGACGTTCCCGGGCTTCGGGGCGCTCGCCTCGAGCAGGCACGCGAGCTGAGCCGCCACGGCCACCTGGGCTGCCGCGGCGCCCGCCCCCGCCCGCCCCGCCCCGCCGCTCACCGCGCCGCTGCGCGGGCGAGGCAGTGCTCGACGATCGCCGCGGCGACGTCGCTTGAGGTCGCTTGCTGCAGGCCGCGCCATCCCGGAATCCCGTTCACCTCGACGACGTAGACCGTGCCGTCCGGCGCGGGCAGGAGATCGACGCCGGCGTAGTCCGCACCGACCGCCCGAGCCGCGCGCAGGGCCAGCTCGGCCCATGGGCCGGAGGGCGTGATCGCCCGCGCCTGCCCGCCGCGCGCGATGTTGGTGCGCCAGCCCGCGGCGCGACGCTCGATCGCGCCCACGACACGGTCGCCGACCACGAAGGCGCGCACGTCGCACCCCTCGTGATCGATCGCGCGCTGAACATAATATACGCCCCGGATCGTCTCCAGCGTGCGGAACACGCGGAACGCCATCTCCTCGGTCGTCACCCGCACCATCCCGAGGCCCATCGACCCGAACAGCGGCTTCACGATCACGTCGCCGAGCGCGCGGAACGCCGCCAGCGCTTCGTCCGGGTGCTCGCACACCACGGTCTCCGGCACCGGGAGCCCCGCGCGCTCGAGCAGCGCGCTGGTCCAGAGCTTGTCCACGGTGCGCTCGATCGCGCGCGGCGAGTTGATCACCGGGATGCCACGCTCCTCGAGCGTGTGCAGCGCGTCCACCCGGAAGATCACCTGCTCGAGCGAGCCGGCGGGGATGATGCGCGCCAGTACGGCGGCGCAGCCGCCGAGATCTTCCCCGGCGACCGAGAGGGCGGGAGCCGCTCCGCCCAGGCGCGCGACCAGCGCCTCGTAGGGCAGCACCCGGCCCTCGTGGCCCCGCTCGGCGAGGGCGCGGCAGAGCTCCTCCGTGTGCCAGCCCTGCCGCGCCGCCAGGATCGCGATCCGCACAGGGGTCAGTTGGTCTTGATCCCCGTCAGCACGGTGAACCCGCCCGTGGCGAACGCCGGGATGTCCCCCGCGGCGGCCTTGAATCCCGGTGTGGCCAGGCCCTTCTCCATTGCGTCCTTCGAGTCCCACCGGAGATCGGCTTCGCGGTAGATCGCTGCCGGCT
>WNFB01000771.1_pt1 | contig 26832 bp, 22 predicted proteins | sample 5400501 | NCBI WGS metagenome assembly WNFB01 (sample SAMN13153341, study PRJNA577476) | soil metagenome | isolation source: 200 cm saprolite under Douglas fir tree site 2 hole 1 | place: USA:California | collected 2015-04-18 | reverse complement strand
GGCTTTCGTCAAGGGCGCCATCGGGTTCGGCTTCCCCGCCCTCGGCACCCCGCTGCTGAGCCTCGTGGTCGACGTCAAGACCGCGGTGGTCGTTCTGATCCTGCCCAATATCGTGATGGACGGCATCCAGTTCGCCCGGCGCGGCACGCCGCTCTCGACCGTGCGACGCTTCTGGGTCCTGCTCGCGGCCGGCGCCGTCGGGGTGGTCCTCGGCACGCGCGCGCTGGTCCTCCTGTCACCCCAGGCCGCGACGCTGATCCTAGGCGTCTTCGTGCTCTGCTATGTCGCGCTGAACGCGACCGGGCTGGCCCCGCGCGTGCCCGCGCACTGGGAGCGCTGGCTCTCGGCGCCCGCCGGCTTCGTGGCCGGCGTCATCGGCGGGGTGACCAATGCGCCCGCCGTCGCGCTCGTCCTCTACTTCCAGGCCATCGGGCTGTCGAAGCACGACTTCGTGTCCTCGGTGGCCTTCACGTTCTTCTTCTACAAGCTGGTCCAGCTCGGCGCGGTGACCTGGTACGGGCTCCTGCCCTGGTCGCTGGTCTGGCCGTCGCTCGCCCTGACCGCGGTGGGCCTGGCCGGCTTCGCGGTGGGACTGCGCGTGCAGGACCGGCTGGATCAGCGTGGATTCAACCGCGCGGTGCTGGGCTTCCTCGCGCTGCTGGGCGCGTGGCTGCTGATCCGCAGCCTCTGGTGAGGAGCCCGCGCCCGAGCGGGGCGCGCGCTACACGACGCCGGTGGCGCGCAGCTTGTCCACGCGCGCCTTCGGCATGCGGAGGAGTCCGGTCAGGATCGCGTCGGTGTGCTGGCCGAGCAGCGGCGGGGCCAGCGTGGCCGCGCCCGGCGTGTCGTGCAGGCGTACCGGCACCCCCATGACGGTGATCGGCCCCGCCTTCGGATGGGACAGCGAGACCATCATGCCGCGCGCCTTGAGATGCGCGCTCTCGCACACCTCGGCCACCGACTTGATGCGCCCGGCGGGCACGCCCGCCTTGTCCAGGCGCGCGAGCCACTCGTCGGCGGGGCGCGCGCCGAGGATCTCGTTGAGGAGCGGCACCAGGACCTTCCGGTTGGTCACGCGGTTGGCCTCGGTGTCGAAGCGCGGATCCTTGATGAGATCCTCGCGCTCCAGCGCCCGGCACGTGCGGTCCCACAGCGAGTTGTTGGCGACGCCCAGCGTGATGTACACGTCCTGGGCTCGGAAGACCTCGTACGGCACGATGGACGGGTGCTCGTTACCGCGGCGGGCGGGGCGGCCGCCCGCGTTCCAGTAGAGCCCGGCCTGGTAGGTGAGCAGCGAGGCCATCACGTCGAGCATGCCGATCTCGACCTTCTGCCCCCGCCCGGTCTTCTCGCGGCTCAGCAGCGCCAGGGTGATGCCCTGGGCGGCGGCCATGCCCGCCACCAGGTCGCCGATCGAATTGCCGACCTTGACCGGCGGGCCGTCGGGAAATCCGGTGATGTCCATGACGCCGGACTCGCCCTGCACGATCAGGTCGTAGCCGGGCCGGTGCGCCTCGGGACCGCTCTCGCCGAAGCCCGAGATCGAGCAGTACACCAGCCGGGGATTGACCTTTCTCAGAGCCTCGTAGCCGAAGCCGAGCCGCTCCATGGTGCCGGGGCGGAAGTTCTCCAGCACCACGTCGGCCGAGGCCAGGAGCCGGTGCAGGATCTCCTGCCCCTCGGGTGCCTTCATGTTCAGCGTGAGGCTCTTCTTGTTGCGGTTGACCGAGAGGAAGTAGGTGGCCTCGCCGCTCACGAAGGGCGGCCAGCCGCGGGTGTCGTCGCCCTTCCCGGGCTCCTCGATCTTGATCACCTCCGCGCCCATGTCGCCCAGCGACATGGCGCAGAAGGGCCCGGCCAGCACGCGGGTGAGGTCGATGACGCGCACGCCGGCGAGCGGCGGCCGGCCGGACGGCCGGCGGGCCGCGGGCTTCGGGCGGGCGGCGGATGGAGTCTTGCGGGAGCGGGGCTTAGTCTTTGCCACGGGGCCTCCTGTTCCACAACCCTTTGACGACGCTCTTGCCGATGGCGCCGACACGCTCGCCGCGGGCACCGGCGCGGCGCCAGAAGAGGCGCGCCCGGTCGGTGAATCCGATGTGAGAGAAGTAGAACACGGAGTCTACCGCTTCCACCGACACGTGGGAGCCGATCTTCACGCCCTCGGTGGCGGTGCCGTGGCAGAAGAGCCGGGCGCCGCCTTCGAGCTCGACGAGGGCCAGGTGGAGCGGGGCCCGGAAGCCCTCGGGCGGCGAGTGCAAGGTGGTGAACGAGACCACCTCCCCGAGCGGCGGCAGCAGCGCCTCCTCCATCCGCACCGGATGATCCGGACAGATGCTGGCCGGCGGCACCACGAGCCGGCGACAGCGCGGGCAGCGGGAGGCGCGGAGCCGGTCGGGCATCAGCGACGCGCCTCCAGCAGGGTCACCCAGTTGTTGGTGGCGAGCCCGCCGATGGACTGGGCCAGCGCCACGCGCGCCTCCACCTGGCGGCCGTCGGCCCGCCCGGTGAGTTGCCAGAAGAGCTCCACGATCTGCGCGATGCCGGTGGCGGCGAGCGGGTGGCCGCGCGCCTTGAGCCCGCCGGAGGTGTTCACGGGCAGCCGCCCGCCGATGGCGGTCTCCCCGTCCAGCGTGGCCCGCCCCGCCTTGCCCACCGGCACGAGCCCGGTGTCCTCGAGCGAGATCAGCTCGAACGGGGCGAAGGCGTCGTGGATCTCCGCCACTTCCACCCGCGCCGCCCCGAAGCCGGCCATGCGATAGGCCGCCTCCGCCGCGGCCTGGGTGGCGCGGAACGAGGTCAGGTCCGTCCGGTAGCGCACCGCGATGGTGTCCGCCCCCTGCCCGATCCCCGCCACCCGCACGCTCCGCCGGTCCAGGGTCAGCAGGAGCGCGGCGCCGCCGTCGGAGATGGGGCAGCAGTGAAAGAGGCGCAGCGGATCGGCCACGAGCCGGCTCTCCATCACCGCGTCGAGCGTCACCGGCTCCTGGAAGTGGGCGAAGGGGTTGCGGGCGCCGTGGGCGTGGTTCTTCACCGCCACCTGCGAGATCTCCCGCAGCGACATCCCGCGCCGGTGCATGACCGCCCGCGTGATCAGTCCGGCGAGGGCGGGCATGGTCGTGCCGTAGCTCCTCTCGTGCGGATCGATGGAGCGGCCGATGATCTCGGACACGCGCGGCGTCGGCAGGTGGGTCATCTTCTCGCCGCCCACCACGAGGATTGATCGATGGAAGCCCGCGGAAATCGCGGCGAAGGCCGAGTAGACCGCGGCCACCCCGGAGGACGTCGCGGTCTCCACGCGCAGCGCCGGCACGCGGGAGAGTCCGAGCCGCGTGGCGATCAGCGAAGCATAGTTGCCCTCGCCGGTGAACTCCTCGGGATTCATCGCGGCGACCACGAGGGCGTCGGGCCGCTCGATGCCCGCGTCGTGCATGGCGGCCAGGGCCGCCTCCGCCATGAGGTCCTGGAGGTTCTCGTCCCGCCGGCCGAAGCGGGTCATGCCCGCGCCGGCGATCCACACGTCGCTCACCCATCCATTTCAAACCGGGGCGTGACCGGGTGTCAATGTGTTTGCGCCGGCGCGGCTCCCGCGGCGGGCGGCCCGCCCGGCTCCGCGCGCCGCCCGGGCAGCGGCGCGGGCGGCACGCGGATCTCGAACTCCCGGATGAGCCGGAGCAGATAGGTGCGCTGGAGCCCCAGCGCGCGCGCGGCACGCGTGCGGTTGCCGCCGGCCTGCGTGAGCGTGGCCTCGAGCAGCCGACGCTTGAAGTCGGAGACCGCGCCGTGAAAGCCGGGCAGCGGCCGGGCGGGCGCGGCGGGCAACCCGGTGGATTCGGCGAGGCCCTTGGGCAGGCGGGGCGGCGACGGCCGGGGAGCGGTCTCGGGAGCGGGCATCAGTGCTGTCATGCGCGAGCACCATCGCAAGGCCTGTGCCACGCGCCACGCCGCGCGGAACCTGCGAATTCGCCCGCTCCGCGCGCCCCCGTGCACCGCACCGTGTGCAGCCCCCGCGCGGCCGTGCCGTCGTGTCAGGGCAAAGAAAGAGGGACCCGCGAGCGGGCCCCTCGTCACCTCGAGCGGGCGGCGAAGCCGGCTACGCCTTGGTGGCCGGCTTGACGCCCGGGTTGTCCTTGAAGAACTGCTTGTTCAGCTCGATGTAGTTCTTCCAGTTCGCCGGCGTCTCGTCTTCCGCGAAGATCGCCTTCACCGGGCAGACCGGCTCGCAAGCCCCGCAGTCGATGCACTCATCCGGGTGGATGTAGAGCATGGTCTCGCCCTCGTAGATGCAGTCCACGGGGCAGACCTCGACGCAGGCCTTGTCCTTCACGTTGACGCACGGCTCCGCGATGATATACGCCATTCCGGCCTCCTGTTAACCGGTGACCCCGGATACCTACCTTGAAACCCACATATTTCTACCAACTTGCACGGCAGGTGTCAAGGCGTTTGACCTGGGAGCTAGAGGGTTCGTAGCTTCGGATCGAGCGCGTCGCGGAGGGAATCGCCGAACAGGTTGAAGGCGAACACGGCCAGGCTGATGGACAGCCCCGGGAAGAGCGCCATCCAGGGCGCCGCCTCCGCGAAGTCCACCGCGGCGCCCCGCAGCATCAGGCCCCAGGCGGGCGTCGGCTCCTGCACGCCCAGGCCCAGGAACGACAGCGAGGCCTCGAGCAGGATGGCCTGGCTCAGGAACGCGGTCAGCATGATCAGGTAGGACGCGACCACGTTCGGCAGCATGTGGCGCAGGATGATACGGGCGTGGCCGAAGCCGGCGGCGCGCGCCGCGTCCACGTAGGGCATCTCCCGGATCGTCAGCGCGGAGGACCGGATGACGAGGGCGGCGCGCGGGATCATCGGAATCGTGATAGCCATGATCAGGTTCGGGATGGAGTTGCCAAGGATCGCCACCAGGGCCAGCGCCAGGATGATCAGCGGGAACGAGAGGAAGATGTCCATGAGGCGCTGCAGGTAGAGATCCACCAGCCCGCCGAAGTAGGCGCTGCCCACGCCCAGGATGGCCCCGATGGTGGCGCCCATGAGCGCGGCGCCGAAGCCGACCAGCAGGGCGGTGCGCGAGCCGTAGATGAGCCGCGAGAGCACGTCGCGGCCGAAGGCGTCGGTGCCGAGCCAGTGCGCGGCGTTCGGCGCCGCGAGCATGGCCCCGAAGTCCACCGCCACCGGGTCGTAGGGCGCGAGCGGTCCCGCGAACCCCGCGAGCACCATCATCAGCAGTACCACCGCCGCACCCACCGCCCCCAGGGTGCGGTGGCGCGCGAAGTCGCGGGTCGCGGCCAGCCAGCGGGCGAGGCGGCCGGGTTCGGCTGCTTCCGGAGCTGTTGCCTGGTCAATCGGCGAGGTTATTGCCATCGGCCTTTGGCTGTTGCCTGGTCGATCGGCGAGGTTATTGCCATCGGTCTTTATTTGATCTTACGGGCGTCGCAAGCGACGCCCTCTATAGGGTGGCTTCGCATTGTTTTCGAGTGCGTTGTTGTCTTGCGGTTGTTCATACGCATTATTTTCTAGCGGAACCGGATGCGCGGGTCGATCCAGGCGTACATGACGTCCATGGCGAAGTTCACGAAGATGAAGATCCCGGCCACCAGCATCACCAGGGCCTGGATCAGGGTGTAGTCGCGGTGGGCCACCGCCTGCACGAAGAGCAGCCCGATCCCGTTCAGGTTGAAGACCTGCTCGGTCACGACGAGGCCGCCGATCAGGAACGCGAACTCGAGCGCGATGACCGTCAACACCGGCAGCATCGCGTTTTTGAGCGCGTGGCGGACCAGGATGAGGCGCTGCGCGAGCCCCTTCGCCCGCGCGGTCCGCACGTAGTCCTCACGGAGCACCTCGAGCATGGCGGAGCGGGTCATGCGGGTGGCCACCGCCGAGTAGCGGTAGCCGACCGCGAGCGCCGGCCAGACGAGCTGCAGCATGTTTTGCCACGGGTTCACCCAGAACGGGGTGTAGACCATGGGGGGCAGCCACTTGAAGACGATCAGGAAGCTCAGGATGAACAGGATACCGAGCCAGAAGGACGGCACCGCCAGGCCCGCGATGGAGAAGATGCGGACCGCGTAGTCCACCCAGGTGTCCTGCTTGAGCGCGGCGAGGATGCCTAAGGGCACCGCCAGCACCACCGCCACGATGGTGGCCATGATCGCCACCTGCAGCGACAGCGCGAAGCGGAGCTTGATCTCATCCCAGATCGGCGAGCCCGTCCACATGGAAGTGCCGAAGTCGAGGCGGGCCACCCCCACCATCCAGGTCCCGAACTGTTTCCAGAGCGGCTGGTCGAGGCCGAACCGCTCGCGCTCCATCTTGATGGCGGCGTCGGAGGCGGCCCCGCGATCGCCGGCGAGCCGGAGCTCGACCACGTCTCCCGGGATCACGCGGATGAGGAAGAAGGTGACCAGCGCCACCCCGATGAGGGTGGGGAACATGAGGAGGAATCGCTTCAGCAGATACTTCCACATGAGCTGGGTGCGGGCCCGAGCCGGCTCAGCACCGGCCCCGGCCCGCCGCGGCCTCGCTTACTCCGACAGCCAGACGGTGTCGAGCTGGTTGTTGAGGTAGTGGCTGGGCGTGACCGTCCAGCCCTTCACTTTCGAGCTGTGCGGCATGATCCGGTTCCACTGCAGCGTCATCAACGAGTGCACCTCCTCGTCGAGGAGGCGCTTCTCGAAGGCGCGGAGGACCTTCTTGCGCTCCTCGGGGTCGGTGGCGCGGGCCTGCCGGTTGTAGAGATCGTCCAGCACCTTATCACCGGACTTGCCGTAGTTGGCGTCGGAGTCGGACAGGAAGCGGGGCAGGTCGAGATCCGGCTCCACGATGAAGCCGCACTGGAAGTCCATGGCGGTTTCGAAGTCGGCCCGCCTCAGCATCGTATAGTAGGCCGACGCCTCGATGATCTCCTGCTTGACGTTGAGACCGATCTGCCGCCACTGGTCGATGAGCCAGATCCCGACGGGCTCGTACGGCTGCGGGATGCCGCGGTTCTTGAACGTGAAGGAGAACCCATCCGGGACCCCCGCCTCCTTGAGGAGCTTGCGGGCCTCGGTCCGGGACGCGTTGATGTCCTTCCAGTAGCCGGCCAGCTTGGCCAGCTCCTCGGGCGGGGTCGCGAAGGGGGTGCCGGGTACCTGAATGCCGGCGACTTCCTTCACGATAGCGATCTTCGACAGGTTCCTGGAGGCTTCGTAGCGGTCCAGCGCCAGGGTCATCGCCCGGCGCACACGCTTGTCGTCGAAGGGCTTCTTCTGGTGGTTCATGGCCACCATCAGGATGCAGTCCCACGGACTCTCTTGGACCGTGATCTTGTTGCCGAGGGCCTGGACGAGGCCATCACGGTCGGCGGGGGTGAAGCCCCGGAACTGGATGTGGGCCCGCTCACCCCGAACCGCCGCCACCTGAGCCGAGGACGAGGAGATGAAGATCGCCCGGTACCCGTCGAGATAGGGCTTCCCCTTGTCCCAGTAGTCGGGGTTCTTCTTGCCCACCCAGTGCGAACCCTTGACGTGCTCGACGAACTTGAAGGGGCCCGTGCCCATCACGTTCTTCTCGTACCAGTGGATGTCCTTGGCCAGGATGTCGGCCTTGTAGATCCAGTTCCAGGGTGAGGCGACGTTGAGGAGGAACGATCCCTCGGGCCACTTCAGCTTGAAGCGGACGGTCTGCGCATCCGGAGCCTCCACGGCCTCGACGGCGCGGTAGGCGCTCTTCCGCGACGACGCCACGCCGGTCGGCGGGAAGACGATCTTGTCGTACGAGGCCTTGACGTCCTTGGACGTCAACGCGCTCCCGTCGTGGAACTTCACTCCCTGGCGCAGCTTGAACGTGTAGGCCATGCCATCCTTGGAGACGGTCCAGGACTCGGCCAGATCACCGACCGGCTTCGTCCCGGTCTTGTCGAACGGGTCCACCTTGAGAAGGGTGCTGTAGTGCGGCGCCATCGGGTGGATCACCCCGAAGGTCTCCTCCTTGTGCCCGTCGTAGGAGGGGGGCTCCGAGGGCACGACGAAGACCAGCTCTCCGCCGGAGCGTGGCTTGTCCTGGGCAACCGCTCCGGTCCAACCACTGGACAGGACGAGAGCCAGGGCGACGAGCGAGCAGACAATCCAGTTATGCCGATGACGCATGAGCCACCTCCCCGATGAGATGGACAGCCGAATCTGTTGGCGAATCTGTTGGCGAATCTGTTGAGGAATCAATCCGTGAGGATGGGTGTCGGTTCCGTCTAAGTTTCGCTACTTTAGCGGTCGCCACCCCCCGCTGTCAAGCCCGCGCTACTACAGGCGGATGCAGGCGGCGAGGTGTCCGGGCTTGATCTCCCGGAGGTCCGGGACGACCCGGCGGCAATCGTCCACCGCGATGGGGCACCGGGGGTGGAAGACGCACCCGGCCGGCGGGTTCAGCGGGCTCGGCACCTCCCCGCCCAGAACCACGTGCTCCCGAGCCGCCTCCACCGCCGGGTCCGGGATGGGCACCGCCGAAAGCAGGGCCTTCGTATACGGGTGCTGGGGGTCCTCGTAGAGCGACTTCCGGTCCGTGATCTCCACGATCTTGCCGAGATACATCACGGCCACCCGGTCGGAGATGTGGCGCACCACCGAGAGGTCGTGGGCCACGAACAGGTAGGTCAGCCCGAACTCGGACTGCAGCTCTTCGAGCAGGTTGATGATCTGGGCCTGGATCGAGACGTCCAGCGCCGAGACCGGCTCGTCGCAGATGATCAGGCTCGGCTCCATGGCGAGGGCCCGGGCGATGCCGACGCGCTGGCGCTGCCCGCCCGACAGCTCGTGCGGGTACCGCCGAGCCATGGTGGGCAGCAGGCCCGCGTGGCGGAGCAGCTCGTGGACCCGCGCGGCGCGGGCGGCCCGGTCCGGCACGATGCGGTGGACGGCGAGCGGCTCCGCGATGATCTGACCCACCGTCATCCGCGGGTTCAGCGAGCTATACGGGTCCTGGAAGATGACCTGCATGCGCCGGCGCATCCCGCGCAGCTCGGCGTCCGAGAGCTTCGCCATGTCGCGGCCCTCGAAGATCACCTCGCCGCTGGTGGGCGCCTCCAGCCGGAGAATGGCGCGGCCGGTGGTGGTCTTGCCGCAGCCCGACTCCCCGACCAGCCCCAGCGTCTCCCCCCGGCGGATCGAGAAGCTCACGCCGTCGACGGCTTTCACGGTGGCGGCGCGGCCGCCGAAGAGCCCCCCGCCGATCTGGAAGTGCTTCACCAGATTTCGGACTACTAGAATCTCTTCCTGATTTGCTTCTTCGCCCTTCGGGCTCATCGCGCGTCCAGTCTCATCGCGCGGCCAAGTTAACGCCCGCTCACTTCGGCGGGAGTCAGGGTTGGCAGGTCCTTGGCGAGCCAGCAGGCGGAGAGGTGCTCCGCGCTGATCTCGTCGAGCGGGGGGACCTGCTCGCGGCAGCGGTCCACGACATAGGCGCAGCGGGGCGCGAAGGAGCAGCCCGCGGGCAGGCGCGAGAGATCGGGGGGCTGGCCGGGAATCGGCTGCAGCTTGGCCCGGCGCGGCTCGTCCAGCCGCGGCACCGAGCGGAGCAGCCCGAGCGTGTAGGGATGGCGCGGGTTGGCGTAGGTCTCGCGCGCGGTCGCCCGCTCCACGATCTTGCCCGCGTACATCACGTTCACCCGGTCCGCGTAGCGCGCCACCACGCCGAGATTGTGCGTGATCATGAGGATCGCGACGCCCAGTCTCCGCGAGAGGCTCTTCATGAGCTCGAGAATCTGGGCCTGGATCGTCACGTCGAGCGCGGTGGTCGGCTCGTCGGCCAGGATGAGGGCGGGATCGCAGGCCAGCGCCATCGCGATCATGATGCGCTGCCGCATCCCGCCGCTGAACTGGTGCGGGAACTGGCGGAGCCGCCGCGCCCCGTCCGTGATGCCCACCAGCGAGAGCATCTCCACCGCCCGGGCCTGCGCCTGCGCCCGGGTCATGCCGAGGTGGATCTCGAGCGGCTCGGTGAGCTGGCGCCCGATGGTGAGCACCGGGTTCAGCGAGGTCATGGGCTCCTGGAAGATCATGCCGATCTCTCGTCCACGGATCTTGCGCATCTCCTCTTCCGGCAGCGCGAGGAGATTCCGGCCCTTGAAGAAGACCTCGCCCTCGACGATGCGTCCAGCGGGCGCCGACACGAGCCGCATCACGGAGAGCGCGCTGACCGACTTGCCGCAGCCCGACTCGCCCACGAGGGCCACCGTCTCGCCCTTGCGGACGTTCCACGACACGCCGTCCACCGCGCGGACCACTCCCGCCTTGGTGTGGAACTGGGTGCGGAGACCCCGCACGTCGAGGAGGACCTCCATCAGGCGGCGAGTCTACCATACCGCCCGCGACGGTCAGCGCGCGCGCAGCGGAGCCCGATCCTCGACGCCCGGCAGGGCGGTGCGGAACGTGTCGCAGTCCTGCATCCGGCCCGACTCGAGCCCGCGCCGGAACCAGCCCGCGCGCTGCCGGGCCGAGCCGTGGGTCCAGGTCTCGGGCGTGACACGGCCACCGGCCTGCTTCTGGATGCGATCGTCGCCCACCGCGGAGGCGGCCGCCAGCGCTTCCTCGACGTCCCCCTCCTCGAGCAGCCGCCGCTCGTTGGTGGAGTGCGCCCAGACGCCGGCCAGGCAGTCGGCCTGCAGCTCGAGCCGCACCGACAGCGCGGCGGCCCGGTCGGGGCGGGCCTGCTGGCTCCCGCGCACCTGCGCGGCCTGGCCCAGCAGGTGCTGGACGTGATGGCCGATCTCGTGGGCCAGCACATAGGCCTGGGCGAAATCGCCCGGGGCCCCGAACCGGTTCCTCAAGTCGTTGTAGAAGCCGAGGTCGATGTAGACCTTCCGGTCCTCGGGACAGTAGAAGGGCCCCGCCGCCGCGTCCGCGGCCCCGCAGCCGGAGCGGACCGCGTCGGTGAAGAGCACGAGCTTGGCCCGCTCGTACTCACGCCCGAGGCGGGTGAACTCGCGGGCCCAGGTCTTCTGCACGTCGTCGAGCACGAAGGACATGAAGTCCGCCGCCTGCTCCTCGGCGGGCGAGCCCTTTCGCGCCGGCGCCGTCGGCGCCCCGCCCCCCGGCGAAGGCGTCAAGTCGCCCCCGCCGTCGAGCAGCGCGAAGAAGTTCTGGCCGAACACCAGGCTCAGCACCAGCAGGATGACCGCGCCGCCCAGGCCGATCCGCCGCCCACGCGCAGGCCCCCACGCCCGGGCGATTCCCCACGCCGATCCTCGATGTCCGAGCTGCGCTCGCCTCGGGTCCAGCGCATCGCGGGCTCTAGCCTGCTCTACTCACGAACGCGTGCTCCGCGTCCGATGCTCCCCCTCACCCTGTCCCTCTCCCCCTCCGGGGGCGAGGGGATCGAAACGACTCCCTCTCCCTCGGCGAGGGAGAGGGTCGGGGTGAGGGTGGCGCAGGTGTTCACGCATAGTCCGGGCTAGGCTGGCGCGGGCGCGCAGGAGGTGACGCCGAGCTCGGCGACGACCGCGCGGATGGCTTCGAGCGCCCCGCGCATCTCGGCCTCCCCGAGCGCGCCGATGCACCCGATGCGGAAGCTGTCGGCCACCGTGAGCTTGCCAGGGTAGATCACGTAGCCGCGCTGGGCCAGCCGGTCGTAGAAGGTCTCGAAGTGGAACTTGGGATCGGCGGGCATCCGCACCGTGACGATGATCGGGGCCTGCAGCCGGTCGGGCAGGAGCGTCTCGAAGCCCATGGCGCGCAGGCCCTCCACCAGTAGCGTGCAGTTGCGGCGGTAGCGCGCGCCCCGCCCGGCCACGCCGCCCTCGGCCGCGTGCTGGTCCAGGGCGCGGTCCAGCGCCGCGATGACGTGGGTGGGCGGCGTGAAGCGCCACTGCCCGTTCTTCTCCATCGCGGTCCACTGGTCGTGCAGGTCGAGGCTCAGGGACGGCGCCTGCCCGCGCGCCTCTTCCAGGGCCTCACGCCGGACGATCGCGAAGCCCACGCCCGGGACCCCTTCCAGGCACTTGTTGGCGGAGGCCACGAGGGCGTCGAAGGGCACGCGCCGGGCGTCGAGCGGGATGGCGCCGAAGGCGCTCATCGCGTCGATCAGCAGGCGCCGGCGGTGGCGGGCCGTCACCGCCGCGATCTCCTCGACGGGGTTCAGCACCCCCGACGTGGTCTCGCAGTGCACCACCACCACGTGCGTCACGTCGGGATCGTGCGCCAGCGCGGCGTAGAGGACCACGGGGTCGGCCGGCTGATCCTCCGCCGTCTCCTGGACCACGCAGGCCCGGCGGTAGTACTCGCACATGCGGACCATGCGCCGCCCGTAGGCGCCGTTCACCAGCACCAGGAGCTTGCCCGCCGGCGGCACCAGCGTGCCGATCATGGCCTCGACGATGAACGTCCCGCTGCCCTGCAGCGGGACGCAGACGTGGCTGCCGTCGCCGTGCACCAGCTCGGTGAGCCGCCGGCGCACCCGCGCGTTCATCGCGATGAACTCCCCGTCCCGCGAGCCCCAGTCGCGCAGCATCGCTTCCTTGGTGGCGCGCGTGGTGGTCAGCGGGCCCGGGGTCAGCAGGAACGGCTCGCGCGGCGTCGCGTCCATGGGGTCCGTCCTTTCGCCTAGCTCTTCACGCGCAGGGCGTGGGGATCATAGGGCGCGGCGAGGCCCGCCCGCGCCGGGATCCGGTCCCCCGCGACGTCGAGCTCGAAGCGGCCGCCCGCAACGTAGGCCGCATCCACCCCACCTGGATCGCGCACATAGCCCATGGCCACCGCGCGGCCGAGCGTGTGGCCGAAGGCCGCCGAGGTCACCGACCCGACCACGCGCCCGTCGCGCAGGATCGGCTCGTCGCCCCACGGCAGCGCCGCCTCGTCCTCCAGCACGAAGGTCAGCAGTCGCTTCGTCAGCGTCCGCTCCCGCTGCTCCAGGAGCGCCTCCCGGCCGAGGAACGACACCGGCTTGTCCAGCCGCACCGCGAACCCGAGCCCCGCTTCCCAGGGGGTATCGTCGATGGTGACTTCCCGCCCCCACGCCCGGTAGGCCTTCTCCATGCGGAGCGAGTCCAGCGCGTAGTAGCCGGCGTCGCGCAGCCCCAGATCCCGGCCCGCCTTCGCGAGCTCATCGTACACGAGGCCGGCCTGCTCGACCGGTACGTAGAGCTCCCAGCCGAGCTCGCCGACATAGGTGACACGGGAGGCGCGCGCGGTCGCCTGACCGATCGCGATCTCGCGGGAGGTCAGGAAAGGAAACGCGCCCGGGCCGAGATCGGCGTCGCTCACGCGGGCGAGCAGCTCGCGCGAGCGCGGGCCCATCAGGCCGAGCACCGCGTAGGCGCCGGTCACCTCGGTCACGGTGGCGCGGGCGCCCGCGGGCAGGTGGCGCCGGATCCAGTCGAGGTCGCGCGTGCCCTGCGCGGACCCGGTCACGACGAGGTAGGCGTCGGCGGCGAGCCGCGTGACCGTCAGGTCGCTCTCGAAGCCGCCGCGCTCGTTCAGCATCGCGGTGTAGACCACGCGGCCGGGCGGAACGTCCACGTCGTTGGCGCAGAGCCGCTGCAGCACCGCCTCCGCGTCCGCGCCCTCGAGCTTGAGCTTGGCGAACGAGGTCTGGTCGAAGACCGCCACCGCCTCGCGCGCGGCCCGGTGCTCGGCCGCGGCGTACGGGAACCAGTTCTGGCGGCCGAAGGAGTAGACGGCCTCCGGCTCGACCCCGTCCGGGGCGAACCAGTTGGCGCGCTCCCAGCCCATCTTGGCCCCGAAGCAGGCGCGGCGCTCCCGCAGCCGCTCGTGGAGCGGGGAGCGGCGCAGCCCGCGCCCGCTCGTGAGCTCGCGGTTCGGGAACGCGATATTGTAGTGCACGCCCACGATCTCGCTGACCCGCTCGCGCAGGAAGCGACGGTTGCCATGAAACGGCGCGAAGCGCCGGATATCCGCCGGCCAGAGATCCATGGGCGCGCGGTCCTCGACGATCCACTCCGCCAGCGCCTTCCCCGCCCCGCCCGCGGCCGCGATGCCGCCTGAGCAGAAGCCGGCGCCGACATAATAGCGGCGCACCTCGGGGGCCTCGCCCAGGATGAAGTAGTTGTCGGGGGTGAAGGACTCGGGCCCGTTCAGGAACGTGCGCACCTCCGCGGTCTCGAGCGCGGGCAGGCGCACGAGCGCGTTGCGCATCAGGATGTCGAACTTGTCCCAGTCTTCCTTCAGCGTCCCGAACGCGAAGCCCTCCGGGATGCCCTCGGCGCCCCACGGCTTGGCCCACGGATCGAAGCCGCCCATGAGGAGGCCACCCACCTCCTCCTTCACGTAGATGTGGCCGTCGGGATCGCGCAGCACCGGCAAGTCCGAGGCGACGCCCTGGATGGGCTGGGTGACGATGTACATGTGCTCGCAGGCGTGGAGCGGGATCGTCACGCCGCTCAAGCGCCCGAGCTCGCGCGCCCACATGCCCGCGCAGTTGACCAGGATCTCGGTAGCGATGGGCCCCGCGGAGGTCTCGACTCCGGCGACCGCGCCCCGCGCCACGTTGACGCCGGTGACCTTGACGCCCTCCATCAGCCGCGCCCCGCCCGCGCGGGCCCCGCGCGCCAGCGCCTGGGTGATGTCCGCCGGGTTGGCCTTGCCGTCGCCGGGGATCCACACCGCGCCGACCAGATCGTCGATCCGCATCAGCGGGTAGCGGGCTGCCGCGTCGTCCAGGCTGATCACGTGGGCCTCGACGCCGTAGGCGGTGGCCATCGCGGCATTGCGCTTGAGCTGGATCATCCGCTCCGCCGTCCGGGCAACGCTGACGCTGCCGCAGCGCTTCCACCCGGTGGCCTGGCCGGTCTCGGCTTCGAGGCGGCTGTAGAGATCCGCGCTGTAGCGGATCAGCTGGGTGAAATTGCTGGAGGACCGGAGCTGGCCGACCAGGCCCGCCGCGTGCCACGTGGTCCCGCAGGAGAGGCTCCCCTGCTCCAGCAGCACCACATCCCGCCAGCCGAGCTGCGTCAGGTGATAGGCGACGCTCGCCCCGACGATGCCGCCGCCGACGATTACGACGCGCGCGCTAAGGCTCATGCCTGATGGCGGACACTCGTTTACTTCCTTAAGCTCTTTATATGCGGGGGCCCAGACATGGCCCCCGCACTCCCCCAGTCCGCGGACATTCGTTTAGTTCCTCAGGCTCTTCAGCTGCGGGGGCCCAGACATGGCCCCCGCACTCCCCCAGATTGCGGACATCCGTTTACTGCACGTGGTTCAGGGCCAGGTCGAAGATGTCGAAGTTGCGGAGGCGGCGGTCGCCGGGCACGCCCTTGGTCGGGCGGTTCAGGAGCAGGGGCACGGTCTGCTCGCTGATGCCGCCGTGGGAGCGGAGCGGGGCGTCGAGGCCCGAGAGGTCGTGGCGGGCCAGGCTCGTGCCGAGCACCACGTGGCGCTCGGAGACCGCGACCAGGTCGCCCACGCGGTCGGGCGGCAGCTCGAACCGGCGGCAGGCCGCCGCCCGATCGAGCACGACTTCCATCCCGGCCAGCCCGGTGAGGCGCCGGCGGAGATCCTCCGGATCGGCGCCCTCGGGCAGGTAGATGGTGGCGAAGGAGCCCAGCGCGCCGTGGTGCACGACGTAGGGATCGGTGATCGGCAGGATGACCCGCGCGCGCCCGGCACCCACCCACTGATCCAGATAGTCCTGGAGGTAGATGACCCGCGGCCGGCCCGCCGCGTCCGTCTTGGCGTTCATGCCGTGGTCGGCGGTGATGGCGAGCGTGGCGCCGAGGCCGGCCAGCTTCGCGTAGTAGCCGTCCATCATGCCGTAGAACTCGTTGGCGTCCGCCGAGCCCGGCGGGTGCTTGTGCTGCACGTAGTCGGTGGTGGAGAGATACATGATGTCGGGGCGCACCGACTCCATCAGCTTCACCCCCGCCGCGAACACGAACTCGGAGAGATCGGCGCTGTACACCGAGGGCAGCGGCAGGCCCACCAGCCCGAGCCCGTCCGCCACGCCGTGCTCGGCCTGCGTCGTCTCGTTCGCCTTCTCGGCCGAGAAGCAGACGCCGCGCATCTCGTGGCCCAGCAGCCGCCGCAGCTTGTCCTTGGCGGTCACCACCGCGAGCCGCGCGCCTTCCCGGGCGAACGCGGCCAGGATGGTCCCGCAGCGGAGGTAGCGGGGGTCGTTCATCATGACCTCCGCGCCGGCTTCACGATCGAAGAAGTAGTTGCCGCAGATGCCGTGCGCCGAGGGCGGCACGCCGGTCACGATCGACAGGTTGTTGGGATTCGTGAAGCTCGGCACCACGCAGTCGGCCAGACGATCGGTCCCGCTCGGCAGGGCCCCGGCCAGATACGGCATCGCCCCGGCCGCGATGGCCCGCCGGACATAGTCCGGCTCGCTGCCGTCCACGCACACCACCACCAGGGGCCGGTCCGGCCAGGCATAGCGCCGGCCGTTCACCGTGACGGGTTCTCCACCTCGAGTCGTCATAGCCAGCTCCTGCAGGGGGCGTGAGGGAGGTGCTCCCGGGCGACGGGGCGCAGCTCGGAGTAGAGGCGGCAGACCGCTTCCGCCACGCACGGCCAGCGGTGCTCGGCGGCCCAGCGGGTGGCCTGCTGGCCGAGCCGCCGGCCCTCCGCGCTGCCGAGCAAGGGCGTGATGGCGGCGGCCAGCGCGGCCGGATCGCCCTCCGGGACGAGGCGGCCGGTCACCCCGTCCTGAACCGTGGTGGTCAGCCCGCCGACGCGCGTGGCGACCACCGGACTGCCGCAGGCCATGGCCTCGAGCGCCACCATGCCGAAGGATTCGTAATGGGACGGCATCACGGTGACGTCCGCGGCGGCGTAGAAGAGCCGGAGCCGCCGCTGGGGCTGCGCGCGCAGGAAGCGCACGCGCCGGTCCAGGCCGAGCGCGGCCACCTGCGCCCGCAGCGCGGCGGCGTGCCCCCCGTCGCGCTCGTCGTGCTCGCCGCCCACGACCAGGAGATCGGCGGGCTCGGGGACCGCGACCATGGCCTCCAGCAGCGTGTCGAGGCCCTTGATGGGCGTGAGCCGCCCCACGTAGAGCAGCAGAGGGTCCGGCGGCAGCTCGAGCAGATCCTTGGCCTTGGCCGGGTCCATCGGCTGGAACAGCTCCGTGTCCACGCCGCACGGGATCACCGCGACCCGCTCGCTGCGCGCGCCGTAGTACCAGACGAGGTGCGCCCGCTCCACCACGTTGGCGGCCACGAGACGATCGGCCTGCGCCACGATGCGGGTCTCCTCGTCGATGCGCAGCGCGGGCTCCAGCTCGTCGGGGGTCTGCGCGACCTCGTTCTTGAGGCGGCCCAGGGTATGGAACATGTGCACGAGGGGCGCCCCCCAGCGCTCGCGCAGCCGCAGCCCCGCCACGCCCGACAGCCAGTAGTGCGAGTGGATGAGGTCGTAGCGGAGGCCCTGCTCGCGCGCGAACCCCTCCGCCCCCGCCGCGAACTCGTCGAGGTGGCGATGCAGCGCCTCGCGGGGCATCGGCGCCTCGGGGCCCGCGGGCAGGTGGATGACGCGGGCCCCCGGGCCCAGCTCGACGATCCGGGGAATCGTCGCGTTCTGCGAGCGCGTGAAGACATCCACGTGCACGCCCATGAGGCCCAGCTCGCGCGCGGTCTGCCGCACGTAGACGTTCATGCCACCCGTCTGCTTGCCGCCGAGGGCGGCGAGCGGGCAGGTGTGCACCGAGAGGATCGCGACGGAGAGGTTCACGGGGTGATCCGCCCGGTTATACGAATATTGAAGACGTCCTCCGGCGACGGGCCGAAGCCGTACTTGTACGGCTCCTCGCCGCGCAGGAAGTCGAAGGTGGGGAGACCGCGCTCGATGGCGTCCCGGATGACGTGGGCGAGCAGCACGATGCCGGGCGCGAGCTGGGCGCGCGCCGGGTCGAAGCCCGAGTTGTAGAGGCCGACGCTCCCCGCGTACTCGAGGCAGATGAACGCGGCCACCGCCGCGCCCTCGTATTCGAGGAACCAGAGCCGCGCCCAGCCCTCAGCGGCGAGGATGGCGGTGACGGAGCGGAAGAAGCGCTCCATGCGCTCGTCCATGAAGCGCGCCTTGCCGACCTTGGAGAGGCGATGGAGCGTGAGGAAGCGCGTCATGGCCTCGTCCCAGCCGGCGGGCTCCCCGTGCGCGCGCACCGTCGCCCCGGGCAGCTCCCGCTCGAGGCGGCGCATCTTGCGCCGGAGCTCGTGCCGGTCCTTGCCGGAGAGCCGCGCGAGGTATTCGTCCCAGGTCTTGGGCAGTGCCAGCACCGGACATCGGTCCTGCCGCTCCACCGTGGCCCGCAGCCCGTGGCCCGGCGCGAGCGCGGGCAGCACGGTGGCGGTGGCCGAAGCCGCGCGGATGCCGTGCAGATCCCACTCGCCGGGCTGACCGGCGCGGTGCTGGAGCAACGCCTGCCAGATCTCCTCTTCCCGTCCCGCCACCGCGATCAGGTCGAGGTAGTCGGACACCTCCACCCCGCCGATGATCCGCTGCCGGCCGGGCCCGTCCTCGTAGAGCGGCAGCACGCCGGCCAGGCTGCCGTCGGCGTCCGTCGCGGTCAGGATCTGCTGGGGGCGGTCAGCCGCGAAGGCCCGGCTCCATTCGGTCTGCCACGGCCAGGTGAGGAAGAGCGAGGGCAGGCGCGAGCGGTCGAGCAGCGCGTTCCAGCGCCCCTCGTCGAGGGCCGCGAGGCCGGGCAGCGCGTCGATCTTCATGCCGGCGGCTCCCCCGCGTCGTCCCCGCCACCGCCCGGGTCCATGAGCGTGCCGTCGTCGCCCCCGGGCTCATCGCCCTCGGTCATCGCCTCGTCCATGGCGGCGTCGAGGTCCTCGCCGAGGTCCTCCCCCATCTCGTGGCCCATCTTCTTGACGAACCGGGCCACGCTCTGGGGATCGTTCTCGTCGAGGTCGCCGAAGCTGGAGGGGTCGGAGAGGGAGTCGAGGCGGGAGTCTTCGGACTTGACGGTGGCGAAACGGGACATCAGGCGGGACAGGGCGGCGTTGCCGCAGCGCGGACATCGGGGCGCCTCGGCCGCGGACAGGGTGCGGATCAGAAGGCTGACCCGCCGGTGACACCCCTGGCACTCGTACTCGTAGATCGGCACCCGCCTGCCCTCCGCCCCGTTTGGATGCGCCATTCTATCATGTGGATTCCGGGGCTTCAGGGGCGGGTCGGGCCCGCGCGGCGCCGGCTCCGCCACTCCTCCAGGACCGCAGCGCGATCGGCGGTCTCGAGCCCCAGCAGCGCCTTGATGTCCTCGCCGTTGATGGCGGGAGCGTCCCCGACGTTGTTATTCAGCTTGAAGTAGACGCGGCGGGCCTGCCCCGCCAGCGCGCGCCCGCGGGCCACGATCCCGGCCAGCTCGGCGCGGTCGTAGAGGTAGCCGTACTTCTCGGCCACGCTGGGGGCCCGGCCCTGGAGCTGCTTCATGAAGCCCTCCCGGTTGCGTCCGTGCAGCCGGATGACCGCGGTGGGCGCGGTGAGCGCCACCGTCGTGTCCACGGAGGCGGGCGTCCGCGGCGCGTCCACCGAGACGTAGGTCAGCCCGCGCTCGCTCAAGACCTTCAAGGTCTCCTCGGTATGCCGCGGCAGCCAGGAGGCGTCGCGGAACTCCACCGCGATCGTCGTCCCGGGCAGGCGGGCGGGCAGCCCCGCGAGATACTCGAGCGCCCGGTCCCCGTACTTCACCCACGGCGCCATCTGAAAGAGCACGTAGCCGAGCTTGCCCGCGTCCGCCAACGGCTGCAGCCCCTCCCGGAACGCGGCGAAGGCCCACTCGCGCGCGTCCTCGCCGAAGACGCCGTTCTCCCACTGGCCCCGGGCGTTGGCCCGCGCGGAGGCGGGCAGCAGCGCGGCGAGCGGCGGCGGCAGCCGGCCCGCGTCCAGGTGATGCCCGGTGAGCAGCGCGTAGGCCTTCACACTGAAGAGAAAGCCGGGCGGCGTCCGCTTCGTCCAGAGCACCGCGTTCTGGGCGGAGAGCGGCGCGTAGAACGTGGAGTTGACCTCGACCGCGTCGAAGAAGCGGCTGTACCACCAGAGCCGCTCCTCCGCCTTCATGCTCTTGATCGGGTAGAACGACCCCTCCTCCAGCATGCTCTTGTCCTGCCACGCGCAGAGGCCGACGCGGTACTCCGTGGCGACGGGGCCGTCGGGCTGGTAGCGGATCAGCGGGGGGGAAGCCGGAGGACTAGGAGTCTGTCCCGCCAACACCGGACGACCCCCGGGCGGCGGCCTGGTCCACGTTCGAGCGCGGGCTCCGCCCGCGCTTCCCGTCTGCGGGGGGAGGTTCGGAAGGGGGGCGGAGCCCCCCTCCGAGTTGTTCGGCATCGGCGCTGCGCTCGGCCAGCCCCAGGCGGCGATGGAGCGAGACCAGCGGCGCGGGCGCCCACCAGTTCCACCGCCCCATGAGCCGCATGGTGGCGGGCACCAGCAGGGCGCGCACGATGGTGGCGTCGATCACCACCGCGAGCCCGATGCCGATGCCCACCGCCTGGATGATCACCGAGCGCGCGGTCGCGAAGCCGAAGAACACCGCGGCCATGATGGCGGCCGCGCCGGTGATGAGCCGCCCGGTGGACTCGAGCGCCTCGGCCACCGCTCGCGTGGTGTCCCCGGTGCGCTCGTACTCCTCCTTCACCCGGCTCAGCAGCAGGACCTCGTAGTCCATCGAGAGGCCGAACACGAAGCAGAACATGATGAGCGGCGTGGCGGTCTGGATCGGGCCCGGGGTGAAGTGGAGCCAGCTCGCGAAGTGCCCCTCCTGGAAGATCCAGACCAGCGCGCCGTAGGAGGCGCTGATGGACAGGAGGTTCATGATCACCGCCTTGAGCGGCAGCAGCACCGAGCCCAGCAGCAGGAAGAGCACGACATAGGTCGCGACCATGACGAGGCCGACCGTCAGCGGCGCGTGGCGCGTGACCAGGTCGATGATGTCGAGATCGAAGGCGGTCTGCCCCGTCACGAGCACCTCGCCTTCGAGCCTCGGATGGGACGCGCGGATCTCCTCGACCAGGGCGCGCGCCTCCGGGCTCGACGGCTTCAGCGGGCTCGAGACCACCAGCAGGGCCAGGCGGCCGCCGACGGTCTGCCGCAGCACCTGGGCCACGCCGGGCGGGCGCATCTCCGCGGGCGCGGTGGCGAGCTGCTGGTACTGCTCGCGGGTGACGCTCGGATCGAGATCCACCAGGCTCTCCACCCGCGCCACGTTGGGCCGCGCGGCGAGCCAGCGGCTCAGGTCGTGGAGGCCGCCCACGCGGGGGGCGGTCAGCGGGGTGCCGTCCGGGTAGCGCACCACCACCAGGATGCGGTTGCTGTCGGCGCCCGGGAAGTGCTCGCGCAGCACCAGGTCGCCGCGGCGCGAGACCGCCTCGGGCGGCAGCGCGTTGACGTCGCCCGAGCCCACCTTGAGGTGCAGGAACGGCAGCCCGAGGAGGAGCAGCAGCGCCGAGACCGAGATGAAGACCGCCCACGGATGGGCCATCACCGTGACGGCGATCCGGTGCCAGATCCCGCGCCCGGTGGCCCGGCGCTCGGGATGGATGAACGGCAGCCGGAGCGCGTTGACGCGCGGCCCCAGAACGGCCAGCAGCGCGGGCAGGAGCGTGAGCGCGTAGAGCACGGCCAGCGAGACGACCACGGTGCCGGCCCAGCCGATCGAGCCGATATTGCCGAGCCCGAGGAAGACCATGCCGAGCAGCCCGATGGCGACGGTGAGCCCCGAGAAGAGGATGGCCCGCCCGGCGGTGGCCATCGTGCGCTCCAGCGACTCCGGGCCGTCGTGGTCCCGGATCTCCTGGCGGAAGCGGCTCACGATGAAGAGCGAGTAGTCGATGGCCACCCCGAGGCCGATCATGGTCACGATGTTCGGGGCGTACACCGAGACCGACGTGTAGCGGGCCATGAGCAGCGTGGCCGCGATCGCCCCCGCCATCGAGAGCGCGCCCACCGCCAGCGGCAGCAGCGCGGCCACCACCGAGCCGAACACCATCAGGAGCAGCACCACCACCACGGGCAGGATCACCAGCTCGGCCCGCCGCAGGTCGGTGCGCGTCACCTCGGTGAAGTCGTGGTTGAGCGGGATGTTCCCGACCGGGAGCACCTCGAGGGTCTCGGTCTTCACCTGGGCCCGCAACGAGGGGTACACGTCGGGAGGCAGCACCGAGAACTCGAGCGAGGAGAACGCGGCCGCCTCGCCCTTCAGCTCCACCACCACGAGCACCCGGCGGCCGTCGCGCGACACGAGCTGCGCGGCGGGCACCGAGACGTCGTACACCGGCGGGTCGTACGCGGTGAGGACGCGGGCGACGCGCTCGTCGCGGCGGAGCGGCGCCACCGCCCGCTCCACTTCCTGGCGGAACGCGGGGTCCTGGGCGGAGCGCGTGGGGCTGCTGAAGATGAAGCTGAACGAGGGCGGCCGCCCGGGCAGCTCACGCCCGATCAGGTCGAGCGCGCGGCCCGACTCCGTGGTCGTCGGGATGTCGGTGGTGGCGAGGCGGCCACCGTGGAAGATCAGCCACAGCGACGGGACCAGGCTCAGCAGGGACAGCGCGATGATCACGAGCCGGAAGCGATGAACGAGGCGGCCCCATCCCGCGAGCATAGGACCCTATCGTACCGCGAACCGATAGTGGGCCCGGCGGTTTACGCTCCGGGGGCGGCCGCGGGCGCCCGCGCCTCGCGCGCGGCCACCGCCACCACCGCCCCCACCACCACCAGCGCGCCCGCCAGGGTCCAGAAGACGGGCCGGTAGCCGCCCAGCGCCACGTACAGCAGCGAGGCGCCGAGCGGCCCGGCCGCGCGCGCGCCGTTGGCGCCCAGGGCGACCGCGCCGCCGATGCTCGCGTAGTGGCCGGAGCCGAAGACCTCGGCGAGCGTGGTGGCGCGCGCGAGCGTGCCCATCCCGTTGGCGGCGCCGAGCACGACGATCATCAGGAACAGACCGCCCGGCAGCGACGGCGCGAGCGCGACGAGCGCGAGCCCCACCGCCTGCGCCAGGAACACCGCCATCGTCACCCCGAGGGCGCCGAAGCGCCCGCTCACCGCCACGAACAGCAGGCGCCCCGGGATCTGCATGGCCCCGATCCAGCCGATCGCGGCGGCCATCGTGACCGCCGACCAGCCGTGCGCCACCATGTACGGGATCAGGTGCAGGGTGACCGCCGTCGTCGCGAAGTTGGCGACCGCGAACGCCACCGCCAGCGCCCAGAAGATCGGGGTTTGGCGGGCCGCACTCAAGGTGGCGCCGGGGGCACGCGGTGCGCGCTTCTGCGCGGGATCGAAGTGCGGCGGCTGGCGCCGGAGCACGATCGCGTGCAGGGGAATGGTCAGGACCGCCAGGATGACGGCCAGCGCGAGCAGCGCCTGCCGCCAGCCGCCGTGCTCCACCAGCCAGGCCGCGATCGGCATGAAGATGGTGCTGGCGAGCGCCCCCGCCAGCGTCACGGTGGTGAGCGCGCGGTCGCGGTTCTCGGTGGGGAACCAGCGCACCACCGCCCCGAATGCGGGCTCGTAGAGTGTGGCGGCCAGCGCCAGGCCCATCAGCGTCCAGATCACGTAGAGCCCGGTGAGGCTCTCCACGTGAGACCAGGTGATCAGCAGCGCGGTGCCCAGACACGAGCCCAGGGTCATCAGCCCCCACGGTCCATGGCGGTCGAGCCAGCGGCCCACCGGCAGGGCGGCGAGCGCCGCGATGCCCATGCCGATCGTGAAGGCGCCGGTGACCGCGGCGCGGGAGGCGCCCAGGTCGCGCTCCATCGAGGCGAGGAAGACGGGGAAGCCGTAGTAGAGGATGCCCCAGGAGACGGTCTCGGTGACGGAGAGCGTCGCGACGACGCGCCAGCCGTGGGTCAGAGGAGCTGCTCCATGATCAGGACGTCCACCCAGCGGCCATCGAGCTGGCCCTGCTCGTGGTAGACGCCGACCGGAGAGAAGCCGAGGCGCCGGTAGAGCGCGAGGCCGGCGTCGTTGTAGGGAAAGGTGGCCAGCACCATCTTGTGATACCCGATCTGGCGCGCGAGTCCCAGCAAATGCGGCAGGAGCGCCTTCCCCACTCCGCGGCCCCGCCAGGCCCGCTCGACGTAGACCGAGAGGTCCACCACGTTGTCGTAGGCGGGGCGCGCGTTGAACGCGTTGAGGCTGCCCCACCCGACGACCTGACCGTCGGTGATCGCGACGACCACCGGATGACGCAGGCCGCGCGTCGCCATCCACTGCCGCCGCTCCTCCGGGGTGCGTAGCTCGGTCTCGAGCGTGGCGATGCGGTCCTCGATGCCCTGGTTGTAGATCCTGCAGATGGCCGCGGCGTCGTCCGGCGTCGCGGGGCGTACCGAGACGTCCCCCATGAGGATTGCTCCTTGCCCCGCAGTCTGCCCGCCCGGCCGCGATAAGGGAAATAGATTGTTCTCATACCGACGATGAGAAATACTTCTGGATCGTGGACCTCAATCCCGCCCACGTGCGGACTCTCCGAGAGATTGCACGCCATGGGAGCTTCTCGCGCGCGGCGGAGAGCCTGCACCTGAGCCAGCCCGCGGTGAGCCTGCACATGCGTCAGCTCGAGGCCCGCTGCGGCACCGCGCTGCTCGAGCGGGTGGGCAAGCGCGCCTTCCCCACCCCGGCGGGGGCGGTGCTGCTGGAGCACGCCGGACGCGCCTTCGCGGAGCTCGAGGCCGCGCAGGAGGCGCTCCGCCAGCTCCGGGGCGTGGTGGCGGGGCGGCTGCGGCTCGGCACCGGCGCCACCGCCAGCATCCACCTGCTGCCGCCGCTCCTGGGGCGGATGCGGGCGCGCTATCCGGAGCTCGAGCTCATCGTGGTGACGGGCAACGCCCCCGAGATCGCGGCCGCCGTCTCCGCCAACGAGCTGGACGTGGCCCTCGTGACCCTGCCGGTCACCGGCCGTCAGCTCCAGGTGACGCCGCTCTTGCTCGACCCGCTGGTGGCGGTGGGCCCGCCCGGCCAGGCGTGGCCGGGGCGCGGCGCGCTCACCGCGGCCGTGCTGGCGCGCCATCCGCTCATCGTCTACGAGCGCGGCGGGACCATCCGGCGCGTGATCGACGGGTGGTTCCGACGCGGGGGGGTACGGCCGCGGATCGTGATGGAGCTGGGCAACGAGGAGGCCATCAAGAAGCTGGTGGGCGCCGGCCTCGGCGTCTCGGTGAGCCCGGCCATGGCGGTGCGAGACGAGGTGCGCTCGGGCGCGCTCTCTATGCGGCCGCTCTCGCCCGCCCTGGGGCGCCGCCTCGGCCTCGTGCGGCGGCGCGACAAGCCCGAGACCCCAGCGCTCCGCGCATTCCTGGCCGCCGTTACTGGCCTGGCTAGTGAAAGTCGTGGGAAGGCACGCTCGCCAGGCGGTGGCGCAGCGGGGCGAGCCGCTCGGCGCGCACCGAGGTGACATTGTCCTGCCGCTGCAACGTGCCCTCGATCAAGAGGAAGGGCTCGTTGACCAGGGCCAGCCGGTGGCGATGGAAGAGCGCCGGCCGCACGATGACGTTGATCAGGCCCGTCTCGTCCTCGAGGTTCAGGAAGACGAAGCCCTTGGCAGTGCCCGGCCGCTGGCGCACCACCACCGCCCCCGCCACCTTCACCCACGCCCCGTGACGGAAGGCGGCCAGGTCGGCCGCGCGCGACACGCCCATCCGCCCGAGCGGGCCGCGCCGGAAGGCCATGGGATGCGGTCCGAGGGTGAGGCCGGTGCCGTCATAGTCGGCGAGTAGCCGCTCCTCGGCGCTCATCGGCCGTAACGGCGAGGGCTCCCGCGACGCGGGCAGCTCCTCGTAGAGCGCCCCCGCGGGACGCCCCGCGCGCTCGGCCTCCCACAGCGCGGCCCGCCGCTCCGGCTGGAGGCTCGTGAGCGCCCCCACCCGGGCGAGCTGGGCCAGCTCGTCACGACGCAGCTCCCCGCGCTTCACCACGTCCTCCACCGAGGCGAAGGGCCGCCGCCGGCGCTCTGACTCCAGGCGCAAGCCGGCCTCCTCCCGCAGCCCGCGCACGTAGCGCAGCCCGAGCCGCACGACTCCGTCCGGCTCGATGGCGCAGAGCCAGCCCGAGAAGTTCACGTCGGCGGGCCGGATCCCCTGCCCGTGCCGGCCCGCGTCGCCGATGATGGTGGCCGGATCGTAGAAGCCCATCGGCTGGTTGTTGAGCAGCGCCGCGTAGAAAGCGGGCGGGTGATGCGCCTTGAGATACGCGCTCGCGTACGCGAGCAGGGCGAAGCTCGCCGCGTGCGACTCCGGGAAACCATAGAGGGCGAAGGCGGTGATGGAGTGGATGATGGCCTCCGCGGCGGCGCCCGAGATGCCCTGGCGGGCCATGCCCGCGCGGAGCTTCACCTCCACCTCTCGCATGGCCCGCTCCGAGCGCTTGAAGCCGAAGGCGCGGCGCAGCTCCTCCGCCTCGCCGCCGGTGAAGCCGGCGGTGGCCATCGCCATGCGGAGCAGCTGCTCCTGGAAGAGCGGCACCCCGAGCGTGCGACGGAGAATGGGCTCGAGATCGGGATGGGGCACCGTGATCTCTTCACGCCCCGCGCGGCGGCGCAAATACGGATGCACCATGTCGCCCACGATGGGACCCGGCCGGATGATGGCCACCTGCACCACCAGGTCGTAGAAGCACGTGGGGCGCAGGCGCGGCAGGGTCGCCATCTGGGCGCGGCTCTCCACCTGGAAAACGCCGATGGTGTCGGCCTGCTGGAGCATGGCGTACACCTTCGGATCGTTCTGGGGGAGATGGGCCAGGTCCACCTCGCCGCCGCGGCGCCGGATCATCTCGAGCGCGTCCTGTAGCAGCGACATCATGCCGAGCCCCAGGAGATCCACCTTGACGATGCCGAGCGCGGCGCAGTCGTCCTTGTCCCACTGCACCACGCTGCGGCCGGGCATGGTGGCGGGCTCGAGCGGCA